>Ga0070705_100000827_pt1 | contig 17379 bp, 12 predicted proteins | sample KBSK5253metaG_FD_65455 | JGI IMG/M metagenome (GOLD analysis project Ga0070705, IMG submission 65455) | Corn, switchgrass and miscanthus rhizosphere microbial communities from Kellogg Biological Station, Michigan, USA - KBS K5-25-3 metaG | ecosystem: Host-associated > Plants > Roots >... | reverse complement strand
GTTGTACACCGGCAGCTTGCCGTTGACTTCTTGTCCGGTCGACACTTCGCGCTGCACGAACGAGCCCGGCCGATCGGTCGCAACGTAGACGATTTGCTTTGCTCCGATGGTCTGAACCGCACTACGAGGCACAGCCGGAACTGTTTGCACGCCCGATGCAGATTGGACCGCGCCGCTGAAGTTCACGTCAACGAACATCCCCAGCCGCAGCACCTCTCGCGGATTTGCGAGTTCAATGCGAACCTGAGCCGTGCGTGTTTGAGAATCGACTCGCGGGTCGATGTAAGAAACGCGCCCGCTGAAAGTCCGCCCCGGATACGCCGAGGTTGTTATGACCGCGGGCGTCGCGATGTTGACCGTCTGAAAGTCCTTCTCATAGATTTGTGCGATCACCCACACAGACGTCAGATCCGCAACGCGAAACATTTCCTTGCCCATCATCACAACTTCGCCGGTATTAACCGCGCGCCCGACCAAAGTCCCGGAAGCGGGAGACTCGACGGCGATAAGCGGCTTTGGGAACTTCTGGGAAGTGCGAAGCTCCTCGATCTGTTTCTCACTCATGCCGAGCAGCATCAACCGTTCTCGCGAGGAAGCAAGGTTCGCTTCGGCGGTCTTCTTCAGAGCAGTGGCTTGCTCGAGTTCTTCCCGGCTAGCCGCGCCAATTTCAACAAGATCAATAGTGCGGTTGTGGTGCTTGTGGTGTTCCTCAACCTCGGCGGCCATTTTCAAGAAGGCGCCCTCCGCGTCCGCGAGCTCACCGCTGAAAATCGTCGCAAGCGCCTGTCCTTTGGCCACCTTATTGCCGAGCTCAACTTTGATCTGTCTAATGATGCCGCCCGCGATAGGAAAGACAGGCACTTCCTTGTACGCATTCGATTGAACGGTTCCGGTTGTTCGAATGCCGGCGGCGCCCTCCGAAGGCATGCCCGCTTGCTCGGCGACAACTTCGGTCTTTAGCTGGGCGTTCTCGAGTTTGTCAGGCGATAGCGTGATCACCGTGTCGCCGGGCCGTAAAGTTGTTCCGGTTGACGCTAAACCCGAAGGCGCCGGAACGGATTCACCAGCCGGCGCCGGGACCGGGCGTCCGGCAATTGAACCCTGACTCGTTCCGCGCGTGAGCAACCACGTTGCCGCGATCGCAACGGCCGCCAAAAGCACCACTGCGGCTAAAACCCATCGTCGAGCCGCGAACGGCCGTTGGGCGGGTCGGGTCTCGTTTGAGTTCTCAACTGGATTCATAGCGCTGTCCTGATTGTCCATCATCATAACCTCACGCGGAAGGAACCGGCGTTCCCGCGGCGCGTTCAAGCTCGACGAACGAATTGAAATATTCCTTGAGCACTTCGGTGTATCCGGTCTCGACTTCAATAAAACGTCTCTGCTCGCTGATATAGTCGAGAGCCGTCTTCTGGCCAAGCGTGTAAGTCTGGCGGATCACATCGAGGTTGCGCTCGGCCTGGCCCCGAACGCCATCGCGATAAACCGCGAGCGCAGCCTGTGCTCGCTCGAGGCGTGCGTACGCAGAGGCCACTTCGTTTCGCACGACAAGCTCGGCGAATTCGCGGCGGCTTCGCGCGGCCTCGGCGGATGCGAGCGCCGCTTCGATGTTGCCCTCATTCCTGTTTCGCACCGGCAAGCTCAACCGCACTGCAAAAGTGAGATTGTGAAAGACGCCCATCACTGGAACGCGCGCTCCGGCGCCGTTGAAACCAAAAACATCGAAGCCGCTGCTCATCCGTTCGTAGCCCGCGAAGATGCTTGCATCGACTTTGCCCTCGGTGCGCGCTTGTTCGATCTGGGCCGAGGCGAGCTTTTCGGCCGCTCGCGCTGCAAACAGGTCAGGCCGAGTTGCGAGCGCGTTTCGCACCGCGTCGCTCTGCGTTACTGGTTGCCGCGTTGTGTCGAACTCGCCGGTCAATCGCAACGGTTCGCCCGGCGGCATCCCGACGACTTTTTTGAGCTCGAGCATCGCCACTTCAACTCGGCTCTCGAAGCCGATGCGCATCGCGTCAATTCGATTCAACTCGACCATCAACAGATTCTGCTCGAGAGGCGCGGTCTTGCCGCTCTCGACCTTCGCTTTGACGAGACGATGCGAGTCTCGGGTGAGCGCGAGCAGGTCTTCGGTGAATTTCAGATTGCGAGCCGTGGCTATGGCGTCCGCGTACTTCATTCGTGTTTCGGCCGACAGCTTGCGCTCGAAGTCGGCTACTTCGGCCTCACGCACTTGAATCTCAGCAGAAGCGACGACGACCCTCGCGTTACGTCTCCCGCCAAGCTCCAGCGGAAGTTCCGCTCCGACCATGAACTTGTTGTCGGGAGTGTTGGCCGCTCGCGTGCCGCTCGCTTCAATCATCGGGTTTGATTTGAGGCCTGCCTGGCGAAGCCGCCCTCGCCCTTCGGCAATCATCTGCCTCGCTGCCGCAAGCTCCCCGTTATGCGCGAGCGCGTAACGAACAAGCGCATCGGCGGTGAGCCCGTTCACCGGGTCGATGTATTGCGAGTACATCGACTGCGGCGCTGCGGGCTCGATTCTCGTTGGCGGCTTTGCCAGGAGCACAAGCCCGACCTCTTGTCGCCTCGATTGCGGAAGAGCTACTGCCGCCGAAAGCATCAGCAACAGCAGCGCTCCGGTTGATTTGAATAGAACGTTCATCATCAGCTCCGATCTTCTCTGCGTCTCGGCGGAACTCTGCGTCTTTGCGCGAAACTACATTCACGCCACGACGCCAGGAGTCGCAAAGACGCAAAGAACCTCAGCCATCGCTTGTTCGCTTTAACTCCCGCTCGCGAAGCCAGTAGAAAATAACCGGCGTTACAATCAACACGTGAACGAGCGACGACACCATCCCGCCGAGCACCGGTGTCGCCAGCGGCTTCATCACTTCGGCGCCCGCGCTGGTGCTCCACATGATCGGCAGCAGGCCCGCCACCACCGTGCTCACGGTCATCACTTTCGGGCGAAGTCTCAACAGCGCGCCTTCCATCACCGCTTGCTTGAGGTTCTCGCGTGTGAACCCTTCGCCTACTTCCTTCTTCTTACGCTCTACCGCCTCTTCCAAATAGATCACCATGACCATGCCGGTCTGCACCGCCGTTCCAAACAACGCGATGAATCCCACCCACACCGCGACTGAAAAGTTGTAACCCATTGCGTAGAGCAGATACACCCCGCCGGTCAGCGCGAACGGCACCGCAAGCAACACGTGCGCGGCTTCGATGAACGAGTGATAAGTCAAATAGAGCAGCACAAAGATCACGGCGAGCACGATCGGCATTACCAGAAGTAGCCGTGCCCGCGCACGCTGCTGGTCTTCATACTGGCCGCTCCATTCGACGTAGTAGCCGGCCGGGAGTTGCACCCGATCTCGCAGCGCCAGCTTCGCTTCCTCGACGAAGCTGCCAACGTCGCGGCCCCTCACGTTCAGCAGCACCGTGCCGCGCAGCAATCCGTTTTCGCTCGAGATCATCGATGCGCCGTTGACCTCTCGTATGCTCGCGACCTGAGCGAGCGGTATCTGCGCGCCACCGGGCGCGTTCACCAGCAGCCCGCCCAGCGCTTCAGGGCTCGATCGAAACTGTTGCGCGTAACGCACTCGTGCCGGGAACCGCCGTCGCCCTTCGATCGTGACGGTGAGATTGGTCTCACCGATGCCGGTGTCGACGACGTTCTGGATTGCGGCTACGTCGATGCCGTACCGCGCGGCTGCTTGCCGGTCGATCTTGATGTCAATGTAGGGCTGGCCGGTAAGCGGCTCGGGCGAAACATTTGCCGCACCTGGCACCGTCTGCAACACCGAAGCGACTTCACGCGACCGCCGTTCGATCTCGGCCAGATCGCTCCCATAGATCTTCACGCCTATCTCAGTGCGAATGCCGGTCGTCAGCATCTCGATCCGGTTGATGATCGGCTGCGTCCAGATGTTAGTCACGCCGGGCATCGTTAGCTTGTCGTTCATTTCTGCGATGAGCTTCTCGCGAGTCATCCCGGGGCGCCACCGTTCGGGTTGTCTCAGATGAACGATCGTCTCGTTCATATTCACCGGCGCGGGGTCGGTCGAAGTCTCCGCCCGGCCGGCCTTACCGGTCACCCATTCGACCTCGGGGAATGACTTGAGTGTTCGATCCTGCATCTGCATCACTCGCAGCGCTTCGTCGATCGAGATGGCCGGATCGGTAATCGGCATGTACATCAAATCGCCTTCGTTGAGCTCGGGCATGAACTCGCTGCCGATCGAGTGAATCGACTGAACCAGAGGTCCTGCGATCGGAACGTTAGCGGTAACAGATCGCGCCTTCGGCAACCAGCTCGCAGAAGTGGCGAGCAACACGGCGACAGAGAATAAGAGTAACGCGCAGGTAATCGTCAGCGCTCGATGAGCAAGCGCGAAGCTCAGCACAGGACGATAACCGCGCTGCAACACGCGCATCACCAGGTTTTCTTCTTCAGAATGGAAGCGCCCGCGCAACAGCAGCGTGCACAACACCGGCACAAGCGTGACCGCGATGAGCGTCGCCGCGATCATCGCAAACGTCTTTGTGAATGCCAGCGGGTGAAAAAGCTTACCTTCTCGACCGGTCAATGCGAACACCGGCACAAAGGCGAGAATGATGATCGTCATCGAAAAGAAAATGGGCCGCCCGACCAATCGAGTCGATTCCAGAACGGTCTCGGTCACCTTTCGGCGGTCGCGCGGATCGACGCCTCGCTTTTCCATAAAGCGAAACGCGTTTTCAGTGACAACGATTCCGGCATCGACCAGCACGCCGATCGCGATGGCGATTCCAGACAGCGACATGAGGTTCGAGCTGATGCCGAGGTTGTGCATGAACAGAAACGAAGCGAGCACCGCCAAAGGCAGCGGGATCGTCACGATCAGAATCGAGCGGAAGTGAAACAAAAAGATTATGTGCGCGAGCGTGACCAGCAGCAGCTCTTCGATGAGCGCGCGCTTTAGCGTGGCAGTCGCGCGGAGAATCAACTCGGTCCGGTCGTAGAACGGCGTGACACTCACACCCTGGGGCAGGCCAGGCTTGAGAGTCTCCAGCTTCGCCTTTACCGCGTTGATCACCTCGAGGGTATTGACCCCGTATCGCGCAATCACCACTCCGCCAACCGCTTCTTTACCGTCACGGTCCAGCGCCCCAACTCGAAACGCATCGCCGATGCTCACGTCGGCGACATTGCGCACGAAGATCGGTGTGCCCCCTGAGCCTCCAATCACGATGTTCTCGAAATCGGCCACCGATCCGATCAATCCGACGCCGCGTACGATCGACCATTGGCCGTTATGCTCGATGACATTTCCGCCGACGTTTGAGTTGCTTCGCTGGACGGCTTCCACGACAGTCGACAGCGGAATCGAATAAGCGCGCAGCCGGTTTGGATCGACATCGATTTGGTATTGCTGCACCTGCCCGCCTACGGATGCGACTTCGGCTACGCCGGGAACCGAGTTGAGTTGATAACGAAGGAACCAGTCCTGAAGCGAACGCAGGTCACGCAAGCTGTAACCTTCGCCGTCAACCGTGTACCAGAAGATCTGGCCGACGCCGGTCGCGTCAGGGCCGAGCGTGGGCAAGACGCCATCGGGGAGTTGCCTGGTGGCGAGGTTCAACCGCTCGGCCACTCGAGTGCGGGCCCAGTAGAGATCGATCGAGTCTTCGAAGATCACGTTGATCATCGAGAACCCGAACGCCGACTGCCCGCGCACCGCTCTGACGCCGGGCAAGCCCTGAAACGTGGTGGTCAGCGGATAGGTGACCTGGTCTTCGACTTCCTGTGGGCTGCGGCCAATCCAATCGCTGAAGACGATCACCTGGTTGTCAGACAGATCGGGTATCGCATCGACCGGAGTGCGGATGAGCGCCCAGTAACCCCACCCGGCGAGCAGCACGTACGCCGCGACAATAATGAAGCGGTTCTTGAGAGAGAATTCGATTATGCGGTCTATCATAAAAACTCGAGGGGGAGAGGGGGCGACTGGGTGAGGGGGTGAGTCGCCCCGTCACCCACTCGCCCCGTCGCCCCGTCCCGCTATTTCGCAGTGACGTTCATCGTCGCGTTTTCCGTCCCGCGCGCGCCCTGGAAACTTATCATTGCTTCCCAACTGCCGCCGACTTCAATGTTGACCCGAACCATGAACCTGCCGGGCGTGTCCGTTGTCGTCAGCATAGCGACATCATTCATCTCGGCCATTGCTCCCATCGCCGGCATATGAAACTTGAGCGACGCGGCCGGCACATCGACGGGCGTGCCTGAGGCGTCGGTGAATGAGAGCGTCAGATCATTCTCTCCGCTCTTGATCTCGCCGCTGGCGTTTGAAAGCGAGATCGTCATGTCGCCTGATTTGGTTGACTTGATGACTCTCTCGCTGGTGGATGGACCCGAGCGACCGCACGCAGCGAACATCAGAATGAAACTGGCAAGCGCAATCAATATGACAGTAGTGCTAATTCTCATCACAACACCTCCCGAAGCGCGTAGGCGCGATACATACACTGGTTTTCGAAGCTAGCGGCGGGTTGTCTCTTCCACTTTAAGGGAATCCACCGGCGAAGCCCACGAGGCGACTGCTGTTCCGGATTGAAGTTCATGCTACCCATCCCGCGTGTCCAATCTGACACCTAAGGACCTGACACCTGAGGACCAAAGGGCAACGGACAGTCACGGTTGTTGATATCGAGAGCAGCGTTGACGATTCGCTTGGAATTATGGCGGCCGCGAATTGGCGCACTACGGCCTTTAGATAAGGAGAGCGCCGGTTTTTAGGTAGATGTGGCTCGATTGACGAATCTTACTCGGAGGCAAATGTAGAGACACGCGGGTCCCACCCGCACAGGCCGCCGCCACGCAGGCGGCAGGCGACCCAGGGTCTTTGCTGTCGCGCCCGGTACTAAACGAGGTTGACTCCGGAACTCTCTGAGCTTCCGCAGGCTCATTGCATTGTGTCAGACAACACATCTTAGAGAGCTTAGCTAGCGGTTCATTATGGCGCGCGCTACGGCAGCAACTCGCTTCGCAGTCGCCGTCGATGTAGGGCAACGCAGCGGCGAGTGAGTTGTTCGCCACCGATAGAATGAAGACTAGAATGAAAAGCTTGCGGATCACTTTGTGTCCAGACAATAGCATCGGGTTTTCGCGGGCGTCAATTGTTCCCGCAAGATCAAGACTGTAGCAACTCGCTGTTCCATTTGCTGTGACAGCCGTCACACGCCGGCGTGATGGCTTCGCGCTCCTATAACTCAACCTTACGAAGCCGCAGCGCGTTGCTGATCACTGAGACTGAACTGAAGCTCATCGCGGCGCTCGCGAGAATTGGGCTGAGCAGCAGACCAAAAACCGGATACAATACGCCCGCAGCAATCGGAACCCCGAGCGCGTTGTAGATAAAAGCAAAGAACAGATTCTGGCGGATGTTTCGCATCGTCGCGCGACTCAGCTTTCGAGCCCGAACGATTCCACGCAAATCGCCCTTCACCAGCGTGACACCGGCGCTTTCGATCGCAACGTCAGTGCCTGTTCCCATTGCAATTCCAACCTGGGCCTGCGCCAACGCCGGAGCGTCGTTAACACCGTCGCCCGCCATCGCAACCATTCGGCCTTGCTTCTGTAGACGTTTCACGACTTCGCCCTTCTGTTCGGGCAACACGTCAGCTTCGATCTCATCGATGCCGAGCTTTCGCGCAACTGACTCGGCAGTCGTGCGATTGTCACCGGTCAGCATTACAATTCGGATTCCTTCCTCGTGCAGCGCTCGAATCGCCTCCGCGGTCGAATCCTTGATTGGATCGGCGACACCAAGCAGTCCAACGGCTCGTCCGTCAACGGCGACAAACATCACGGTCTCGCCTTCTTTGCGCAAAGCCTCGGCGCGATCGAGCAAAGTGCTCGCGTCAATATGCAATTGCTCGAGAAGCTTGCTGTTCCCAAGAGCCACTCGACGATGATCGACGGTTCCAACGACTCCTTTGCCGGTTATGGATTGGAAGTCCGCGGCGTCCGAAATCGTTATGTTCCTCTCAAGCGCACCGGCGACGATCGCCGCGGCCAGCGGGTGCTCGCTGCCACGTTCAATGCTTGCGGCGAGACGCAGTAGATCGGATTCGCTCGTCCCTTCGGCCGGCTCGATCGAGGTGAGACGCGGTTTTCCTTCGGTGAGCGTGCCGGTTTTATCGACTATCAGAGTGTCGATCTTCTCGAACACTTCAAGAGCCTCGGCATTCTTAATAAGCACGCCAGCCATCGCCCCCCGGCCTGTGCCAACCATTATCGACATCGGCGTTGCAAGCCCCAGCGCACAAGGGCAGGCGATGATCAGCACAGCTACCGCGTTCACGATCGCGTGCGCGAGTCGCGGCTCGGGGCCGACAAGGCTCCAGACGATGAACGTAATAACAGCGATGACGATCACCGCAGGAACGAAGTAAGAAGAAACAACGTCGGCGAGGCGTTGAATCGGCGCGCGGCTGCGTTGAGCTTCGCTGACCATGCGAACGACTTGCGCGAGCAACGTTTCGCTGCCGACACGTTCCGCTTGCATAACGAAGCCGCCCGTACCATTAACCGTGCCACCGGCGACTTTGTCGCCTTTGGCTTTCTCAACCGGAATGGGTTCGCCTGTCACCATCGATTCATCGATTGAACTGCTTCCTTCGAGGATCACTCCATCAACAGGAACTTTCTCTCCCGGCCGAACTCGAAGCTTATCTCCGGGTTTGATGAGGTCGAGCGAGAGCTCTTCATCGTTGCCATTGTCGCGAATGACACGAGCGGTCTTTGGCGCGAGTCCAAGCAGTTGTTTGATCGCGTTGCTTGTCCTACTGCGAGCCCGCAACTCGAGGACTTGTCCCAACAACACCAGCACAATGATGGCCGCCGACACTTCGAAGTAGACGCCGACTTCGCCGCCGTGCCCGCGAAACGAAGCCGGGAAAATGTCCGGAAGAAACGTACCGATGACGCTATACCAGTAAGCGACGCCGGTTCCGACGGCAATCAGCGTAAACATGTTCAAGCTTCGATGAACGACTGATTCCCACCCGCGTTGAAAGAACGGAAACCCACCCCACAGCACCACCGGCGTAGCGAGAACTAACTGGATAAACCCGAGAATGCGCATTGAGATTGTGTGTTGAAGCGGCTGACCTGGTATCAAGTCCGACATCGCGAGGAGAAGAAGTGGAACGGTCAACACGACACCAATTTTGAATCGGCGAGTCATGTCGATCAGTTCTTCGTTCTTCTCCTCTCCGATTACGGTTCTCGGTTCGAGAGCCATTCCGCAGATTGGACACGAGCCCGGCTCATCGCGCACGATCTCGGGATGCATAGGACAGGTGTACTGGATCTTCGCCGGCGGCGGCATGAACGTAGCGGCTTCCAATGCCATGCCGCACTTTGGACACGAGCCCTGTCCGTTCTGCTGGATTTCGGGATGCATCGGACACGTGTAGAGAGCATCTGTCTTTGTATCGGTCTGGGGAATTGTTGGCGTAGCGGGGGCGAGGTACTTTTCGGGGCTCGCCTGAAATTTCGCGGAGCACGGCTTACTGCAAAAATAGTAAGTCTCTCCGTGATAGTCGAACGAGGCCGCGGCTGTGTTTGGATCTACGGTCATGCCGCACACCGGGTCCTTTGCCAATGCCGTAGCGTCGCGGCCGCCGGGGTCGATCACATTAAGTCTCTTCTGTTGGTTCATTCGATCCTTTTGCTGCGGCTCAGTGACTCATTTTCCCCGGTCGTAGCCGCAAGAAAAAGTGAAAACTCGTGGGGCTTGAACCGTAGATGGGTTTCAGGCCTTCCGGGACGTGATAGAACGTAACATCCGCTCCAATCCCGAGGCGCAGTTTCGAATCGGCTATGATGTCCCGCACGCCGCCGAATGTGAATGCGCCCACACGGAAGGACTGGTCGAAATGATCGCCCAACTCAAGACCATTGCCTATCGAGTGAAACTCATCGAGGCCGCGCCTGCCAAAGATGTTTTCCTCGAGTAGTCCCTGTTTGTCCACCAGTTCCATTCGAGTGTAGAGGTGATTCTTATCGAGAAAGTTGATCGTCGATTCAAGCAAGTACGAATTCGAATTGCCGTGCTGTTCGTGATTGCGGCCCCAGATCAAACTCGAAGCCCAGGTCCCAGACTCCCAGGCGCGGTTGTATGAAATCGAAGCCGTGTTGCGGATAAGATCGCCGGGCGCCAGCAATTCGGGATTCGTCAAACGGCCATGCGAAAACTGCATAGTCCAGTTCGGTGTCGGCGTGAACCAGATTCGCGTGCTCCACGAATCGAGCTTGCCCAATTCGATGTCTTTGCGATTCTCATCGGGCTCGGCTCCGCGAAAGATCGAGCCTTCAACTTTGAATCGCCACGCAGTCAACCCCGCTGTGAACACGCCGTGCGCGATGTGCGTCGAGTCCTGCCAATGATGTCCAAGCGGCGCGGCTGGATTCTCCGAAGCCGACGCGCGATGCATGAACGCGACCGGGCCCAGCGCCGGCTCACCAACGGGTCCGCCGTAAAGTTGAAGCGAAACGTGCTCGGATAACGGGAGCGTGAACGCCGCCGCAAGCTCCATGAAAAGATCGTGTGGATGTTGCGCGTCAACGATCGGCCGGCCCTTGAACGTTTCTCCGGTTTGAAACAACTCAGGGAACCCGCGGCGTGGCGCGCTCCACGGTTCCGCGGAAAACATTCCTCTCAGCATCAACTGACCGCCGCCGAGTTTGCGTTCTCCCATGAGCATCAGCCAGTTTTGTGATTCGACTTTGTTGATCCCGCGCGGGCCGCCCTGATGATTGAATCCGAAGACGAGGTTGCCGTGAGTCATAAGCATCCAGTCACCAGCCATCTTGTGCCACATGTAACCGGGGGTGCTTGCCGGGAGCAAACTCGTTCCCGAACCGATTGCGGTCATGGACTTAAATGGTCCGCCGGTTATCGTGTTCATCATCGCATTCATACCGCCGGTCGTTTGATGGCCCGCGTGCGCATCGGCCGGTTGATGATCGGTGTTCTCCGAAGGCTGGGCCGCGGGCTGAGTTGGTTGGTGCTGATGTTCGGCTTGCGCCGCGGGCTTCTCAGGCTGGTGCTGATGGTCGGGCTGCGTCTTTGTCGCTTCTCCATGTGTGTGTTCCGAGCCGGGCTTGTCACCCTGAGCGTGGTGACGCGCGCCGGCGGGCATCGACGACTCGATCTTCTCCTTCTCTTCGGGAGTCAACGTCGGAAGCTTTCTGAGAAACAGAATCGTCTGCCAGATTTCTTCAGGCTTGTGAGTATTGGCAAACGCAGGCATGCCCTTGCTCGGAACGCCGTTCGATATCGCGCGAAACAACTCGGCGTCGGATTTTGACTGGATCTTCCTGGAAGTCAGATCCGCGGCGCCCATCGACTTGCCCATTTCGGTGTCAGCTTTACCAAAACCTCCGTGGCATTTCGCGCAGTGTGCGTCGAAGTGATCAAGACCCATCGCGATGTTCTCCGCGCTTGAAGCGAGCGGGTTTTGATTCCGCGTTTGCGGTCCCGTGGTTGCCGCGCTGCCGACGGGCCTCAACAGAATAAAGACTGCCGCCAGCAAGAAGAAAAGCATGATTGCCGTGAGTTTGTATGACTTGAGTGAGCGTGAAGATGACGTCATCAATGACCGTTGATATTGCATAAACCTACCTATTCTTGTTGTGGAAAAAGTGGTGCGACCGCCGGGCACACTGCGGCCCAAGTCTCGTTGGACGGGAAGGGAAGGTTTAGATTCGCAGCGCTGATATTACTGCGCGAACGGGCGGTGCTCTGAAGGGCGCATCGGAAGCAAGGCTGACATTATGATTCTCGAATGAGATTCGCGAGGAAGCTAGCGGTCCTGCGAGCGGTTGTGTGTGTTGATCGAGTGTGCCCGACGCACCGATTACTGAAGGCACACTCGCGACGGATTCGAAATGACCCGGACACCTGTTCGGTTGTTTCTCTTTTTCGGGCTGCGGCGCGCTTTCTTGTTTATCGCCGTGACGGTGACAAGGTGATTTGTCGTCGGACTGCGCTGTCTTAACCGGGGCCGCGGGGGAGCAATTGTTCAACGAACAATTCAGCGCGCAAACTTGGGAAAACAGAAGACCGATGGGAACCACGATTGTCACCACCAGGACTGTCGAGAACTTTGCGCGGCTAATCACCTCGTCGATCTTAGCAACGCATTGCGATGAGCCGCAAGCAGGCGGTGTCCTAATTTCAAATCTCAGATTGCGTTCTTTATCGTTGCCTTGATAGCGAACCACGCGCCGGGATTTGGTATTGGCCAAATTGTTCGCACGGTGGTCAGGGTTCTGAACGTTCGGACCACGAGGGCGGCTCGTTCGCGCCTCGCGGTTCAATCAAATAGAACCAACTTTCCCGGTCATCGCTGACATCTACGTCCAGCGAGATGAGAGAACAACTTCCGCCGGGAGAGGAATTGATAGGATTGAGAATAGAGAAAGCGGCAAAATCAAGACCGATTCGTGATCGAAGGGATTCATACGGTGATAAAGCTCGATTCGACCTCTGACAAGCTTTGTTGCGACTCGCGGCATGGCTGTAATAACGGGCTGGCCGCTACGACATTGCCTGGCAGTCCCGCTTCGTCATTACTCCTGGTCTCCACAGTTCCAACATGTAACTCTATTCAAGAAGGCGATTGAAAATTTGAGATTTGAAATTAGGGTAGCGCCAACCGGCGGGCCAGGATTGACATGCGCTCGCCGATGCGGCAATCCTGCGATGAGACTTATGCGGCGTTGGAGGCAAGAGGTGGGCGCCTGGAAGCTGACGATCGAATACGACGGTACGCGTTATTACGGTTGGCAGGAACAAAAAAACTCGCGCACGGTTGCCGGAGATTTGCGCGTGGCGGCTGAATCCTTGATCGCGAAACCTGTTGACATCGCGGGCGCGGGCCGCACCGATGCCGGAGTGCACGCGCTCGGGCAGGTTGTGCGATTGAGCGCTGACGCACGGATCAAGCGCGTTGATTTGCTTCACGGGCTCAACGACCGATTGCCGGCTGATATCAATATTCTGAAAGTCGATGAAGTGCGTTCGTCCTTCGATCCGCGAAGGGATGCTCTTGCTCGATACTACCTCTATCAAATCTCGACGCGGCGCACGGCATTCGCAAAGCGATTCGTGTGGTGGGTGAAAGACAGGCTCGACGAAAAAGCGATGGGCGAAGCGGCGCGAATGCTCGCAGGGCGCCACGATTTCGCGAGCTTCTGTGACAAGCGCGCAGGCGACGGCTCAACAATCGTCGTAGTGGACGAAGTGCAGTTCGAGGCGGACGGTGACTTACTCCTGTTCAGAGTTTGCGCGTCGCACTTTCTGTGGAAGATGGTGCGGCGAATTGTGGGCTCGCTGGTCGAAGTCGGACGAGGTAACCTTAGCGCGGATTCTTTTGGCGGCTTGTTGGGCACCCCATCACAGAGAGCAACGGCCGCGCGCGCGTTCGATGTTGCTGCGCACACTGCGCCACCGTCGGGACTATTTTTGGAGCGAGTCGTATATCGCGGAGATCCGCGACCCGGCAAGCTCGCTCGCGCGTTCGCACTTTCTAATCGCTGACCACGCAAGTTCAACTATTCATGAGTAGTATTCGGTTTGTTCAGGCGATGACGAAGGTACTCGATCAACATCGGCAACACTGAGATCAGAACGATCGCGATAATCACCAGCGAGAAATTGTTCTTGACTACTTCAAGGTTGCCGAACTTGTAACCTGAAAAAACGCAGATCGCCACCCACGCAACGCCGCCGATTACGTTGTACGCAATGAATCGCCAGTAGGTCATGCTGCCTATACCCGCGACAAACGGAGCGAACGTGCGGACGATTGGAATGAACCGGGCGATGATGATTGTCTTGCCGCCGTACTTTTCATAAAACGCGTGAGTTCGATCGAGATGTTTCTTATTTAGAAAGCGAACATTTTCTCGATGAAAAACTTTCGGACCGAGCCAATAACCAAGCCAATAATTGACGGTGTCTCCCAAGATCGCGGCGATCGAGAGCAGCACGAAGAGCCAGAAGACGTTTAGTGAGCCCAACGCAGCGAACGCTCCGGCCGCAAACAGCAGGGAATCGCCCGGTAGGAAAGGCAACACCACGAGTCCGGTCTCACAGAAGATAATCAAAAACAGGATCAGGTAGGTCCAGGTCCCGTACTGGCCGATGATGTCGTTGAGGTGCTTGTCGAGGTGAAGGAAGAGATCAACCAGCTTGCTGATGAGTTCCATAAGTCTGTCTTAGTGTGAAGTCCACTTCGCCTGATCAGTTGGGCCAACCGTGCCGCCCGATGAGCTTAACGAATTGGCAAAGACCGTGCTCTTCGCGAACGACGCCGCTTTCAGTTCTGATAATCCGGACGAGAACCTGTTGCTCCTCGCTGCCAATCGGAATGACGAGTTTGCCGCCGATGGCGAGTTGTTTGACGAGAGGCTCGGGAACTTCGGGACTGCCGGCAGCAACGAGTATCGCATCGTAGGGCGCGTGATCGCTCCAGCCAATCGTGCCGTCGAACCATTTCACGGTTGCGTTGTAGCAGCCGAGTTGTCGGATGTTTCTTTGCGCGGATCGAGCGAGGTCGCTGATTCGCTCAATCGAAAACACGCGGCCGGCTACGGCGGAGAGCACCGCGGTTTGATAACCCGAGCCTGCGCCGATTTCCAGAACCGTCGAGTCCTTATCAACCTCGGCAAGCTCGGTCATTCGCGCGACCATGTACGGCTGAGAGATCGTTTGCATGTCGCCAATCGGAAGAGCGTGGTCCCCATAAGCCTTTGCCGCGAGGGCTTCCGGAACGAATAGATGCCGCGGTATTTCGGCCATCGCTTTCAACACGCGCGGATCCAAAATGCCGCGTTTGCGCAGCAGGTCTACCATGCCCGCGCGATGTGATTGATATAAACCGGACGATCGTTCCGGAATCTTGTTAGTCATTTCGACTGCGTTTCCAGGACTGTATCCCAGTCGCGTGACTTGAGCTCTTCAAGCGCGCTGTAATCGGTCAGATCGGTTCGAAGCGGGGTGATGGAAACAAATCCCTGACGCAAGGCCTCATAATCCGTGCCCGCCTCCTCGTTCCAAATCAGCGATTCCTCGCCAATCCAATAGTATTTCCGTTGGCGTGGGTCCGTGCCTTCTATTACATTGGGCCGGATGATCTTGTTACCCTGTCGTGTGACACGCACGCCGCGGATCTCGCCCGGCGGAACATTGACGTTGAGCAGCGTGCCGCGAGGCAACCCGTCTCCGAGCACGCGCCGCGCGAGTTCCGCCGCGAACTGGGCCGCGTGCCAAAACTCGAAATTGGTTCGCTGAACGAGGCTGACTGCGATGCCCGGCAATCCGTAGATCGAAGCTTCCAACGCACCGGCCACGGTTCCCGAATACGTCACATCGTCGCCGAGATTGCCTCCTTTGTTGATTCCGGAAACGACCAGGTCGGGCGGGTGATCTTTCAGGATCTGATTCATCGCCAGCGTCACGCAATCGGTCGGGGTACCGTCAACCGAGTAATGCCGGGCGTCTATCCGATCAATGCGAAGCGGCCGGGTGAGCGTCAGTGAATGCGAAGCTGCGCTCATCTCGTGCGCCGGCGCCACGACCATCACTTCGCCAAGGGTCTCGAGAGCTTCGGCCAGCGCTATGATTCCGGGAGAGTGTATGCCGTCGTCGTTGGTAACCAATATTGTAGTCATATCTGACTGTTGGAAACTGCGAAGCCCAGGACGAATCTTCGAAGAAGAAGCACACCGCCGCACAAGATCAGCGCGAGACTCATTGCGGAGGAGCTTCTATCTTAGATCTTTTCGTCCTGGGCTGGGATTCTAATCGGGACGACTGGATTCGAACCAGCGACCTCTTCCACCCCAAGGAAGCGCGCTACCAGGCTGCGCCACGTCCCGTTCATAGTCGCCAATGCGTGTCGGCGCGTTCAACGGTTGATGCTAGCATCCGTGTTTAGGCGTGTCAATAAATCCTCAAGATCACTCTTGATCAGACGCAACACGCGGCGAGTTTGTGGCGGAGGGGATTGGTCGGTGGGTGTTGGATTGGGAGAATCAGGTTGCTGGCTGAGCGTGTCAGGCGGGTCAGCGGAAAGCGCTTCGCCGAGCTTTGCTCGCACCGACCCGCCGCGCGATTCATCCAGCAGCCTTTTCTTGGCGCCGGCGATGGTGAATTTCTCTTCGTACAACAAGTCGCGAATACGAAACACCATCTCGACGTCTTTTCGGCGATAGACGCGCTGCCCGGCGCGGTTCTTTTGTGGCGCGAGCATCGGGAATTCGGTCTCCCAATATCGGAGTACGTGAGGCTGAACCTTGATCAAGTCGCACACCTCTCCGATCCTGAAGAATAATTTTTCCGGAATTCTCGAAGCGGATTCCATAATTTAGTCCGCGCTTGTTGACGGCTACTCTAGACCGATCGGATTGAACGTGATGGTCTGAAGACCAGCGCTTGATGCCCCTGAAGCTGGATCGGCTCGCCGCTGATGGGATTTCGCCCGCGCCTCGGTTTGCGATTCACTATCTCGAGAGTGCCGAAACCTACTATGTGAATGCTGTCGCCGTTTTGAAGATGGCGCTTGACGATTTCAAATAACTTATCAACCAGATGCAATGCGTCGCGATTAGTGAGCCCGCCGTGGCGTTCCGACACCATCCGCGCGAGATCGGCCTTTGTCATTTCCCATGCCCCTTGCTCGAACTTCCGCGCGAGGCCGGCTCTGTCCACAGGTCGCTATGAACTCGCGCAGCCTTATGTTATGCAAAAGGGTAGGATAGTGTCAATGAGTAGCCGATGAGAAAGTCGCAGCTTTGACAGAGCTTTAGATCAGTATTGTGAATGCAATTCTAAAGGGTCCTAAAGCCGGTTCATTGTTAATCCATAACATGAGTCACAGCCGGCGCGCGGGGTAAGTCTATCGCGAGAGACTAGCGGCGCTTTCTCGTATGGCGGGCGCCGAGGGCGCCTTATCGATTTTGAGTTCCACGCCGAAAATATCCGCGAACCAGGAAGACTTGCGCTGGGCTGACCACAACTCGAGTTCGCATTCATCAGCCGGCGTCGCAACGATCGTGACTACTCCGTCCGCAATTTTGCACTGCACCTCGCTGATCGACTGACGATGCGAGCGGTCCAGCCCATCGGCGATCTGCAATATCGCCGCGAGCCGTAACAGCTTCTCCCGCTGCCGGCGATCAAACGAGTAATAGTCTTCGTGTTCGCGCCGAGATCGCTTATCGGTCGCTTTCGTCGGGAGAGAACCGCGATGATACCTTACCACAGCCGCCATCATCGCGATCTCATCCCCCGTGAAACCAGGCATCTCCGAGTTCTTTATCAAATA
>Ga0070705_100000826_pt1 | contig 17386 bp, 32 predicted proteins | sample KBSK5253metaG_FD_65455 | JGI IMG/M metagenome (GOLD analysis project Ga0070705, IMG submission 65455) | Corn, switchgrass and miscanthus rhizosphere microbial communities from Kellogg Biological Station, Michigan, USA - KBS K5-25-3 metaG | ecosystem: Host-associated > Plants > Roots >... | reverse complement strand
CGGACGCCGCCGCCACGGACACCGCCGTAGCAGACAACACGTCAATCCAGATGAGGACAGACCATGCCGACCCGACAACAGGAACAGGACGCCTCGACCGCGCGGATGCTCGCCGAGATCACCAGCCCACCCTCCCGCGCCATGCCCGACGAGTACGATCGCATCTGGGGGCAGCTCGACGGGATCGGGTTACGCACCCAAGCGACCACGCTCGATGTCACGCCGCCGCTGGGTGTCGGTGGGACCGAGACGTTCATCATCCAGACCGTGCGGTTGCAGGATGAGGGCGACTATATTTTTCTCAAGATGATCGGGGCGGGTAAGAGCTTTAGACACGTGCTCAGACCCGCAGTCACGGCGGTCATCACCAGGCAGAGAGATGCGCTGACCCAGAAGTCGCGGCGTGCGGGTGCCAAGCAGGCGGCTCGGACTCGCAAGGCGCGCGGGATTGTGCCGGATACGAGTGGCTTGATCAGGAGCCGCAAGAAGAAGGGAGGGCGGACATGAACCTGAAGACCCCGAATCAGCCGTGGCAGTGGTGGCCGAGGCGGATCCATGCAGGCCGGGCGGGCTATCACGACCACGACTGGTATCTCTGGCTGTGGTGGAAGTGGTGGGCGCGATGACGGTCAGCAATCCGCGCGTGCCGTTGCAGGTGCAGCCGCTGGAGGTCCTGCGAGCCAGATACCGGCGAGCGATTACCGAGGTCGTCGATCAGCTGGCCTGTGCCGAGGGCGAGCGCGACCCGCCGAGCGGCCAGCCCGCGCACGTGTTCGATACCGCCGAGGGCTGGCGGTTGATCATCAGCAAGGAGCGGCGGCCGGACGGGCGGGTCGGCCTGCACCTCTCGGCGTCCATCCATGACCGGCAGTTCTGGCTGCGGCTGAAAGACAGCGGCGAGCCAGTCAACGCGCTCGATCTGGCCCTGAGCCAATGGCGGGCCATCTCGGGCGAACGCGAACGCACCCCGACCTTCCTCGGCTGGAGCGAAGGCGGGGTGCCACATTGGTTTCTCGATCAAGGAGATGCGTAAGGACCATGGCTAACAGACAGCGTCCACAGACACGTCCACAGACCGATCTCGTCTGCCCACAGTGCGGATTCCGGCTGAGCGTGCGGCAGCAGCTGGCACGCACGCTGCCCAAACCCAAGCCGGCCAAGGCGGACCTCCAGATCACTCAGCAGCGAAAGGCGGCCAAGCGATGAAGGTGCCGTGGAGTTATCCGTTCAAAGGCGTGCGACCCGAATCGATCAAGGCGAGTGAGGCGATCTGCCGGGAAGTGATCAAACGCAGCGGGTGCAATCAATGCTCGATGGCGTTCTCGGGAGGGAAAGATAGCGTCGTCACGCTCGCCTTGCTAAGTCAGTTCTTCGAGCGCGTGGTGCCGATCTACTGGTATCTCATCCCGAATCTCAGCTTCGTCGAGGAGGCGCTGACGTACTACGAGACCGTGTTCGGGGTGTCGATCAATCGCTTGCCCCATAGCGATCGGTTCAACGTGCTGTTCAGCAACTGGATCTTCCAGCCTCCGTACCGCATCACCGCGCTCGACACGATCATGGCCGAGACCCCGTTCAACTTCACCATGGACGACCTGGTCGGAGAGGTGCGGCAACTCACCGGGTTGGATACGCTCGGCTCGACCGGCACCGGGGCACTGCACGCGACCGGGATCAGAGCGAGCGACTCGCCCACACGCGCGGGCATCTTCCGCAAGCATGGCGGGTTCGGGACGAATGGCTTGCTGTTCTATCCGATCATTACGTGGAACCTGAACGACGTCGAAGCCGTGCTGATCCATACCGGGCTGAAGCTGTCGGTCGAGTATCAATGGATCGGCCGGAGCTTTGACGGGATCAAACGGCGCTACCTCGAATGTGTGCGGGAGCATTACCCGGCGGATTACCAGCGCATCAAGGACGACTTTCCCCTGGTCGATCTCGAATGGTTCCGGGCGAAGATCAACAACGTGGAGGGGCGCATCCCGCTGTTCAAGTATCAGAACGTCGGGCAGACGCCGGCCCCACCCAAGAGCAAGACCCAGCGAAGGAGCCGATAGCCATGGCGAAGCGTATTCCGTTGATCACACCTGGACAGACTGGCGGGCAGGGCACGAGCGGCGCTGGATTGACCCGTGCCGGTGCGGCGCCGATTACGCGCGGGTCCGGGCCGAATCCGAAGCAGACCCAGGCGGCCCCGAACGTCTCGGGCGCGGAGAAGAAGGCCAAGGTGAAGGCGGCGCCCTTGCTCGAACAGCTGCGGGCCGCCGAGGGCAAGCTCGCCTCGATCAAGGACAGCGACCCGAACGCGCAGTGGGCGATCTCCAGGCTGCGCGCTCAGCAGCAGGCGGTCGATGGCAACGACAGCCTGTACTGGTTCGCGCTGTGCTTCCAGTCGCGGGTGCAGAAGGACATCTTTCTCAAGGCGGTCGGGCTCTACCGGGACGATGCCGAGCAGTATTTCAGCGGGGTCGAGTTCGCCAAGATCCTGGGCATCGATCTGGCGGATGACACGCGAGCGTTCACGCCCATGACCGTGAACAAGCGGTGGGCCAAGTTCGCGCTGCCGATCGGCGGCGAGAAAGGCAAGCGATGATCCGGCGAGATGCACAGCCGTTCGGGCCTGGCACGAATCCGACCCGGGGCAAATATGTGCTCGATGCGAATGGCGAGGCCATCGAGGAGACCGATCTCTACACTTGGGCGACCTGGTACGAGGCGGCGGCCGGAGACGGGCGGTTGATCGTCGCGCATGACGATCTCCCGGGCGGCATCTGTATTCTGACCGTCTTCCACGCGCTCGATAGCCGATTCGGGCTCGGGGCGGGGCCGGCGCAGGTGTTCCGGACCGTGGTCGAGGGCGGTCCGGGCGACGGCGACGAGCGGCGGTATGCGACCCGGGCCGAGGCGCTGGCTGGGCATGCGGAGGTGCTGGCCGAGGCGTTGAGCCGGCTGCCGCGATGATTATCTGGGGCGACGAGCGGCTGCCGGTCGGCGCGATCTATCGCGGCGTGCTGACCGACACCAGGAGCCGGCCGCACTTCGGCATGACGTGGCAGGTCCTGCGCGAGGCGACCGGCGCGGAGTATCTGGCGTACGTCGAGCGGGAGATCGGCCACGTGACGGAGAGCAATCGGCGGCTCGCGGTCAAGGCGGGCGTGTACTTCTACGAGGTGTCGGTCGATTAGAGGAAGGGAGGGCGAACATGCGGTATCGGCTGACTCTGGTCGCCGCGCAATTCTTCCAGGGCGCGTCCACCTTGGCCACGCGCGAGTTCAGCGCGGACACGGACGTCGAGGCGATTGCGTACGCCGAAGCGCCGGCCGTCCCGTTGCGGTTTGTGCTGCCGAACGGCGACGGCACGTGCGCGTCGTTCCCACGCAAGCTGGAGGAGCTGCGGGGGATGCTGGTCTACCGGCCGGTCCGGACCGTGAAGGAGTGGTGAGGGCTGCTGGCGAGCCGAGCCTGGCGGATCCTGGCCTGGGCTGGGCTGGTAGGTGTTATTTTTCTGGCCACCCTGGCCACCCTGGAAGGAGGACCTCCCTGGAAGGCTGGCCCTGGCCCTGGAGGACCTCCCTGGCCCTGGCCCTGGCTGCACTGACCTCTAGTCAGTGTCGCGTGCACTGTCTGGAGGGCTGGCCACCCTGGCCACCCTGTCACCTAGAGTAGACACCCTGTCCAAAATAGTGGACATGTCTCATTATGGGACACTAAGTGCACTGACCTCTAGTCAGTGTCGCGAGGGCTGGCCCTGGAGGGCTGGAGGACCTCCCTGGCCCTGGAGGACCTCCCTGGAGGGCTGGAGGGCTGGCCCTGGCCACCCTGGCCACCCTGGCCACCCTGGAGGGCTGGCCCTTTAAAGGGATCCCTAGTGCACTGTCTGGAGGGCTGGCCAGATTACAGAACTGTTAAGAGACAATCTATTACAAGTATTTACAGCACTGCACTTGCTTCTAAACTCTAATAAAGGATCTGCACTGTCTCTTAGACAGTTCAGGCTGCACTGACCTCTAGTCAGTGTCGCGAGGGCCCTGGCCACCCTGGAGGGCTGGCCCTTACTTGCTCCTTGCTAACTGAATAGGTTCTGAGGGCTGGCCAGACCTCCCATCTCTGACAGGATGGTTAGATATGGCTAAGAGACTCTCACTAGCAAAGGCTGCAGCAGATAAGGCTGCAGCAGATAAGGCTGCAGCAGACTTGCAAGCAAAGACTGCTGCAGATCTGGCTGCAGGTCAGGCTGCAGCAGATAAGGCTGCAAAAACTTCTACTGTTGGGAAATCCAACAGGACAGGAGTTAAGGACCAGGGCAGGGATCACCGCCAGCCGGCGTTGATCACCGATCCGGTTCTGCTGCAGGCGGATTTGGCGGACGCCGCGAAGTGCGGCGTCAGCTACATCCTGAATCTTGCTCAATTGGAACCAGAGACCCTGGCCCTGTTGAATGAGATCATCGTCGAGCATTTCCAGGCTGGCCCTGGGCTGATTTGGGAATGCATGACCTTGGAAATCGCGCCGCGTCGCGTGGCGATCGAGGCTCCCAAGGTTCGGCGTCGCGCGTAGGATTGGTCTAGATCTCGGTTGATAACCGGGAGGACGGCCAGACACTCAGAACCTAGCTCGGGGCCACCATCGCGGTGGCCCTTTTTTTTTTTTGTGTCTGCCCCTCACCCCGGCCCGGCCCGGGATCCGAGGGAAAAAAATCCCCCCGGCGCGATCGCGAACGCCGAGGGGAAAATCCTGGGGCTAGAGGGCGAGGTCGGAGCCCGCGATCGGATCGTCCCGAGCTACCCGCCCGTACGCCGATTCGCCGCCCGACGAACACGTGCGTACTGGGCCGGCGTGGCCCGTCCGCCGGTCAGACGCGAGAGCCGACCGCTGGCCCGACCGCGTGCGTTCTGCTGCCGCTGCGTGCCGAGACCCGAGCACGCGGCGAGATCGCTGAGTCGAACGATGGTGTAGCGCATCACATGAATCCTCCTGCCGAGCGAGTATAGTCCTGCCAGGCGCCCGGTCCCGCCGCATCGCCCGCCCCGGACCGAATCGTTAGCAAAAACCGACCGGATTTCTATTGACACGCATCGCACTGGAGCCCGGAAAATCAAGGGCGCAGTGTGTCTGGGCGCACCCGGCCCGATTTCTGTTGACACCCCGCACGGAGCTGGCATACGCTGCTCCGTCATCGCGCGGTGACTGCATGATGCGGCCCACTGCGAACCAGAACCTACCTGCAGATCGGAGACGCCCGACCATGAAGCGCAAACTGAGCCACGGCCTGACCCACGATGCCCACACGATGCTGCTGACCCTGGCCGAGAAGTGGGGCCTGAGCCAAGCGAGCACCTTGGACATGCTCATCCGCGATCGATTCAGCGCCGAGGTCGCCGCCGATCCCAAGTTCGCGCGGAAGGCCAAGGCCGCCCTCCGGCTCCGACAGTCCCAGCAATCCACCGCTGCGTAGAGATGCCGCGCTCGATCGACTACGTGCGGCGGGGCAATCAGCCCATGCCGGTGCGCATGACGTATTCGCAGCTCGCCCTGACCATTCGCGCGGTGCAGGCCGAGCTGTGGCAGCGGGAGTCGGTCCTGACTCCGAACGAGCAGGAACACGACCGCGAGCTGAAAGCCCTGCGCATGGCGGTCAGGCGCCTCCAGGAAGGGCAATCGCGTTGCGTCCGGGTGATGGAGCGGGCCAGGCGACATACGCACCACGAGCCGTTGTCGCGCTCGGAGCGGGGCTGATCCGATGCCGGCCGACAAACCCGCCAGGACCCGCCCCGCCTACAAGCCCCTCCCGGCCCAGGTGTTCGCCGACTCGCTCAAAGGTGTCGAGCGGGCCGAGATGCTGTGCATGATCCAGTCGCTCGCCCTGCATCTGTCCTCGGTGACGGTCTTCATCGGCAAGTATCCCGAGCTGCAGGCGTCGAGCCAGGAGCTGGTCTCGGCGGCACTGGCGTATCTCGAAGTCGCCGGGCGGCAGGACCCGAGGCGCTGATGCCGGTCCAGTACTACGTGCTGCGTGACGATGCGACCAGCCATGTGCTCCTGTGGGTCGGCGGGCTCGGGGTGGCATGTCCGAAGTGCGGGCACACCATCGGCTGGCGGCCAGCCACACCTGCGACTGGCTACCGCGATGGGATGTGCGGGGCCTACTGCCGGTTCATCCATGTGGCCGGGGCGCCGGCCGAGATCGAGGCCAAGAAAGCCGGGGTCGTGCCGTGGACCTGATCTGCGGGTGCCGCTATAGCCGCCAAGGGCTGAAATTGATCCGGAGCTGCCGGCAGCACAAGCCGTTCGGGGCCAAGGCCGACGATCTGTCCACCCTCTCTCCCGCCCTTCGTGCACAACGCACAACGCACAACGCACAGGACACAACGCACAACGCACAACGCACAGCGCAAACCAGATCCGCACTATCAAGGGATATAAGTACAAGTAAGATAAGACGCGATGGCCTGAGCCCGGCCGGTTACATCATCGAGGATGGCTGGACCGAGGCCGGCAATGCCACCCGCCCGAAGTGGGACGCCGCCCAGTACGCCGACATCAGAGACCACGGGACCGGCCTGCAGGGATACAAGCCGACCTACCGACACCACATTGGCGACTCGCCCGTCGTCAGCCCGTGGGACTCGCCCGAGGAGAAGATCCGGATCGCCCGGCGTTTCTTGGACCGGATCGACACGGCCCAGGAGGAGCTGCGGGGGCGGCTGACGTTCACCGAGAGCAAGAATCTGCGCGTGCTGGAGCGGAAATGGGCGAAGCGAGCCTATCGCCAGGACGCGCGCTACATGGCCTTCGGGACGCGCGGAGGCGGCATTGGGGAGGACGACCGGCCCCGGTTGAAGATGTGGCAGCGGATCATTGACTGAGCGCGCAGGAGCCGAGGACAGCATGGCCAAGACCATTCCGATGATCGCCGCGACGTTCCATCCCGAAGATCTCATCATTCCGGCACGCGACTCGAAGGGGCAGAGCGAGCGGATCTGGTTCAAAGTCAGCCCCGACCTCGAACGGGTGCTGAGCGTCATCCACAGCAGCAAGAAGTTCCCGTTCAAGACCATTGGCGATCAGGTGCGCTGCTACGTGCACCATGGGGCGAAGTGGGCCGAGAAGCATGCCGGCGTCGAGACGGTGATGCAGCGGTCTGAGATGATGATTGCCATCCTCAAGACCGAGGACGAGCAGCAGCGGTTCCAAGATGTGTTCGACTCGGCGCGCAAGGTGGTCAATACGTTCGTCAGCAGCGGCGACAACGCCGAGGCCCGGCGCGTCGTCAGCGATCTGAAGACCCTGGCGCAGAAGATGCCGCCTGGCTACTGGCGCACCAAGTATCTGAAAGCCATCACCGACACGTTCGGCCATCTGCTGGACGGCAAGCAGCATGCGGTCTCGCTCAGGCATTTCGCCAAGGCCGGCCCGGACGACGAGGAGTAGATCGCGATGGCGATGTTCGATCCCGGCGCGACCAAGGCCAGTGTGCTGCAGATCCTGCACGACGCCGACATCCCGAGCGATCACCAGCTCGCGGTCGTGGCCGGGGCCACGCTGGTCGATGGCCAGCCCGAGGCCCATGTGATCGTCGCCTGGCGGGCCGGCAATCGCTGGGACGTGCAGCTGGGGGCCGAGCATACCGGGTTGGGTGACAACCTGGCCGGATTCGCACTGAGATATTCGCGGTAAGATTCAGATCACAGACCGCGTTCACAGACCGAGAGGCCGCGCACATGGCAGACATCCGACCGGCGATTCCCTTCAGCAGGCTCGACCATCCCCACGCGAGCGGGACCATCGTCGCCTACACTCGACCGTCGATCGCGCTGGGGCATCGCGGCCACCAAGAGATCTCGGCCAGCAAGCGGGGCGTGCTGGTGCACCAGGTCGATCTCACCAGCGAGCAGGATCTGGTCGAAGTCATCAGCACCATTACGCGAGCGTTCACCCAGCATCAGGCCATGAGCATGATGGACGAGCATGGCCGGCCTGCCGATCCGGTGAGCGAGCCGGTGTGCATGGCGGCGGCGGCGATCCTGTTCAAACGGCTGTTCGCGTGGGTGGAGCAGAAGCGGAAGGGGGCGCCGTGGCTGAATTGAAGCCGGTCGCGCCGCCGATCTGGACGCTGGAGGATGCGCTCGACCTGATCCGGCCGCTGCAGCCGCTCGCCCGGGATGTCGGCTACCACATCACGCTCGGTGGCGGCGTGCTCAACCTCGGCGTGTCGGCCAAGGATCTCGATCTGTTCTGTCTGCCATTGAACGGCGGCGAGGGCGACAAGGCCGCGCTGTGGGTCCTGCTCGACACCGTGCTCGGGCCGCTGCTGGCGATACGCGATAGCCCCGATTACCAGCCCGAGGCGATGTGGCACTACCGCGACATGCTGCACGGCGCGTTCGAGGGCAAACGGGTCGATCTGTTCATTCAATGATCATGGCGCAGACTACCGATCCCCGCACGCTGACCGGCTTCGAGCTGGCCGACTATGCGATCAACTGGCTGGCGAAGACGCGCGTACGCCGGGTGTGGATCGACCGCGAGTGGCTCCACGCCTTCCATCAGCTGCCCGAGATGCACTTGGCGGTTCGCGACGGGCGGGCGGTCTATCTGCTGTTCGGCTGCGAGCTGCACCGTCGGATCTGGCGGGACCCGGGCCTGTGCGTCTGCCAAGGCGACGACCCGGTCTGGCACAAGCATTACCCGGACCCGCCGCATGCGTGCGCGCGATGCGGGCATACAGAGTGCCCAGCTTGGCGGTCAGTGAGCGCGGCCAAGGCGGGCCGGCCATGATTCTCGCCCTCGCCTTGCTCGTCCTCGGTGGCACGTTGACCTGCCCCGGGGTGTGGTTCCTGACCCGGCGCACGGACGTCCAGCGAGCCCTCTGCACGGAGTACGACCCGACGCTGCCGTTGAAGAACATGCAGAGCGGGATGCTGGGCATGGTGCTGCTCGGGGCGTTCTTCATCATCTGCGGCCTCTATATCCTCTATCTCTGGCACGCCGTGCAGGTGCTGCGATGATCGCGATCGACGATGCCGATCGCCTGCTGCCTCCACCCTGCGATCTGGGACTCCCCGACAAGTTCCGGACGTGGAGGCATTTTCAGGACTCGGCGATCTACGACATCGCGCAGTCGGACAAACGGTTCGTGATGGCGGTGCTGGCGACGGGTGCGGGCAAGAGTGCGATGTACATGGCCATCGCGGCCTTGCTCCATGTCAGAACCTGCGTGCTGACGCAATCGAAAGCCTTGATGGCGCAGCTGCAACGCGACTTCACCCCCATGGGTCTGACGGCGGTGTCCGGCATGGGCAGTTACCGCTGCCTGGCGCTCGAACCACAAGGCGAACTGTTCAAGATGTTCCACGACCCGGTCGAGGCGGTGCAGCGCGGCGGCCGGCGCAAGGGCTGCGATGAAGGGCCATGCCGGGTGGGGACGGAATGCAGTCTGCGCGAGGGCGGGTGCCACTATTACGACGCGGTGCGGCATGCGATCAAGGAGCCGCTGGTCAACAGCAATTACGACTACTGGATGTTCAGCGGCAAGTACGGGCGCGGGCTGGGCGACTTCGGCCTGCTGGTGCTCGATGAGGCCCATAGCGCGCCCGAGAAGCTGAGCGACTTTCTGACGGTGGAGCTGAGACCGGAGGAGCTGAAGAAGGCCAGCTGCGAAGTGCCGGACGGCCAGCCGACCTGGGATCAATGGCGCACCTGGGCACGCGGGCACCATGTCCGGTTGGCCCGGAAGCTCGACGAGCTGCAGGGGCAGATGAAGCTGGCGAAGGAGAATCAGCAGCGGGTGTCGCGATCGGCGTTCGAGGAGGCCCATCGCTACCAGTCCTTGCTCGGCCGGCTCGAACTGGTGCAGGACGTCGATGCCCAGTGGGTCGCGTACCGGGATGACAAGACCCGGATCTGGACCTTCACCCCCGCGTGGCCCGCGCGCTATGCCGAACAGGCATTGTTCCGGGATGTGCCGAAGGTGCTGTTGACCTCCGCCACCGTGCGCCCCAAGACCGCGCATTACCTCGGCATCCCCCGCAGCGAGCTACAGGTGCTGGAGTACCCGAGCGTGTTCCCCAAGCATCGGCGGCCGGTCTATCACATTCCGGTCATGGGCGAGAACGGCAAGCCGATCAGACTCAGCCACCGGACCAGTGACGCGGATCTGCTGGCGTGGGTGGCGATGATCGACAACATCATTCGATTGCGCCTGGATCGCAAGGGCATCATCCATACGAAATCGTACCCGCGCGCCAGATACATCCTGACGCATTCGCAGTTCGCCAAGCACATGGTCGTGCATAGCAGCGATGGCACGAAGCTGGCCATCGAACGCTTCCGGGACGCGGAGCCGCCCTGCGTGCTGGTCAGCCCGAGCGTGGCGACGGGCTATGATTTCCCCTACGACGACGCGCAATTCCAGATCATCGCCAAGATCCCGTTCCTGGACAGCCGCGATCCGGTGCTGCAGGCGCGCAAGGAGCGCGATCCTGAGTACGATGCCTACCAGACCATGCAGGAGCTGGTGCAGATGTGCGGGCGGATTGTCCGATCAGAAGACGACTTCGGAGAAAGTTTCGTGCTGGATTCGCATATCGAGTGGTTCCTGTGGAAGCACCGGGAACTCGCGCCGACATGGTTTCTCGACAGCGTGCAACGGCGGCTTACGATCCCTCCAGCCCCGCCGAAGCTCCCCCGTCACCAGGCTGGACGATAGAGGAGACCGATTATGAGACTGAGCAAGGGCCGGATCAGACTGATGACGTCGGCGGCGTGTTCGACCGGAGAGGCCGTGAGCCTGCGGCCCTCCGACTGGGTCAAGGGCGGGGCGGTGATCGACGACGTGGATATCGAGATTGTCAGCGCCCGGAGCTGCATCTACGACTTCCCGACGGCTGATGGCCGGACCAGCCCGCCCATGGTCTGCGTCCATCTCGGACTCAAGACCGAGGACGGCGAGGTGCATGACGAGTACTTGAAGGCGGGCGATCCGAAGTTCTTCGCCCCGAGCAACGATGAGCGATCGATCGTGACGGTCGGCGAGAAGGGCGCGCTCATCGAGAACACCAAGTACGCCCTGTTCATCGTCAGCCTCGTGAACCTGGGCTTCCCCGAGAGCCAGATCAAGAACGAGGTCGATTACGTGGTCGGCACCAAGTGCCACATCAAGCGGCAGGCCGAGGCGAGCTGGAGCGGGCTGGCCAAACGCGAAGGGCAACGGGATGCCACCAAGCTCGTGGCGACCGTGCTGCATGCCATTCCGGGCGTGAAGGCGGGCAAGCAGACCGGGGTGAGGGGCAAGCCGGCGGCGTCGAAGGCGGGCGGGGTGGCGGCGGCACCCGGGGCAGCGGCGCAACCGAGCAAGGCGAATGGGGCGGGTGATAGCCTCGACGCCGAGATCGTGCCGCTGGTGCAGCAGTGCGTCGCCGAGGCGGGTGGCACGATCAGCAAGAAGGATCTGCTGCAGGCCATGTTCAAGGCCGCGTCCGGGCCGAACAAGAAGCAGATTGTCCAGCGGTCCTGGCAGGACGACTTCCTGCTGACCGGGATGGCGGAAGGCGCCTGGGAGTTCGACGGCGACGAGGTGAAGGCGGTCGCGGCCGACTAGGCAGGTGCAGGCGGGCCAACCAGTGGCCACCCCAGCAGACGACGGGCCTGAGATCGACCTGATAGTCTGTCCGCATTACGCGCTCGGAGCGGGTGGAGCCCTCCGATGGGGTGGCTCGTTTCATGGCGCAAAGGAGCGAGCATGGCGGCGACGACACTCAAGAGCCTGCAGACCGGGCTCGACGCGCTGACCAAGACGGTCAAGGCGCTGCGGGCCGAGTACAACACGAGCAAGCAGGCGGTGCAGAAAGGACTCAAGACCCTGGGCGAGATCGAGGCCCGGGTCGCTGACTTGGAGGCATGGCACGAGCTGATGCTGACACCCGGGCCGGGCACAGGCGTCCCACCAGTTGAGGACCGCAACGATCCAAGGCTGTTCGTGCTGCCGCCCGGCGATCCCAGAGACGGCATCGTCTGGGATCAATGGATCACCCGCAGCCGGCTCCATGCGTACGACCGGCAGCCCACCGCCGCCGATCAGACGTACTGGCGGGGCAAGCAGGGCGAGCTGCTGGATCGCGGCATCGAGCTGGGGCAGGGCAATCTCTACGCCTGGCATCGGCTGATCGGCATGGACGCGGGCGGGGACGACACGCCCACGTACGGGCCGTATCGGGCCGGCGCGTAGGGGTCAGCATGCAGATCGTGCAGATCGATCAGGTGCTCCCGGTGGTCCCGATCGGGCGCAGGCCCAAGCGATCACCGGGAGTGCATGTCAGCCAGATCATTGGCGATCTGTGCCGGACGCTCGATCCGGAGCGGTTCGATCACGACAAGCGCAAGGAACGAGCAGAGGCCGCTGGCCGCAAGCCGCTCGGGATCGACCGGCAGCTGGCCGCCGAGGCGCTCGAATGGATCCCAGAGGATCTGGACGAGCACCCGAAGATCTGGCTCGGGTCAGCAGTCGATGCCTACCTCGATACCATGCTGAGCCATGACCCGGAGGCAGTGAGCTTCCGACCGGGCGAGATGGTGGTAGACGATGTGGCGATGAACGCCGACCGGATCAGCTTGGAAGGGCCGAGGCTGTATGTGCCGGGTGATTGCGGCGATGATGTCGTGGTCGAGGAGCATAAGCTGACCTGGATGACGAGCCGGTACGGGTTCAGTGACCACCGGTTCGTGCACTGGTTCTGGCAGCTGATGGCGTACTGCTGGGCGCTGGAGAGCTTGCGAGGCAGAATCAGACCGTTCTGCATCAATGGCGATTACGGCCCGCCCACCCCGCCGATCCTGATGCCGGTGCAGGAAGTGCTGTTCACCTACGACGAGCTGGAACGGAATTGGAAGAAACTCCTGCGCCATCGCGAGGTCATGCGGCGGGCGGGGCGGTTACGGATGGCAGCGGCGTAAGACAAGGAGGCGAGACACAGATGGCGACCAATCACGCACAGGCACCACCCGCACCGGCACCGGGCACGTTCAAAGCCGCGCGGTTGCGAGCGTATAACACCCAGGAGTTGATGGACGGCCCCGCGCCGAACGAGTTCATGCTGCTGGCCGGCAAGGACGGCTGCGGCAAGTCGAGTGCGCTCGTCGCGTTTGCGTCATACGTCGAGATGGTGCTGAACCCGGATGCGACCTTCTTCGTGCTCGATCTGGAGAACAAGTTCCGGTCGGCCATGCGCTCGTTCGGATCGGACGCACCAGAAAATATCGTCTACATCCCGCTGGCCGATATCAACGAAGCGACCAACGGGCTGCAGCAGGTGCTGGCCGATGCCAAGCCGGGCGATTGGCTGGCGGTCGAATCGGCAGCCCGTCTCTGGGAGCGGGCGCAGGATATGGGCTACCAAGCCATCACCGGGGTGAACAAGTTTGCGTATCTCGAAAAGCGGCGCGCATGGGGGCTGGCCAATCCGACCGCCAAACCGCTGCCGGTCACGCCCAGCCCGGACGACTTATGGACTCTGATCAAGGGAGCCCACGACGGCAGCTTCATGGACGTGTTGGCTAGTCAGCCCGTACGCGAAACGATCAACATCGCCATGACCACGACCGTGGGCCGGCCGGCCGAGGATCGCCCCGGGCGCAAGGAGAGTGCGGAGCGCAAGGAGGTGCGGGCCGAGTCGGGGTTGGATCTCAATCTCGGAGGCGCCCCGAGGCTGCCCTACTTCTTCGAGACGACGATGGTCATCGGGCTCAAGAAGGGCAAGGGGGAATGTCAGATCGTGCGGGACAATCTGAGCAAGCTGGAGGAGCCGAGGCTCACCTTCACGGTCCCTGACCGGAAGTCATGGGGCGCCGTGTTCTACGAGAACTGCCGATGAAGACGCCGCTATCGACAATCGAGCGCCACGTCGAGGAGTCGTGCAATCTCCATGGCACGCGCCCGCAGGCGATCCTCAGCGTCACGATTAGCATCAAGACGTCGGCCTTCAGCGTGGGCGGCAACGTGCAGGTGACGACCAGCGAGCAGGAACAGCTGACGGCGGCCTTGCTCCATGCCTGCCGGGGCGTGCTGAAGCTCAGCGATTACCAGCTGCAGACGGAGGAGGACGTATGAGCGCCCGAACCGATCCGATGATCGTGTCCACCCGCCCAGGGTTACGCCTGGTGCATACGCCAAGGGACCCGCAGCACTGGCCGAACATGTCCGATCTGGTGCTGGAGCGGGAGGCCAAGGACGCGATGGGGGCGCTGATCTGGGTGACGGTGACGTCGTGGTGCTTGTCGGAGACCCCCAGCAGCGACATCTTCAAGACCCCGCCGGCCTACACCCATATCGTCGCGCTCAAGATGCTGCTCGACGCCGGGCCGGTCATCAAGTAGTAAGCGCCATGACTCTCTGGCGCTATTGTCCCGCTGCCACCTGCCGCCGCATTGTCCCTTGGACGGAAGTGATGGCGGATGGCCAGCATCACGAACGTAACTTCAGCAGCCATGCGGATACCGATAGCTTCCCTGACCGCTGGGCCGTGTGCAAGGAGACACTGCTGCACGTGCGCGTGCTTCGATTACGCTATAGTAATGCGATCTTGATCGATCGCCGAGGAGAGCACCGATGGAACCGATAACCCCCTGTCCGGACTTAATCCCCTTGCCGCTTGGCTGGAAGCGGGCCGTGTATGCCAAGGACCAGCCCGAATACCGGCCGCTGCCCGTGCTGATCCACGAGACCACGGTGCGGCCGGTGATCGCGTGCTGGAAGCTGACGTGGAAGGAGCGGCTGCTCGTGGCGCTGACCGGGCAGTTCTATCTCTCGCAATGGACGTTCGGCGATCCGTTGCAGCCCCAGCTGCCGGAAGTCGCGCAGTGGCCCCAGGAGGTGAGGACCGCGCTGGCCGAGGCCGAAATCAGACGGCAGGGTCCGGCGCGGATCTGAGGCCGAACGCGCATGGGGCTGCTCGTGGACTACCGGACAGGGAGCAAGGACCTGGCGCTGCCCCTGAAGGCGCTCGGCTGCAAGTGTGTAGTCAACGAGAAGGGCGAGGCGGTGGACGATTTAGAGTTTGCCGATTGCGCCTTCGTCGGCAACGGCCCGGGCGGGAGGCCGTGGCAGGTCGGCATTGAAGTCAAGACCATCGACGACGTGGTGCAGTGCATACACTCGGGCAGGTTCGCGGGCCATCAGCTGATCGGCCTGATGCGCGATTACGATGAAGCCTGGTTGTGCATCGAGGGGATGTGGCGCACGAGCCCCTATGGCCTGCTCGAAACCGCCAAGGTGATCCCGTGCAAGGAGCCGAACAAGCAGCTGCTGATCTGGTCGCCGATCGGCGTCGGTCGCACCCGCTGGATGACCTCGACGGTGCTGGAGTGGCTGATGACCATGACCCGGGCGCAAACCGAGGCGGGCATGCCGTTGCTGCTCTGGCGCGGCTGGGATCGGCTGGAGACGATCCGGTTCGTGGCGGCGCACTATCACTGGTGGACCGACGATGCGTATGAGAAGCACAAGAGCCTGCGCACGTTTGTCGATTACAAGCGGCGCGTGGTGGCCCGGCACGACGAGGTGCGGGACACGATCATGAGGCCGCCCACCTTCCTGCGCCGCATGATCAAAGAGGTGGTCGGCCTCGGCTGGGAGCGGTCGGCCGAGATCGAGCAACGGTTCATTGCCCAGAAGACCGCGCAGGATCTCGGCGGGGTACGCGCGTTCGGCCGGGCGCTGGATCAGGCCGATGTGGCAGACTGGATCATGCCACACGTGGTCGGCAAGGTCGGCGCCGCCAAGATCGTGCGCGCCATCAAGACCGGAAGGAGCGAGTAGATCGATGAACGGGACCATCAAGCGCATCGTGCCGGAGCGGGGGTTCGGCTTCATCAGCGAGAGCCACACCGGCCAGGAGTTCTTCTTCCATCGCACCGGGGTCGAGCTGCCGGATATCTTCGAGAACCTGCGCGAGGGGTTCGCCGTGACGTTCGAGGAAGGGGCGAGCAAGGGCAAGGGGCCGAGGGCCGAGCGGGTGCAGGCGGTCAGGGGCAATCGATGAGCATCGAGAACCTGCGGTGTCCGAAGTGCGGCGGACCGATGATCAGCCGCAAACAGGCTGCGACCGGGCAACGATTCTGGGGGTGCGCCGATTACCCGCGCTGCCTGGGGAGTCGGAATACCGATGGCGAGGCCCCGGATGAAGCCCGCCGCCGGGAGACGCCGAGACAGGAATCGGATCTGCCCAGCGATGAATGGCGACGGCACGATCGGGCCGGATGGCGCAACCGGTGAGTGGTGCTGACGCCATTCTTCCCCTGCCCACGCTGCGGATCGCTCCGGATCAGCGTCGTGCTGCGGCATGGCCTGATGAGCAGTGGACGCAGGTGTGATGAGAAGGGCTGCGGCGAACGCTGGGATATCATCAATCGCGAGGTGCAATACCGGTTGCCGTTCGACCAGAAAGGAGCCGACCGATCATGCCGTGGATCCGCTTCGGAGACAGCCCCTACCTGGTCTTCCGCTGCCAGATGTGCGGCCGATACACCTATGAAGGCGGGCGCTTCGCCGAGGGGTCGTGCTGCCAAGCGAATGTGAGAGCCGAGAACGAAGCCGTCCGGCGGGGCAAGCGGCCGTTGCGCCTGCCGGTGTGGGATCGGCCGGCGAAGATCTGGGCCTGAGCCATGACCCGCGACGAGGCGGCCACCTTGCGATCGGCAATCAGCGATCAGCACGTCGTCACCCTGCTGTACCATGCCCCCTTGCGCGGCGGGGTCGTGACGCGGCATGTGCGACCGTACGAGATCAGCGTCAACCGGGCCGGGCTGCCGACCTTATGGGGAACCGATAGCATCCACGGACCGAGGCGGATTCATGCGTTCCGGCTCGACCGGATCGTGAGCGTGTCGGCACCAGAGGGACGGAAGACGTACTTCGAGAAGGCGATCTCGATCACCAAGCATTTGATCTATGAAGGGGCGGACGACGATGACTGAGCACTCCCGGCGTGGATTCTTCGGACGCATCTTCGGCATGGTCGTCTCCAGCGCCATCGCGGATCGCACCGGGTTGGCGGCCAGCCTACCAAGCCTACCAGACATGGCGCGGAGGCCGAACCAGCAGGGCCGGCCGGCCGACGTCCTGCTGGCCGAGGAGGGCGGGCTCGTCGAGACCACCATCCCGCCCGCGATGTTGAACACCATGTGCCTCTCCAGCGCGTGCATCCCCATGATGGCGGGATTCGCGGTGCCGGCATCGTGGAGCCCGCCCGCGACCCGGGTCAAACATACCTGCAACCAGCCGTTTGCGAAGAAGGCGCAGTGCCCGGCCTGTAGAGCCAAGGCGGCCAAGCGGTGGGGCGTATGACGACCGAGATGGTCCGGCGCTACCTCGCGATGTGGGAGGCCGCCG
>Ga0070705_100000821_pt1 | contig 17473 bp, 11 predicted proteins | sample KBSK5253metaG_FD_65455 | JGI IMG/M metagenome (GOLD analysis project Ga0070705, IMG submission 65455) | Corn, switchgrass and miscanthus rhizosphere microbial communities from Kellogg Biological Station, Michigan, USA - KBS K5-25-3 metaG | ecosystem: Host-associated > Plants > Roots >... | reverse complement strand
ACCTGACCGACTCCTGTGAGCACACAAACCGCGACGCCAGGTGCGGTGAAGTCCGGCTTAATGCGGCCGTCGGCGGTGGGCCCGCGCGACGAAAAGTCCGCAATCGTTCCGAGCGAGTCTTCCGCGCCGATGGAGAGGACAGAATCGGCATCGGCCGGAGTCGAGAGCGTACGCGATAACGGGCCGCCGTTGCCGGCGGCGGTGACGACCAAAATGCCACGCTGCGCGGCCATGTCGGCAGCGACGGTGGTGACCGCGACATCACCATTCAACTGTGACGGTGTGTAGCTGAAGCCGTTGTCGAACATCAGGTAGCCGAGGCTCGAGGAGACGATGTCCACGCCGATCGAATCGGCCCACTCGAGCGCCGCGACATAGTTGTCTTCCTCGACGCGCGTTTCGCTGCGGATGTCCTCGGTCTTGGCGAGCAAGAAGTTCGCGCCGCGCGCGATGCCGTGGAGCCGGCCCGTGACGTCGGCGGCGAATAGCGACCACGTCTCGGTGCCATGGGACTGGGCGCCCAGGACATCCTTGCCGGGCTCGTCTCGCACGACGCCGTCGTTGAAGACGAAATCGTGCTGTGCCGTGATCGTTATGCCATTGAACGCGGGATTCGCCGTATCAAACCCGGTATCGAAGATCCCGATGCGGACGCCGGTCCCATTGATCCCATCGTCGGTGAGTGGGCGGAGATGGAGCTGGCGATACGGCATCTCCGAGGGCCCAAGAACCGGATCGTCGCCGGGCGTGAAGCCGCAGGTGTCGCCCGGTACGAGCACCGGTGCGGTGATACTGCGGGGGACGGGGCTCGGGTGTCGGAGCTTGAAGCGGCCCAACGGCTGGATCCGTCGCAGGTCGCGGTCCTGCAGCAGCTGCCGGAGCGCAGCCACGGGGACATCGGCGCTGACGGCGTGCAACCAACGGCTGCGGACGCGGACCCGCGCCCCAGCGGCGGTCGCTCGGGCGCTAATCGCTTCGAGGGATGCGGTGGGCCGCGCGAGCAACCAGACCGAAACCGTGGTGTCCGGGACGCGATCGAGCAGGCGCGGCAGAACCGGCGAAACGCTGGGGCGCTGCGCTGCCAACCCAGCAGGCAGGAATAGGAGCCAGATGAACCGCCGCATTATTGGGGGCTGGGGGTTAGGGCTTGGGGCCTCGGGAAAGCTAGGCGGGTTCCATTTGACCGAGACGGACTCCAACAATAGTGGAGACGCCCGGTTCCTGCATCGTGACGCCGTAGACGGCGTCCGCGGCCTGCATGGTGCGTGGGTTGTGCGTGATCACGATGAACTGCGTCTGGTCCTTGAACTCGGCCAGGAGGCGAACGTAGCGGCCGACGTTCGCATCGTCGAGCGGCGCGTCCACCTCGTCCAGCAGGCAGAAGGGGCTCGGCTTGGCGAGGAAAATGGCGAACAGCAGCGACACCGCGACCAGCGTACGCTCACCCGAGGAGAGCAAGTGGATCCGCTGGGTGCGTTTGCCGTGCGGCGCCGCGTGAATCTCGATCTCACTCTCGAGCGGCTCGTCCTCGTTCGCCAGGCGCACATCGCATTCGCCGCCGCCGAACAGGGTCTGAAAGACCGACCGGAAATGCTCGCGGACCTTCGAGAACGACTCGAGGAACAGCGTCTTGGCGGTCTGATCGATCTCCCGCGCCGCTTGCTGGAGCGAGTTGCGCGCGGTCACGAGGTCGTCGCGCTGAGTCTGCAGGAAATCGAGTCGTTTCGTCTCCTCGGCGTGTTCCTCGACGGCAAGGGCGTTCACCGGTCCGACGTCGTCGATGGCGCCACGTAGCCGGTCGTTCTCCTGCCGCAGCCACTCGAGGTCGCCCGCGACTTCGGGCGCGTTGGCCAGCAGCTGGTCGAGCGGCTTGCGCCATTCGGTCTCGACGCGCTCGACCAGGCCGCGCTTGCGGCCTTCGATCTCGGTACGCTCGAGCTGCAACCGGTGCTCTTCTTCGCCCAGCGCGGCCAGCGCCTTGCGCGCCTGATCGAGCGCGCCTTCCGCCTGGCCTACGTCGGCGTCGGTCATCCCGACGTGCGTCTCGGCGTCACGCGCGGCGGTGTCGAGCTCCGTCACAGCCAGGCGGCGCTCCTTGAGCGTGTCTTCCCACTGCGCGCGCTGCGCCGTGAGCGACGCCGTCTCGCGTTCGATCCGGGCGATCTCCTCGGCGCGCGCCCCCGCTTGCTCGCGCGACGCCTTCGCATCGCCGTCGGCCCGGAGCGCGCGCTCGGAGGCCGCGGCCAGCCGCGCCTCGACCTGGGCTGCTTCCACCTGCCAGCGCACGCGCTGCTCGCGCGCCGCCTCCTGCTGTGCCTCGAGATCAGCCAAACCGGAGCGCTCAGCGCCGAGTGCCTCGGCAGAGCGCACGCGCTCGACCTCGCGCTCCTGCAGCTCGACGTGCAGCGCGCCGAGGCGTGTCTCGACTTCGGCAAGCCGCTTGGTGAGCCGCTCGACCAGTGCGGCGGCTTCTTCGGCCTGCCGCCGGGCGTGGATCAGACCGCGATCCGCTTCGCCCTTTTCCGCGCCGGCTTCGAGCTCGACGCGACGCGCCTGCTCTGCACCGTTCCCGGCCGCCGTCAGCGCCGCTTCGGCGGCCGCGAGCTCCTTCACCGTGGACTCCTCGGCCGCACGCGCGCGATCGCGATTCGCTTCGGCGTCGTGCACGTCTTTTTCCAGCGCCTCGAGCTCGGCACGCCGCTGCAGTGGGCCACCGGTGGCCGGGGTTCCGCTGTCGAGGAAAACCGCCCCATTCGCCCGGCGGAGTGCACCCGCCCCGATCACCTCGTGGCCGGCGAGCAGCGCCCGCACCCACGCCGCCGCGGGACCATCGACGCGCAGCTCGTCCTTGAGCGGATTGCCGTCGGCGCCGAGCCGCGGCCCCGGCACGCAGGGCAGGAGCACCAGCGGGCCAGGTTGAGTCTCCGCATGCCAAGCGCTGATCGCTTCGATCGCGGATGCATCGTTCACGAGGACGGCGTGGAGCCATTCGCCCAGCAGACGCTCGGCCAGCTCGGCGTCGCGCCGGCTGGTCCGGACGAAGTCCGCGAGCGGGCCCAGCACGCCCGGCAAGCGAGCCTTGAGCAGCGCCTGGGCGGCGGGCGCGAGACCGACGTGCTCGCGGTCGAGCTCGATGAGCGCGTCCCGCCGTGCCTCGAGTTGCGCCAGCGCCGCTTCCGTCTGGCGCCGGGCCGATCGGGCGCCCATCTCCTGTTCATGCAGCGTGGCGACTTGCCGACGTGCGTGCTGGAGTGCTTCCACGGCTTTCACCGCTGCCTGCGCATCGCGATTGGCGCGCTGCGCGGCCGCTGCGACGTCACTCGCGGCGTCATGTGCGGCGGCATCACGTGCCTGGCGTTCGCCGGCCGCCAGCGCCAGTTGATCGCGCAGCTCGCTCCGCTCGCGGTCCAGCGCGCCGCCTTCGATTTCCAGCGCCCGCGCCGTTTCGGCACGCTGCTGCAGCGACTCCTCGAGCTCGCGCACCGTGAGCCGCTCCGCGGTGAGCCGCGCGCGGACGTTGTCCTCTTCGCCGGTCCGCGCGGCCAGCGCCACATGGACGGCCGTGAGATCACGCTCGGCAGCGGCGCGCTCCGCGGCCGCCGCTCCGTGCTCACGCTCGGCCTGCGCCGCGCGCCGCTCGGCCTGGATGCGTTCTTCGGCGGCGGTATGACGACGCTGGCCGGCGTTGCCCAGCCGCTCGGCGGCGAGCGCGAGGTCGCTCTCGAGCCTTCCCACTTCGAGCTTGGCGTCGCCCAGCCGGCGCTCGACCTCGGTGCGCCGCGCTTCGGCGGTGTGCCGAGCCTGCACCCGCGCTTCGCGCTGGTGCTCAGCGTCGTCGAGCCGCGCGCGTGCCGCGGGCAGCTGCTCGGCCACCTCGCGCGCGCGAACTCCCAGCGATCCGAGCGACAGATCGAAATCCTCGATTTCGCGCCGCACCAACGTCATCGCGACGCCAAACCGCTCTTCGATCATCTTGCCGTAGCGCTCGGCGCGGCCGCGTTGGCGGGCGAGGCTGCGGACCTGCGTCTGCACTTCGGCGATCAAGTCTTCGAGCCGGGCGAGGTCGGCCGCGGTCTCCTCGAGCCGCCGCGCCGTGCTCTCCTTCCGGTTGCGATACAGCCCGATTCCCGCCGCTTCCTCGAACAGCCCCCGCCGCTCTTCGGCTTTCTCGGACAACAGCGCCTCGATCATCTTCGCTTCCATGACGACCGCGGCGTCCGCGCCGAGACCGGTGCCGCTCAGGAGGTCCTGGATGTCGCGGAGCCGCACCGGCGCGCGATTCAGCAGATAGTCGCTTTGCCCGGAACGCGACAGGCGCCGCGTGACGACGACTTCCTGATAGGCGATCGGGAGACTGCCATCGGAGTTATCGAACACCAGCGACACTTCCGCGACGTTCACGGGCCGACGGCCGGTGGACCCCTGGAAGATCACGTCTTCCATTTTTCCGCCGCGCAGCAGGCGCGGCGACTGCTCGCCGAGCACCCAACGCACCGCGTCGGAGATGTTCGACTTGCCGCAGCCGTTCGGTCCGACGATCGAGGTCACGCCTTGATCGAAGGGCAGCTCCACCGATCCGGCGAAGGACTTGAATCCGGAGAGCTCGAGCCTGCTCAGTCTCACGGTATCCCCATGCGAGGGAGTAGGTTCGCGCGCACACCGGCGCGCTTGAGTGCGGCTTGCGTGAACGACGCCTGGTCGGGTCCTTCGAACGCGCCCAGCAGGATCACGCCGTTGGACCAGCGCACCGCAGGCAGCCCGCGGTGCCGCAGCGTATCGAGCGACGCACCCGCGGGGGCGTGATAGGAATACGGGGCGAGCAGCAAATCGCCGACGCCCTCGGACGCGATGCCGCGGCGCCACAGGCCCGCGCGGGCCGTGCCGGCCGCCGCGCGTGTCTTGTAGGAACCGGCGAGTACGCGATACCAAACCTGTCCATTGCCGCCCTGCCGCACCGGCGTCACGAGGGCCGGCACGCCCGCATCCGCCGCGAGCTGGTCAGCGTGCGCCAGAGCCTTGTCGAGTGACGCGTACGCCGCGAGCTGGATGGTCCAGCCGAGCGTGTCGGGGCGGGGCGCGGGTGCTGCCGCTGGTGGAGGGCGGTGGAGGTTCGTGGAGGTTGTGGAGTCAGTCGAAGCAGGCGCAGCAGTCGGGGCAGGCGCGGCAGGCGGGGCCGTCGGAGCGGCGGGCGGCGCGACGAACGCCGACTCGCGCGCCCGCGCAAGCAGTGCCCATCCTCCGACCGCGAGCGCTGCTACGACCAGCGCTGCAAGTGCCAGCCGTACTCCGCGGCGCGGCTCGTGCTCGACCGGCACAGTCACCGCCGGTGGTGACTCGCGCGAACCCGCTGGGAGCCACCGATCGCGCACCACGCCGAGCAGCGGCACGTCGCGCGGCAGCGCGAACTCGGGACCCACGCCCTCGGGCGCGAGCAAGAGCACACCATCAGGCGCCGCCGACAGCTGTGCCAGTCCGGTGAGCGGGAGCAGGGCAAGCAGCAGGGCGCCCTCGGAGCGGAATCCCGCCTGCAACTTCGGCCAGCGGGCGTGCGCGTAGACCTCCGCGGGATGCGCCGTCTCGGAGCCCGCGGGGATGATGAAGATGCCCGTCACCTCATGCGCTGCCTTGTTGAGCGAGACCCCGTACTCGAACGCGTCGACGATGCCTTCGGTCGCATGCAGCCCGGCGATCTCGTGGAGCGCGGGGTTGTCGAGGCACAAATCCACGAGTGCGACGCGCCGGCCGTCGCGTGCGGCAATGCGGGCGATGTCCCAGGCGGCTTTGGCCGACCACGGCGGATCGCCCGACAGCGTCACGAGAGCGATGAGTGCTGCATCATCGACCAGCGGCGGGACAAGATGACCGAGCCGCGACAGCGGCAACTGGCGGACGCTGGTCACTGTCCTGGTTGGTAGATCCAGAACGGGCGGCCCAGGCGGCGTCCGGTCGCTTCGGCTTGCGCGCGCGTGGGGTAGGGGCCCAGCACGACGCGATAGCCGTCGTCCGGGTGCTGCGGCGGCAGGACGCGCGCCGCCAACCCTGCCCGTGTGAGATCGTCGGCGAGGTGCCCCGACCACTCGGGGTTCTGCGACGTGGAGACCTGCACGTACAACGGCCCTTCCGCGCCCGTGCCCGCGCTATCAGACGTCGCCGAGGCCACGGTACTCGCGGGAACGCCTCGAGGCAGCCACGTGGTCAGCACCCAGACATCGGCGGCGCCATTCGTCACCTTGCCGATGTCGGTCAGCGAATCGGGCCGCGCCGACACCACGTCCTTGCCGCGCCGGTAGATGAGCATTCCGTCCGGCGAGATCGACGGCAGATCCCATTTCCATTCCGTCGGGACGATGCCGGTGTGACGCTTGATCGGCAGATCGACGATCCACGCCGAGTCGCCGACCGCGGGGCGGGCCAGCAGCCAGCGGCCGAGCGGGTCGAGGCGCAGCGCCGCGACAGGGCCGGGCAGCGCGACGCCGTCGAGCTCTTTGCGCTCGTAGCGATCGACCACCGCGAGGCCCGGCATGTTGCGCCGCGCGACATAGATCCGATGCCCCGATGGCGAGAATTCGAGCGCGCGCGGCGCGTCGCTCAGTCTCACGAACGCCGGGTCACGGCGTCCGAGCGGATCGTAGAACGTCACGCCCGAATCGCTGGCGACGGCGACGAGGTCGCCCCAGCGCGTCGCGGCGACGTCACCACCGGCGGCGATGGGCCGAACCGTCGCCGGTTGATCGGCCGCGGCGACGAGCAAGCGATCCTGCGGGATCACGCCGACGAGATGTTGATCGGCGGCGCCGAACAAGTCGCGCGGAAGTGCCGTCAGCACTTGCGGCCAGGCGAATCGCGTCCGGCGCGAGAGCGAGACCACGTGACGGGACGAATCGACGCTGTACAGCGTCCCATCGGGGCCGAGCGCGGCCTGTTTGATGTTCGTGCCGACGGTGTCCACGCGGCCGCTGCCGAGATCGAGCGCGAGCAGATCGTGTTTGCCGGTCGTGACAAAGAGGTATTCGGATTCGGGGTCGAGGCCGATGACCCGCTCGATGGGGGGCAGTTTGCCCTTCAGCACACCATCCACCGGGGTGAGCCGCGGCAGCCGGTAGAGCTGGGGCGTGCCCCCTTTGGCGGGCAGTCGGATCGCGACTCCAGGGGAGCGCGCGAGAATCTGGAGCTGGCTAACCCGTTGCGGCGACTGCTGTTGTGACGATCCAGCCGCCGGGGCGCGGGGACCACAGCCCCATAACGCGAGAGACGCGAACAGAACGAAGCGGGATATAGGCAAATGGCCTCACCGGACAAAATAGATAACCGGCTCGGGCCTAGCAACTGTTTTATTGAAGCGGAGTTAGAACGTCGGACCTAAACTAATGGTCCAATACGAGTGTTTGAGCTGCCGGTCGATCGGCTTGGTGTAATCGAACCGCATGATGAGCAGGCCGAAGACGTTCGCGCGGATCGAACCACCCCAGCTCCGCAACGGCGTCCGAACCAACACCGGATCATCTCCGGCGGCTCGATGCCATTTCACCGTGCTCGCGTCGTCCCACGCCATCCCGATGTCGTAGAAGATCGCGCCTTCGATCGGGGGGAATCCCACCGGCAAAAAGCCGAGCACCAGACTGCGCGTCAGCGGGAAGCGCAGCTCGATGTTGCCCACCGCGATCTTCGATCCGATCAGCTGATCGAGCTCGGCGCATCCGGTTTGCGACGCCTGCTGCTGATTGGCGACGCACTCGTGGTTCCGGATCGAGCCGGCGGTGTAGCCGCGAATCAACTCGGTGCTGCCGAGGTAGACCGGGAAGCGATCGGCGTCGCGTCCGAAGCGGCCGAACATCAGCCCGCGGACGGCGATCGTAAACGGCCGGAAGAAGATATAGCGCCGGTAATCGATCAGTCCTGCGGTGAACTGCCAGCTGCCCAATGCGGGCGAGACGGAAAACCGCGAGCGCGAGCCGGCGAACGGTCCGACGTAGCCGAACAGCGTGTTGTCGTGCACGTGCGCGATCGACGGCTGCACGAACGTCGCGGACGGCCCGCCGCCCTGCACGAGCCGCTGATCAAACGGCCCCCCGGCGTCGTACAGTGTCTGCAGGTCGAGTGTCGCTTCCGAGATGTTGACCGCGTGCATGCCGAGCTCGATGCGGTTGAAGCGGCTGAACGGATACGACGACTCCGCAAATGCGTCACGAATGACGAAGCGCCGAATCCGCGTCGAAAAGACGTCGAGGCTGTCGCCGACACCAGGGTTGCGCGGATCGTCCATCCGCGTCCACGCGCTGCCGCCGTAGAAGTACAGGGGATCCTGCGAGAAGCCGCCCGCCCAATTCAGGCGATGTGACTGATTGACGTACAGGCCGAGGAACTGGGCCTCGCTGATGCGCCCGTTGATCGAGCCGGCGAACACGACCGAGTGATTGCCCAGGATGTCCGACAGCGCGATCGCCGTCCCGCCGAACACGCCGCGGCCGAAATTGTCGCGCTGGTACCCGACGGTCGGCCGCACGACGTAGTCGGCCGTAAACCGCACCTTGTACGGCCGGAACGTGAATTCGTTCGTGTCGGGGAGCGCCAACGTCGCGGAGTCGAGCAGCGCCCGAACCGTGACGGCCGGAGCCGCGGCCGAAGACTCGGCGGGCTGCGACAACGCCGACGGCCGGAATCCGGTCGCCGAGCGATAGATCGAGACTCCCGTGGTGAACGCCGGGAGGTTCGACGTCGCGCCCCCTCCTGACCCGGTGCCGAGCGCCACCAACGCCGGTCGAGGCGTCGGCACGAGCGTGTCCCGTCCTTCTGCCTCCAGCAGCGTCACGACCGGCTGGGTCGTGGGACCCTGATAGGGCCCGCGCCGCAGGGAGCGGGGATTCTCCAGCGAGTACACGCTGTACTGGCCGTCCTCGTAATAAACGAACGCCATGCGGTCGGCCTGCGGCGCCCACGTGAGCACCGGAGACAGCGGGGTGATGCCCTGAACCCCCGTGAACATGTTCGTGAGCTGATAGATCTGCCCGTCGGCCAGGTCATAGAGGAAGACGTTGGCGATGCCGGTGCGGTCGGACACGAACGCCAGCGAGCGGCCGTCGGGCGCCCACACGGGGTTGATGTTCTTCCCGACATTCATGTTGCCGAGCAGGTCGATCGCGCCGGTCTCGAGGTGGAGCAGTGCGATGCGCAGATTGCCGAAGCGCAGCAGATCGAAATCGGTCTCGCCGCCGCGGTCGGTCACGAACGCGATGGTCTTGCCGTCGGGCGACCAGGCGGGATGGAGGTCGGCGTACTTGTCGTTGGTGAGGCGCCGCAGCCCCGTGCCGTCCCGATTAATAATGAAGAGATCGGTGAAGCCGTTGCTGAAGCCGGTGAAGACGAGCTGCTTCCCGTCGGGCGACCAGTTCGGCGTCTGCAGCCCGTTCAGGCCGACGTTGATACGACGCTCTTCGCGGTCGCGCTTCACGTCGAGAATCACCAGGTCATCGCGGTCCTTGTGCTTGGCCGAGATCGCGAAGGAGCGGCCATCGGGAGAGAACGCGCCCGCCGAATTGATGAACCGCAGGCTCTCGTAGTTGTTGTTCTGCGTGGACTTCACCAGCCGCCGCTTGACGCGTCCCGTCTCGGCATCCGCCAGCCAGAGATCGATGAAGAAGCCGCCCTGATCGCCGAAGTACGCGATGTCCTTGCCGTCAGGCGTGAGCGCCGGCGCGAGGAAGATGCGCCCGCGCGAGTGCCGCTGGGTGAGCGTCGGCTGCGCGATCCGGCGCGCGCGATAATGATCGCCCAGCTGCGGCAGGAACGTCGTCTGGATCGCGTCCCGCCAGTCGTTCGAGAGATCCTCGAGCGAGCGGCCCAGCGCGCGCTTGAACGCGGCGTCGAGCCCCGAGGTCGCGGAGCTCTGGAGGATTTCGCCGATCACTTCGTCGCCCCACTTCTCGCCGATGTAGGCCCAGAGTGCGTGCCCGTACCGGTACGGGAAGATGTAGGGATCGGTCGTCATCTCTTCGATCGAGGGCAGATGGCCCTCGAGTGCCGCGTCGCGCAGCCACATCGCGGTCTCGGGATTGATCGGGCCCAGCGACAGGTACTCCGCCATCCCTTCCATAAACCAGAGCGGTGGATTGACGGCCACCAGCGTCTGCACACCCGCGCCGGGACGGCCGCGGCTGTACACGTCGTACTGGAACTGGTGCACCATCTCGTGCTGCAGCACGTGCTCGAACTCGGCGTACGAGCCGGTGAACGGCAGCACGGCGCGGTGCTTGAAAAACTCCGTCACCCCGCCGAGGCCTTCGCCCGACGCATCGACGATGTTCGTCTGCTGGAAGTCGGACTGCGAGGCGTACAGGATGATCGGCTTGCGGCTCTGGAAGTTGTGATGGAGGATGCGCGACAGGCGGGCGTACGCGCGTTCGGCCATGCGCGCCGCGTCGAGCGCGCCGCCGCGCTCATCCGGATAGTAGTAGATGTCGAAGTGTTCGGTCTGAATCGATTGGAAGTTGAAGCTGCGGTACTGCACTTTGTTCTGACCGAAGTACTGCGCAGCCGCCGGCGCTGCCAAGACACCGAGTCCCAGCACGACCATCAGATAAGTCACGGTGTTTCGCATGCCTGCCTAGCCTTTCGCGCCCTGTCCACCTGAGTCGCCGGCGGCGACTACTGGGGCGTCCCCCCACAGCCGTTCGAGCTGATAAAACTCACGCAGCTCGGGATGAAACACGTGCACCACAAAGTCCACATAGTCGAGCAGGACCCAACGCCCCTGCGCGAGCCCTTCCACATGATGGGGCTCGACACCCGCCGGCGCGAGAGCCGTCACGAGGTGTTCCGCCATTCCCCGCACGTGGGCGGCTGACGTTCCAGAAACGATCACGAAGTAATCGCAGGCGGCGGTCAGTCCCCGGAGATCCAATACTACCGGATCGACTGCCTTACGGTCCAACAGTGCGTCCACAACCCGTGCGAGCTCAGTGTTCAGCGTCACCTACTCCTTCACCACCGTGACCAGCACTTCGGGCCGCACTTCGGGATGGATCTTGATCCCGACCTTGTATTCACCCAGCTCGCGAATCGGCTCGGCGAGATCGATCTTGCGCTTGTCTACCTTGATCCCCAGCTCCTCGAGCTTGCGCTGGATATCGCTCGCCGTGACGGAGCCGTACAGCTTCTCCTCCTCACCGACCTTCACTTCGAACGTGAGTTTGACGTCGGCCAGGCGCGTGGCTTCGGTCTCCGCCGCTGACTTCTCGGCGGCCTGCTGCTTCACCAGACGCTCGCCTTCGTAGGCGATCTTTTTCTTGTTCGCTTCCGTCGCCGGATAGGCGAGCCCATTGGGCAGGAGGTAGTTGCGGGCGTAGCCGTCCTTCACCTTTACGACCTCACCGATCTTGCCCAGATGTTGCACGTCTGCCCGCAGAATGATTTCCATCGCTTGACCCCTCACGGTGTATTGGACCGCTGCCGCTCGCGCGCTTCCGCAAGGCGGCGCCGGTATTGGTACCACGTATCGGTGATGCCGAGCGTGCAAAGCCCGGGGAGCACGAACACCAGCGGCACGGCGAGCGCCGCCGAAGCAGCCGCGACGATCACGAGCGCGAGCGCTGAGATGCCGAATGCCTCGGCGAATGTCGCGACGATCGCGGCGCCCCGCAGCACGTACAGCGTGCTCGCGACGAGTCCCAGATTCGTGCCCGCCACCAGCAGCACGCTCGACACCGGCAGAATCAACACGCCCAGCCAGGCGACGATTCCCCAGACCCACCCGTCGCCCATGTAGAAATCGCGGAACCGCGCCGGCGCCGGCGTCACGCTTTCACCCGTGGTGCGCGCAGCGATGCGCCGGTACAACTGCCACGCGAGCGCCAACCCCGCGAGCGTTTGCAGCGCGAGCATCCCCGGCCAGGTGAGGCTGACGAAACGCACCACCGGCTCGTAGATCGCGAACGCGTCGGGCACCACTTCGACCATCGTGCGCATGGTCAGGCTCGCCATCCGCGTGACTTCCCAGCTGAGCGCGCCCCACGCCTCGGATCCCCACGTCGCCTGAATCAGCAGCGCGGACCCGAGTCCGGCCACCAGGATCGAGCGGATCGCCTGCCGCAGGATCGGGGCAGGTTTGAGCAGAACGAACGACACGAACGCCGCCGTCACGAGCACGACGTACGCGCTCGTCGCCGCCGCGAGGCGGCTGCCGCTCCCACCACTCAAGACGAGCAGCGCCAGACTCACCGCGCCGATCAATCCCGCGATCGGTTGCGACCAGCCGGCTGCGCCGCGTTGTGGCGTGCCGTCGCCGGGCGCGATGATCAGGAGCGCCGCACACGGCAGACCCACCAGACTGGGGTGGGCCCACAGCACGAACAGCGTGAGCGCCAGCAGCGGGCGCCACCACGACTCTTTGGTAGCTATGCGGTGTGACCCTTGATGTAAGGAATCAGCGCCAGCTGCCGCGCGCGTTTGATCGCGGTGGCGAGCTGCCGTTGATGGCGCGCGCACATCCCCGACAACCGGCTCGGCAAAATCTTGCCCCGTTCCGTGAGGAAGCGGCTGAGCGTCCGGTCATCCTTGTAGTCGAGCACGCGCGCGCCGGATTCGCACACGGGGCAGGTCTTGGCGGGACGTCTCACGCTTCCTCCTCTTCCAGCTCTTCCAATTCGGGAGCGACGGCGGCGGCGACCACCGGCTTCGGCTGCTCCTTCGCGGCCTCGACGCACATGTACCGCAACACGCTTTCATCGAGCTTCACGGCGCGCTCGTACTCGGGCAGCAGCTCACCCGTCGTCTGAAACTCGGCGACGACGTAATAGCCCGTGTCTTTCTTTTTGACCTTGTACGCCATCGTGCGCTTGCCCCAGTGCGACACGTTGGTGAGCGTGCCTTTTCCGTCCTTGATCAGCAGGGCGTGAAAGCGGTTGAGTTTTTCGGTGATTGCCGGCTCGTCCAGGGCACTATCGAAAATGTAGACCGTCTCGTACCGACGATTCATGCCACCTCCCTTTGGTCATAGGTGACCCGATGCGGTGGAAGGCATCGAGTAGGGGATATGTACGGCGGGAAACATAAGTTCTTTGGGCATGTTATTGTAGACCCATGCGCCGACTTCTCGCGCTTCTGCTCCTGCCGGCCGCCCTCCATGCGCAGGCGCCAACCGTGGCGGGGGCCCGTCGGTTCTTGGCCCGTGCGGAATCCACCCTCGATGCCTTGAGCGTGAAGGCGTCCCGGGCGGACTGGGTCGCCAATACCTTCATCACCTTCGATACCGAAGAGCTGACGGCTCAAGCCTCGGAAGCCTACGCGGTCGCGACCCGCGACCTCGCCATGGCAGCGCGCCGCTACGAGCGACTGCGGCTCCCGGCCGATCTGCGGCGCAAGCTCCTGCTGCTCAAGTTGTCCCTTGCCGCGCCGCCGCCCCCCAGTCCCCGCGAAGCTTCCGAGCTCACGAAGATCACGAGCAGCATGCAGGCCGATTACGGCCGCGGCACCTACTGCAAGACGCCGGGCATCTGTCTGCAGATCACCGATATCGAGCGGATCCTCGCGACGAGCCGCGACCCCGCCGAGCTGCTCGACGCCTGGCAGGGGTGGCACCGCGTGTCGGTCGGCATGCGCGACCGCTATACGCGCTTCGTCACGTTGGCGAATGCGGGCGCGAAGGGCTTCGGCTTTTCGGACGTCGGCGCGCTGTGGCGCGCGGGGTACGACATGCCTGCCGACTCGTTCGTCAATGAAGTCGACCGGCTGTGGGACCAGCTCAAGCCGCTCTATCTCCAGCTTCACGCCTACGTGCGTTCGCGCCTCGCCGACCGCTACCCGGAACTCGTGACCCGCAACGGCATGATCCCCGCGCATCTGCTCGGCAACATCTGGGCGCAGGAGTGGGGCAACATCTATGACGTGGTTGCACCGCCCACGACCACGCCGGGCGTGGACCTGACCGCGCTCCTGCGCGCGCACAACGTGGACGAACGCGGGATGGTGCGTTACGGCGAGCGGTTCTACACCTCGCTCGGCTTCGATTCGTTGCCCGGCACGTTCTGGGACCGCTCGCAATTCACCAAGCCGCGCGATCGCGACGTCGTGTGCCATGCCAGCGCCTGGGATCTGGACTCGAAGAACGACGTCCGGATCAAGATGTGCATCCAGGTCACGGGTGAAGACTTCGTCACCATCCATCACGAGCTGGGCCACAACTTCTATCAACGCGCGTATCAGACGCAGCCGTATCTCTTTGAGGGCGGCGCCAACGACGGCTTCCACGAGGCGATCGGCGACGCGATCGCGCTCTCGGTGACGCCGGAATACCTGCGCCGCATCGGATTGCTCGACAGCCTGCCGAGTGCCGCCAGCGACACGGCGATGCTGCTCCGCATCGCGCTCGACAAGATTGCGTTCCTGCCGTTCGCGCTGGCCCTGGACCGTTGGCGGTGGGAAGTGTTTTCGGGAGAGATCACGCCCGCGAACTACAATGCGGCATGGTGGGACCTGAAGCATCGCTATCAGGGAGTGTCCGAGCCGCTGCCGCGGTCGGAACGCGATTTCGATCCCGGCGCGAAATACCACGTCGCCGCCAACGTTCCGTACATGCGCTATTTCCTGGCGCGCGTCCTGCAATTTCAGTTTCATCGGTCCTGGTGCCGCGCCGCCGGATGGACGGGACCGCTGTACCGCTGCTCGGTGTATGGCAACCGCGCCGCGGGACAACAGCTGGCCCGCATGCTGGCCGCGGGACAGAGCAAACCGTGGCAGGAGATTCTCGCCGACGCGACCGGCGAACGGCAAATGGACGCGACGGCCATCGTAGAGTATTTCCAGCCGCTCGTTGCCTGGCTCGAGCGGCAGAATCAGGGCAAGCCGGTGGGTTGGTGATCACGCTCGCAGCTGTCGCCGCCGTCGTTCTCGTCTCGCCGTTGCAGGCGCAGCCGCCTTCCGACACCAGCGCGCGCATTCGCGGCTCGGCCATTTCCGACTTCAACGGTCGTGCCCTTGCGGGTGTGACAATCTCGGTGCCTGAGGTCAAGAAGTTCGTGGTGACCGACTCGGACGGGCAGTTTGCGCTCGCCGGCTTGCCCGCCGGCAAGCGGTCCATCCGCGTTTCGTACGAGGGGCGCGAGACCGAAGCCTTCGAGTTCACCTTGTTGGGCCAGCAGACGAAACAGATTGCCGTCGTGCTGGACGTCGATGCCGAGGATCTCAATCCGCTCGTTGTGGAAGCGCGGGAGCCGAACATCTGGCGCGACCTGGCCGGATTCTACGAGCGCCGGCGGACCTATGGTGCCTTCGCGCATTTCTTCACGCGCGAGCAAATCACGAAAATGCGGCCCAAGCGGTTGAGCGGCCTCCTCACGCTCGAGGGGATCGTGACCCGCTGCTATCAGGATTGTCGCCCGACGCGATACACCCGCGGCAAGCTGTGCGCGGTCGCGGTGAGCGTCGATGGCGTGGCGTTGCGGGAGATGGACTACGATCAGATCGCGGTGTCGGACGTCGCCGGTGTCGAAGTCTACCGTGGTGTCCCACCCACCGATCTGAATCATTCCCTGGCGCCGACGGTTGGTTCATCGATCTGGATGGGTACCGGACTGTCAGCGGCAGGGCAGTGCGGCCTGGTGGAGATCTGGACGCGTTAGGGGGTATCAGGAGGACGTCTTCGTCCCGAGGTGCCCATGCTGCTTCGTAGGCATTTCGCGGCTGCCCTGCTCGGGGCCGCGCTGAGTTCTCCGGCGTTACTCGTTGCACAAAACGATTCCACGGCGATCATCCGCGGAACAGCAAGCTCGTCCTTCAACGGTCATCCGCTGGCCGGAGTGATGATTTCCCTGCCCGCGCTCCAGCGATTCACGGTGTCCGATTCGACCGGGCGTTTCGAGCTGGCCCGGCTACCGGCGGGGCAGCAGCGCATTCGCATCAGCTACGAAGGTCGCGCCACGGTGGAGTACACGTTCGAGCTCAAACAGGGCAAGACCAAGAGGCTGTCGGTGCTGCTCGATGTCGAAGCGCTGGATCTCGCGCCCGTCGTCGTCGAAGCGCAAAACCCCGATTTCTCCCGGAATCTGGCCGGCTTCTACGATCGGAAGAAGTGGTATGGCGGGTTCGCCCGGTTCTACACGCGCGAAGACATCTCGCGCACAAGTGCCACCCGGGTCAGCTCCCTCCTGGCTCGCGACGGCATTTTCGTTCGCTGCGGACGGCAAGGCTGCGTCCCGATGCTGTGGACGCGGGGCGCGCTCTGCGCGGTCGCCGTGGTGATCGATGGGATGCCGTTCGGGGAGCAGGACTATGACGACATCCAGATCGACGAGGTGCAGGCGGTCGAAGTGTATCGCAATAACTTTTTTGCCCCGACCGTGCCTCAGATTGCGAGCTTCGGACCAATCAGGACCTGTGCTTCCGCCCTCATCTGGACCCGTTAGACGTTGAAGCGAAATAGCAGGATGTCGCCGTCCTTCACGACGTAGTCGCGGCCTTCACTTCGAACCAAACCTTGCTCGCGGGCAGCCTTGTAGCTGCCCGCTTTCACAAACTCCGCAAACCCGACCGTTTCGGCGCGGATGAACCCGCGCTGGAAATCGGAGTGGATCTCGCCCGCCGCGTCGAACGCGGTGTCACCGCGATGCATCGTCCAGGCCCGCACCTCGTTCTCCCCGACAGTGAAAAACGTCTGCAGGCCAAGGAGCCGGTGACCGGCGTGAATGAGCCGGTCGAGCCCAGGCTCTGACACGCCGGCACTCGCGAGGTACTCGCGGCGCTCGTCGCCGGTCAGCTCGCCAAGCTCGGCTTCGAATTTGGCGGAGAACGGAACGATTTCCGCTTCTTCGTGATGGGTCTGCACCGCGGCCCGGAGCTTGTCGATCCACTTGCCGCCGCCGGAGGCGAGATCGTCTTCGTTGACGTTGGCGGCGTAGAGAATCGGCTTGGCGGTCAGGAGGCCGAGCGTCCGGAGGAACTTGATTGCGTCGGCGCCTTCGTCGGCTTCGCGCGCGCCGCGCCCCGCGTTCAGCTCCTGCACGACGCGGTCGAGCAGGACCAGCTCGAGCTGGGCCTCCTTATCGCCGGCGCGCGCCGATTTGCGCGTCTTGTCGAGCCGCCGCTCGACCACCGCGAGATCGGCGAGCGCCAGCTCGCTCGTGATGACGTCGTGATCGCGCACCGGATCGACCGGCCCCATGACGTGCACGACGTCGGGGTCCTCGAACGCGCGAATCACGTGCACCACCGCGTCCACTTCGCGGATGTGCGAGAGGAACTGGTTGCCTAGGCCTTCGCCCTGAGACGCGCCCTTCACGAGGCCGGCGATATCCACGAACTCGACGACGGCAGGGATTTTCTTCTTGGGTTTGACGACCTGGTTCAACGTTTCAAGCCGTTGGTCAGGCACTTCGACGACGCCGACGTTGGGCTCGACAGTGCAGAAGGGATAGTTCTCCGCCGCCGCGGCCTTCGAGGATGTCAGCGCGTTGAAGAGGGTCGACTTGCCTACGTTCGGTAACCC
>Ga0070705_100000820_pt1 | contig 17482 bp, 9 predicted proteins | sample KBSK5253metaG_FD_65455 | JGI IMG/M metagenome (GOLD analysis project Ga0070705, IMG submission 65455) | Corn, switchgrass and miscanthus rhizosphere microbial communities from Kellogg Biological Station, Michigan, USA - KBS K5-25-3 metaG | ecosystem: Host-associated > Plants > Roots >... | reverse complement strand
CCCACGTGCACCTTGCGAAACGGCCAGTCGATGCTCTTGACCGACGCGGGCGATATCAGCACGCGCGAACCGAACCACGTCCCGGTGTCGACCACAAGCCGTTCGATGGACCAGGTGGCATCGTCGAGCACGAAATCCCTCAGGTGCCCCGCGGGTCCGTCAAGGCCCTGGACCTCGTAGCCGATGACGATCTCGCTCGAGCGCAGATGCCGGTCGGCCGCGGCGCGCCGCTGATGCGACAGGTCGAACTGGAGCGCGACGGGCAGAGTGGTATCCGCGTGCGGACTGCGCTCGACTTCGTTGCGCGTGAGCCGCACCCGGATCAGCCGGTCGCTCGGCTGGTCCGGCACGACCAGGCCGGGCGCGATGAGCACGCGGCGCTCAGGCATCACGTGGCCCGTGTCGACCACGAGGTAGCGCACGCTCCAGCGCTCATCGTCGAAGTACACGTCGACGAGGAGGCCCATGTCGCCGTCGCGCGCGAGGATCACGTCGCCGCGCAGGGCTGTCACGTTGCGCAACATATCGGTCAGACCGGCCGGGGAGCAGGTGGTTCAAGGATGTGCCGCTCCGGCTTAACGGCGGCTTAAGCTAGGTTTTCTTGATGTACTCGATGCACCAGCCGGTCGGGCTGATAGGACCTTCCACGATCTGGCACTCACTGCTCGCGCCCGGCTTCGCCGCCGGGATGAACTGCACGCACGTGGCGCACATCTGACCATCCTTTGGCTGGTCCTGGTAATGCATGTCCTGCTTGCGCGCCTTTCCCTGCGCAAGCGCCGGCCGCGCCCATGGCGCCGCCGCGAGGCCGGCGAGGAGGACACCGTTTCTGAGCACGATCCTGCGCGAGACTCCCATGCCGGTGAGACGATAACCGAAAAGACCGGTTCCGTCAGCCGCGCTTGAGGAAGCCGGCGGCGAACTCGGCGGCCGGCAGCGGCTCGCTGAAGAGGAAGCCCTGGCACTCGTCGCACCCGCGCTTTCGCAGGTACTCGAGCTGCATCTCGCTCTCGACGCCTTCGGCGACGACCGATAGTCCCAGGCCGTGGGCCATGGCGATGATGACGTCCACGAGGACTGCATCGCCTCCCTGGGCGCGGATGGCCGACAGAAACGAGCGGTCGATCTTGAGCTCGTCCAGCGGCAGCCTTTGCAGGGAGCTCAACGAGGAGTACCCCGTGCCGAAATCGTCCATGGACAGCTTGATGCCCAGCGCCTTCAGCTCGCGGAGCAGCGTGACCGCCTTCTGCGGATCGGCCATGACCGAGCTCTCGGTGACCTCGAGCCGCAGGTATCCCGCCTGACCGGTGGACCCGATCGCCTGCTGCACGATTCGGGGCAACTGCGGCTCGAACTGCCGCGGCGACAGGTTCACGGAGATCGGTACGCGCTGCAAACCGGCGGCACTCCATTCGCGCAGCTGCCGGCACGAGGCGTTCAGCGCCCACTCGCCCAGCACGGCGATGAGGCCCGACTCTTCGGCCACCGGGACGAACTCGCCGGGTAGGACGATCCCGCCCTGCGGATGGCGCCAGCGGAGCAGCGCTTCCGCGCCGCAGAACGCCCTGGTTTCGACCCGCATCTTGGGCTGGTAGAAAAGCTCGAGCTCGCCGCGCTCGATCGCCTTGCGCAGCTGGTTCTCGAGACTCAACCGATGCGCGGCCTTGTCGTTGAACTCCTTCGAATAAAAGCGATAGCCGTTGCGCCCGGCCTCCTTTGCCTGGCGCAGCGCAGCCTCAGCGCTACTGATCACCTCGTCGATCACGACTCCGTCGGCAGGGAAAAGCGCTATGCCGGCGCTCGCCGTCACGTGCAGCTCCTTGCCGTCGGCCTGGTATGGAGCGGCGAGGGCCCGCAGGACGGACTCCACTGCACGCGAAGCCTGCTCCACGTTGGCGACGCTCGGCAACAGCACGGAGAACTCGTCGCCGCCGAAGCGCGCCCCAAGCGGCTGTTGCACGGGGGTCTCTTCGGCCCGGACGAGGCCCTGCATGGCCCCCCGGATCCGTCTGCCCGCCTCCCTGATCACGTGGTCGCCGCTCGCCGGCCCGAGCGCCTCGTTGATCTGGTTGAAGCGATCGAGATCGAACAGCAGCGCTGCGCCCATGCGGCCTTCTGCGTACGCATCGCGCACCGCGCGGTCCAGCTCGCTCATGAAGCGGTGGCGATTGGCGAGGCCGGTGACCCGGTCGTAATACGCCAGGTAATCCTGGTACGCCTTCGCCGCGAGCGTATTGCGCAACCTCAGCACGAGCTCGCTCTCGTCCACGGGCTTGCCGAGAAAATCGCTCGCGCCCAGGCGCAGCGCCTGCAGCTTGGTTTCCGGATCGTCGACCGACGTGAGGACGACCACCGGGATGTGCTGCAACGACGGGTCGGCGCGCATCGCCTGCATGATCTCGAAACCGTTCATGCCCGGCATTCTGATGTCGAGCAGCACGACCTGCGGCCGCTCGCGCAACATGAGTCCGAGCGCCTTGCGCGGCTCCGTGGTGGAAATGAAGCGCTTGTAGCCTGCGCAATCCAGATAGGTCTGGATCAGCTCGATCACGAGCTCTTCGTCATCGACCATCATCACGAGCGCCTCGCCCGCCATCGCGGCCGCGAGGTCCTGCGTCTGGATGAGCGGTACTTTCGGTCCTGCGGGCTGGTTCATGTTCATGTGCGTCCCTTTCCTGCCGCGGCGCTGTTCACGCCGCAGCGGTTTCATCCTCCGGCGCCACCACGCGCTCGGCGAGCGAGCGCACCTGGGCAAACAATCGGGCCGCCTGCGCCGTATCGCCGGACTTGGCGGCCTGCTCGAGCTCCAGCGCAGGCCGGGCAAACGCGTCGTACCCGAGGCTGCCGGCCGAGCCCTTGAGCCAGTGGGCGAAGCCTGCGATCGCCGCCGCGTCGCGCGCCTGAACCGCAGCCTGCGCCTCCACCATCCGGTCCTGCAGGCGGGCGACGAACTTGCGCAGCGTGTTCCCCAGGCGCGTCTCGCCGGCCAGGCGTGAGCGGACCGGACCGCCCAGCACCACGGCAGCTTGCTGCGCGAGGGCTCGTGGCTCACTACGCACTGCCGCTTCGGATTCGAGCCGCTCGCCGCCGAGGAGTCGGCCCATGGTGCTCACCAGCGCGTCGATATCGAGCGGCTTGCTCATGTAGACGTCACAGCCCGCCGCGAGTACCGCGCTCTCCGAGCCGGCCATGGCGCTCGCCGTCAGCGCGACGATCGGCGTCTTCACTCCCCTTGCGCGCAGCTCGCGCGCCGCATCGTAGCCATCGAGCACCGGCATCTGCATGTCCATGAGGACCACGTCATAACCACCCTTCAGCACCATGTCGACCGCCATCCGCCCGTTCTCGGCCTGTTCTACCCACAGGCCCTGCTCGGACAGCACCAGCGTGACGAGCTCGCGGTTCTCCGCCCCGTCGTCCGCGACGAGGACCCGCGCGGCGGGCAGCCGCCAGCGCTCCCTGGGCGCTTCCCCGGCCTGCCCCTGTTCTCCGAAGATCTGGTCGGGCTGGAGCATCGGCACGCCTTCGAGCGGACCGGTCTCGAAGGTCAGGGTGAAGGTGCTGCCCTTGCCGGCTTCGCTCGTCACGGTGACGTCGCCGCCGAGCGCGCGCGCGAGCTGGCGGCTGATGACGAGGCCAAGGCCGGTGCCGCCGTAACGGCGGCTGATCGAGATGTCGGCCTGCACAAACGCCTCGAAGAGCGAGTCCGTCCTCTCCCGCGCGATGCCGATGCCGGTGTCGATGACGTCGATGGCGTAGCGCACGGGCTGGCCCGGCACGAGCCGCGCGACGACCCGCACGCTGCCCTTCTCGGTGAACTTGACGGCATTGCCGATGAGGTTCAGCAGGATCTGGCGCAGCCGACCCGGATCCGAGCTCACCGCCCTGGGCAGCGGGCCCGCGGCGGAGAATCGGAGGTCGATATTCTTCTCGCGTGCCTTGGCTTCGAGCTCGAGCATCGCCTGGCTCACGATCGCGTGCGGTGCGCACGCGATGCGCTCCACCTCGAGGCGGCCCGCCTCGACCTTGGAAAGATCCAGGATGTCGTTGATCAGCGCGAGCAGGTGCCGGCCGCTCGCGTGGATGGTGTTCAGGTATTTCGTCGACTCGCGCTCGCTCTTGCCGAAGCCGCGGCGCAGGAGCTCGGTGAAGCCCAGGATGGCATTCATCGGCGTGCGGATCTCGTGGCTCATGTTGGCGAGGAACTCGCTCTTGGCGCGGTTGGCCGCCTCCGCTTCGTCGCGCGCGATCTTCAGCTCGATCTCCTTCTTCTCGAGCTCGGTGATGTCCTCGAGGCTGACCAGCACGCCGCCCGGCTTCGCTCCGGCGCCGAGCACCGGCGAGCAGTTGACGAGAAAGGTGCGCAGCGCGCCGGCGGCCGAGCGCAGGCGGATCTGCGCATTGCGCTGCACCCGGCCCTCTTCCAGCGCCGCGCGCCACGGCAGCTCCGCCACCGGGGCGGACTGCGTGGAGAGCCAGCCGATGCTGCGCGCATGCACGCCGGTGAGCGCCTCGGCCGGCTTGCCGAGGATCTGGGCGATCGACTGGTTGGCCAGGACCACGCGCTCGTTGCGGTCCAGCACCAGCAGGCCTTCGGTCAGCGTATCGAGCGCCGCGCGCACGCGGCCTGGAATGGCGCGCGACGGATCGAGATGGCGCAGCACACGCCTGAGGTACAGGTCGAACGCGACGCCGCACAGCACAAACAGAAACACGCCGAGCATCAGGCCCGGAAGCTCGAGCACGCCCCCCAGACCGGGCGCGACGATCGGACGGAAGCGCATCTCGAGCTGCCCCCAGCGACGCTCTCCGCTCCAGAGCGGGACCTGGATCTGGGTGTCGTTCGCCATGCCGGACTCGAGCGGCACCCAGGCCGCATGCTCGCCCGCAGCAGCCATCAGGTCGCCGCGCGCATCGCGCACCGCGACCGAAAGCAGCTCGTCGTTGCGCTCGACGAGAAAGCGCAGCGCGGATTCGAGGCGCCGGCGCTCGTTCGCCGTGATGAGCGTGGTGCTGGTGACCGCGACGCTTTCGGCGAGCGCGATGCGGCCCTGCCGCACGGCGCCGATCCGGTCGGGCAGCAGGCCGAAGAACACCCCGAGCATGAGCGCGGTCGTGACGATGGCGGCGAGGCCGAGCGCGATGTGGGTGCGGGCGGAGAGCGAGGTCATGCTTTCTCCGGAATAACCGGGAACTGAGGACTGATTTCCTCGAACGACACGAAGGCGTCCTGATCCTCGTCGGCGTCCTCTTCCTCGTCCACCCGGGAGAGGATCGGCAGCGGGTCGATCAGGCGCCACGCCGGCAGGCTCGACAACAGGCTCGCGATCAACGCCCCGCCGCGCAGCAGCCAGAGCACATAGCCGACGGTGAGGCCGAAGCTGCCGACGGCCATCGAGCCCGACATCCAGTGCTCGAGCTCGGTCTGCTCGCCCATGTCGTCGCGCATGCGGTCGAGATCGCCCGCCAGGCCGGAGCTTCTCGAGGCGCTGGAGCCCCCGCTGTCAGAAATCGCCGTGGTCCCGAACAACCGGAAGTCGAGCTGCTTCTCATCCGAGAGCGCCGTGCTTCCCGAAGGCCCGAAGCCCGGCGTTGCCGCAGAGCTCGAGGTTGCGAGCCGCTGCGCGGTCGCGAAAACGGCAGGAAGAGGCTGCGCCGCGGCGACCTGCATGCGGAAGCCTTCGTCCGAATCGACGCGAGTGCTGAACACGTCGTTCGACGCGAGCAGCAGCCGCGCGCTCGCCGCGGCCGGCGGAGTCTGAGCGGTCAGGGCTACCGGCGCGTTCTGCGACGGCGGCGTTGCAACCGGCTGACCGGGCGCGGGCGCAAGCGCGGGTACCGGCGCGGGCGGAACCGGGACTGGATCGGCGCCCGGGCCGACGGCAAGAGCCGGAATCACGTTGATCGCCATGGTCCGCGCGACGGGATCCGTGTCGGCGCCGCCGTTGGCCGTACCGCCGCTGTCCTGCGCGCGGAAAGTGAAGCTGGCGTAGGGCGAGCCGCTCGCCCCCGCCACGGGAATGTAGCGCACGAGTCCGCCAGCGATGTCCGCCGCTGACACCGCCTGCCCGGCCGCGACGGGCGTGCCGTTATCGACGATCACGCCGCACGGCGGTACGGCGGCGACCACCACGCCCGCGAACGCATTGCCTTCGCGGTCGCTGAAGCCGAAGTCGGCGGCCGAGAAAACGTAGATCCCGTCCTGCTGCAGAGTGACCGTGCTATTCGTGCCCGAAGGAGCGTCGTTCACGGTCGTGACGTTGACCGTCATCGTACGGGCCGTAGGATCGACATCCACTCCGCCGTTCGCCGTGCCGCCGTCGTCCTGAACTTGGAACGCAAAGCTCGCGTAGCCAGCGCCGTTGGCGTCGGGCGCCGGCGTGAAGCGCAAGAGGCCCGCGGCAATGTCGGCCGCCGATACCGATTGCCCCGCCGAGATCGCGACGCCATTGTTCGTAAGCGCACCGCCGGCCGGGACAGACGCAATCCTCACGGCGGCGAGCGCGTTGCCGTCGGCATCGCTGAAGCCGAAATCCGCGGCGGCGAAGACGTAGGCGCTGTCCTCGAGGATCGTCACCGCCTTGTTGGCTCCCGACGGCGCATCGTTGACCGCCGTGACATCCACCGTCATCGTGCGACCCGTCGGATCGAGATCCATGCCGCCGTTGGCGGTGCCACCGTCGTCCTGCACCTGGAAGGTGAAGCTTGCGTAACCGGCACCGCTCACACCGGCTGCTGGCGTGAACCGCAGCAACCCCGCAGCGATGTCCGCCGTCGAGACGTATTGGCCAGCGGTCACCGCTACACCGTTGTTGGTCAGCGTGCCGGCGCCGGGCACAGTGGCGATCTTCACCGCAGCGAGCGTGTTGCCGTCGGCATCGCTGAACCCGAACTCCGCCGTTGTAAAAACGTGGCTGCCGTCCTCGGTCGCCGTCACCGTGCTGTTCGCTCCAGACGGCGCATCGTTGACCGCGGTGACGTTCACGGTCATCGTGCGCGCGATCGGGTCGACGTCGACCCCGCCGTTCGCCGTCCCGCCGTCGTCCTGCACTTGGAACGTGAAGCTCGCATAGCCTGAGCCGCTGCTATTGGCCGCCGGGGTGAAGCGCAAGAGGCCCGCGGCGATATCCGCTGCGGAAATCGTTTGTCCCGCGGAGACGGTGACGCCGTTGTTCGTCAGAGCACCGGCTGCGGGAACAGACGAGATCCTCACTGCCGTGAGCGCATTGCCGTCGGCATCGCTGAAACCAAAATCGGCCGCGCCGAGCACGTACGGAGTGTCTTCCAGCGTCGTCACGGTGTGGTTGACGCCTGACGGCGCATCGTTCACCGAGGTGACGTTGACACTCATCGTGCGGACAATCGGATCGAGGGAAACGCCGCCGTTCGCCGTGCCGCCGTCGTCCAGGACCTGGAAGCCAAAGGCCGCATAGCCCGCGCCGTTGGCGTTGACGGCGGGCGTGAAGCGCAGCAGGCCCGCGGCGATGTCCGCAGCCGACACCCACTGCCCTGACGCGAGGGCGACGCCGTTGTTGGTCAGCGTGCCCGAGGCGGGCAGCGAAGCGATCTTCACCGCGGTCAGCGCGCCGCCGTCTAAATCGGTGAACCCGAAGTCGGCGGTGGCGAAGACATACGCCGTGTCTTCCAGGGTCGTCACCGTGTTGTTCGCGCCCGAAGGCGCGTCGTTCACCGGGATGACGTCCACCGTCATCTTGCGCACCGCCGGATCGAAATCCACGCCGCCGTTCGCCGTGCCGCCGTTGTCGCGGACCTGGAAGCCGAAGGTCGCGTAGCCCGACCCGTTTGCGTTCGGCGCCGGCGTAAAGCGCAGAAGACCCGCCGCGATGTCCGCCGATGAGACCAATTGTCCGGACGAGACGGCGACGCCGTTATCCGTCAATGCGCCGGCGGAAGGGAGCGACGCTATGCGAACATCGATCAACGCGTTGCCGTCGGGGTCGGTAAAGCCGAAGTCCGAGGTGGCGAAGACGTAGGCAGTATCTTCGAGCGTGGTGACGCTGGAGTTCTTTCCTATCGGCGCATCGTTGATCGGCGTGACGTTCACGGTCATCGTGCGGGCAGTCGGATCGAGGTCCACGCCGCCGTTCGCCGTGCCGCCGTCGTCCTGCACCTGGAAGCTAAAGCTAGCGTACGCCGCGCCGTTGGCGTTAGGCGCCGAAGTGAAGCGCAGGAGACCCGAGGCGATGTCCGCCGCCGCGACGATCTGTCCAGCGGACACCGCGACGCCGTTGTTCGTCAGCGTGCCGGCAGCCGGCAGCGCGGCGATCTTGACCCCGGCGAAGGCGTTGCCGTCGGAATCGCTGAAGCTGAAGTCGGCGGCAGCGAATACATAGGGCGTATCCTCCAGGGTCGTCACGGTGTTGTTCACACCCGCGGGCGCATCGTTCACGGCGGCGACCGTGATGCTGCTCGCCGCGGTCGATGCGCTGAAGGCGCTCGCGCCGCCAGAGAGCGGCGTGGCGTGCGCGACCTCGACGTTGTCGACGTGGAAGCTTCCGCCGAGCAGGGTGCCGCTCATGACGAAGCGGATGCGCGTGTCGGAGGAGAGGTACGAGCTCAGGTCCGTCGTATAGGCGCCGGTGCCGGGATTGGCGCTCGAGAACGTGGCAAGCGTGCTGTACGTGGCGCCGCCGTCGTTCGAGGCCTCGAGCGACACGCTGCCGAGCAGCCCGAGCTGGTTGTCGTATGAGAAGGACAACTGCGCGCCCGTGGCGCCGCTGAGGTCGACCTGGCGGTATACCGACTCGGCGCCGAGGAACGTAGACAGGACGAGCTCGCCTCCGGTCACGCGAATGTTGCCTGAGGCGGGGTTGCCGTCGGCGTCCACCCAGGCGGTGCTCCAATTCGCCGTGCCGTCGTCGTTGGCGTAGGAAACGGCGGTGAAGGTATCGCGTACGGTGAGGCTCGCGCTCGTGGTATCGGCCGTGCCGCCGCTCACGCCGCTCGTGCGGTCCCACGCTCGGAAGGTGAGGCCGTTCGCGACCGTGCCGTTCCATCCGGCGTTAGGGACGAAGCGGACGTAGGTGGGCGGGTCTGCTGCCAGCAATCGTGCGCTCGCCGCGCTCGGAGCGCCAAAGCTCGACCACGAGGCGCCGGCATCGAGCGAGTACTGCCAAGCGCCGTTCGTATTGTCGACGCCGACGACCGCGATGCCGGCCGAGGCCCCCGCATCAGCGTCGGTGACATGGCCGCCGACGAGATCGGAGACGGGCGTACCGCCGTTCGCCGCGCTGTCCTCGAGGATGGTGCCGAGGTCGTTCGCGCCGGTGAGGACCGGGGCAGTATTGTTGTTGACCGTGTAGTCGATCACGAGCACGGGCGCCGTCCCGCCCACGGTCTCCCGGCTGTCGTAGGTCACCGTGCGGTTGCCGCCGCCGTCGGGGCTGCCGATCATCAGCCCGTTATTCACCTTGGAGCCGTTGACCCAGCCCTGCACGAGCGTGGTGATGTCCCAGCTGTGCTGCCCGACGGTGTTGGTGTTGATGCTCGCGACCGGGGTCGGGTCGAACGTGCCACCGGCCGTCGCCCATGGCGTGCCCGTTGCGCGTTCGGTCCAGTTGGCGGCGTCGGTGGCGCCGTCCTTGACGCCCTCGCTCCAGCTCTCCTGGAGCTGGTAGACGTCGATGTTGAGCGCCCCGCCGATCTGCGTGGCCTGCATCTTGAGCGTCGCGCTGTTGATCGTTGCGTTCGCCGGAATCGCGCTCAGATCGAATTGCACGAGCGCGCGCTGCAGATCGGTCGTCTCCCGGTCGGCGACGAGGCTGGCGGACGTGCCGAAGTTCTTGGTGTCGTTCGGCGCCCTGAGCTCGATGTAGGTGTCCTGCGAAGCGGCGACGTTCGCGACCGGAAGCAGGCCGAACCAATCGTCCCGCCCCTGCTGGCTCAAAGCGACGCTGGCCTCGATCGTGCCGGTCGAGTACTCCAGGTTCCAGTCCCCGCCGAGCGCGCGGGAGCCGGTCAGGTTCGTGCTGGCTGCGACGTCGGCGCCGGTCAGGTCGGCAAGCTGCCCGAGGAGGGAACGACCGGCTTGCGTCTCGGCCACATCGCAGCCGTAAATGAGCACATCCGCATTCGCGGTCAGTGAATCGCTCCAGGCGGCAAGCTCTCCCGTTCGCGCTTCGACGGATTGCTGATCGAGGACGCTGCGTCCCAGATACACCGCGCCGTCGGAGCCGTGCGAGATGATGTGCACCGCCGAGACGTCCTGGCGCGCGGCGAGCTCGGCGCTGATGCGCGCGAGGCCGTCCTCGTCCGGTCCGATGCGCACCACGTCGATGGCGCGCCCGGGTTGCGCCTGGATATCGGCCACGAGACGGTCGGCATCGGGCGTCGCGGCATCGACGAAGACCACCTCGCGTGCCTGCGTCTGCGCTGCCGGCTGCGGCTGGGCCGGCAGCGGCTCGCTTTCGATCAGGCGCTGCTCGGCGACCGGCGACACGACCGCGCCGAGGAGCGACGGACCGAGGTCGGCCGAGTACAGCAGGCGCGGCTCCAGCGCTTCGACGACGAAGCGCGAGAGCCGGCTGGCGGCAGGTCGCCTAGACGTTGCCACCGGCCTTCCCCTTGGGCACGTTGCGCGCGGGCCGCATCGCGGGCACCGGCTTGCCGATCGGCTCCTCGGCGCCGGCCTGGGTCTCTCCGCCGAGCTCGACCTTGCAGCGCAGGCCGGCGGGCACCTCGTAGTTCGGATTGGGCAGCTGCAGGCGCGCGCGGAAAGTGTTGCTCGGGCCGTCGATCAGCGGATCGACCAGCACCACCTTGGCGAGGCGCGGCTTTGCATTCGGCAGCTCGGGCACCACGGTCAGGAACGAGCCGGCCTGGATCGAGCCGAAAAGCTGCGCCGGAATCACCACCTCAACGCGCAAGGGGTCGAGCGTAGCGAGCCGCACGATCGGCTTTTCCTCGACGCGCTCGCCCGGCGACAGGTAGCGCTCGGCGATGACCCCGTTTGCCGGGCTGCGGATGGTGCGCAGGCCGAGCTGCGCCTCGGCGAGCTTGAGCTCGCGATCCCAGATGGCGCGCTGCTCGCGCGCCTGGGCCAGTTTCTGCTCCGCCACGTCCGCGTCGGCGCGCGCCTGCTCCAGCGCCTGGCTGGAGATGAACTTGCGGTCCATCAGATCCTTCGCGCGCTCGTACTTGCCCCGTGCGAGGTCGTAGTTCGCCTGCGCCGCCTGCATCTCGGCCGCCACTTGCGCCTTGGTGGAGGCGACGCCGACCGCGGCCCGCTCGACGTCGGCGCGCAGCGTCGCGATCACCTGGCCCTTCCGCACGCGGTCGCCGCGCTCCACCTCCATCGACTCGATCACCCCGATGACGGGGCTGCCGAGCTCTACGACCCGGTGCGGCTCGATGAGGCAGCCGAGCGGCTGGAAGCTTTGGGCGCCGGCGCCGCCCGAGAGCGGGAGCAGCACGGCGAAGGCATACAGCAGGCGGATCGGCTTTTTGGTCATGGTCCGTCGGCTCCGAGAAGCGGTTCGTGTCCCATCGCATGGTCGTTACGCCATAGCGCTCGGCGCGCGGCGCGCTCGCGGCGCAGCCGTGCCTGCAGCTCGAGGCGCACAAGCAGCCGTGCGACCCACACCGGTCGCAGCTCGCCGCCGCGCCGGGGCAGACGCGTATCCAGCACGTGCAAGGTCTCGCAGCTTCCGGGCTCGCCGCGCCTCGCGCAGCGTCCCAGGAACTGGCGGTCGATCCTCGGGGAAGGGTTGGCCTGGCACAGGATCACGTGCAATCCGCCGCGCCGGGCGACTTCGGGATCGAGCGCGATGTCGGTCCCGCGGCCCGCCATGCTGGTGGCCACGGTGATGCGGCCCGGCGCGCCGGCGGCGGCGACGATCTCGGCCTCGGCGCGGTCGTGGCGCGCATTGAGCAGCGCGTGCTCGAGACCCGCGGCGTGCATTGCCTCCGAGAGCGCCTGCGAATCGGCGACAGTATCGGTCCCGACCAGAACCGCTCGCCCGGCGTCGCGGAGCTCACACGCACGGTGCACCACGAAGGCCCAGCGCGCTTCTGCGTCAGCGAATACGCGGGTGCGCAGGACACGGCGCAGGCTCGGATTGCGCAAGGGCACTTGCGCGACGCGAAGCCCGTACACCTGCGCAAGCTCCCTGCGCCCCTCCGAGAGCGTGCCGCTCATGCCGCAAACCCGAAGGTAGCGCGAAAAGAATCGCTGGTAGGTCAGCTCGGCCGCGGTTTCGAGCTCCCGGCCGGGACGGCACCCTTCCTTGAGCTCGATCATCTGGTGCAGCCCGCGCGACCATGCGCGCCCCGGGGCGGTGCGTCCGGTCGTGGCATCGATGAGCGCCACGCACCCGTCGCGCACGAGGTAATCGCGGTCTCGGTGATAGAGGTGCAGCGCGCACAGCGCGAGGCTCACTGCCTCGTCGCGATAGCGCGGCACCGACCACAGCCGGTCGGCTTGCTGCGCTGCAGCTTCAACGGCTTGTCTCCCCGAGGCCGTGAGCTCGGCGGTTCGAAGCACGTGATCGAGCCGGAAGTCGCGCCCCTCGACGAGCTGCCCGGCCACGTCGAGCGAACGTTCGAAATGCTCGGGTCGGCGCTGCCTAGCCCCGGCCCGCGACAGGATGAATGGCACGCGAGCCTCGTCCAGCAGCACGCTGTCGGCTTCGTCGATGATCGCCATGCACAGGCCGCGCAGCACCGTCCGCGGGGCCACGAGCGCATCGATACGCTCCTGCAGGGTTCCGGCGTCGCGGCCGCGGGCCATCGAGTCGCGCAGATAGTCGAACACCAGCTCTTTCGCCGTGCAGTAGGTGATCTGGCAGGCGTAGGCCGCACGACGCGAGGCGGCGTCCATCTCCTGCGTGACGATGCCGGTGGCGAGGCCCAGGCGCGCGTAGAGCGGCCGCAGGTGCTCGCCGTCGCGGCGAGCCAGGTAGTCGTTTACGGTGATGACGTGCACCGGCACGCGCGCCAGCGCCGCCACGGCCGCCGCGAGCGCCGCCGCGAGCGTCTTGCCCTCCCCCGTGGCCATCTCCGCCAGCCGCTCGTCGAGCATCGCGCGGGCGGCATGGAGCTGGACGGCGTGGAGCCGCACGCCGAGCTCTCGCGCCGCGAGCTCGCCGACGATCGCGAACGCAAGCGCCATCGCCGGCTCGGCGAGACCCTCCTGCGCGAGACGCCGCCGAACTTCGGTGACGCGCGCCGCGAGTTCCGCGTCGCTGAGCGCCCGCAGATCCATCCCTTGTACGTTGCGCACGAACGTGCCGTAGCGGCGCGCCGTCGGCATGGCCAACGGTGCCGCGTGGCTGCGCTCGCGGCGTTCCGGGTAGCGCCCCCAGAGGGCGCCGGGCATGGGCAGTTGGGCGGCGCGCATCAGCTCGAGGGGTTGAAATGTTTAAGGAGCGCCTGCTTGATCCGGCGCTGCCATTGCATCGCAAGGGGCTCGAAGCCCAGATCGAAGCGCACCCAGGCGCGCTCGCCGAGGCGCTGCAGAGCGCTCTCGCGCAGTGCGACGTCGAAGAGGAACAGCGGATCGAGCACGCGGGTGCCCTCCTTGTCCGTCGGATCGACGGCGTGCGGTCCGCCCGAAGGCGCGCCAAGCGCGGCGCTGGGCAGGACGCGGGTCGACGCCGGGACCTCGCGCGCGAGCCGCGCCGGCCGTACCGCGGTGTCGTCGGCGAGGCGGACTTCGACCTGCCGCGTGCGACCGCGCAGCAGCGCAGCGTGCTCCTGGGGCACCGCCACGCGCACGAGCGGCGGCGCCGCCTCGAGCACGTAGCCGAGTGTCGCGCCTTTATGAACGAAGCTTCCCGGAAGATCGTCCTCCCGCAGAAGCACGAGCCGCCCCGCCGCCTTGCTGCGCACCGTCCACTGCGCGATGCGCTGCTCGGCACGCTCGAGCTCGGCGCGAGTGCGCTCGAGGTCCTCGATGACGTTGCGCGCCTGCGCCGGCTCCCGGAGGATCGCGTCGTATTGGCGTGCGCTCAAGCCGAGCAGCCGCGCGCGCAGCATGTCGCGTTCAGCGAGCAGCGCCGGCTCCACGAGCACGACGAGCGGGGTCCCCGCCTCGACGCGCTGGCCGTCGCTGGCGAGCACCTCGGCCACGAAGCCTTCGGCCTCGGCGCGCACGTGCGCCTGGTCCGCCGGCCAGACGACGCCCTGGACGAGGACGGTGCTGGGGACCGGAAGCGCGAGCAGCGCGCCCGCGCTGAGCCCGCCGATCAACGCCGCGCCCCAGGCGGCGCGCCGACGGGGTTTTCCGGCCGGAACGGCGTGCCACAGCGTGCGGGCCGTGAGCCACGCCGGGCGCAGCACGACGAAAAAGGCGAGCGCCGCCGCCGCAAACCAGCCGAGCAGCGCCGACTTCTCACCTACCCATAGCACGAGCGCAAGGGACAGGCCGAAGCGATAGCACCAGGAGACCGGCGCGTAGGCGATCAGCCATTTGAGCTCACCCCGGCCGTGCGCGGGCTGCGCCGAGGCGTCGCCGCCGAGAAGCCGGCATCCGAGGTGCAGCCAGTACGCCTGGCTGCGCACGGCGAGATTGGGCGCATCGATGAGGTCGCACAGCGCGTGGTAGCCGTCGAAGCGCAGCAGCGGGTTGGCGTTGAAGAGGAGCGAGGAGCCGAGGCACACGGCGAGGAGCACGAAGGCGACGTCGCTCACCGTGCTTTGCTCGAGCGCGAGCCATGCAAGCAGCGCAGCCGAACCGATGGCAAGCTCGACTCCTATGCCTGAGAGGCTCACGGCGGCGCGCCGCCAGCGGCTGCGGAACGCCACCGCCGCGGAGGCATCCATGTAGGGTGCCGGGGTGAAGAAGAGGAACGTCACGCCGAATTCGTGGACCTGACCGCCCCAGCGCCGCACGGCGAGCGCGTGCGCCAGCTCATGCAGGAGCTTCACCACCGGGTAGCTCGCCCAGATGAGCGCAAGGTAGTAGCCGCTCGCGAGATAAGTAGCGGCGTGCGAGCGCAGCGCATCCCAGTTCAACGCGGCCGCGAACGCCGCGGCGACTACGAGGGCGGCGAAAGCTATACCCACCGCAGGATGGAAGATGCGCAGCGCGTATGGCTCGATCCTTGCGAGGAGCGCAGACGGATCGAAGAGCGGCAGCGAGAACGCGAGCGGGTTGACGAGCGGCCGGCGCCGGCGCGCGCGCTCGGCGCTGCGCCGAAAGAGCCCGCCGATGTTGGCGCCCGGAAGCTGTACCAGCTCCGCTTCCGCCAGGCGCTGCAGCGTGCGCACGATTTCGTCCTGATCGGGAGCGGCTTCGCCGAAACGCTCGAGCAGCAGGCTCCAGAGCTCGTTCACCGAGGCCTGGCCGTCGAAGCGGCCGATGAACTCGTAGGCGGCCGCGTTGATGCGGTGCTGCTTACCGCTCGCCTCATCGGCAAGGAGGTACCAGGTCTCGTCGCGGTAGCGCTGGCGCTGGACGCGCACGCCGCCCCGCAGGCGCGGCCGCAGGTCGCTCACCCGGTGCCACAGCGGGCTGAAGAGGGACGTTTGCACGCTAGGCTCCCAGCGACCACGCCGTCAGGCGCAGCCAGTCGAAGAGCCGATGCGTGGCGATCCAGGCGGCCGGGCGCCGACCCGCGGCGATCTTCGCCACGCCGCGCATCCCGGGGCGCAGCGTCTTGCCGGCCGCTTCCAGCGCACCTTCGGCTTCGAAGAAGTTGCGTCCGTCGGCGGCGACCGCAACCGGTAGCAGCCGCACCACGCTGAAGTCGAACACCGCATTCGGCTCTGCCGTGAGCACCAGCCTGCCGTGAAGCCCTGCGTCGACCAGCGCCACATCGCGCTCGTCGACCTCGACGATCAGGCGGTAGCGGTCGTCGGGCGCCAGCGTGAGGAGCACTTCGCCGCGCTGAACCGGCGCACCGAGCTGCTGCGGCAGGTCGCCCTTGATCACGATGCCGTCGAACGGCGCGCGCAGCTGGGAGCGCTGGAGCTGGTTCTCGACGAGCGAGAGCTGGGCCTGCGCCTCGGCGGCGCGCGCCTGGTTGATGACGAGCTGGGTGCGGTCGGCGCGCGCCAGGGCCGCCCTGTAGACATTCTCGTGTTGTGCGAGCTCGCTGCGGCGCCTCATGCGCTCGGCCTGCAGGTCCTGGGTGGCGAGCTCGGCGAGGAGCTGCCCCGACTTCACCGAGTCGCCCGGGCGCACATTGACCTGCTCGAGAAAGCCGTCCACCGGAGCCACGACCACACGCTGCACGGATCCCTCGAGCCGCGCGGGCGCGGCGACGTAGTAGGGAAGCGGCACGAAGAGCAACACTGCCGCGGCCAGCCCGCATGCCGCGAGCCACAGCCTCGCGCGCCGTCCTTCAGCGGAGGCGAGCTTCTCCCAGAGGGCGCGCACCGCGTCGCCGGTCGAGGCGGCCCAGCCGCGCTCGGCGCGGCGCTTGAGCGACAGGATGGGCGCGGCGAGCGCGGCTGCGTCCTCGCATAGCGCCACCTCCTCCGGCGTGAACGGGACCGAGGCACGCTCGAAAGTCAGCGCGCCAACGGGCTTGGCAGCGTCCACGAGCAGCACCGTGCACACCGCGCGCGTATCGGCGCCGGCGAGCTCGAGATGCGCGAGCGCCACCTGCGGTGCAGCGGCTTCGCGCTGCGGCACGACGACGGTGCTCGCCTGCCCGAGCGCTTCGTCCATCGCGGCGGCGATTCGCTCCGACGCCGCTTGCCGCGGGTCGAAATCCGCGGCGTGCGAAAGCGCGACGACCGCGCTGCAATCGGCGCGGATCCAGCCAAGAGCTACGCGATCGCAGCGCAGCCGATCGCAAAGTGCCGTGGCGAGCGCGGCAGCCGCTTGCGCGAAATCGCGATGCCAGAGGACCGCGGTTTGCAGACGCAAAAGATCAGCGACGCCCACCGCCGCTCCGCTTGCACAGGCTTCGGTCCCCATGGCCCCCACGCCGCTTCCCTCCGCGCGGGCACCTTATCAGCAGGCCGCTCAGCTACGGCGTAATTATTTGTCCCGTATAGGGATTTCTCCCAAACGAGGGTCGCCGCAAGGGCATATTTCTCGCGCCCCAAGGGCGCGTCCCGACTTAGCCTTTCTTCACAAACGCGGCGCACCAGCCGTTCGGGCTGATCGGCCCTTCGACCACCTTGCATGCTCCGTTCGCGCCCTGCTGGCCGGGGACGAACTGCAGGCAGTCAGAGCATTTCTGGCCGTCCTTCGGCTGCTCCTGGTACTGCATCGCCTGCTTCGTCGCCTTCTGCTGCGCAACGGCCGGCCGCGCCGCCCATGGCGCCGCGGCCAGCCCGGCGACGATGGCGGCGTTCTTGAGCATCATCCTTCGTGAAGCTTTCATCTCGATCTCCTCTACTCGCTAGTGAGACCGACCCTCGAAAGGAGGGGTTCCTGGGGACCTGCGGTATTTGGGTCGGGCTTCTACACAAGTCGATTGCCGAGGAGGCTGGTCAGGAACTCCATGTCGAGCGGCTTCACGACGTAGTCGTCGCAACCGGACTGCAGCGCCCGTTCCCGGTCATCGAG
>Ga0070705_100000814_pt1 | contig 17531 bp, 15 predicted proteins | sample KBSK5253metaG_FD_65455 | JGI IMG/M metagenome (GOLD analysis project Ga0070705, IMG submission 65455) | Corn, switchgrass and miscanthus rhizosphere microbial communities from Kellogg Biological Station, Michigan, USA - KBS K5-25-3 metaG | ecosystem: Host-associated > Plants > Roots >... | reverse complement strand
TTTTCCTCCGCAACCTCCTTTACGATGCAGGGCACCTTGTGCAGACCGGCCTTTTGAGCGGCCCTCCAGCGGCGTTCGCCGGCGATCAACTGATATCCGCCGGCGCTCCGCCTGACTACAAGTGGCTGGATTATTCCATTCTGCCTGATCGATTGGGCCAAGCCCTCAAGGGCAGCCTCTTTGAACACGCCCCGGGGCTGCACATCCGCGGGTCGTATTTGATCGATATCCAGCTCAATCAGATCGCGATCTTGCGGCGAAGCTTGCGGAAACAGTGCATCAAGCCCCCTGCCCAGTGCCTTTCTTGACATTATTGATCACCTCTTTGGCCAGTCTTACATAACTCTCTGCCCCTTTTGATTTTATGTCGTAGAGGATTATTGGCTTCCCATGACTGGGCGCCTCCGCCAGCCGCACATTTCTCGGGATGATTGTAGTGAATACCTGAGAGCCCAGAAAGCCTCTTAGATCGGACATCACTTGAGTTGAGAGGTTGGTTCGCTCATCAAACATTGTCAGAAGAAACCCTTCGACCATGAGGCTCGGGTTTATTGTTCGGCGAACTCTCACGAGCGTATCCCACAGTTCAGAGACGCCTTCGAGTGCGAAATACTCGCATTGGATTGGAATCAGAACAGAATCCGCCGCGGCAAGCGCGTTCAGCGTGAGAAGCCCCAGGCTCGGCGGGCAATCGATCAGCACATAGTCGAAGCGATCCGCGACCTCAGCGATAAGTCTCTTCAATTTGAACTCGCGCTCGGGCAAGTCGACCAGTTCGATCTCAGCGGCAACCAGGCTCTTTTCAGATGGTATGACCTTTAGGTTTGGTAGTTCGGTGTCCAGGCTTATTGAACTCAGCGGCTCATTCAAGATCAGCGCCTGATAGAAGCCTTTCCGGAATTTGCCGCGAAGACCAAGACCACTGGTGCTATTCCCCTGAGGATCGGCGTCGACAATCAGCACCTTCATGTCCGCAACCGCCAGCGTCGCCCCCAAATTGATCGTGGTGGTGGTCTTGCCAACCCCACCCTTTTGATTTGCGATCGCTATTGTGCGGGCCATCGGCTGCTACAATAGCACAACCGAGTATTCGAGCCCAACACCGAGAATATGCCGGTATGTTTCACGTGGAACATCTGGCCATGAATCTTCGGGCTGGCTAGAATTCTAACGCCAGTGCTCTGGCTTTGGTCGAAATCAGTGGCAAAGCTTTTCGCGCTGTGATAAGTTGTTTCGCTTTTTTGCTGTGCTCTCTCGCGCCAGGTGCATGCGTGAAGGGCGCTTCATACTTTAGGATTAGCTGCGGATAAAAGGGGATGCGTGACGATGGGAAAAGAGGGGAAGGTTTTACAGGTAATTGGTCCGGTGGTGGACGTTGAGTTCGAGGATGTGGAGCTGCCGCCGATCTATCAGGCGTTGCGAATAATCAGTGACGGCTTCGAGGTTCCAGAGCCCATAAACATAACGGTCGAGGTTCAGCAACATCTTGGGGAAGGTCGCTGCCGATGCGTCGCGATGGAGCCGACCGAAGGGTTAATTCGTGGTATGAAAGCGATTGACACCGGTAGTCCCATAACCGTGCCCGTTGGCCCTGAGACTCTAGGTCGAGTCTTGAACGTCATCGGCCAACCGGTCGATAAGCTTGGACCTGTCAATTCTGAAAAACGCTATCCTATTCACCGGCATGCACCTGATTTCCAGGACCAGTCAACTGAACTCGAGATGTTTGTCACCGGGATTAAGGTGATTGACCTTCTCGAGCCCTTCCTGCGCGGCGGGAAGATTGGTCTGTTCGGCGGTGCCGGCGTCGGCAAAACGGTCTTGATCATGGAGTTGATCAACAACGTTGCGCTGAAACATGGCGGTTTCTCAGTGTTCGGCGGTGTAGGTGAACGGACACGAGAAGGGAACGACCTGATCCGCGAAATGGTTGAATCCAAAGTGATTAACTTCGGTGAGTCGTTCTACGCGCACGTCGAAAACACCGGCGAATTTGATCTCAAGCACGTGGATATGGCGTCGATTCCCAAGTCCAAGGCTGCTCTGGTCTACGGACAGATGACCGAGCCTCCCGGAGCCCGCCTTCGCGTTGCCTTGACGGCCTTGACCGTCGCCGAGTACTTCCGTGACGAAGCCGGCACCGACGTCCTGCTGTTCATCGACAACATTTTCCGATTCACCCAAGCCGGTTCAGAGGTTTCGGCTCTCCTCGGTCGAATGCCGTCGGCGGTTGGATATCAACCGACACTCGCTACCGAAATGGGAGAGCTACAGGAGCGCATCACCTCAACCAAACGTGGTTCAATCACGTCGGTCCAGGCGATCTATGTTCCCGCCGACGATTATACGGACCCGGCGCCGGCGACAACATTCGCACACCTGGACGCCGTCACTGCGCTTTCGCGACAGATCGCGGAGTTGGGAATCTATCCGGCGGTTGATCCTCTCGCATCAACGTCGAGAATTCTGGATCCCAGAATCGTTGGTCAAGACCACTACGATGTCGCCCAGGAAGTCAAACGGATACTGCAGCGGTACAAGGACCTGCAGGACATCATCGCGATTCTGGGCATCGACGAACTTTCCGAGGAAGACAAGCTGACCGTTGCTCGCGCAAGAAAGATTCAGCGATTCCTATCCCAGCCCTTTCATGTGGCCGAACAGTTCACTGGGCTTGCAGGCAAGTTCGTCGCACTCGAGGATACAGTACGCGGGTTCAAGGAACTGATCTCTGGAAAATATGACGACCTGCCTGAACAGGCGTTCTTCCTGGTCGGCGGTATCGATGAAGCTGTCGAGCGCGCGCGTTCAATGTGACGGTAACTTATCTCGCATTTAGACACGGGTTGGTTTGAGGGTGAAATGGCTGACACTCTGCATCTCGAGGTGGTGACGCCCGAGCGAAGAATCTTTGAGGCTGATGTTGACCGCGTGGAGGTTCCGGGATTGGACGGTGAGATGGGGATCCTTCCGGGCCACACCAAACTCGTGTCTCAACTGAAGCCTGCCGGATTACTGACTTATCACATAGGCAGCGAAACCGGTGAGATGGCCATCAGCGATGGTCTGGTTGAAGTTGCTGCGGATCGAGTGACCGTTCTGGCAAACAGAGCGACGAGGCCAGAAGACATTGACCTCGCCGATGCGTTCAAGCTCAAGGAGCGGGCTGAACAGGAACTGCAACGCGCTATGGCGGACCCGGACGCCGACATTGTTCGCGCTACAATCGAACTCGAGCGCGCGTCTGTCGAGTTGCTTATTGCTGAGCGCGCGCGCTAGTTCTTTATCCGCTCAATTGTACTATTTACTACCGAGTTTTCACCGTTGAGTTTCTCCGCGTCGCTGTGTTAGCCTTGGCCCGTCTTTGGTGGAGATTGTTTTCGGCTTCCCTGGACTTGTTCTTTTTTGCGGGCACGATTTCTAATCATACCGCTCGATAGACGATCACTTATTCGCCAGTTTTTCTATGGCTAGTGCGGCCGAGAGATCAACCTTTCCCGGCTCGCTCGTTATGGCTTTCCATTTCGTTAACGGCCCCAAGAATGCACCCTGACCTTCTGTCGTCAATCCTGAACGCGATCTCGAAACGGGTGAACCAGCAGAGCTTTAATATGTGGTTCCGGCCTATTTCGTCCGCAAGAAAAGACGACTCCTGCGTGTACCTTGGTGTTCCGAATGAAGTGTTCAGGGACTGGATAACCAACAACTACTACGATGTGATCGAGGAGGTTCTTCACGAGATGGACCTCGACGGTTATCAACTGAGATTCACGATCTCGGAGGCTGCGCGCACGGAGGAATCGGTGTCCGAGTCGTTCTCGGACGCTTCGTTTACCTCCCGAAGTGAACCGGCTGCCGCGGTCGGAGTTGCGAGAGCGGTAGAAGCTGAGCCCGCTGAGTTCCCCCTGAATCCGAAGTACACCTTCGAGACGTTCGTGGTAGGTTCCTGCAATGAATTTGCGCATGCCGCATCGCTGGCCGTCGTCGACATGCCTTCGAAGACCTACAACCCTCTTTATATTTACGGCGGCGTGGGTCTGGGCAAAACCCATCTGATGTATGCGATCGGCAACGAGATCAAGCGGCGTAATCAGAATTTGAGATTGACCTATCTCTCGTCTGAGAGATTCATGAACGAGCTAATCAATGCCATTCGATATGACCGCACTTTGAAATTCCGCGATAAGTATCGGAACATCGACGTGCTTTTAATGGATGACATTCAGTTTCTCGCCGGCAAGGAACGCACACAGGAAGAGTTTTTCCATACTTTCAATGCTCTGTATGACGCGCAAAAACAAATTGTGATATCGAGTGATTGCCCGCCAAAAGAAATACCGACGTTGGAAGAACGGTTGCACTCGAGGTTCGAATGGGGACTGATCGCTGATATACAGCCTCCGGATCTGGAAACCAAGGTGGCGATCTTGAAGCGCAAGGCCGAACTCGATCATATCGATCTTCCGGACGGAGTTGCGCTGTTCATCGCGAGCAAGATCAAATCCAATATCAGGGAGCTGGAAGGCTCACTCGTCAGGCTCACTGCCTATGCCTCGTTCAAGGGCTTGCCTCTTGGCCTCGATCTGGCTCACGAAGTCTTGCGATCGATACTGGCGGAGGAATCCCCCGGGGTCACAATTGATCTCATCCAGAAGACGGTCGCCGCGTATTACAAACTCAAGGTGGCTGATCTCAAATCCAAAAACAACTCAAGAAACGTCGCGGTTCCCAGACAGGTCGCAATGTATTTGTGCAAGGCACTGACCAAATCAAGTCTCCCAGAGATCGGGCGGGAGTTCGGCGGCAAGCACCATACGACCGTGCTCCATAGCGTAAATAAGATAGCTCATCTCTACGACAACAGTCCTGATTTCCACAGCTCAATCAACAGCCTAATTGCTGACTTGAAATGATTTACTATATGTTTTCCACAGCTTGGCGACAATTGTTAGCTGAGAATAAACCAGAGCCTGGTCAATCTGGCGAGACTTTCAACAGGATGGGTGTTTTCATATCTTGTTTTCATCAGATATTTCCACAGCGAAGAAATAGTGTTCGACAATTTTGTTTCAGAGAAATAACTCGACCTATCCACTTTTCCACAGCCTCTACTATTTCTACTAGAAATAACTCTAATGAATTATCTGATAGAAGATTTAGAGAAGAGATCAAATCAACCGAGGTGCGATATGCAATTCAGCGTTAGTAAGAATGCTCTACTAAGAGAGCTAAACCTTCTCCAGGGGATAGTCGAAAAGAAGAGCACTATTCCGATTCTCTCGAATGTTCTAATTGAGACGGCCAGCGAATCATCGATTTCATTGGTTGCCACCGATTTGGATGTGTCGCTGCAGACGGAATGCGTAGCCGAGTCTGCCACGAAGGGCTCAATCGTTCTTCAGGCGAGAAAGCTATTCGACATCGTACGGAATCTTCCCGAGGCGGAGATAAACTTTACGAAGGAAGACAACGATTGGGTGAAAATCGTTTGTGCTTCGTCTCAGTTCAGAATTGTCGGGCAGGCGAAAGAGCATTTTCCCTCTACTCCGAAGACCGAGAAGACCGGTTTGATGATTCCTTCGAAAATCATCAACGGGCTGATCACCCGGACGATCTTTGCAATTACCCAGGAAGAGTCGCGATATGCACTCAACGGCGCGCTGCTTTCCTACGGCGACGGCAAGCTTCAGATGGTTGCGACCGACGGACACCGGCTTGCACTTTCGTCTGCTAATGTCGAGGCGGGCGAGCAAAATGAAAATATTAAGGTAATCATTCCAAAGAAGGCGCTCACCGAGCTGGCAAAACTTACGGCCGGCTCTGAAGACGAGGTTGAGTTTTCTATGGATGAGAATCATCTTTATTTTGAGATACAGAATCGCCATCTCACCTCTCGAATGCTGGCCGGACAGTTTCCTAACTACGAACTAGTGCTTCCAAAGAGCAACGACAAGACGATCACATTGAATGCCGACAAAATAACCCAGGCGATCCGACGAGCCGCGCTCATGGCGGATGAGCGGAGTCACGGAGTGAAAGTCGATCTTGCGGCCGGAAAGCTTGGCATCAGTTCTCAAAGCGCCGATGTTGGCGAGGCCAAAGAAACAATTCCTCTCGACTATACTGGTGAAAGCGTGAGCATCGGGTTTAACGCGGCGTACCTGCTTGAGTTTCTCAATGTAGTCAGCACCGATGACGTGCTGCTGGAACTTAAGGACGAACAGAGCCCGGCGTTGCTCCGGCCATCGGGAGACGATGAGTTTGACTACAAGTATGTGGTGATGCCGATGCGGCTGCTTTGAGCGCCGGCGAAATCATGAACTTGATCTGAAGCACCATCAGAGAGCCTAAGAATGCCGGCCAACCCAGGTAAACGAATTCTCCTGGTCGACGATAACAAGTCGATACGTACCGCTATAACGGATTATCTGGGCTCAAAGGGCTACGAAATCATTCAAGCTGAAGACGGCATAAAGGGACTTCATTACGGATTGTCTTCCGCGGTCGATGTCATCATCCTCGATGTAGTGATGCCCGGGATTGACGGTGTAAAACTGTGCCAACTTTTAAGAGACAAGGGAGTGAGCACGCCGATAATAATGCTCACTGAGAAGGCGGCAATTGCAGACAAGGAAGCCGGCTTTGGCGTCGGCGTCGATGACTACCTGGCAAAGCCGTTCAATCCGCGCGAACTCGAACTAAGAATACAAGCGCTGCAAAAGCGAGCGCGTTCCTCCAACCAGCCGCAGGAAAAAATTGTAAAGCACGGCGATCTTGAGATCGACTTTACCAGGCATAAAGTGAAAGTCGATGGGAAGGAGGTCGGGCTCACTCCGATTGAATTCAACATTCTCAAACTGCTGGCCACTACGCCCGGGCATGTTTACTCGCGGCAAGAACTACTGACCTCGATCTGGGAAACTGCCTATGAAGGCTACAAACGCAACATAGATCCGCACGTCAACCGGTTAAGGACGAAGATAGAGGTTAATCCTAAACGCCCAAAGTACGTTCTTACGGTCTGGGGTGTAGGCTACAAGTTTAACGATAAGCTCTAAAGTCGTTGAACCTCCTCCGTCCACCACGCACGATTGCCCCCCTTTTGTTGCTGCTTTCTCAAGCTCTGTTGTATCCTTGAGCAAGCCGGGTAACCTGCGATAATCAATGCGTCTGAAGCATTAGTAATCCACGAGCAACGGCTCACGATCATCGCTCCGGGATTAAAATGCTAGCACGATGTCCAGGGTATACTCAGCGCGTTTTGACAGGTAAAGCATAGCGGGCGGCAACGAGGACGGATTCAGACCGGAGGAGATTTCGGCCAAAGCGTCAGGTAAACGTGGGACAAACTTCTGTAGCTATATCAACGGACACGACAGCTTCGGCTGCGCGGCCAACCGGCAAACGCTGGCGGTGGCTCGCGGGAGCTTCCGCTGTTCTGCTAACAGCGCTCACTCTGGGGGCCATCTACCTGGTGACCAAGAAGCCCTCGACCGTTGATCAAGTTATCATTCTCACCGTTCCGTCGGGCGCGGACATCACCCTGGACTCGAAGGACTACGGTCAGTCACCCGTCAAATTGGAGCGCCTTAAGATTGGAAGCTACGCGCTCACGATCACGAAAGATGGTTTCGAGCCCATCGAAGAGACGATCAATGTCAGTGAGTCGCGGCCTCTCGAATACAAGCTGAAGCCAGTGGCGCCATCAGAAGTGGTCGGGCTGCCGCTTGAGGAGCAGATCAAACGGTACCAGCAGCAAGCGGAGGAGGCCCTGGCACAGGGCAACTACGGCCTGATCTTTGAAGGTAGCGCGCTCAATTTCGCCGAGCTGATTGCGTATTGGGAGCCGAGTAACGCGTTTGCTATCGATATGCGGAAGCGCGTGCAAAAAGCGGCGCATCAGGCAGCGCAGAGTGCCGTGGCACGCGGGGACCTTGCTCAAGGGCAGGAAGTATACAAGTTTCTCATCGACTTCTTTCCTTACGATGAAGAGGCACGCGTAGCTGCGGCTAAACTTGAAAATCAACTTGCGGCGCGCCGCGGAAAAGTCGGCGAGTTCGTTCGCAAGGCAGAGGAGGCCTATCAAGCCGGGCGTCTGACCGAACCGCGCAGCGAAAGCGCGTACTACTACTCAAAGCAAGCACTCGCGATTGATCGGCAGAATGAAAGAGCGCGACAGATTCGCACGCAAGTTAAGGAAGCGATGTCTGGACAGGTTGATCAAGCGAGCGCTCGTGGTGATATTGACTCGGCATACAAAGAAATCGATCTGGCCGCGCAGCTCTTTCCCGAAGACAAACAGCTTCGAAGCCGCGCGCGGGATCTCCAGGCGCTTCGCGCCACTGAACAAGCAAAAGCGGCGGACCCGAATACTTATCGTCAGCGAGGGTTGGAAGAAGCGCGAAACGAGAACTACTCCGATGCCATCCGCGACCTCGAACTCGCCCTGATAAACAGCCGAGGCACCCCTGACGTCCTCTATTCACTCGCTCGCTCTTACATGAAAACCGGTCAGTCTGCTCAAGCTGAACATTACTTTCGAAAACTTCAGCCCACGGATGGCGAGCATTATCCCTCGGCGCTCGCCTCGCTCGGTGACATCGCAAATCAACGCGGCGACACCACCACCGCTGTCGAGCGATGGAAGGAAGCGCGTCAACTCGGCGGGAGCACCACATACACAGTGGCAATCCTCGACGACAAGATTGAACGTGTCGAGCGCGTAAGGCGCGAAAAGGCAGCGGAGCCTCAACCTCTAACAATTCAGGTCAGGCACGTTCACGGTGGGTTGCTGGGCGGCACTTGCGCGGGCCCGCTCACGGTCAGTTCGACCGGCGTCACCTACGAAGGCAAGGAGCATCAGTACTCGTACAACGTGGCCGGTGTTGGCGTTGGTGTTGCGAAAGACGAGATGACCATTCGATTTGGAAAGGACTCACAAAGGTTCAAGGTTGCACGAACCGATGCGGATCGTTTTCGCGAGACTGTGAACAGATATCAGAACCGGTGAAACCCTCAAATCCTACCCGCGCGGGGAATTGACCCCGCAAAAATCTTCGGTATAGTTGGAGCGTCACCACGAGGTGACGAACGAGCGAAATCGAACCAGGCTCTCAAGCTTCCGTTTCACAAATCAATTACCAGCCGAGCTACTCTGAGAATCTCCGGAGTGCTCGTGTGCCAGCCGCGACACTTCGCCGGCAACCTCGGACGGTACGCATACACGATCGATTCGGTATCCGTGCATTCCTCGCACGACATCAGACACCTCGCTGATTTCCCTGATCGCGAGCGGCAGCCCCGCTTCGACGTAGATCAATCGCTCGGGGTCCATTCCCACCGGTGAGTAGTCGCTGTAATAAGGAACATCGGATGCGCGGTCCGTCACCAGATAATATTGCGGATGATACCCCGCGCGTTCAACTATCCCGGCAGCGTTTGTCCAGAAGTCTTCGGAGACATTGGGTGCGACATCGATAGCCTTGAAAAGTCTTCGATCGAGCAGGCGGCTCGACAGGTCCGCGAGAATCGTGTCTTCTTCGCGCGACCATTCTTTCAATCGATACATCACGTCGGTATCGTCGAGCTGAAGATACTCACCGGTGCTTACCTTCTCGCCCGACAGCATCTTCTCGAATACCGAATCGGGCGGCTGAAGCGTCAACTTGCCCGAGGACATCAGCAAACGGGCTCGGCCGAGCGCCGAATTCAACACCGCTTCGGCCGATCTGAGCGTGCGGTGAAAGTAAACCTGGCGGAACATATAATACCGAGCTTGCAAATACTCCTCGACTGCATACAGACCCTTCGACTCGACGTAGATCCGATCATTCGATTCGTCAATGCGCAACGCATGAAGAACCCACTCGAGGTCGTATATTCCATACTTCGCGCCCGTCATCAAACTGTCGCGAAGCAGATAATCCATGCGATCACAGTCGAGCTGAGACGAGACCAACTGCGACACAAAGGCCGGCGAGTAGTTGTGCAGGAATAACGCGTTGAGCTTTTCCGGGAGGTCCGCGCTGAAGCCGCGAAGGATCCGATTCACTTCGGTTGTCTCGTCGAGAATGATTCGCCGGGTCCAGTCTTCGTGATGAAAGCTGAACACCTTCTCGACCACATGCGAGAGTGGGCCGTGACCCAGATCGTGAAGCAGCGCGCCTGCGCGGCCCACTACACGCGCTTCGTTGCTGATCACGTGATGCGAAGCCAGCAAGTCCAATGCGCGAGTCATCACATGCATCACGCCCAGCGAATGTGTGAACCGGCTCTGCTCCGCGCCTTGATAAGTGAACATCGCAAGGCCGAGCTGTTTGACGCGGCGCAATCGTTGGAACTCAGTCGAGTCGATCAAATCGACGATCAAGCGGTCTTCGGTGGACGACTCATTCAGCGAGATGATGTTGTGAAGCGGATCGCGATAGTTTCGCCAGGGCACTGTCGACCTCTGCTATGTTGTTCTGTGCGTCGAACCATTACCATAGCAGACACGCGCTGAAAACGTTATCAACAGAAGTCTCGCACTCATTAATCAGCGTCTGAACTCGCGACTGGCGATCCAGCAGGCGAAACACCGTGTTTGCTTATCTCAGCCGCTAGATGACGAGCCATCACGCTGTGTCGTCTTCCGTAGCCGAAATAGATCACGAATCCGATAAGCAGCCAAACGAATAATCGCAGCCAGTTTTCTGCCGGCAACGCAAACATCAACAGCAGGCAAATCGCGATTCCGAGAATCGGAACGAGTGGAACCAGCGGCGCGCGAAACGGACGTTCGATATTTGGATGAGTTCGGCGCATGATCATAACCGCGGCGCAAACGATCACAAACGCCAGCAACGTGCCGATGTTTACCAGCGTCAACAACACGTCGATCGGCAGAAGCGCCGCCGTCGTTCCCACGAACAGCCCGGTGACAATCGTCGATTTCCACGGTGTGCGGAAGCGATGATGCACCGCGCCAAAGAAGCTCACCGGCAGCAATCCGTCGCGCGCCATCGCCAGCAGTATTCGAGCCTGGCTCAGCATCGTCACAAGCACGACTGACGTGATTCCCGCGACTGCTCCAAGCGAGATCAATAGCCGCGCCCAGGTCAGGCCCTGTTGTTTGAATGCATCCGCGACCGGCGCGTTGATATCCAGTTGATTGTAAGGAACCATCCCGGTCAAAACGGCCGTGACGGCGATGTAGAGAATCGTGCACAGCACAAGTGAAACGATGATTCCGATCGGCACATCGCGCTGCGGATTGCGAGCTTCTTCCGCGTGCGTCGACACGGAATCGAATCCGATATACGCAAAGAAAATCAACGCCCCTCCCGCAAGCATTCCCACCGGCTGACCGGCCGGATCGGTCTGACCAAGAATGGTCTTTCCAAAGAAGCTGAGACCGGTGAATCCGTAGGGCGCGAAAGGATGCCAGTTCGCCGCGTTCACGTAGAAAACACCGATACCAATCACCATCAACACGATCGCGACCTTCAACATCACCATCGCCGCGTTGAAGCTCGCGCTTTCCTTGATGCCGATAACCAGGATCACCGTCACGAATGCCGTCACGACGAGCGCGGGCGAGTCCAACAGAGTCCCGGTTGACACCCAGTGACCGGTCTTCGCGTCGAAGTCGAACGGCGCGCGGCTTAGCGCGTTGGGAAGCTTTAGTCCGAATATGCCGATCAAATCCTGAAAGTAAGCCGACGCGCCGTGCGTGACAGTCGCCGCGCTGACTGCGTATTCGAGAATCAGGTCCCAGCCGATGATCCACGCGAACAATTCGCCAAGCGTCGTGTACGCATACGTGTAAGCGGACCCGGCGACCGGCACCATCGAAGCGAACTCCGCATAACAGAGAGCCGCGAACACGCACGCGCTCCCGGCCACGATGTACGAGAGCATCAAAGCGGGCCCGGCGACGTTATGAGCCGCCGCTCCGGTCGCAACAAAAATGCCCGCGCCAATGATTGCGCCGACTCCGAGACTCGTGAGTTGAATCGGCCCAAGCACTCGAAGCAAGCGATGCTCGCCCGCCATTTCCTCGAGCAATAGCTTGAGTGGTTTCTTGGCAAAAAGCTGTCCGCGCATAGTGGCGCCTCCCGTTGATTAGGCTGCTAGTAAAAAAGTAGCGCCACTATAGGCCGGAGATTTGAAGGGCACGAGCACTTTGTCACGAATGCTCAAGATTCGGGAGCGGATGGCTGAGAGACGGAATGAATGGGGTGCACTAGCTCTGATGAGGAAGCAGGAGACTCGTTAGGGAATCAGGTTAGTTGACCGCGAACATCTAATAACTCGGGCCGGGCGGCTCGAGCCAAGCTATCGAATTCGCTAGCATCGTCTCATCCACTTCCGCGCCGAGCTTCCCAATCTCGGCACGCTCTCTCGTCGTGAGCGTTCCTTCGTTGGCTTTGTCCATTAGCAGCGAAAGGCGACGCTGCTTGCGCGGCGCGAGCCGGCGGAGCCTCACTGTCACAAAGTCGCGGTCGGTGCTGGCAGACTCGAGCAAACGCTCGGCGAGCTCCCGCTGAAGCTTTGATGGCAGTCGCTTCGCAGCCGACAACGCCACGTTCAATACGTCGCTTGCTTGTGCCATCGTTAGTCTCCTTATCGCGTCTGCCCTTGTTTCACAGAAAGTAGCAGCCGAATCAAAACCCGTCAAATTCGACAACCCTCCTAAAGCGCGCTGCCAAGCAACTCACCCAATCGCTTGCGGCAACTTCGGCTCAACATCAACTCGGTTCCATCTTTAAGAATCACTCGATACTCATTGTGAAACCACGGCTGGAGCTCCCGCACGCGTTCGATGTTCACGATCGTCGAGCGATGTATGCGTGGAAACTTCTTCGGATCGAGCTGTGATTCCATGCTGCCCATTGCTTCCCGCAACAGGTATGACTCTTTCCCAACGTGGAGCCGAACGTATTTGCCTTCCGCTTCGATCCAATCGATCTCGTCGGTCTTCAGGAAGAACGCACGCCCTCCGGCTTTAATCACCAGCCGCTCGACGTGATTCGATTGAGCTTTCAACTCGGCCAGCAATGCAAGCGTCTGTTGATTCACATCGCTTTCGCGCCCGCTCGCAAGCCGCGACTTCGCGCGCTCGAGCGCGCCTTCGAATCTCCGCCGATCGAAAGGCTTCACCAGATAATCAACGGCCGCGACTTCAAAAGCTCGCAACGCATACTGATCGTATGCGGTCACGAAAATCACAAGCGGCATCCCGCTCGTTTGAGCAGCGGCGAGCACGTCGAAGCCATCTACTTCGGGCATCTGCACGTCGAGGAAAATCAAATCCGGAGACTCGCTTTTGATAGCCGCGATCGCTTCCTTCCCGTTTGAGCAATCGCCGACGATCGCAACCTCGGGATCGTGCGCAAGCATTCGTCTTATTCTGCGGCGCGCCAGCGGCTCGTCGTCGACAATCAGCGCGCGAATCGTCTTACTCGACGTCATAGGATCACAGCTTGTTCTCGCGCTCGCGCGATCTCGAACGGAATGTCGAGCGTCACTCTCAACCCGCCTTCGGGTGCATCCGTCATATCAAAGTGATGCGATGCGCCGTAGAGTTGTTCGAGCCGCGCGCGCGTGTTTCCAAGCCCAAGTCCTTCCTTGACCAGGCCGCTTGATCTCGCCCGGTGAAGCCCCGGCCCATTATCTTTCACCTCCAGCGCGAGCGATTCGCCGACGCGTTTCGCGCTGATCTCGATCTCGCCCGGAGCTATCCTCGAAACGATTCCATGTTTGATCGCGTTCTCGACGATCGGTTGCAAAATCAAATTCGGCACGCGCGCGTCAAGCGTGTCGGGGTCGATTTGCATGTTCACCGTCAGGCGATCGTGAAACCGCACGCGCTCGATTTCAAGATAGCATCGCAGGAACTCGAGCTCCTCCTGCAGCGTGACTCGCTGTGCGCCGGAGTTCTCTAGCGTCATCCGCAGAAAGTCTCCGAGACGTGCAAGCATTTGATCGGCGGTGTCGACGTCCTCATACAGCAGCGCCGAAATCGAGTTCAGCGTATTGAACAGGAAGTGCGGGTGAAGCTGCATCTTCAGAGCCTGGAGCTGGGCTTCGGTCAAGTGCAACTGCGCCTGCGCAAGCTCGGCTCGCAGATTGGAGATCTTCAACTCCTCTTCCTGATGCCGCCGGTAGTAATCGATCACGTAGCTCACTAGAAAGATTGTGCCGTAGCTCATGAAACCGGTCGGAAGGTTGAAAAGAATGTCCGACGAGTACAACTCGCGTATCGATGTAATGTTTTGATAAGCGGCGACGTTCAGCACCCAGCCAATGATCAGGTAGATTGCGCGATGCGCGATCGCAAGCACCGCGCACGCGACGATGTGAAGGATTGAATTTTGAAACCAGCGTTCTCGGTCGATTGGGTACCGGCCGGCAAGCCAGAAAATCACCGGCGCGAGCCCCGCCCACAACAACCAGTAAGGAAGCTCCCACACCAGCATCTGCCCAAGCGTCGGCGGATGCTCGAAGATCACGACGTAATGCCGGGCGAAAAAGTAGTAGTTGAGCGCGAATGACATCGCGATCAACAACCAGCCGATCAGCACCAGCGCCCAAAGCATTCGATGACGATTCAACATCGAGTTCTTCCTGCGTCAAATGAAAGTGACCTCATCATACCTCGAAATGCCACCCGGATTCTAAGATGAACCCGAATGGCCCGACTCTCCCGCACGCTGCGGATCGTCTCCGCTCGTGTCATTGGTCTTATGATGGGCGCTTGTTTGATGAGCCCGACTCGGGTGTTAAAATGCCGGAGTGACGGTCGCTTGTGGAAGCGGAGGGCGACGGTTTTCTCATCGACGACCGACGAGTGACAACCGCCGACCTTATCCGCTCGGCGGTCATCCGTCTTCCGTCGCCCGTCATATTCGATATGCCGAAAATGTCAGCCGAAGAACTCGAGCGGTTTCTCTATTCGCACTTCCCGCACATCGATGATCCCGACTTTCGTGTCGAACTAGTCGAAGACAGGTTTGCGCGGGTCAGACTGAGATATCAGGAAAAGCACTTGCGTCCCGGAGGCACGATATCCGGTCCGGCTTTGATGACGCTTGCGGATACTGCCGCGTACATTGCGTTGCTTGGAATGATCGGCCCGGTAGCGCTGGCAGTGACGACGAACCTCAACATAAACTTTCTTCGCAAGCCGGCACAGGCTGATGTCATTGCCGAATGCAGGCTGTTGAAGCTCGGCAAGCGATTGGCAGTAGGCGAAGTAACAATTTATTCAGAAGGCGACGCCGAGCCGGTCGCTCACGCGACCGTGACTTATTCGATTCCACCGGTCTAAACCGATTGACGACGGTATGCATTCCAGCGTCCGATAGTTCCTCTGGTGCTGTTCTGGTCTCTAAGAGTGATCTATGTACTAGGAAAGCCGGTTGAGCTATTATCCTCCACAAAGGAAACGGATGAAAGAGAGTGATCAAAAAGACCAGCGCGTGCTGCGGTCGATCAAGCCGCAGAACTTGCTCTCGTTCGGTCCCGAAACTCCGGCGCTCGAACTCGAAACACTGAACGTCTTGATCGGCCCCAACGGTTCTGGCAAGTCGAACTTGATCGAAGCGCTATGCTTGATGCGCGCGACTCCAGCGCAGCCACAGGCAACTTCGAATGCAGATGTCCGAGGAGTGATACGGCGCGGCGGCGGCGCGCAAGAATGGATATGGCAGGGAGCTAAGAACCAGCCCGCGACAGTTGAATTGGTCGTCAATAATCCAAAGGGCAAGCAGCCGCTGCGGCACGTCTTCGGATTCCGGGTGCACCAGGACCGGTTTCTGCTGTGGGACGAAAACGTCGAGGACGAAGCGCTTGACGGCGATGCGACGGAGCCCTATTTCTACTACCGTTTCCAGTATGGGAACCCGGTTGTCAACACTCGAAGTGAGAAAAACAAGAAGCTAGGGGACACGAGCCTGGAGCTTTCGATCCTGGCTCAACTTCGCGAGCCGCAGCTTTATCCTGAGATTACTTATCTGGCGACGACCTACGAGAAGTGGCCGATCTACCGCGAGTGGACGTTCGGACGTAATACGGTGTTCCGCGAGCCGCAGAGAGCAGACGTGCGGAATGATCGGTTGGAGGAGGACTTCTCGAATCTCGGGCTCTTCCTGAGCCGTTTGCGAAAAACACCGAAAGCCAAGACGGCCATCACAGACGGCTTGCAGGATTTGTATGAAGGAGTGACTGATTTTGAACTGATAGTGCAGGGTGGAACCGTCCAGGTGTTTTTCAGCGAAGGTGATTTCTCGATCCCTGCCACGCGATTGTCAGATGGAACGCTGCGCTATCTTTGCCTGATGGCAATTCTCTACGACCCGCATCCGCCTCCGCTCATCTGCATCGAGGAACCGGAACTCGGCTTGCACCCGGACATCCTGCCGAAGTTGGCCGATCATCTAGTGCGCGCTTCTGCCCGCACACAACTCATCGTTACGACCCACTCCGACATTTTGGTTGATGCGATGACTGAACGCCCGGAATCCGTAGTGGTGTGCGAGAAGCACGACGGAAAGACTGAGATGCGAAGGCTCAAGAAGGATGAACTAAAGGTCTGGTTGGACGAGTACCGGCTCGGAGAGTTGTGGACCAGAGGTCACATCGGAGGTACCCGCTGGTGAGCGCGAAGCTTTTTATCGAGGGAGCGGCAAGGGGACCAGACTCGAAGTTGTTGCAGATTCGCTGCCGCGAGGGTTTCCGACGACTACTAGAGAAGTGTGGTTTCAGGCAACGGATGCCTGGACTAAAGGCTTGTGGGGGACGCGACTTTACGTTCCGCGACTTCCAAAAGGCACATCAAAGCAATGCGGCCGGGGACTACGTCGCAATGCTGATCGACAGTGAGGACGTAATGGCCGACATCGAAGAGGCGTGGAAACACCTTCAGAACGTCAAGACGGTTACCAAGTGGAAAAAGCCGAAAGCCGCAACCGATGATCAAGTGTTGTTTATGACTACCTGTATGGAGACATGGGTCGCCGCAGACCGCGATGCTTTGAAGGCACACTACGGCACCAAATTGCAGGTCTCGGCGTTGCCTCCTCTTGTGGCGTTGGAAGCGCGAGAGCGACATGACGTTTACGACAAGCTGGCACACGCCACACGAAACTGCTCGAACGCTTACAAGAAAGGCGAGCTTTCGTTTGAAATCCTGGCCAAGCTAACGCCGGAAGTCCTGGATGAGCATCTGCCCAGTTTCGTGAGGACCCGCCGCATTCTCGATGAGAATCTATGAGGCGCTGACCGCAATCGAATTCACCAAAGGTGATCTACTTGAAGCTATGAGGCGCTGACCGCAATCGAATTCACCAAAGGTGATCTACTCGAAGCCAAGGTCCCACTCAGCTTGACTTAATTCCGAGCGAGTACAACAATGTCACCGAAAGGACAGGTTCCCTACTTGTTAGCCCCTCGGTCCTGATTTCCTTCAGGCCAGCAGTCTCTCTCGGGAGTTTCAACATGCCTTCAAAAAAAGTTCTTGTGCTCATCGCTGTCCTTCTGTTGACTTGCTT
>Ga0070705_100000808_pt1 | contig 17669 bp, 12 predicted proteins | sample KBSK5253metaG_FD_65455 | JGI IMG/M metagenome (GOLD analysis project Ga0070705, IMG submission 65455) | Corn, switchgrass and miscanthus rhizosphere microbial communities from Kellogg Biological Station, Michigan, USA - KBS K5-25-3 metaG | ecosystem: Host-associated > Plants > Roots >... | reverse complement strand
TGGCCAGGCTCTCCTCGATGGTCCAGCGAGGTCCACCACGCCTGAGCTGGTCGAGCGCATTGGTAACAGCGGCGAGGAGGTCGGGGGTATTGGCCGAGCAGATCTCCTCGGAATGCCAGTCGCCGCTGAACGGCTCGCCGATGGCCTCGAAGGGCGCGGCGCCGGCCCTCTTGCGGATCTCCTCGGCGAAGAATTCCGCGAGCTCTGCGCTGGGCGCGCTGATGTTGATCGCGTAGCGCTGGCTCTGGACGAAGCGGACGCGATAGATGTTGAAGGCGGTCATGCGGTCCTCCTTCCGCGTTTGGCGTTGCGGCGGTGGCTCGGGCCTGCCCAGGGGCATTCAGCCTGATGTCGCTCTGTGCCTGGCGGGTCCCACGCCAGGCACAGAGCAGGCGGCGACCTCAGCACGGCTCGGCTGGGGACTGCGGATTGGCGGCCCAACGGCGGACGTGAGCCTCGGCGCCGGTGTGCTGCTCGCGCAGCCGATAGGAGATGCCCCGCTCGCCGAGGCGCTTGAGGAAGCTCGGCATGTCGCAATCCTCCTCCAGCGCGATCGTGTCGCCGCTCCCGTAGCTGCAGGAGGAGAAATCCGCGGGCGACAGACCGGCATCGGCCAGGTCGCCGCAGCTCACGATGAGCCAGCGGTGGCCGGGGTCCTGCAGGTAGGTGAACGTGCGCGGCACCAGCGCCTCGGCCGGTACGAGGCGCACATTGTCGCGGGGGTGGGCTGTCAGCCAGGATCGCGCGTCCGCCTCCGTGTCGGCAAGGTGGATGAGACTGGGCATGCCGAGATCGTCATTAAGCAGGGCGACCTGGCCGGGCCGCGGCTTATCGACAATGGCGAAGGAGAGCGGGGAGGTGACGGCGAAGACACGATACGCCTTGACGACGGTCACGTCGTCGGTGCCGAAGTTGCCGACATGCAGGGTGAAGGAGGCGGGCAGGGCCTGCTTCGGCGGCGCCTTCCGCACGAGGCGCCCCGTGCCGTTGCTGGACCTCCATGCGGCGTGCTTGCGGCGGTGGCGCTGCGACGGCTCCACGGCGCCGTCGGAGAAGCGGACGAGCGCGCCGAGCGGGCACTCGTCATAGAGTTGCTGAGCGGAAAGTGGCGTATGGAACATGGGAGATCTCCTTGGGACGCGACGGCGAGCGCGGGAGCCTCTCTCCTCCGGCCCGACCGTCACCGGCCCCTGCCCCATCTCTCGCTCTCCGGGCTTCACGGGCGAGAGCGTCCGGCGCCTCGCGACTAGCGGCGTCCGATGGTTGGGATTCACGGCGTTGGCTCAAGCTGGTGGCCACGGGTGGCCGCTCGCAAGGCTACTGACCGTCTCGGCGATCAGATGACCCAAGCTCGGCACGCTTGTGAGAAAGCGCGTGTACTCCGAGGCTTTCCGGATGGGAGACCAGATGACGACGCCGCTAGTCGGGAAGCGCCAGACAAAAGGCGCGACGGTCCCTTGAGCCGGGAGGGCTCCTGGCCTTCGAGGGGCGCGCCGGGGCATCTTCTGCCCTTCCCGTGCTGCTACACTCCCCCGGCCCTTCTCTGGCTCTGCCCGGTTGGTCAGCCACCGCACGGACACGCTCCTACACACAGGCGGGTTTCTTCTTCCGGCCTGCTCTGCCCGCCGCCGGGCAGCCTGCGCCGCATTGCCGGCCACGGCGAACGGGGAAAAGCGGCGCTTAAGCGCCGCCCGCCTTGCGGCAGTCGAACAGCGGGATGCCCATCGCCTTGGCCTTGTCGGCGAGGTTGTCGGTGACGCCGGAACCCGGGAATACGACGACGCCGATCGGCAGCGCTTCCAGGAGCTGGTCGTTGCGCTTGAACGGTGCCGCTTTCTGGTGGCGTGTCCAGTCCGGCTTGAACACGACTGGGAGACCTTGCGCGCGTCGGCCCAGCAGGCGGCGATCTTCTCGGCGCCACGCGGCGTACCTCCGTGGAGGAGCACCATCTCCGCGTGCTTGGCCATCACCTTGTCGAGGACGGCCCAGATGCGTTGGTGATCATTGCAGTCCACACCACCTGCGAAGGCGATCCTGGTTCCCTTCGGCAGAAGGACCTGGGCGTCCGCACGGCGGCGCGCATTGAGAAAATCGCGGCTGTCGATCATCGCGGCCGTCATCGTTGCCCGGTTCACCATCGAGCCTGTGTACGGCCGCCATGCCTGGCCGGTATGAAGCGCATACAGCTCTGCAGCGGCATCCCGCAGGAACTCGAAGCTGTTGCGGCGCTCGATCAGGGTCAGCCCTTGCGCGACCAGACGCTCCAGCTCCACCGATCTCACCTCTGAGCCATCCTGCTCGCGCTGGCCGGATCGCTGGGCGCTCTCGTTGGCATCGAGGTCACGCTCGATCCGGTCGATGCGGCGGTGGAACACGTTCACGAGCGACCACAGCACCGCGTGCAGGTCTGGTTCCAGACGCGTATCGGACAGCGTCGCAACCAGCGCATCGAACATATCGGCGAGGGCGCCTTGCAGCCTGGCCGGCTCGGGCAGCGGACGCGGATCGGCCTCATCGTCGTAGGGCCGATGGGCATAGAGCGCGAGCTCGTCGAGAAGATGGGCGGTCGGGGACACATTCCGGGCGACCTCGGCATCGTCGGTGTAGCGGTCGAGTGTCATAGGATCTGCTCCTCGTATAGCGAGGCCGCGCCCATGCGCGGCCTTCTGGCGATCGAAAAGCCGGGAGCGGCTGAGCCCCGCACCCAAGGGCGAAGCCCGCAGGGCCGGAGCGCAGCGGAGGACGGCGAGCACGGCTTTCTTGGCTCGCGCGAGGAATGGCGGCACCGCAAGCGGCGCAGCCGCGCCGGGGTGGCGCCAGGGGAAGAAAGCCGCGCGCAGCCGTTGCGGGGCTCAGCCGCTTCCGGCACCATCGCCATCCTGAAGGCCGGGCGCGGCCGACGGCGAGGACGGACCCGACACGGACGCGCGCTGACGCGGCTGAGGGCCCGGACGCCGGTTCACGACCAGGAATCGCACCACGTCCTCGGGTGCGAGCTGCGCACGCAGGGACGCCGCGAGTGCCTCGCAGCCGAGCGTGGTGAGGTCGGTATTGAAGTCGTCCCACTGCGGCGTGAGCACCAGGGCCTCGATGCCGTCGGCGTGGGCACGCGCGCCCAGCATCTCGGCCGCGCGGCGTCCCACCCGGTCACTGTCGCGGGCGATGTAGAGCCTCCGCAGCCCGGAGGGCGGGATGAACCCTGCCAAGTGTGTTGCCGACAGTGCGGCAACGACGGGCAGTGCCGGCAGGACGACGCGGAGTGACAGCATCGTTTCCAGCCCCTCGCCGGCCGCCAATACGTCGCTTCCGTTGCCGAGACGAACCCCGTGGTCGAGGAGACGGCCCATCGACCGCCGCGGGGTCGCGAGCGGGGCCTTGCCCGAGCCGTCGTGGGCGAGCCAGGTGCGGAGCACGCCGGTGACGACGCCTTCGCGATCTGTGACGGCGGCCAGCAGCGCCGGCCAGGTCTCGCGCGGCGCGCCCTCGTGGGCGCGGTAGAAGCAGGTGGGATGGAAACGCAGCGCGGGCAGATCGCCCGACACCGCGATGCCGCGGTGGCGCAGGTAGACGGCCGCGAGCGTGCCCGGGATCGGCCTGGCCGAGGCGAACAGCCGCCGCGCCGCCTCGGGCGACCCGGTCGGGACCGGCGATCGTGCTGGCGCGGAACCTTGGTACTCCCGCTCCGGCAGGCTCAGGAAGCGGCGCGCCTCGTCCAGCACGTCGCGGAAGGTGTGGAGCCGGCGGGCGCGGGCGATCAGGTCGAGGAGGTCGCCACCTTCAGCGGTCGCGAAATCGACCCAGCGCCCGCAAGCGCCCTTGCCGCTGTCCGGCCCGGTGAGCCGGACCATCAGGCTGCGGCCGGGCGTGTTGTCGATGTCGCCGACGCGCCAGGTACCGCCTTCGCGGCGGCCGTTGGAGAGGTACTCGCGGCACACGGCCTCGGCATTCTGCGCGAGGCGACGTGCGATGTCTGCTGCGGGCCCCATGTCACGCGCCCTCCCGCTCCGCGATGCGCTGCAGCGAGTAGCGCTCCAGGACCTTGGCCAGCACCTTGATGCCGCGCTCGTCCGTGGGCACGAACATCCTGAGCTTCCAGGCGATGATCTCGTGGAACAGGCCGTACACCGTCAGCCGGTCGCGGATGGCATCGGTGAAACCGACGAGCTCGATGCGATGCGCATGCATCACGCCGGCGCGGCGGAGCTGCATCCCGTCGGCGAGATGGAGGACCATGCGCCCGCCCAGCAAGCCCGCCAACGCGTCCTCGGACGATAGCTCCGGCACCGTCGCGCAAGCCGCCGCGACCCAGGCCGGGGACACCTGGCGACCGATGACGCGCTCGCCCCCGGATGCTGGCCCTTGGCCCGCTCCGGGGCAGGCTCTGTTGGTCTGCAGGCGATACACCCGGCCGCCGTCGTGGGGCAGTTGGCGCCAGATCGGCAGCAGCAGGCCGGTGACGACATGCAGCGTGCTCTCCCGGAACTCGGGGAGCTGGGCCAGCTCCGACTCCCAGGCGACTGTGAACGCTTCAGGCTCGGTCGGCCGCCACGCGGTCGCCGCCAGCGCATCGACGGCGATCGACGGACGCTCCAGAGGCCGAACGAGTCGGACCCGGCGCTCCACGCTGCCGTCGTCGAGCATGAGGCTGGGCGCCGGGATCTGCACGGCCGCACGGTGCGACTTGCTGTTGAGGAGCAGCCGGCAGCTCCGCTTGGCGCCTTGCTCCAGGGCGTCCGCGAGCGGCAGCGGCTCGTTGCGGTCGCGCCGGGCGATGGTGAACACCTGCGTCGCAGCACCGGTGCCGGGATGGGTGTAGTTGTGCGCCGTTCGACGATCCTGAGCGACGCCGCCGTGATGGTCTCGACGCCGACATCGTAGGTGCCGGACGCGATGGCTCCCTCGATCTTCGCCTCCAGCAGCGCTTCGAACGCCGCGAACAGGGCGTTCTGGAGATCGATGGTGAGCGCCAGCAGCCGGTTGAGGAACTGGCTGATCGGCGGCAGCTCCTCCTTGAGCGTGCCGTCGCGGTCGGTGAGCGCGAGGCCGGTCGCGTCCTGGAACCGCTGGAGCGAACAGCCGTCGACCTTGCCCGAGTAGAGCAGCACGTAGAGCTGGCGCAGCGCGGCGCGCGCGTAGACGCTCTCCAGGTTGTCCTCGGGCCGGAACAGCCCCTGTCCTCCCGTCTGCCGCTGCCCCTTGGTGATGGCGCCCAGGCTGTCGAGGCGCCGGGCGATGGTGGACAGGAACCGCTTCTCCGCCTTGACGTCGGTGGCGATCGGCCGGAACAGCGGCGGCTGCGCCTGGTTGGTGCGGTTGGTCCGCCCCAGGCCCTGGATGGCGGTGTCGGCCTTCCAGCCGGGCTCCAGCAGATAGTGCACGCGCAGGCGCCGGTTCCGCGCGCCGAGGTCAGCGTGGTAGCTGCGGCCCGTGCCGCCGGCGTCGCTGAACACCAGGATGCGCTTCTCGTCGTCCTGGAACGCCTGCGTCTCGGCAAGATTGGCCGACCCTGCCCGGCTCTCGACAGCAAGGCGCCTGTCGCCGGCGCTGTCCACCTTGGCGACGATGCGCCGCGACCGTCCCGTGACCTCGGCGACCTGTTCGCTGCCGAAGTGCTGCACGATCTGGTCGAGCGCGCCCGGCACTGGGTCCAGAGTCGCCAGGTGTTCGATGAGCCGGTCGCGGCGCTCCACGGCCTCGCGGCATTGCACGGGCTGGCCGTCGCGCAGGACCGGCCGCGAGGCCAGGTTGCCGTCGCTATCGGTGTACTCCTCGAAGAGCTGCGTCGGGAAGGAATGGGCAAGGTAGTCCATGACGTACTCTCGAGGAGTAGCGTCTACGGAGAGATCGCTCCATTCCTCGGCCGGGATGTCGGCGAGTCGCCGCTCCATCAGCGCCTCGCCGGTGGAAACGAGCTGGACCACGGCAGCGTGACCCGCCTCCATATCACGCTCGATGCACTTGATGAGCGTGGACGTCTTCATCGCTGAGATCAGGTGGCTGAAGAAGCGCTGCTTCGCGCTCTCGAACGCCGAGCGCGCGACCGCCTTGGCCTGGGCGTTGAGGGTGCGCGAGCCGCCCTCGCGGGCAGCGCCGGTGACGTTGGTGACCTCGAGTGCCGCGGTCAGGTTGTTGTGGATGACCTCTAATCGCGAGGTCGCGATAATGCGAAGGAGTCTTCGTTCACAAGTTTTTTTGCGCATCGGCGCGGTCCTTGCTGCAGATTATTATCTCGATTGCGAGCCTCGACGGCCTTCCAACCGTCTGAGGAGACATCATGTTGAAGTCGCACGACGAGCTGATCGCCGAGCTCTCGAAATCGCTCACGGAGCAGAACTACAATCCGGTGGTCGTGGCCAACCATCGGCTCTACGCCCGCGCCTTTCTGGACTATCTGGCTGCGCGCGACATGCCCGTGGCGACGGTAACGCCGTCGCAGATCGAGCAGTATATTTGCCATGCGGTTCAGCGCTTTCGTCTGCGCTATGGCCGATCTCCCAGCCCGCGCTGGCATAGGCTCCCACACACGGCGATCTGCAAGTTACTTCGGCTGGCCCAAGGTACATGGCCGCCCGCCGCCGAAATCGATCCGGATGCGGCATTCCGGCATGCGATCTACCACGAATACGAGGCTTGGCTGCGCGACGAACGCGGTCTGGCGGATGCAACCATCGATGCGCTTCTGCGGGAGGCGAGGCGCTTTCTGGAATCGCAATCCGGTCGCGGCGGGGCCGACGGTCTCCGGGCATTGAGCGTCCGGGACATCGATCTCTACATGGACATGCGCGCCCGTGGACTGCGCCGAATATCGCTCGCGAAGGTTGCCGCCTGGCTCCGTTCGCTGCTGCGCCATCTCCATCGGACAGGGCGAATTCCGACCGATCTGACCCCACACGTCATTGGCCCGATGCTCTATGTCTATGAAGACATTCCCTCGACCTTGGACGGCAGCCAGATCGCCATGGTGTTGGCGGTCACCAGGAAGGACAGATCGCCGAGGGGGCTGCGCGATTACGCGATTTTGCAGCTGCTCGCCACCTATGGGCTGCGCCAAGGCGAAATCTGCAAACTCCGGCTCGACGACGTCGACTGGCGCGCGGAATCCCTGCGCATCCGTCATACCAAGACCAGCGCCTGCTCTTGCATGCCGCTGCTGACGCCGATCGGGGAGGCGCTGCTCGACTATCTGCGCCTCGGGCGCCCGCGGGTCGACAGACGGGAAGTCTTCATCCGGTCCTTCGCCCCTTATACATGCATGAAGAACCTGTATGGCATGGTGCAGCGGCGGCTGTCGGCCGCGGGCGTCACCCCGCCGGGGAAACGCGGACCGCATGTCTTCCGCCACGCGCGCGCGGTCGAGCTGCTGCGCGCGTCGGTTCCGCAAAAGATCATAGGCGACGTGCTCGGGCATCGATCAACCGCGTCCACGAACGCCTATCTCAAGCTGGCCATCGAGGATCTTCGGACAGTGGCGCTCGACGTGCCCGGATCGGCGGTGCTGTCATGAGCACCTGGCATGCCCCCGAGCGCGCAATTGTCGCTGACTTTCTGCAAGCCTTCCGGTTTGGGCAGAGCAGCTGCCGCACTTATCGCTGGATCCTTCGCAGCTTCGAGGATGTTGCCCGCCGACACCCGGCGCTCGACCGCCGGATGCTCGAGGCGTGGCTGAAGGAAATGGTAACGCGTTGGCGCTTGCCGACGCTGTTGAACCAGGTCTGCATCGTTGATCGCTTCCTCGACTATCTGCTTGAGATGGGGCTGATCGCCAACAACCCCGTCGCGGAGCTCCGCAGGCGGCACAACGTCAAACAAAACAAGCCAATCTGGCGGGCTCTCGCTTCCCCCACGCCCGACGAGGCCGTGGCAAGGCTACACCGGCCTGCGCCCTTCGACAGCGTCTTGGGCGGCTTCATGCGCGACCATGTCGCGCTGATGCGCAGCCGCGGATACCAATACGAAGCGCAGGCTCACCGGTTGCTGCGGTTCGACTGGTTCTTACAAGCTCATCCGGAACTGGCTGGTGAGCCACTTGAGACGATGCTGACGCACTGGGCGGCTGCCAAGCCCACCCGCAATCATGCCGCAGAATGCCAGAAGCTGGGGCGCATCCTGACCAAGGCGCGGTACCGCCTCGATCCAAGCATCCCGCCGAAACGCTTCAATCCGCGGCCGCAGCGGGAGGTGGCGCGGCAGCATCGACGGCCGCACATCTTCAGCCCGGCCGACATCCGGCGGATGCTTGATGTTGCCCGCTCCTATCCGTCGCCGCATGCTCCGCTGCGGCCGTTCAGTCTCTACACCATGGTGCTTCTGGCCTATTGCAGCGGGCTGCGACGTGGCGAGCTCGCCCGGCTCGATCTGGGTGATGTCGACCTTCAATCGGCCACGATCACGGTCCGGGAAACGAAGTTCTACAAGACCAGGATCCTGCCGCTATCCGACAGCGTCATGGCCGAGCTGCGCGCCTATCTCGATGCGAGGCGGCGCGCCGGCGCCCCGCAAGACCCGCAGTCGGGGCTGTTCTGGCAGGACCACTTCAACGATCGTTACGCCCCGGTGGTGGTCTCAACGATGATCACCAACGTCATGCGCCGCGCCGGGTTCAAACCGCCTTCCGGGCGGACGGGGCCGCGTGTGCATGACCTGCGGCACTCGATGGTCGTGAACCGGGTCCTCCAATGGTATCGATCCGGCATCAATCCGCAGGACAGGCTGCGCTTCCTCTCAACCTATATGGGCCACCGGGACATCAACTCGACGCTGGTCTACATCACCGTCACGCAGGATCTGCTGCAGGAAGCGAGCGAGCGGTTCCGCGCCGTCGGCGCTCCGTGCCTCACCACGGAGGCGCTGTCATGAAAGCGAGCAACCCATTCCCCGCATTGTTGCGGGCGTTCTTCCAGGAGTGGCTGGCCGAGCAGCGCAGTGCCTCGATCCATACGATCAGGTCCTACCGGGACACCTGGCGGCTTTTGCTCCGGTTCGTCGCGGAGCGAAAAGGCGGCGGTGTTGCACGGATCACCCTGGCCGATATCGCTGCCAGCGAGGTTCGCGCGTTCCTCAGCCATGCCGAACATGGGCGCAAGGGCACGATCGGCACGCGCAACTGCCGGCTTGCCGCCATCCGCAGCTTCTTCCGCTTCGTGGCGGACAAGGATCCTGAACATGTCGCGCAGTGCGCGGAGGTCCTTGCTGTCCCGCTCAAGCGCAAGCCCACCGCCGCACCCTGCTACCTTGAGCCAGGGGAGGTCGAGGCAATCCTCGTACAGCCCGACCGATCGACGAGCGAAGGGATGCGCGACCACGCGCTGCTGTCCTTCCTCTATAACAGCGGCGCGCGCATCCAGGAGGCACTCGATCTGTGTCCCGGGGCGATCCGGTTCGAACCGCCGCACTGTGTGCGTCTCTACGGCAAGGGGCGCAAGGAACGCCTCTGCCCGCTCTGGCCGGAAACCGTGACGTTGCTCAAGAAGTTGCTGGAGCGGCAGCCTCGCGCACCAGGCGAGCGCATCTTCTTAAACCGATACGGTGAGCCACTGGGCGCCTCGGGCGTGCGGTTCAAGATGGCGGCTTACGTCGAGGCGGCCGCGAGAACGACACCCACGCTTCGTTCGAAGCGTGTGACACCGCACAGCTTCCGGCACGCGACCGCCGTCCATCTCGTCTCGGCGGGCGTCGACATCACCGTCATCCGCAGCTGGCTCGGGCACATCAGCCTCGACACGACCAACCACTATGCCCAGGCCAATCTCGAAACCAAGCGAAAGGCGCTGGAGCGGGTCGGGGCCCCAGCAGCGGGCAAGCATCCGCCGTCCTGGAAACGGGATGCGAGCCTGCTCGCCTGGCTCGATACCCTCTGACCCCATACCAAGGGAGCAATAATGTGAAGGACGTGGCCCATAAATCCGCGAATGATCGAGATCGTGTCGCGTTCCTTCGCATTACCGCGACCTCGCGATTAGAGGTCTTATGGACAGCTGCCCATAAGACCTCGAACGCGCCGGCGTAGGCATCGTAGATGCGCTTCTGCTCGGGCGTGAGCGCATGCTCGACCAGCTCGTACTCGATGCCCTCGTAGGAAAGCGACCGTGCCGTGTAGAGGCCGAGGCTCTTGAGATCGCGTGCCAGCACCTCCATCGCAGCCACGCCGCCGGCCTCGATCGCCTCCACGAACTCCGCGCGCGTCGCGAAGGGAAAATCTGCGCCACCCCACAGCCCGAGGCGCTGGGCATAGGCGAGGTTGTGAACGGTGGTGGCTCCGGTTGCCGAGACGTAGACGACGCGGGCTTCGGGAAGCGCGTGCTGCAGGCGCAGGCCGGCGCGGCCCTGCTGCGACGGCACCTCCCCGCCGCGCTCGGTCTTGCCGCCGGCCGTGTTCTGCATGGCGTGGCTCTCGTCGAACACGATCACGCCGTCGAAGCCGGGCGTGGTATCCGAGCCGGGCTCGCGGCCGAGCCAGGCCAGGATCTGATCGAGGCGGGAAGCCTTGCCCTGGCGCTCGGCCGAGCGCAGCGTGGCGTAGGTGACAAACAGGATGCCCTCATCGAGCCGGATCGGCGTGCCCTGGCGGAAGCGCGCCAGCGGCTGGATGAGAAGGCGTTCCTGGCTCAGCGCGGACCAGTCGCGCCGCGCGTCCTCGATCAGCACTTCGGACTTGGAGATCCAGAGCGCCTTGCGCCGGCCCTTGAGCCAGTTGTCGAGGATGATGCCGGCCACCTGCCGGCCCTTGCCGCAGCCGGTGCCGTCGCCGAGGAACCAGCCGCACCGGAAGCGCACGGCGCCCTTGGCGTCGTCGGGCGTGGCGGCGACCACGTCGAAGGTGGGGTCAACGGTCCACGCGCCGGCCAGATGCGATGAATGCGCCTCGCCCGCATAGATGACGCTCTCCAGCTGGGCCTCGGACAGGAGGCCCTCCGAGAGCACGCGCGCCGGCAGGTGCGGGCGGTAGGTCGGCTTGGGCGGCGCCACCGAGGCCATGGCGGCGGACTGTACGAGTCGCGTCGGATGGGCGTGCGCGCCGTCGGAGTCGGAGGCGCCCACGGCGTGCTCCATCGCGGCGCGGAGAGCCGCCGCATCGATCGGCTGTCCGCGTTCGAGGGCGGGCAGCAGCAGCCGGGCGGCGTGGAAGAGGGCGGTCGCGCGGACCGGTGCGTCGGGCACGGAGGTGCGGGACGCGGCAAGGGCTGCCGCGGCGGCGGAGGTCGTCGTCATGATGGGAGCCTCGGGTGAGAGGAACGGACCGAGCCGCGGGCCTCTCTCTCGATCCCGGCCGGCTCACCTGGTCCGGCCTTTCCCTCGGACTCTGAAGGGGGGAGTCACGAACCCCGGTAGGTTTCGGAGCGAACTTGCCGCAACATCAACTTCCTACGGCAAGTCGTGCCAGGGGGCATTCGGTCATGAACTGTTTCGACCCCTTGCGGACGCCGGTGACTCAACGGAGAAGAGCGCGATGAGCGCAAAATATGACATCATCGGACGCAATTATGCGGAGCTTCGCAGGCCCGATGGGCGGATAGCTCGGATCATCGAGAGCGCACTCGGGTCAGCGCAAACGGTCTTGAATGTCGGCGCGGGGACCGGCTCCTACGAGCCGACGGGTCGATTCGTGATTGCTGTTGAACCCTCGCGGGAGATGATCCGGAAGCGCAGCCCGGCCGCGGCCGAGGCGATCGAGGCCAGCGCCGACGATCTGCCGTTCGACGACAACAGCTTCGACGCCTCCATGGCCATCCTGACCGTTCATCACTGGCCCGACAAGGGGGCAGGCTTGCGCGAGATCCGCCGCGTGACACGCGGTCGGGTCGTGCTTCTGACGTTCGATCCCTTGAGCCGGCCATGGCTGACGGACTATCTTCCCGAGCTGGCCGCTCTGGATGAGGCGCAGATGCCAGCCATGTCCGACTACGAGCGATGGCTGGGCCCGGTGCAGATCACGCCGGTTCCGGTGCCACACGATTGCAGCGATGGGTTCCTGTATGCCTACTGGCGCCGGCCTGCGGCCTATCTCGATCCGCACATCCGATCCGGCAGCTCGTCCCTCTGGGCCATCAGCAACGCCGAAGCAGGGTTGCAGCACCTGCGGCAGGATCTTGAAACCGGCGAGTGGCAGCGCCGCTATGCCGGGCTGCTCACGCTCGATGAATACGACGCAGGATACCGGCTCGTCGTGGCAGACTGATCCGAAGGCGCGATGCCGGCTCCTTGCTGCTACGCCGCGATCTTGCGCAGGCGGTGGATGACGCGGCGCCGTTCCGGCACCGGGTCCGTCGAGAAGCCCGGCCAATAGCGCCCTGACAGCTCGCCGACATAGATGTTGCCCTGGCTGTCGACGGCGATGCCGTGCGGCGTTGTGAACTGGCCTGGCCGGAAGCCGCCGGGTGTCATGCCGAGCCGCGCCAGGACCTCTCCCTTCAACGTATGGATGCTGACGCGCGGCCCGACATTTGGCCAGTCGCGGTTGCTCCCGCCCTGCGGCCCGTTCTCGCCGATGTAGCAGAGCGGGCTTGGCCCGGGCCCCAGGCACATGCCATTGGGCCGATGCAGGTGGCTCCACTGCGTCTCCCATCTGCCGTCGGCGTCGAACACCTGCACGCGATGGTTCTCGCGGTCGGCAACGTAGACCCATCCGTCCGCATCGCAGCAGATGTTGTGCGGTACGTTGAACTGGCCGGGATCGGTGCCCGGCTCGCCCCACGAGCTCAGCAGCTTGCCGCCGGCCGTGAACTTGTGGATGCGCGCGTTGCCGTAGCCGTCGGAGACGTAGACGTGGTCGCAGCCAGGCGACAATGCCGTATGCGTGCAGTGGTGGAACGGCTCGCCGCTCATGAAGGGCGACGGCTTCCCCGGAACGCCGATCGTCAGCAGCACACGGCCGTCCAGCGTGCAATGGCGCACCGTATGGTCGCCGTCGTCGGTGAGCCAGATCGTGTCGTCGGGCGCCATGTGCAGGCCGTGCGGCTCGCAGTGCGGCCGCGTGAAGATGCCTTCGCCCCAGGTGCGCAGCAGGTTGCCGTCATTGTCGAATACCGCTACCGGATGGTCGCCGCGATTGAAGGCGTAGACGTTGCCCTTGCTGTCGACTCCAACAGCGGCGCAATCGCCGAGGACGATCCCGTCTGGGACCTTCGCCCAGCTCTCCTCGACCTCGAACGCCCACTCGCCGCTGCCGAGCGTCACTGTCATCGCGTTTCTCCTGATCTGGATCGCGGGATACGGCGCGTCGCCATGGAATGGGCCACTCTGATTTGGCCCAAGGTCCGCGACTGTAGCGGACGGCCAGTTCTTACTCGAGGTAACAATGGCCGCAACGGGCCAACGTTCGCGCGAGGTTTCCGGAAGCTCGCGGAGTAAACTTGGTGAAAGTTCAAGAACGCCTGGTGGCTAGCGCGATGACCTGGCGAGTTCTCGCGCGTAGGCGCTCGCCGTCGCTCAAGCGCGTGCACAACAAAAGCCCCTTACGAAGTAAGGGGGCTGAGGTTGTATCGCTCTGGTGGCAGCGCATCGGCCTTTGATGGCCGCGGGCAGGGCCTGCAGACGGTCCCCGCGCCGGGACTCCCTCTTGCAAGGAGTGTTCCCTCCGGCGCGCTATGGCGGGGGGCGATGGAACCCTTGCGGGTTATTCCTTGAGGACGTTGCACGCGGCGCCGGTGGCGCCGCGTGATTGGCCAGCTACTCCGCCGCGACGGCGTGGGGCTCGCCGTCGGCGTCGTCGGCGAGAAAGGCGGGCAACGTCTCGCTGTCACCGCCAGCGGACTTCGACACATCGGCGATGCGCAGCCGCAGCGGCTCGGGCAGCCAGCCGGTGCCGTCGAGCAGGCGCTCGGCCTCGCGCGCCATGTCGGCCTTCTTCAGGTCCTCGATCAGCTGCGCGGCCTGCTCGCCCTTCGCCTCGCGCACGGCTTCGAGGATCCGGGCCTTGGTGACGCGGCCGAGATAGGTGGCCACGGTCGGGCGCCAGCCGGCCTGCGCCATGTCGAGCTGCACGGCCTCGGCCATGCGGTCGGCGTGGACGATGGCCTTCGGCCTGCGGTCGTAGGGCTGGCAGGTCGCATTGATGGTGAGGCCCACGCAGTGGGCGAACAGGGCCTGGCGGCTGTCGCTGTCGAGAACGGTGAGGACATCCCAGAGGCCGGCGGTATCCTTCGGCAGCTGGGCCGACCAGGCGCCGTGGCGCGCATCGATCGCCGCCGCGTACGCCATGCCGCCGAGGCCCTCGACCTGCGAGCCGAACAGCACGCTCTTGGCGTCTACCTCGAGGCAGCTGTCGAGCCCGAGCCGGTAGAACAGCTTGAGGCAGAGCGCGTGCAGGATCGCGAGGTAGGCGGTGTCGGGATCGTTGGCGACGGCCTCGCTCAGGGCCAGCGTCCGGTGCGCCGTCAGCTCGGTCATCAGGCGGTCAGACAGCGGCCGGAAGCCCTCGTCCTCCTCGTCGCTCTCCGCCGCAGGATGGCCAGGGGACAAGGACGGGGCACGGGAGGTCGCCGACGCGCCGTTGGGTCTTGCCGCCGTGCCCGCGCGGTTCTCGCCCGCGTCCTCCTCTGCCTCCACGCTTTCGCCTGTCGCCACCGGCTCCTCGTCCTCGGGGCGCACATAGCCGCGCTCGACGTGCAAGCTGCCGTCCGTGCCGATGCTGATGAACACGCCGGCGCGCGCGATCTCCGACGGATCGTAGACGATGGGGCGGTCCTCGAACTCGCCCAGCGCCGTCTCGATCTCACCCAGGCGCGCGTCGACCTCCTCCGGGATCTCCTCGGCGTCGGCGTACTTCTTCTCCAGCTTGTCCAGCTCCGCCTTGAGAGCGTCGCGCGCCCGTGTCTCCTTCTTCGTCAGCGGCACCTCCTTGCCGCTGAGCCGGCGCAGCCCGTAGGTGTGGCCGTACGGGAAGTCGGGGGCGACTTCGACCCACTTCCATCTCTCGGCGCGAACGGCCTCGGCTTCCTTCTCCAGCTTGGCGGCGACCAGCTTGTTGAGCAGGGCCGGGTCCTGCAGCCAGCCGCCATCGTCGGACTCGAACAGGTCGCGCAGGACGATGCCGCCGGCGGCCGCGTAGTCGGCGATGCCGACGAACCGTGCCCGCCGGTCGGAGGCCCGCACCGTGTCCTCCGTGAGCATCCGGCGGATCTGGTACGTCTGCCTGGCCGGGACGCGCTGCAGCGCCTCCCATACCGCCTCGTGGCGCGCGTGGTCGGGATTGACCGTGAACGCCATCAGCTGGTCAAGGCTCATGCCGTCCTCGGCGTAGACTTCCAGCAGCTTCGGCGAGATCGACGCCAGACGCAGGCGCTGGCGCACGACGGCGACCGAGACGAAGAACGCCGCGGCGATGTCCTCCTCGGACTGGCCCTTCTCGCGCAGGGCCAGGAACGCGCGGAACTGGTCGAGCGGATGCAGCGGCGCCCGCTGCACGTTCTCGGCGAGGCTGTCCTCCTCGGCGATGCCGCCGGTGCGGACGATGCAAGGGACCGGCGCGGTGCGGGCGAGGCGCTTCTGCTTCACGAGCATCTCCAGCGCCCGGTAGCGTCGGCCGCCGGCCGGCACCTCGTACATGCCGGTCTCGGCGCCGCTCTCGTCCAGGACGGAGCGCACGGTGAGGCTCTGCAAGAGGGTGCGCCGAGCGATGTCCTCGGCCAGCTCCTCGATCGCCACGCCGGCCTTCACCCGGCGGACGTTCGACTGGCTGAGGACGAGCTTGTCGAAGGGAATGTCGCGCGATTCGCTCAAGGTGATCCTGGGTTGCGACTTGGCCATGGGAGGTTCTCCGGTTGTTCGCGGCGGGCGAGCCGGGAGCCTCTCTCCCGACCTCATCGGGTCCGTCACGAAGCTCCTCGTCCCTCCTCTGCCTCTGGGACTCGCGCCGGTTGGGAGAGGGGTTGCGAGGCCGGAGGCGGCGGCGACACGTCCGGCCGTCGGTCCTCGGGCGGGCATCGTCGCCGTTCTCCTGGCCTGCGGCTCCTGCCTGACGGTCGCGGAAGGCCAGCAGATAATCGGCCGCCTTGGATGCCGCCGATGCCGCGCGCACGATTGTCCGGTCCTGCTCGGTCAGGAGGTCTATCCAGGCGCCAACGTAATCGGCATGCCGCACGGTCGGGACGACGCCGAGAGCCGAACATATGTATGCTGACGCAATCTCGGCGCACAGCTCTTCGAAAATGTATAGCTTCGACCCGAACGATCCGGACAGGTCGCGTGCGAGCCGGTTCGGGGCGCCGCTCCAGTGCGATAATTCGCGTACGGTCGTTCTGTGCCAGTTGACCGGCTCGTAGAAGGCCTGTGGCGGGGGCACCCGGATGTAGTCGCCGGCCACATCGTAGTAGGCCTTGTCGCCGCCGATGCGGATGTCGGCCATCGTCGCCCGGGTCAGATCCTCTCAACCTGCGGCAGGATCAGGCTGGTGTCAACTTGAGGCGGCGGCGCCGCGGCAATGCCGTCGGACAGCCCCTGGCATTGCTCGACGTTGAAGACGGTGAAGCGCTTGAGGAAGGGGATGCCACGCGGTTCCTCGCCTCTCTCACGGGCGCGGTCGCGCACGTCGTCAGGAACGAAGCGGTCGGCATAGACGACGGTGGTCCTGCGCTGGCCCTTGCGGACGTGGCCGCCGAGCATCAGAGATTGCTTGAAAGTAAGCCAGCTCTGTGCGGAGTATCCCTGCGCGACGACAGCGTCCCACAGGATGAGCACGTTGATACCGCTGTAGGTCCTGCCGGTGGCGGCGTTCTTGGGCATTCCAAGCGGCGCGCGCACGCCCGAAGATCCCCACGGCTGGACCCAGGGTAGGCGCCCGGCCTCCAGCTCGGCGATGATCTTGTTGGTGATCTCCTCGTAGAGGCTGCTTCGGTCTTTGGCGACGCTCGCATGGGCGGCCGCCCTTGCAGCGGACTGAGGCATGGCTGATCTCCACCGTGAGGGGCCGGCCCGAGAGCCTCTCTCTGGACCTCCAGAAACCCGTCACGGCGACAGCCACCGTCCTCTTGCTGTCGGCCACCCCGGCGAGACGGAGGACCGCTGCTGGTCGGGGCACAGACACGCGCCGTGTTCTCTCAGCGGTGGGATTGGCGTTGACGTCGCAGTCGGGGAGCACGTCCGTATCGTGGTCCGCGCCAGGGACCGAAACCCCGAATGGGCCGAGACCCGCCGCCAGGCGGGGCTCGGGCGCGCGGGCCATTTCAGGCCCGCGCGGTAGGGCCCGACCGCGGCCGTCAGGCCGCGGGGCGCGTGCGTCTGCAATGTTGCGTCGTCAGTCTGGTGAGAGTCCAGTCCATAGGAGGTCACTCAGTCACGACCTATGAAGCCGAAGGTAACTGCGTCGCAGCGATGCGGGGTGGAGAGCAACCGGAGGCGAACGAGCAGCCCGTAGGATAACGAACCCGTTTCGGTCGGATGGCGTGGCGAGCCAGCGCGCCTTCGGTGAAGCCTAGACCAGCCCGGTGCGCTGTCCGTGACAGCCAAAGCGACACCGGGGCGCCATCAGATGGTTGGGGGCGGGATGCTCGGACGGCGATGCAAAGTAAGCAGAGAGGCCTCGGCGGCACGTGCGAGCCGGCGAGGCGTCAGAGCCCGCATAGTACCACAGCGACCGGGTCCAAACCGGACGCGGAAAGGCCGGAGAACATAAACCGGTCCGAGGGAAGGCAGGGCAGGAAGGTGGAGACGTGAAGACCACGACCGAGGCAAGA
>Ga0070705_100000805_pt1 | contig 17695 bp, 37 predicted proteins | sample KBSK5253metaG_FD_65455 | JGI IMG/M metagenome (GOLD analysis project Ga0070705, IMG submission 65455) | Corn, switchgrass and miscanthus rhizosphere microbial communities from Kellogg Biological Station, Michigan, USA - KBS K5-25-3 metaG | ecosystem: Host-associated > Plants > Roots >... | reverse complement strand
ACTTGGAGTCTTGATGCGGCAAATTCATGATCTGGGATATCGAACGAATTTGGTGCGAATGTCCATGCATCTTTTCTTAATTCATTAAATATTAATGTTCTCCGTGGAGTTTCATAACAATTCGTAGTTACAGTACAACGTTTAAAAGCAGTATAGTACCCCAGCTTTTGATGACTGCCCAGTACAACAAACTTTGCCCCGTGTCTTTCTGAAATTCCTTTGTCTGAGCACCAAACTTCATCAAACTCTCCGAACTTTTCTGGTGGATAGCAGCCTTCGCGTTCAATATTCCACCAGATTATTTTGCAGTTTCTAGTTGGTAGCGGACTCGGAAGCTCTCCATTAATCGGACTAACGATGTAAACGTTGTCCAAGCCCCAGTCTATCTCGTCTACATAACAAGTCGGAAACTTCGAGAGTTCCACTAACTTCCAAAAATGTATGTAGCTGTCGTAATGCCAGCGTGTTCGGCAGAAGATTACTTGACTCATTTATACTCAAAGCCGAATCGAGATAAAAATTCTCTAAATGTAAAGAATTTTTTATCCCCATTAAACTCTACAACTACTTCGTGTGATTCATCTGCATCAGAATCAGTAATAAGATCTTCCAAATCTTTTATGCTATCTGATGTAACGGATATCAATAATCCATAAGATGTTTTCATCAATGCACCACCGATCTGTTTTCTCCCACAAGACTATCGTGGAGTTCTTCTTGGTTTACTTTTCTGGTTTCGGCTATTTGCCTGCCAGTTTCAATCAGCCCGACTCCAATTGCTTTTAAAATCAAAAGTGCCCACGGAATTGTTAACGGCGCTGTTATCCACCACCACGCCCAATCTATCTTCCCCGACAATTTCAGAACTCCCATTGCTACAACAAGAAGTTCCGGCAAATCAATTTTCCAAGTTAAAAGTTTAGTTATCATACTATTTTAGTTCCCAAACATACCACCCTCTACCATTACAATACATACATTTCCTAGTTGGTGCAGCATCTATCTGAGTTTCTGTGCGAAGATGGTGATCAATTTTAACTTCTCCATTGCCATTGCAAACATGGCACTCTTTTGGTGATGGAATAAATCTTGGCGGTGGTGGCATATTATTATGCTACTTTATTTCTTTGATTCTGTCAATTCTAAAATCATCGGGAGAAGTTCTCGTTCCACTCTTGATTGCCAAGTATGATTTTCGTGGACTTCCGCGCAGCCCATTGCTGCGATTACATCCCTATCTTCTTGATCCTCATAAAGATAAAAATCAATCTTCTCTATGAGTTGATCAATGGAATCCCAAACATCTAAATCATTTCCAACTTCCCAATCTTTTTCAATTCCATCATAATTGTGAGAAAGAACCATCGCCCGACATCCAAGGGCGCGGAGTAGCCTGTCGCTCGAATAGCGTTCAAGATTATAGTGACTCAGATTCACGGCTATTTTAGTTGACCTGAGTGCTTCGGCCTCAACTGGTTCTAAAAGTAACGGTGATGAACTCGGCCCAGACCAGCCATGCCCCGCTATCAAAAATCTAGAACCGTATCGCTCTGTCAGTCTAGCCACCATATCGCGCCTGAATTGTGAGAGTGGAAAAGCATCCCCAAAGTTTGATCCCAAAAACAGGATTTCCGGCCAGTCTCCTCGCGGCCCATCTGGTCGATACAAAGTTTCATCAAACCCAATGTCCATGTAAGAAGAATTAGCACCTTTTTCTTTCATGACAATTGGATCAGCTTCGTTGCTAAAAAGACTTAAATCCAGCACTCGGCCCAGTTGCCAATACCATTCAGGCAATGGCTGGCGTACATCCCCGCTCCACGCAATTGTTACCCCCGGCAGCGCGGCAGCGTCTTGCGGCGAGAGAACTGTTGGATCTTGAAGCTGCATGAAAATTACATCCGGAGCGAACTCCGTTGCGGCTTTTAGAATCCCCGAAGAAGTGTTATCTCCGCGCTGTCTAGCCGCGCACCAATCGTATTCTAAATAATCTGTCGAAATAGAACGCAGAGCATTGCGCAGGGCGTGCTGGGGACTGTTTTCTACCACTAAACAGACATGAAGAATTTTCAATCTGGCATCTCCTCCATCCAAACTTTTCCACAATCTGTGCATTTGCATTTGTCACAGCATCCATCTGAACAAGTCCCGTAGACTTCGTAGTTATTATGTTCGCACTTTATTTCTTTTAGTCTTTGGTTAATCAATGGAATCAAATCATCTGTTGTCATCTTATTCCCTTGTAACAGATAATTTCTGTAGAAAGAATTTTTTGTAATTCGGCAATCCACATTAGCACAACTTCTCTACGATCTGGATTGCTCCATTCAAATTGTTCAAAATTTAAATATCTGGTTATTGCATTTGATAATTCGCGACATCTTTGTCGTTTCCAAATTTGTTCTGGCATTATTCCTAGTGGTGGCTCATAATAATAGTTATTCATTTTAATTTTTAAAATTCATTCAAGAGTCCAGCATCTTCTAATGCTGACTCAAACGATTCGAGTACAGCCACTGCATTCCTCACCATGTCGAGCTGCGCTGAATTTGCTAAAAGGAATTCTGGCTTTATATAACCGCCCTCTGTAATATCGTACCAAAAGCCATCTGAACCCCCTTGCGGTTCAGCATTCTCTTGAAACTTCCAATCAATTTTTTCAGGTCGTTTTTTCATTTTATCTCCAAATAAGTTGGTTCTAAAAGTAAGTATTCTCCAAGAACTTTATTGTTTTCGTCATAATTTCTAATATTGGAATTGTGTAGATGATAAGCTTTTATGCTTTTACTTGGATTTATGACATCATAGCCCGCTTCATTTAAAATAAAGCAAAGTCGATTATCGCATCCGGGAATTCCAGGACTAAAATAAGAATTGTCAACTGCTGCTTGCTTTATCGGCCCTTGAAAAATAAAAGCATCCTGTGAATCTATAGCCACCCAATGTGCTGAATTTCCATTTCCATCCACATCCCACCTACTCAGCGCCCAGCAAACGTTTGTCATGTCTTGCGTTTCCACAAGAAGGAGTGAGTCATCAAAATAAATATCTGAATTTTGAATACAATTTATATCGGTTGGGGATGTTCTTTCGTTGATAATTGTAAACAAATCTCTGAATGTTGGACGTTCAAATTGATATAGCACTACTAAATTTTTTGCAAATTTTGGAAGTTTTGTTTCTGCTCCTTCCACTAGAACTATAATTTCATCAAATAGTTTAGAATCAATATTTTTTTGAATACATATATCGTACTCATTCCTACGCTCTATATTTTTTTCATCGTAGTATGTGGTTATTGATCTGAACATGGATTTATAATCCTTCCTATCAAAGTTAGATGTGCCATTACTTTTTGTATCCAACTAATAAACTCTTCTTCGGATTGAGTTCGTTTAGCATAGTTACAATTAGAACAACATGGGACACAATTATCTACTGAATACCCAAGAAACTTCATCAACTAGCGAATGAAGCCGCTCTTTGGTCACATCAAGTGCGTAACCATCGTTTACGAGCATTTTTAAAAGTCTATAAATTTCAAAATCCATATTTCCTCCTTACTTTATATGCTCCGCTATCATCTGAAGCGCGGATGATATTTTATTTAATCGCTCTCCTATAGCTATGAGCATAACTACTATGCAGAATAGCCAATAGCATATTGCTATATTATTTTTATTTTCTATATCTTTTTGAAGTTTATCCAATCTTTTACCGAATATTTCTTCGAAATGATATTTAAATTCATTAGCAGTCATTTTATCTCCACCAACTTCTCTATGAGCTCTTGTAGTTGAATTAAGATGATTAAAGCTATAAAGGACAGTAGCCAGTACACTAAATTCCGTTCTTTATCTGCCATAGAATGGCCCGTGGCGGCGTTTTAAAGCCCTTGGAGAGATTTTTATTTGAAAAAGGATGTAGGAGTTCACTTGCTTTCTGAAGACTCGGAAATAGGCTCTAAACGATAATCGTCTGATGCGTCGTATGGACAACTATTTAAGCCGATAAGCACAGAGCCTTTTGTGAGATGAAATTCGTGGTATATTCCAGGTGGAACCCTATGTAGCTCACCAGGTTTCATTTCAGTTCCTACTCTAATAGGGTTTGCAGAGAAAAACACCGTACATTTTCCAGATGAGAGTATAAAAATTTCCTCTTTCAATTTGTGGTAGTGTTTTCCAATAACCGTATCTTCTTTAGCTACTATAAGTTTGGCTTCCGGATATGAAAATAAATCGCGCCTCGCGTCAGAATGAGTTGGCTCCATTATTTTAGTTCCTCTAATTTATTTATTAACTCAAGTTTTGCTTTTGGGAGTGTCACGTCTAATGGAAACTGATCCAATACAAGTTGAAACTCATCTTCAGTCAAATCGACTTCTTGAAGAACGTATTTCATTCCGTATCTTTCTGGGACTTTTGTTATTCTATAGTAACTCATTTAAGTTTTTCCATTTCTGCATCAACCATCATTTTCACTAGTTCAGCAAACTTTACACGGGGTTCGAAGCCTAAAATTCTTTTGCTTTTGCTTGCATCTCCTAGCAACAAATCAACTTCCGCTGGCCGAGCCAATTCCTTGTCGTATTCCACATAATCTTCCCAATTTGGGAGTCCGGCATATTCAAATGCTAATTGCACAAATTCTTTTACCGAATGTGTTTCTCCAGTTGCTATTACAAAATCATCGGGAGTTGGGTGCTGTATTATCTTATAAATCCACTCAACATACTCAGGCGCATAACCCCAATCTCGTTTAGCATCTAGATTCCCTAGAACTAATTTAGTTCTGCGCCTAGCAGCGATTTCTGCCGCTGCGATGGCTACCTTTCTACTTAAGAAAGCTGGTCCTCGACGCGGCCCTTCGTGATTGAAGAGAATACCGCAGTATACTTTCATTCCATAAGCTTCCCGCCAAATTCTCGCAATATTATATGCAGTTACCTTCGATGCTCCATACGGAGAACGCGGATAGAATGGTGTGTTTTCATTCTGCGGAGTTTCCTGAACCTTTCCAAACATTTCGCTCGAACACGCTTGATAGATTTTACAATCTATCTTCAGTATTCTCACAATTTCCAAAATTCTTAGTAAACCATTTGCGTTGATATCCTGAGTGATCCCTGGATGATCATAAGAATCTCTAACCTGACTCATTGCCGCAAAATTATAAATTTCATCTGGTTGTGATTTTTCTATAGCTGCAAAAAGGCTGGTTGTGTCCTGCATGTCCGCAGTATGAAGCGTGATTTTATCAATTACGTTTGATAGATTAGAAAGATTTGGTTGGGAGATTCTTCTGGCAATTCCGTGGACAGTGTAGTTTTTAGAAACTAAAAGATCGGCTGTGTGTGAGCCGTCCATTCCGGTTATTCCAGTTATTAAAGCTTTTTTCATAATTTATTCTCGGTTGCGGGAGTCCCGATTCTCCGACCCGCCCTTGTCCCATCTCCTGATTTGGAGCCCAGAGTTTCCTCCGGTTAGCCGAGGACCGTGCGATTTTATTTATCGTTCTTCTCTACACTAAACCGAGAAATTCAAAATCGGTGCGGATGTTTGCTAAAGAGGATCGCCCAGTACACCCGCACTAAAACTGGTTTTCATTGAAATTAGCGCAGCTCAGGTCGCTTGATGCTTCGTTTGTGTAGTCCAGGTCTGCATTTAGGCACTTGCTTTCTACAACCCCAACCGCATCACCCTCAATGACTGCGCTACTAAATTAGTTGTCATCCGCATAAGGCTCTATGTTGAGAATGAGCCCCTCGCCCATACTATTCTTTATGCTGTTACGTTTCTGAACAAAATTCCCATGCTCATAAAATATGCCGGCTTCGTACACGTTTTTGCTTGGTCGAATCTTTAGGCGAATTTGGCGATCTGCATCTGCGTGAAAAGAAAACGGCAGTGAATACTCCTGCTTGGCGATTTTGATTATGGCACCATTTGGCAACTTCATCCATCCGTCAACTACAATTGGAAACTTTTCTACGCCTACTCCATGAATTTCAACCGTGTAGATTCGGCTCGGTTGTCGTTCCTGAGCCGTTCCGACAAAACATATCCCTAACATGAAAACCACTAAAACCAATACCTGAATAATACTTCTCATTTGCCCTCCTATTAGTTTTCTTCTGCGTATTTTCTAAGCCAGCTTGCTGCCGCAGTAATTTCGTTATCCGTTATTGCGGTTCCAAATCCGTACAAGTAATTAGCTAGCCTTAAAACTTCGTCTTTGTCTTCTTTATTCATGTTTTGTTCCTAAAAAACTTGATTTGGTGGCATCAGAATCTGTAGAATACACCACCACCAACATTATAGCTTCTTACTGTGGTGGAAACCAGCCCGTTATCCAGAACAAGAAACCCTGCGCTGGCTACAGCCTTTGCTCCGAAGTGGGAATCGCCGAATCGATAAAAATACTCCCCAGTGAATCTTGCACCAGAAGCATCAGGATCGCTACCAAACGCCCTTGTCAGAGCTTCAGCCCGAAATATAAACTGATCTCGAACATTCAATCCCACACCAACAGTCGGTGTAAATACTCGGTCGTTTGCGCGAGGATTAAAATGAGTCTTCAGTTCTCCACCAACAAGAACTGTCGGTCGAAATGTTCCAGTCCCAAAGTTCTTTGTTAGAAAGAGAGAATCTGTTACTACATTCCCATCTCCATTTGCAGAAGGAAGTGCTTCAAGGACTGCAAATCTATTTGACAGAACGAATCCCTTGGAGAAATTGTAATCTCCGTCAATTCCAATCTGCCAGTTTGTCCGCGCAAAGTTCTGATCTACGTTTGCGGACGCTACGACAGCGACATTATTCTCCTGCGCTTGTGCGGCGCCGACAAACAACATGACTGTAAGTACAGCAAACAAAATCTTTGTAAACAATTTATTCAATAGTTTTTCTCCTGTGTTAAATTTCAAACCCTTAATTATGCTCCAAGTTTTTCCCAATCCTATTCAATGAGATTCTGGCAAACATGCTCAAAACAAATTTCAGTTATTTCATCATCGGTTACGTCGTCATGAAATTCAATTTCATCGGTTACTTTTGAGCCAACTATATTAGTTTTTGCTGTAATTTTTACTTTCATATTTTTAATAGGCTCAAGCCGGGGGCGAGGTGAACTCCCCCGGCGAGCCATTGGGCAAGCTTGAAAGGAGGTAAAAGCTTCTTGCCCAATCCTTTTTATTCTAAACTATTTTATTGTCTGTGTCAAGTTTAATAAAATCCCTTTAAAGCTTCTTGAGCAGCAGCTTTTGCAACTCGATACATTGTTCTTCTATCACCGTCGCGTACTTTAAATTCGAAATCAAAATTATCTTCATTATCAAGAGCTATTTCTGACGGATGATTTGGGTCGCGATCATCAGCTACCCACTGTGAACCATCCGCGTTTAAACGCGATATTTTTATTGCCATTCCATTTTCTTTACAAAACTGAAATTCGTTTGGGAATCTCATGTCAGCTATCAGCGCAATATCTGGGGATTCTTCTTCTATTTGATATTTAAGACAATCTACCCAAACATTCTCATTAATACTTCGCATGATATCTGTACCAACTAATTGTAGAATTCTCGGATCTTTATCTTTCATCCACCCAATTGCACGGCAGAATGATTTTAAAGCTGTTGCAAACGAGTAAATTTCAACTACGACTCCTAGTTCTGCTTCTTGTATATTTTCCCGTATAGTCCGAGCGAGAAGATTCTTCCCCTGTCGCGCCTTATACCCAATTCCAACTATTTTAGTTTTCATATAATTTGTAAAATATCACTCCATCCAAAAACCCTTGTTATATTGTGATTCAATTCAACATCCTGATTCCAAGGCTGATTAAACAAAAGAAGTTCCTTGTTTGGATAATCCAGGATTTCTTTAGCTAACTGCGGACTGTCATCTACATACAAATCGTAATCCAGTTCTAATTTAGAGTGTCTTCCAAACGCATCTAGGGCGATGTAAGTATCGTATGGAAACCTGTGGTATTGCAGCCAGTTTATTGAGTCCCCAACTGTGTTACGATTTCTTGTTGAAACTATGTCCACCCTATCAGTTGGCATGTTATATTTTTCTTTTAGATATTTTACTCCATCTACGGAATCATGGATGACTGGCATCTTTCTCCAAATCAACCATGCTAAATCGAAGTAGCGCCACATAAGATGCTTGGCTGCTTCAATCCCAAACTTTTCTTCTACAACTTGAAAGATACTGAAGTACTTATAAGCATCCCAAGACTCCCAATCTTCTGTAGAATAATTAGTTCCAAAGTCTGTGTTAAGTTCTCGCAAAAAAGCATCTTGTAATCCCGCAAGAACTCCATCCAAATCAACTGCAATACGCATTTAAATCCTTTCCAGTAAACGCCAACCACCACAAAAATCTGAACAGTCATCACACAACCATGTAGACCCACATTCACAGTAAAAAACATGAACACTTTCCGGTGGCAAAAAAATTCCACAGTGGCAGATTTTCATAGCTTTTTATCTGGAACACACTTTCCCGGTCCATGTCCACTTCCTTGAATATTACAAGGCTTGCCACAATAAGCACAAGTATATGATTGGATTTGTTCGTTAGGTAAAATTTCACTCATTATAGATTCTCATCCTCTTCTATTAATTTTCTAATATCTCTGAGTTGTGTATACACCCCTTGAGAGCGTCCATTTACTTTGTCCAGTGCGCGAAGGCAGCGTTCGGTGGCAGCTTTCCAAACTTTGTGATATTTTGGCGGCTGTTCTTTTGCTTCAAGAACAGTGCCATACCATCGTTCAAACCCGGCAATTAATTTAATTGTCATAGATTCTCATCTTCCTCAATTAAACGGCGGACTTCCTTACATGCATCTTGCCATCTATGATTATGAATATCAATTTTTGCAGTTTTCTCCACCGCCCTTAATGCTCGTTCAGTTGCCGCTCGCCATGCTTCTTCGGAGTTAGGCGACCAATCGTTCTCTTCGCAATAATCATTAAAAAATTTATCGTATCCTTTCAATATATACACTCCTTCCAAATAATCGGATCTTCGTTCATAGTTTCCAGCCAGTATTCCCTACCAAGCGCAAGGTGTTTTCCAGTCTCACTCCCCAATGCCCTCGGGATATTTTCGTAGTACTGTCTCGGTTTTATAAGTCCTGCCGCCGCCTTCACATCCAAACTATCCATACAGAGTTTTGCTGCCGATGCCCTGCGCTGCATGTCCAAGTCTTCTCCGCCGAACAAACCAAAGTTTACATCAAATCCGCCCAAAACTTCAACTGCTTTTCTAGTCATGACTGTAAAACAACCATCCCCGGTCCTTCTTCGGACTAAAGAAACTCCGTTCCTTATGAACTCTGCTGATGGCTTGTAAGGACTAAGTTTATCTGTATATGAAAAGAAATCATAGCCTGTTTTCTCTATTGCGTCAAGATATATTTGAAAGACTTTTGGATCGACTAGCAAATCATCGTTAAGGATAAAAAGAACGTCAAGATTTTTTCTTTCTTTGAAATATTTTATGGCGCGGTTGGAATTTCTAGCTACTCCACCATGTTCATTTGCAATAATCAAATTATTTCTAGACACAGAAAAATTTATATCTTTAAGAGAATAGTCATCAAACACTACTATTTTAATTGCCCCTCCTGCTAAAGAATCCAGCAATCCTTTTAGCAATTCTGGGCGTCTATAATGTAAAATCGCTATTAACGGGTTCAACCCCATATCAACCATCCAATTACAAGGACTTTAAGAATACAAATTTCCACTAGATTTTCTTTGCACATCTGGGAAAATTTATTCCACATTAGTCGATCCTCAACAATGCTTCCAGTTCTTGAATTCCTTCTTGAGTTATATTTGGATCGCTGGCAAGTTCTACAAGTCGTTCTCGGTATTCATTTGGGCGCCGTTCCCAGTCCCCAAAGAGTTTGAGCATCTCTACCAAAGGAAATTTATAACCCTTCGCTTGGTACTTCGCCGCTCTAAACATCGTACTCACAGGACAGTGAATATGTTGAATTCTCAGACGTTTTTCTTTTTCATCAGTCTCAAATTGAGGATCAACTAAAACTTCGTTTCCGACAATCCCAGCACGAGCGACTGAGAAATCGAATTCTTCTATTACAGCATCCAATGTACCACAGAACTGCCGTATTAAATTAAAACGGTTAGTTTGATTTTCTGAATTCTTCGTAATAAACAAGTATGACATTGGAGTTTCGGATTTCAATTCCGCGATGCCCCTCAACTTCAAGTACATCGCAGTCACTGCATCTTGATCCGTTGCGAAAATATCCACATCTGAATAGTGTGCCGGAGATTCATTCGTTGATGCCGCAAATCGCGCCGCTCCACCGGCTATAAAACAGCCACCAACAAGCAAACTCTGGAATTCTTGGAATCTCGCTAGTTCATTTACAATTGGAAGTTTTACAAAGTTCATTCCTTCACCCCACACGCCTTCAAGAATTTACTTCTATCAAACAAAGAATTTGTTTCTTTTAGCTTGTCCGCAAATCGCTTTGCCATGCAACAAATATAGCAGCGCCCGTCGCCCGCTACTGACGGCAACTCATGATGTGAGTTTAGTAAAACTTCTGCAATCAATTCAAAATCTTTCCTAGTCATATTCCTCCCACTGCCACCAAAATTCTACAAAATATTCTGGATTCTCTTCGTCTTCCACCGCCGGTTCATCGCGATCTTCCCAATCTTTTGGATCGCATGCGTAGTTCATTTTTCACCTACTAATTTAGTCGCCGAATCTTGAGTATTTCGTCGAGCCCTTTGTCAAAAGTCCCCCAAACTTTGATGGCAAACGCAGCCTCTCTTCTGCGCCGAAATGCAAGAATTGCATTGTGATCACCATCTATCCATTTTTTAATTTCAGTGTCCCAAATCCCCCAGAGTTTCATGCTTCCTCCGTATCAAGTAAAATCTCAGATCGTAACCTAATAAATTCATCCGGTAAAGGAATTGGCGCGCCTCCATTGCTCATCATCTGATAATTTATGTGCATTTTATCCATCACTGGCGTTCCCAAATTAAACAGAATTGCAAAACACATGTTCGGGCAGAGTTTTGTTGGAACATAAAAATATCCGTCAAAAATATCTGCGAGGATAAAATCGGCTTTGCAATACGGACAGCGCCCGTTACGAATTCTGTGCCGCTGTCTGAATTTCCTGAATAACATTTGCTAGCTTTCTCACTGATTCCAACTTCCTTGCTTCTCTTTCGTCCCAAGCATTCAAGCATGTTTCGGAACAAAAATCTTCCATCCATGCACATTTTTTGCAGAATGCATCGCCACAATAATTACACTCATTAAGTTTTTTTGAGAATCTGATAGTCATTCAGTCTCCCCGTCTGGCATATTAAAAGCACATTTATCAGAACAAAAATCTGGATAATTAGAACAGTTCGTGCAGAACGGTTCTTCGCAATTCCCACAAATTTCAATACATTTTGAATCTTTCATTAAAACTTCCTTGGATTATTTGAGGAAATCCATCTATAGCTTGTCCCTTCCGTTGGTTGCGGCCTTAAATGTTCATGAAGTTCTTTACTTTCATGTCCACACCATTTACAACGAATCCCTCTATACATATCATCCGAAAAGTTTTCATAGTTTTCAGAGCCACACTTAGAACACTCGACTTTCTGTTTCAAATTAATATACATTTTTTCCTAAATCCTCGCGGGACTGACGACGAATCGGCAGTCAAATAAATCGTCCACATGTTCAAAAATCACCCTGCTCATTTCTTCAGCCCCATACCAAATTCTAACTTTTTTACTTTTGCCCACGCCAGCCGCGAAATAGTCACTCTTAAAGCCCTGAGTCAGTTCGTTACTCCCTGCCCCACCTTCAGAATCTATCTTCGTAACTACCGAACCGTCTTCAGTGCCCGCGATTTTTATCCCGTCTCTTAAAAAGGACACCGCAATGTAGCCGTGAGAATCATCTGACTTCGTACCAGCGCTAGTTAGTTTCAAAGCACTCAACAATTCTCCAGAATCTACCTCTATAAACGACATTCCATTATTTTTAAACAGCGCTGAAACATTTGGCGGGCCTTCTATCGCCGCCGGACATGAATATCTGATTCCTTGCGTCGTTCCGATACTTAGTTTGTTTTCGGAAATCCCGAGATAAATTGTTTCTTCCACATTTGAGAGAACTTTTTCAAATGAATCAAGAAAAATTACCGGAATCAGCGCGTCTGCTTTGTTTATAATCGCTTCGTTTTTATGAGAAGCTCCGGCTATTTTATGATTTGACGCGGCTACGGCCCACACCTGCCCCGGCCTGAAAATCAATCGGATACTTTGAAACATCCCCGCTCCACCATCTACCAGCGCCTTGCGAACTCGCTGCAAAAGTGCCCGGAGAGCTGCGACTTCCAACGGAATTTCAAGTGGCGGCGCTGACCACGCTGGCGGCAAAGTTTCGATGTGGCGCACGGGCCACCGCGCTACTAAATTAGTTCCTGAAATCCTGACGCCCGCACCCCCAGAGTCAGTCAGATAACTTGATATTGTAAGAATTTCTGATGAAGAATTTTGACACGTTGTAATAAATTTGGAAAGTGGTAGAAAAGTATCGCCATGCTCAAGAACTTCCGCTTCCAAATCTATTTCGAGTACTTCATGTCCGTTAAATATTCTGAAGGAAGCTGTATCATCCTGAGCGTGGAGAACGATGAATTCTGAAGCGGCCTTGTCCTGCGCGTTTTTACTAGTCGTTCGCGCAACTGAAGAAATTAATGACAGAACTTCCTGAAGAATGTCACGTTGGATTTTTATTTGCATTTATGACCACTGCTCCGCCATTGCATTTGCAATTCCTTGAAAGGTTTTGCTGCGCACCTTTTCTCTCTCTGCTGGCGGTAGAGATGCTGCTTCGACATACCAACGTGCCATGCGTTTTCCACTTTTAAACATTGTATATTCTGGCTCAACTAATTTAGTTGGTACTAGTGGTGTAAGATTTTTCAACCATAAGCAAGTTTTCTTGGCTTCTGTGTGCCCAAATTGAAATGGCTGAATAATTTGATTTGGTTTTCTCCATCTTGTACTCATTATTCCAACAGGATTTTCTATACAAATTTTATCTATATTTGCATTTACAAGACTCATAAAGAATTTAACCGCATCTTCTCTATCTTGCACCCTTGTTGGAAATCTATCTTTATATTCAGGCTTAAACCATTTATTTCCTGTAGTTGTAAGATATGTACAAGGTGGGTGTGCAACCATCAAATCCCACTTTTGTTTTAGCATTTCTGAAATATAACCCTCAAAATGCTGGCCGGGAATTTCCGTTGGCAGTAAATCACAACTCCAAGCATCATGCCCTCTTGCTTTAAAAGCTTCTCTAACTATTCCGCTGAATTCACACGCAATTAGTACACGCATTTTATTATATTCTTCGCTTTATAAATCCACCAACAAATCCAATTGTAACTCCAAATAAAAATCCGCTAATCCAAACATAAACAACTCCGGCAATGAGATTAAAATTCATTTCATTATTTCCTTCCACGGACTCACTACTATTTTAGTAGCCCCCGCCAGTAAAAAATCGTCAAGTCCTTTTCCAATCTCGGCATCCCACGTAGCCACGGAGACTGTACAGCCCGAGCGCGCCTGGATAGCATCGTACTGTCTTTGCATTGCATTTCTAACAAATTTATTTGTCTGCCAGTCCATATCATAAGCAAAAACTAGAGAATCAAAATTCAAACTAGCGTTGGCAATTTCCTGCATCGCTGCATCTGTCCCGGCTTTTCCTAGAATCGGCAGGCCAGTTAACATCCCCACCAAATCAGATTTTAACATCCCCTCAACTATATATGCAACTCTCCCCTTACCCGGAACCCAGTGTACCGGACATCCACTGCTTGCACCGGAATCCATGAGTTCTTTTTTCCCGTCCGGAAGAATTTTAAGATACGAACTAAACCACTTGTATTTAGTAGTTTCCGAATACGTGCGCATTTGGAGCGCTCGAATTCTTCCTTGTATATCTCTGACGGGGATGAGAAATCCCGGTCGAATATTTGCCTTCCAATTCGATTGCTCCCTAAAAAATCCAGGAACGCGGTCGAGTATAAAACCTTCTCCAGAAAGTCTTTCGGCAACGTCGTCAGTTGTTCTGTAGTTAAGCTGGGCAATTTGTTTCTCCGAAAGTCCACGAGAAAAAAGTGATTCCTTTTCTCTGTCTTCTAGTGTGAGCATTTCTAACATCCGGTTATATACGGCGTGGCGCCTGTGAATGCTCGCAGGAAGCGGTCGCTGTGGGGTGGCGTTTGCTGGCGTTTCCAGACCGTTTGCGAGGCTTTTATGAATGAACCGACCATCAGATGCCACCCGGTTACTCTGGCTTCTTAAACAAATAGAGATTCGTCGCCCGTTCCTTATAATGTAAGTGCAGCCTCTATTTGAGTTACAAGCCCAGCATCTGTCTGCGTAGTTAACCCTTTGGAAGCCACGGCTAAAATAGTTGCTCATGGATAAACTTACCAAGTTGTATCAACCCTGTCTACCTCCCTCAAAAGATATCTAATTGCTTTCGCCGCTTCTAGCGCCAATTCATTTCCCGGTGACATGTCTAAACTTGTTCCCCCAGCTTCATCAAGCCTGTTTAATAGTTTTTTTATTTCTGTATACATTTTAACCTCCGTTTTTCACGTATTCCTCGTATTCAGCATCTCCCTGTCTTACATCATCCCACATTTCATTTTCGGATTTTTTATAAAACTCGCAAGTTGCTGCGATAATGGATTTTACCCACTCTGCTACATGCTCTGGTCCATCAAGTCCTGACAGCCCGCCAAGCAAAACCTCGTATGGCTGCCGTTCTAGAACTAAACATTCTTCACAGAATGCACAACTAATTGCACCAAGCGATGAACAGCAAACCCCTAATGCTGGTTCTCCACAAACTTCACATTTTAAATCGTTCATTCTTCCTCCTCTAGATACGGAAGTACATGTTGTGGGAGAACATGACACTCACAACCACACCGGGCTGTCTTTCCGTCACCATCGACTGTTTCATAAGCGCATTCAGCGCAGCGCCAGTCTCCATGCATACACGGCTCGAACATTCGCCAGCGAAGTACCGGAGTTAGATTTTCTATTCTTTCGTCTAAGACTGTCATTTCTTCCCCCTTTTTGTCTTCGGTTTTTCTGGTGGTTCGGCGCGATATAGCGCCAGAATCCCAGCAATCTGCTCCAGCGCTTTACTACCCACCGCATCACTCTCAATTCTAAACCCTGACTTATCTTTCCACAAGAACAAAAATATTTCAAGACTTTTATCTGGTTTGAGTAGTTTGCCTACTCCCACAGCTAGTGAGTTTAGAAGTTCTTCATCGCTTGAAAAACCCAAAGAAATCTTTTTCCCCTGAAACGCAACAAAGGGTTTTTCTTTTTCAAATATTATTTCGGAGTCTTCAAGAGCAAACAAAATCAATGATACCCCGGAAAATATACTCAGGGATTCATACGGTTTTTGAATTAGGATGTTGCCCACTTGCTATGTCCTTTAAAACTGACATTAACTCTTGGTGGCGGCGTTCCTCATCTCGGCATGTATTACAAATTTCGCCCATCATTGAGTCTATCATCTCTCTACATTTCCAACAGCGGAATCCAATTATTTCCCCGCGCCAGTTTTTAATTGAGTTGTTCATTTCTACTCCGATTTCGCAAGCTGTTTGATTACAAAGTAAGCTATTATGCTGGATATCAGAGCAAACGGTCCTGTTATACTAAACATTGTGGTGATTACTCGATCTTGGGTGCCCCATTCTGTAGGCACTTTGTAAGTAACCGCCTTCTTTATCATCCAATACGCCAACACCCAGCATAGTAACCAGCTTAGAACTAAAATAGTTATCAGCATTATTTGTACTCCGGTGGATACAAGATTTTTCCTCTGTATTTACTTGGAGATTCTGGCGCGTCAATGAACAGGCACCACTTTCCGGCAATACACGAATTTTTACTGTGCGGTTGTTCTGTCCACTGGTCACAATGAATGCAGCCAAAAGTATCACATGCTTCAAAAAGAGATGGCAGTTGCCCGCATCGATTACAGTTTGCTCTGTTCATTACTCTGCTCATTTCATCTCCTTTGTGCAACTGCCGCAGTGGTCCTTACTTCACCCAGTTCTTCAGCAGCGCCGTTCTCCCGCTCTGTTAATCGGAGTTTGGAGCCTCTAAACACGAGATTGATTCTGTCCTCGATCTCGCCTGCCCGTGCCTTTAAAATTGACACCCATCCAAATCTTATCGGAGATTTGTAAATTTTTCCGTTACAATCTCGGCAACGAACATACTCATTTGTTGGATGTTTTGGTTTGTTTTTATTGTTTTGTTTATACAGCGCCATTTCTTCTGGCGGACAGTCGCATAAGAATTCTGCCTTGCGCATTCGCATCGCGAGGATGATTGAGCCGTCAGATTCAAAAGCTGACGTGCCAGCCATCTCGCTCCCGCTGAGTTCTTCTTCTCTGAATGCAGCGCCCATTCCAGCCTTGTTCATTTTAGACAACAGAACAATCAAGATTTTGTACTTCAACGCCAGCAATCTAAACCCACGGCTAATTGCTTCCAGTTCGTTTACTCGGTTGTTTCCGTCCCCTCGGCTAACCAACTGCGCCTGATCTACAACTACAATTTTTACCCCATCATTTTCTACTCTGCGAATAATATCTTCCTGAATTTCAAAAAGAGAAAACTTTTTATCTGAGACGAAAATCGGCAGAGTTTTTATGTGGTCCTTGATTCTGTGGATTTCTTTTAGCTCGGGCTCCGTAAATGCTGGTTCACCGTATTCAAGGGAACCTCTAAATTTGTTTGCATTTGAAATTATGTCGTCCTTATTAAACTGCATAACCGCACGTTCAAACCATTCTTCAGCGCTCATTTCGAGAACATAAGCCGCTCCCGGTATACCATCTTCTACCGCATTAGCAAGAAGAATATCTTCCGCTAATAATGATTTTAATGACCCAGGTGCCCCAGTTATCATCACAAACTCACCCGGATGCATTTTCATGAGCATTCGATCCACAGTCGGTAAAGAAGTCGTGTATCCAACAACTCTACCAGCCTGAAGTTCGGCGAGTTTTTCATCGTGTTTCAGAGCTATTTCGCTGAACGGTTTTGAAGGCTCTGATCCTGGCGCTGCTATCGAAAAAATCTGTCCAGTTATCGTAGCCGCTGATTCAGAACTTCGGGTTTCTCCGGCGTCCAAGAGTTCGGCCTGTTCTTTATACAGCGCGGACAGCCTACGTCGTGCGGCTAGCTCGCCACAAAGTCGCGCAGCCGCCTCGCCGTCTACATGCTCTAGTTCAAAACAATGCTCTAAAAATGACAGCGAGTCTGGTCCAAGTTTTTCATTTAGCCGTAGAACGTCAACAACATGAGCGATGGAAACTTCCGTATCACTTTGGATTAGTTGTTCGATTGCCCACAATGCATCGCGGTTCGTCTCGTCGCTGAGATCGTCTGGCCTACATAGCGACAGGACTTTTCTGGCTTGACCTTTAAGAGCCCCCGCGAGGCATTCAAATTCACTACGCAACGAAATTAATAAACTGTCTGACAATAATCACCTATCCTATTTCAATATCTTCAAGTTCTAGTTCATGTTCAAATTTATCTTTTGCTTCTAGGA
>Ga0070705_100000804_pt1 | contig 17709 bp, 10 predicted proteins | sample KBSK5253metaG_FD_65455 | JGI IMG/M metagenome (GOLD analysis project Ga0070705, IMG submission 65455) | Corn, switchgrass and miscanthus rhizosphere microbial communities from Kellogg Biological Station, Michigan, USA - KBS K5-25-3 metaG | ecosystem: Host-associated > Plants > Roots >... | reverse complement strand
GCTCGAAACTCTGCGCGAGAAGTTCGCGAGCGAAGTTTCGCCCGCACAGCTCAATGCGGCAGACAATCGTCACTTCTTACGAAACTGGTGGGCGTTTCGAAAAATCCGGCGGCGATTTGACTGGAGGCTCTGGGCGTTTATCACCGGCGGCGCAACGCTCGAACCCGACACTGAGAGCTTCTGGCGACGACTCGGCTATGCGGTGGTTCAAGGATACGGGATGACGGAGACTGCTTCTCTCGCGAGCCTCTCGCATCCGTTCCGCACGCGCCACGGCTCTATCGGGAAGCCTGTAGCAGGACAGGAATTGAAGCTGAGCGACAGCGGAGAAATTCTCGTGCGTGGCGCGAACGTGTCGCCCGGGTATTGGGCCAACGGCATCAAGCCAATCGCGGACGAGCAGGGCTGGATACACACGGGCGATATCGGAGAAGTCGGACCACAAGGCAATATCTATTTTCGCGGCCGCAGCAAAGACACGATCGTGACTGCTGCGGGACTCAAGATTTATCCAGCCGATCTCGAGAATGCACTCGATCATCAACCGGAGATCAGAGCGAGCGCTGTGATTCCGTTGCCTGGTGCCAAAGGAACTGAGGCGCTGGCCGTGTTGATTCCACGCGATCAAGCATTCGATTTGGATTCTGCGGTGAAGCGTGCGAACGACTCGCTGGCAGAGTTTCAACGCATTCGACACTGGGTCGTTTGGCCCAGGGCAGACTTTCCACGCACCATTGGTACGCGAAAGGTTATTAAGGGGCAGCTTGCAGCGGCAGTAGAAACGATGGTGCCTGGGGCGCCGTTTAGTCTCCCCGTAATCAACAAAATCACGGGACTCAACGCAGCCGGCGTCAGCGTGACAGCAAACCTCGCCGACGATCTCAAACTCGACTCACTGGGGCGCGTCGAACTGTTGAGTGCGTTGGAAGATCAATATCAGATCGAACTTGACGAAGCGGCAATTACAGAAGCTACCACTGTTGGGGACGTTGAACGGATCATCAGCCAGGCCAAGTCCGACGCGGTGGCTTACCCGTATCCGAGCTGGGCCATGCGTTTTCCGATGACGTGGATACGACCGGTTGTTTATAACCTGTTCCTTTTGCCCCTTTCATGGATCATGTGTCGCGTGCGCGTGATCGGTGCTGAGAAACTCGCCAACGTGAAGGGTCCGGCGCTGTTGATCTCAAACCATGTTACCGACGTCGACGCGCCGCTGATCGTATCCGCGTTACCACTGCGTTGGCGGCTGCGACTGGCGATTGCGATGTCGGGAGAATACCTGCGCGACTGGCGCTTGAATTCAAAGGTTAAGTACGCACTCGCGGCAGGGCTTTTCAACGTTTTCTCGCTGCCGCGGCAGAGTGGGTTTCGGCAGAGCTTCGCATATGCGGGTGAAGCGTTGGACCGGGGCTATAGTGTTCTGATTTTTCCGGAAGGAACAGAGACGAAGGACGGACGAATTCAACCGTTTAGAGGAGGCATTGGGCTCCTGGTGTCGGAACTTAACGTACCTGTCATTCCGATCATGTTGCATGGTCTGTTCGAGTTAAAAAAGAAGCGGCAATTCTTCGTCCGCCCCGGAACCGTGTCGGTGACTTTCGGCGAGCCGATCAAATTCTCGACGGAGCAAACGCCTTCAGACATCACAAAAGCATTAGACAGGATTTACAAGATGTCTCAGGATTTCCAAGATTAATCCTGCACATCCTCTTAAAATCTTGAAAATCCTGTTAAGCTAACTGATAAACCTGGATCGCCTGCTCGCGACCTCTAACCTGGACCTGGCCCATCGGAACCGCTTTGCCGCCGTCTGCATTGACCGCCTGCCAAACCATCTCCGAGATCAGTAACTGCGAATCGAAATCTTTGTTCAGTTTCTCGATCCGCGCCGCGAGATTCACGACGTCGCCAATCACCGTGTACTCACGTCGCAATTCCGAACCGATGCTCCCTGTAACGGCTTCCCCCGCGTGTAAACCGATTCCGACCGTCGTAGGCAGGATCGCACCTGACCTCACTTCCTGATGCACTCTCGCGAGAATCTCCTGCGCCGCTTCGAGCGCGTTCGCACAGTCTTTCCCGTCGGACAGCGGCGCGCCAAACACCGCCATAAACCCATCGCCTAAAAACTTGTTGATGATCCCGTGATGTCGATTCACGATCTCGATCATGAACTCAAACAACGACTCGAGATATTGGACCACCTCTTCAGGACTTCTCTTCTCGGCGAATCGCGTGAAATCTCTGATGTCGAGAAACATCACACAGACGTTCTTGCTTTCACTTCGCAGATCAGGTTTGAGATCGAGCAGTTTGTTCATGACTTCCGGCGACACGTACTCGCCGAACGTGCGCGAGATACGGTTTCGTTCATCGATTGCCGTAAACGAACTCAAAATGCGTTTTCTGATCTGGCGAGTCACGAGACCGGTTACGACGCCAGTCAGGAATAAGAGAAACCCTTTGAATACGTGCTGTGGAATGCCTACGAGAATCGGTTCGACAACAGCGCCGGCAGCTTGATGGACCAAATAGATCGAGAGCAGGGAATATTCCAGACCCGCCACTGCGCCGGTAAAGATACACAGCTTTACATCCAGGCGGAGCGCTGCCAACGAAATGAACAGAGGGTAGATGAACGCAGCCGGAGTAAACAGCGTGTAGATTGGACCAAGAAAGAGCGAGCCGACGATTATGCCGGTCGTAGGAATACTCGTTTCGAGAAACGCGCTGACATACTTCAGAGCGCTTGACGGTTTAGTATGGGTTTTGATCAAACGACTAATGAGAGTACGTTCGGCCAGCAAAAAACAGAGATTAGCTGCGAAGACCACGCCAACGGCCATCAGGAACCCGTGCATGTTTCCGTGAAATACAGCCTGAAATTGTTCGGCAAAGATTTGCGCCAGTAGCACTACCGACAACGATGCACTGACAATAGCGCCAATCAGAATCGTCACGCGCAGTCGATCGCTCTTCAGACTTTCGAGTGCAAACTCCTGCTCAAATACGTCGTGGTCCATCGCTGCGCGTCTTCGCCTGCGCCGCGCTAATCGTGTTGCTACTGACATGGGAACACCTCAACCTATTCGCCTGGCGGCGCCGCTTTGCAGCCGTTCAGTCGTGACAATCGCGCGTTTGTGCCAACCTCGGCCAATCTCGCCCCCGGGATCTGACGCGCTGACTTCGAAAACAAAAAGCTTCCCCTCGCGTCCCGTGTAACGCGCGGTTGCTGTGACCTGCACTCCCGGAGGCGTGGGCGCCGTATGTGTTATGTCGACAGTTACGCCGACCGACAACTCACCGGGTTCAAGCAGAGGCAGGAGCACGCGCGACCCCGCGATCTCCATCAACGCCACCATCTTCGCCGTCGCAAAAACCGGCGGAAACTCGTCGCCCGTCTCGCTTGCTATCGAGCTCGCGAGATCGTTTGGACCAACGACGAGTTGGGCCGTCGCAGTCGTATTCAGTTCAAGTTGTTTCTGTAGAGGCATCACCTAATACTCTTTCTGTGTAATCTGTGGGCTCTTCCTTATCCCACTTCACGAGCTTCAAGTCGAGCACGAAGATCGCATACAACACCAGAGACGAGCTAAGTTGTTGTGGGTGAATGGGATTGAATTTCTGACGAGGTATTATTGAGTGTGAGGGATTTGGGGGTTCGACGCCATATATCGCTTCGGACGCCAAATATCGCTTCGATGTTTCCTCGCAAAGACGCAAAGGCGCAAAGGCGCAAAGAAAGAGTTCTTCCTTTGCGCCTTTGCGTCTTTGCGAGGAAAAATGTCTTACGGGGTTTCGGGAGCCGGGGTTTCCGTGACGGCCGGCTTCTGTGACCGCCGCGAACGGAACAAGGAGGTGCGATCGAGTACGTTCTCCTGGAACTGCTCGAGATAAAGGTAAATGACCGGCGTGATGTACAAGGTGATGAACTGCGAAACAATCAGTCCGCCAACAACCACCAACCCCAGCGGCCGTCGCGACGAACCATCCGCGCCATAACCGAGCGCGATCGGCACCGCACCAAAGACCGCCGCCAGCGTCGTCATTAGAATCGGGCGGAAACGGTCCATGCTCGCATCGTGAATCGCCTTGTCTGCCGCCTCGCCGTGCTCCACGCGCTGCCGCGCAAAGTCGACGATCATGATTCCGTTCTTCTTCACGATACCCATTAACATGAACATACCGACGAACGCGTAAAGTGACGCCTCCTGACCAAACACGATCAGCGTCAGGAGACCACCGACGAGCGCTGTTGGCAGTGTCGAAAGCACAGTAAGCGGATGGACGTAGCTCTCGTAGAGGATCGCGAGGATCACGTACATCACAAACACCGCGAGTCCCATCAATAGCGTCAAACTCGTAACGGTTCTGCTGAACGTCAGCGCCTCACCTTGCAGCTCTGCACGAACGCCCGGCGGAACTACTTCGCGCGCCGACTTCTCGATGAAATCCGTCGCCGTGCCGAGAGCCACGCCCGGCTTGAGGTTGAACGAGAGCGTCATGCTCGTGAACTGATTGAAGTGGTTCACCGACTGTGGACCAAGCGTCGATCTCCAGGTGACCAGTTCCTTGAGCGGCACAAGCCGAGCGCCGTCGTCCGACTTGATATACAGCAGCGCAAGATCCTCGGGCTTCTCGCGCACCGAATCGTCCATCTCGAGAATTACCTGGTACTGATCGTCAGGCTGCTTGATCAGGTAGAGATAGTTTTGCGAGTAAGCATTGCGCAACAACGTCAGTATTCGCGCTTCCGAAACGCCGTACGTCTTCGCCTGGTCGCGGCGAAGGTCGATATTTACGTTCGGCGTGTTGTTATAGAGGTCGGATGAGACAGTCAGAAACAGAGGCGACGGTCTGAGTTTCGCCAGCAGGTTGTTACCAGTTTCGTAAACCTGGTTTGGATTAACACCGGAAATCGTGAACGAGTATTGACCCTGCGTCTGATTTGTAACACCCGTGCTAATCGAAAGCACTGCCCAGGGCCGCAAGAAGGTCATGACTCCGGGAATCGTGTTGAGCTTACCCATCATTTCCGCAGTCACGTCGGCAATGGGTCTGCGTCCATCTGGTGGTCCAATATAGGTAAAGGTGATGCCCTGGTTTGACGAAAGAAAACCGGTAGCACCTGTCAGCGTGAAGTCAGTAATCACGTGCGGATCCTGGTGCAACATCTCATCGACGCGATCCTGATACCCTTGCATCTGTTTTGGTGACGAGCCTTCTTTAGCGATAAACGCGCCGAAGATGACGCCACTGTCTCCCGGCGGCAGAAAGCTCTTAGGCACCAGCCTGAACAACCAGATGGTTCCCGCCAAACAGATGGCCCAGATCGCGGCCGAGATCCAGCGATGACGCAGGAACCACCAGAGCGATCCGCCATACAAACTGAGCACGCGTTTCTCGATACCGCCGATGACGCGTTCCACCCACGTCTTCTTCAAGCCGTGGCCGCGCTCTTTCAGAAGACGCGCACACATCAACGGCGTCAGTGTCAGCGACACCAGGCCTGACGCAATAATCGCAATGACGATCGTGATTGCAAATTCGCGGAAGATTCGTCCGACCAGTCCCGTCATGAACACCAGCGGTATAAACACAGCCGCGAGCGAGATCGTCATAGACACGATCGTGAAACTGATCTCCTTCGCACTGCTGATCGCCGCTTCGAAAGGTGCCTCGCCACGCTCGATGCGTCTCACTGTGTTTTCGAGGAAAACGATCGCATCGTCGACCAGAAAGCCGATCGCCAACGTCAATGCCATCAACGAAAGATTGTCGAGGCTATATCCAAGCGCGTTCATCGCAATGAACGTGATCAGCAGCGACAGCGGCAGCGCGACGACAGGTATCAGCGTGTCTGTCACGCGACCGAGGAAGGCAAAGATGACGATCACGACCAGCACGAACGCGATCATGAGAGTTACCTGCACGTCGACGACCGAGTGGACGATGCTTGCGGCACGATCGTAGACCGGCACGATATCGATCGACCCCGGCAACTCCGAAGCGATGGCCGGCAGAACCTCGTGGATCGACTTCGACACTTCAACCGCGTTTGCGCCGGCGCGACGACTCACCGCTATCACCAGGGTCGATGCGGGGACGGTACGACCGCGCACCCAGAAGCGCATGTTTACGCGTTCGTCCTGGACTGAATTTTTTACCGTGGCAACGTCGCGGAGGTAAACAGGCGCGTTGTTCGAACCGCCGACGATCAAGTTGCCGTACTGTTCGGCAGTTTCGAGCTGGCCTTGTGGTCGCAAGATCGCCGTTTGGGAGTTACTGTCCAACTGGCCCGCACCCGCGTAACTCGTTCCACTCTTGATGGCATTACTAAGATCGTCGATCGAAATGCCGCGCGCCCACATCTCCGCGGGATGCGCTTTAATGCGAATCGCAGATTTGGTGCCGTAAACGGCCACCTGCGACACGCCGGGCAGAATGCTCAGGCGCTGGCCCACCTGCGTGCTCGCGTAGTCGTACAACTGTCCGCGCGTCACGGAGTCGCTGACCATTGCGATGTACATCAACGGCTGATCGTTCGGATTCGTCTTTGAATAAGTCGGCGGCGATGGAAGATCCGGGGGCAGACTGCTGATCGATTGCGAGATCGCGGTCTGCACGTCGGTCGCGGCGGCGTCGATGCTCTTGTTCAGAGCGAACTGAAGCGTAAAGCTTGCAAAGCCCTGGGTACTCCGTGAAGTGACGACTTCCAGTCCATTAATCTGCATGAACTGGCGCTCCAGCGGCGTTGCGATGTTGTTTGCAACCGTGTCAGGACTGGCGCCGGGATAACCGACGCTCACCTGAATCACGGGGTAATCGACTGCGGGTAGATCGTTTACCGGGAGCTGCAAGTAGCTCAGCACTCCGAAAAGGATCACGGAGAGCGTCAACACTGCCGTCATTACCGGCCGGCGAATGAATGGTTCCGAGAGATTCATGATTTCGATCCGCTAACGGCGGTTGCAGCAGGACTATTTGCTTCTCGCGGTTGCTCGACCGCGACTTTGCCACCGGGAGTAACGCCAAGCTGTCCGTTTGTTACTACCTTTTCTCCGGCTGCGATACCTTTCTCGACGATGATCAGATCGCCTTGTCGCTGGCCCAGCGAAACTTGTCGATGCTCAGCGGTCGAGTCAGGCTTCACTACGATAATGTACGAACCATTGGCTGACATTTGCGGTGCGGAAGCAGGCACCAGCACCGCGCCTGGGACTGTTCCGAGCAGCAGTCGAACGTTCACGAATCGTCCGGGCCAGAATCGATGTCCGGGATTTGGGAGTGTGGCGCGAAGAGTCACCTGTCCCGTCTGTGTCTGAACGGCATTGTCGACGAACGTCAGCCGTCCGAAGACTGGGTCGTCGGCGGTGTCGGGTAGACGAACTTCAGCACTGAGAGTGCCTGCACGCATCTGGTCTTGTACCGCCGTCAGATTGTTTTGCGAGATCGTGAAGTCGGCATAGATCGGATCGAGACGTTCGATCACCAACAAAGCGTTGTTGGGAACACCGCTGGAGTCGTTGTTGCCCTGACCACCGGGGTTCACGACGTTGCCGATGTCGACGAGGCGTTGTCCGGCGCGTCCATCGATGGGCGAGTGAATGTAGCAATAACTGAGCTGGACCTTTGCCGTTTCGATTGCGGCCTGGTCCACCTTGATCGTTTCATCCGCGCTGCGCACTGCGGCACGTGCTGCTTCGGAGTTGGCTTTGAGCGAATCGTAATCAGCGCGGAATTGCTCGTACTGCTCTTTGGGTACGACGCCCTGTTCGACGAGTGTGTGATACCTCTGGACTTGTGCGAGTCCCCACTTTTCGCGCGCGACTTCGCGTGCGAGATTTGCTTCGGCTTGTTTCTTCGCGGCGGTGTCGCGAGCGAGATTGGCCTGGGCTTGTTTGAGATTTGCGTCAAAGGGTCTCGGGTCAATGGTAAAGAGCAACTGTCCCTTTCGCACGTTCGCGCCGTCGGAGAAATGAATTTGATTAATACGGCCTGAAACCTGTGGCTGAATGGAGACTGTTTCGCGCGCGACGATCTTGCCGAGCGCATCCATGTAATTCGAAACATCCTGAGACACGGCCGTACTCACGACCACTGGGGCCGGAGGGCGCGTGAAGTTCTGCTGCGCCTGATTGGAACAGCCTGCCAAAAGCGCAGTTAAAGTCACGATAACAGCCAAACGGCAGAACAAGGGCTGGAGGAGCTTCATAAGGTTCTTCCTTGGGTAAATCAATAATACGTATGGAGAGTGTAGCAGGTGTTAAGAGCAGGTAAAAACTTGTTAAGAATTGTGAAGCCAGATGTCAGCACGAGAAAGATAGTAGCCGGCGACATTCTCGTGGAATTTCAGGCGGAGACGAAACTCGGCATCCGTGAGGTTTGCCTTCGCCGCTTTATCATGGTTTGTGTTTGAGAGCTTTGCGTCAAAGTCGGGAGCATTGTTGGAGGAGGTCAGTACCGTAACGCGGTAGCGTCGGGTCGACGTAGAGCCTCTCAATCTTGCTAACAATTTCGTATGTTCGAGACCGACCCGACGCTACCGCGTTGCGGTACTGACCTCCTCCAAGTCTGAATCCTGACTTTTGAGGCAAAGGCGTGTTTTAGGCACGACAAAAGCACAGAAGGCGCTTTTGTGCCTTTTTGTGGACAATTTACATCTCGTCGAGGAGGTTGATCAGGTGAGGCTTTCTCTCGTCGACGATCTTAATTTTCTTGGCGAAGTTTTTGTTCGCGTCGAGGAAGGCAGCAAGACTTTGCTTCTTCGGTGACCACGGGTTGCCTTTTTTCTTGCAGTCGTCCTTACGTTCCGCGTCGATCTTGTCGATGGGGTAGGTCAAGTGAACAGTGTATCCCTCGTCGCCTCTCACGTCAGCCAGCATCTGCAACGTCTCGCGTTCGGGGTTGCCGTGCTCGCCGTTTCCGGAAAAAACGTAGTGGTCCGCAGTGAGGCGTTCGAAGAAGATCGGCGCGACGTTGCGAACACTGCCGTGATGCGGACCTTTCAGAACATCGACATGTATCTTGCTCTTGCCGTCGTCCTTTAGAAGACCGACAAGCTCGAGTCCTTGCAGGATCTTGTCGCCGCGCGCATCGCCTGTGAATAGAATCCGCTTTTTGCCGGCTTCGGCTAAAATAACGAGACTCGAAAGATTCGGGATAGATTTATCCGCGAAGGCCGCCAGCGATGCTTCAGCCTTCTCCTGCTGCTTCTGAAGAAAGTCATCGTGCGCTTCCTGTAACGCGAGGACTTCATCCTTCATTGGCCCAATCACCGTAAACTTCAGCCCCCTCCCCACATCGACCTTCTTGCCCTTCTTGTTCGCGAGAATAAGTTTGCTGGCAAATCCAGCGTTGACGGATAGATTCAGCCCTTTCGCGTCGTCCCGGAGCCGAAATCCCTGGCCGACGCTTGCCAGGACCTTTGCGACACCGGGATCGAGACCGTCGACGTCTACCTCACCGGAAAGTGATGCCGTACCGAACTGAATTGCAACCGCCGCCGTCAACTCTTTCGAACTGTTGCCGATTATGTCGTCAAACGTGTTATGCCACAGCCCCTTGATTCGGAAAGGAAGCGGCTGCTGTGCGACTCTCGCATCAAGCAATTCTTTCGTGAGCTCAAGTAGTCCTCTGATATGATCGTCATCAATATGACTAACTATCAGCAGGTCGACTGGAAGAGCCGCATCGGCGGCGAGCCCGCGAACCTTGCGTATTTCTTCCAATCTTGGTTTCAGATGTGATTTGTATACACCGGATGGCCCACCGTCAATCACTATTAGCCCTGGATCATTCCTCGAGCCGTAATGAAGAATGAGGCAGTCACCCTTGCGCGCCTGCTGAACGTCAAGCGTGAAGAACATCACATCTTTTGAAATGCTCGAAGCACGTCCAGCATCCCGTGGCCCTGAAAATTGCGCTCACGCCCAAGATCTGTGGCGTTCTCGCAAAGGAGCTTCTTAATCTTTTGCGGTTCTCCGACAAGATCGGTGTAGTGTGCCATTAGCATCGCAGCGGCTCCGCTTACATGAGGCGCTGCCATACTAGTCCCGTCGAGTTCTCCCCACTGGTTGTCAGGCAAACACGATTCTATTCGCTCACCCGGAGCAACCAGATCCGGCTTTAAGCGCCCGTCTCCAGTTGGACCACGACTTGAAAAGAAACTTACACCATAGGTTTTCGGCATGAAGCGATGAGTTGCACCGACTGTGATTACGCCGTCGGCATTTCCCGGATCAGTGATACTGAACGCGGTATAACCCTCGTAAGAACCGTGTGCGGTCACAAAGCTCTGATAGCCGAGATTACCTGCCGGCGCGACTACCACGACTCCACTATCCACCAGGCGCTCGCATTCAAGGCAAATCGGCGTGCGTCCACAAGCAAAATTGCGAACGTCATGCGGAATCGACAAGCTTAGGTTCACACCGTGAATGCGTCGATAATTATGGCGGTCATTCAAATCACGTATATATTGAAGTGCCGCAATGATTGCGAACTCCGTATCTTCTACGGACTTTGATAGCACGCGAAAATCATACAAGTTGATATCGGGACACATCCCGTTGCTGAAAGTTGCTGTCGCTTTCTTTTTTGAGTCCTCCGATCCGGCATATGCCCCGATAATTCCCGCAACATGCGTTCCGTGACCTCCTTGAGGCGGCGTCGTTGGTTTTATTGAAATAAATCTATCGACTAACTCCCATTGGATCGAGCGATCGTTTGCGGTGTTTTCAGCTAACGATCTCAGAATCTCCGTCGCTGTTTTCGCCGTCATAGGCTCCGATCGCCCCGCCATAAGTTCTTTAAGTCTCTTCTTGAATGCCGCTGTTTTGGTATCGATATTAGTAACACTAAGAAGCTGTCTGATGTTTGTGAAATCGAGCGTTTTTACGATTCGAGAGTTGCCGTCTTCGTCTCTGAAAGCAGGGTGCGTTGCGTCGATGCCGGAATCAAGTACCGCCCATGTGATCTTGTCACATTTCACATTGAATACCCTGCGCGCGGCATCTCCCTTGACTGAAGGCACGGAGTGGGATAGAGCAAGTGTGGCCTTTCGATTCAAACCGATTTGCCAGATGTGCGGCTCTACCTTTGCGGTTAGACTGGGCTTGAGGGCAGTGTCAAAAACCTCCAGCACCGGATCTGGAGTGGCAAGCTGCTCAAGAGCTTCACCGGCACTGACTGATTTCTCCAGGGTTCCAGCCCACAGGATGACTGCGGCTAAACACAAGTACCGATCAAATACCGTGAACTCGCTAAAAGACTGTGCGGCCGCCCTCTGAGCCTCTTCATTCTCGGCCCTGGTCCAAGTGATTAATGCTTGAATTTTTTGTCGGAGACGATTTTCCCGAATGTACGATCTCAGACTCATCTGAATCTTCGGATCGTTCCACCATAACGTCATGGGTATGACAACACGAAGAAGTTCTTCGAAAAAGAGCCATGCGGCAACAACGCCGTGAAGTGGAGCGATTTGAGACTCATGGTTAGCTGGACGCTGAATTTCCAAGGCTTCAAGCCGGCGCGCAATAAGAACGGCGACTGGACCAGCCGGATACGACTTCTCCGGAGAGATCAATAAGTCCACAGCATGTGCCGGCTTGAGAGCATAAGTCATCCAAACATCGGCAAGAACCGGCGAATCGAGCAAAAGTCTTCGATCGTCCGAAGAACCAAGCAAAACCATCTCGACAAGGCCGCGCGAAGAAACACTCATGGATATCCTCAATAGAAATGTGAAGAGAACGATGGCGCGGTAATTAAATGACAGGATTACAGAATTGACAAGATCGTCACAACGTTCTTTGCCGGAGGGCGGCGCTGAAGGAGGCGCTGCGGCGGCGGGAGATGGGAACGCGTACGCCGCTTTCGAGGACAGCGACGGGTGCGCCGGCGCGGGTGCGCGTGAGTTTGCGGACGCCGTCGAGGCGAACGAGGGCGCGACGATGTGCGCGGACGAAGCCGTGCTTCTGAACGCGCTCCTCGAGAAGTTGGAGAGATTCGCGTAAGAAGTAACTGCGTGTGCCAACCCACAATTGTGAGTAATTGCCGGCCGCTTCGATCCAATCGATCTCACTGACGTGCAATACAGTCGCGCCGCGAGAGGTCGTGACGACGATCGTCTCTTCGCGCGTCGAGCTCGACGTCGATCGTAAACGCTTCGACAGGCGTTTCATCGTCGTCGCAAAACGCGCTTCGCTGACAGGCTTCACAAGATAATCGAGCGCTTCTGTTTCGAACGCCCTGATCGCAAACTGATCGAACGCGGTGAGAAACACGACTGCGGGCATGCGCTCCACAGTTCGTTGTTTGATCACCTCGAAGCCATCGATTCCGGGCATCTGGACGTCAAGGAAGACGACGTCAGGCGCGGACACATGAAGTGCCGCGAGCACTTCGGCGCCGTTGCGACATTCCCCGGCGACGGCAAACTCCGGAAAGGCAGCCAGTAGTTGCCGGACACCACGGCGTGCCGCAGGTTCGTCATCGGCGATTAGCGCTTTCCACTTAGCTTGTTTCACCGTTCAACTCCGGACCCATTTCGCGATAAGGCACTCTCAACGTCGCGATTGTACCGCCTCCCGGACGTCCCGCGATCTCGAGCGAGGCTCGATCGCCGTAAAGCGCGCGCAGACGCTCGCGTGTGTTTTCAATTCCATGTCCCGGCGGAGCCGGAGCATTCGGATCGATGCCCGCGCCATCGTCGGTCACGGTGATCTGCAACACATCGTCGACGCGCTCGGCGGTGACGAGTAAAAGACCAGCATCCGGGTGTCTCGCGATGCCGTGACGAATCGCATTCTCAACCAGGTGCTGTAGCGCAAAACTGGGGAATGCCGCCGGTAACAATGCATCGGGAATGCTGAATTCGGGCCGGAGACGATCCGAAAATCGAGCCTGTTCGATCGCGACGTACTGTTTCACGAGTTCGAGCTCTTCTCCGAGCGTGACTTCATTTGCACGATGACGAGTGAGCGTGCGTCGCAGCACCTCGCTCAGGTGTTCGACGATACGCACCGCGCCCTGGCGATCGTTGTCGCGAACGAGCACCGCGATCGTATTGAGCGTGTTAAAAAGAAAATGCGGGTTGAGTTGCGCTTGTAGAGCAGCGAAACGGGCGCCGGAGAGTTGCTCGGAGAGTCGCGCCACCTGGACTTCGCGCTCGCGCGCTTCGATGAAGTAGCGCGTCGCGTGCTCGATGCCCACGACACAAAGATAGACAGCCGCGCCGAACGGCAACGTAATAAAGATCCAGCTCAGCCACTCGACTCCAAACTGGCGCCAGAACTGACCTGCGCCGTGCTGCATCGCCGATTGAAAGACATCAGGAGCGAAGAGCAGGACCAGCACAGATCGCCAAATCTGGCCGCACGTGGCCCAAGCGACGCAGAACAACACGGAGAACAAGAGATGCACGAGTACGCGCCGCACGAGATGCGGGCGTGCGAGCGGCCAACGTCTCGAGACTGCGAAAACGCCCGGCGTCAGAAATCCGTAGAGCAGCCAGTCTCCAAATTCGAACAACAGATCGCGCACACTCACGTCCCAACCGCGTAGACTTGATTGCGCGATGCGATTAAGAACAGCGAACGTGGCAGGCAGTAACCATGCTGCCGAGACGATCATCCATGGACGCAGGCGTGGCAATCGCATTGGCGTCACACAGTAGCGCTGGTCCAGCACTGCCCGCAATGCCGTTCACGTCATGAGAGACGCCGCTCGCGTATTAGTTATTGACTGAAGCCACGAAAAGGCACAAAAAGGTCAGCCACAAAAAGGAGGTAGATGATGTCTTTGAAGAGTGTTGTTGTTGCGATTGTGGCGTTTGCTTGTGGCGCTGCGTTTTTTGGTTTTGCGACGCCGGCATCCAGCTCGAACAACTTCGACAGCGCCGCGGAAGCGGCCGCTATTCGCGCGCACATCGGAAGCATTTTCCAGGCCTTCATCGATCGTGATGAAAAGAAGATTTTCGAGACGCACTCCGAAGACTGGCGAGGCTTGCTCGAAGGTTATCCTACTCCGATAAAGGGCATCGATGAATACATGAAAGCCAACGGCATCGATTGGCCCAGGCCTGCAAATGCGCCGAAGCCCAGGTCGTACTATCCTGCGGGCACCACTTACAAGATCGACGACTTCGACGTGCATTTTTACAACCCGGAATTAGCGGTCGTAAATTTTTTGGGTGGGTTCCAGAGAAAAGATGGCGAGAAGTTCGTCACGCTTCGTCCGTTTCGCATCATGGACATTTACGCTAAGCGCAACGGAAGCTGGATCCAGGTGGCGTCGCACACCGCAGTCGATCCCGAATGGCGCCTGAGCCAACCGTGGACCATCACACCGCCGATGCGCGAACGCATACTTGCGAAACGTGAAGCAGTTTGGAAAGCGTGGTTCGCGAACGACCGTACGACGTTGGAGAAAGTGATCCCGGAAGAGGCAATCGCAATCGGAGATGAGGGTTGGTCTGATCGCGCGGCGATCTTTGCCAGCGCGAAGTCATTCGCCGACCGTGGTGGGAAGCTCGTGAAATTGGAATTTCCGAAGACGGAGATTCAAGCGTACGGCAACACCGTGATCATCTACACCACGTACGTTTACGAAATCGAGGTTGACGGAAAACGCTCGACCTCGAAAGGACGCGCCACAGAAATGTTCGTGCGGCGTGGAGATGAGCTGGTCAACGTCGGTTGGCACCTCGATACCGGGCAGTAACATTATTAGCCGCAGATTTTCGCAGAGGAACGCCGATCAGATCCGCGTTCATCTGCGAAAATCTGCGGCTTTTACTTTATGCTAATGGTCATCAAATACGTGCAACTTGTGACAAAATGAGTTGGCATTTATTGAACCTCAGATGTAAATTTAGAGCCTCCAAACCGCACTCCCCGGACCGTCGACGGCTTTGACATGCATGTGAGGTTGATATGAAACGTTTTGGCCTTAGTCTCATCAGCAGCTTCCTCGCCTTTACAGCGGGACTTGTGACTGCCTCATCCTGGGACGCAACCCGCAACGCGGTTGCGGAGCCAGTCGTGGTCGAGCGGTGCCCGCCCGGTCAACAACAGCAGCAAATCGGAGTAGCAATAAATCCCGCGCTGACTGAGGCGCCGGATCGTCAATATCCCTTCGCCGAAGGTCGATTAGTGCTGGTGCCGGAAAACGTGAACCTAAAGAGCGAGAGTCTGCACTACGACATTAACGTTAAGTATCCGCAGATTACCGGCGACGAGACTCCCGCAATTCGCAGGATCAATCAACAGATGAAAGCGCTCGCGACAGCTAAATACCAGTGGCCATTAAGCGAGTCGAAAGAAGAGATTCGCAGAGATCAGGAACGGCTGCCGGGAACTTACAACAGCGTCAATCTGGATTATGAAGTGAGCGTCGCCACTGAATCTTTCCTGAGTATCTTTTTCTCGGGCTACAGCTATGGCGTAGGAGCTGCTCATGCGGTGCAGGAGAGTGAGTCGGTGAATTACGACCTCGTTTCCGGCCGCGAGTTACAACTGCCAGACCTCTTCAAGAGCAATTCGAGATACCTGGACTTTATCTCTGAACATTGCATTAAGCAGCTATCAGAAACCGCCGGTGTGCCTGACCGCCTGAACAAGTCACGGCTCGCGCCTTCACTGAAAAACTTTCAGAACTGGCACATCACGTCCAACGGGATCAACTTTAACTTTGACGCTTGTGAGATCCTCGCGTGTGCGGAAGGCGATCAGTCAGTCGAGATTTCATTCAGCGACTTGAAACCGCTTTTTGCACCGGGAATTCCAGGCAGATTTAAGATCGTTTATCCATAAGCGTCGCGTCGACCGTGATTCCGAGGCTGACCCGACGCTACCGCGTTTCGGTACTGACCTCATCCAAGATCGACCTATTTAGCTACAAGCGCGGGTCGACCGGTTCGCTCTCGAGCGCGAGCACTCCGAACACGCATTCGTGAACGCGTCGCAGAGGTTCTTTTCTAACAAACCGCTCGAGCGCTTCGATACCTAACGCAAATTCGCGAAGTGCGAGCGAACGCTTGGTTGACAAGCCACGCCCGCGCAATCGCTCGAGGTTCTCGCTCAACGCGTACTCCGGTCCATAGATAATTCGCAGGTATTCCCTGCCTCTGCATTTCACGGCCGGTTGGACCAGGCCGCGTGGTCCACGCGTAATGAAGTCAAAGGGCTTCACCACCATCCCTTCACCGCCTCGACCTGTGAGTTCCTCCCACCACTGAACGCCGGCTTCCTGACTTGCGACGTCGGTTACGTCAACAACCATGTAAGACGTCGACAGTAGTAGACGTGGATCGGCAGCGCACAGTCGTCTGAGCGTTTCCATGTGCCACACGTGATCGCGATCCGTGTGAACTCTTCCTTCGGTCGCCAGCAGGTGAAATGGCGCGAGCTTAATGTCGTCGAGTGAAGTGACAGGCCAGCAGTAACGCCGGTAGGCGTCTACGTATTTTTCCGCAGCACCGGCGCGTGCGCGATAACGATCGAGCAGCGGAGCAACGTCAGCAGTAACCCGCTCGGCTTCCTCGAGCGCGGTGATAACGTCGGCGAGTGAAGCATGCGCTGCTGCACCGACGGCAGCATATTGCTGGCGCAAGAGTTCCTGAGCTTTTGCCGACCACGGCATCAACTCACAATCCAGGCAGATCCAATCCGTCTCAAACTCTTCCCACAGCCCATCCATCCCCCTCTGAATTCTGGCGATGAACTCTGCTTCCAGCGCACGATCGTCGAAGAACCTTCTGCCTGTTCGCGTGTAACAGATGCCTGCGAGATCCTCGACGATTCCGAAGCGTCGCCGTGCCGCATCCTGATCGCGACAAACGACGACGACCGCACGCGAACCCATGTGCTTCTCTTCGCAGACCACGCGCGCGATACCCTGATGCCGGTAATAGGCAAACGCCTCCGCAGGATGTTCGAGCATGTCCGGCTTACGACTCGTCTCGGATGGCGACATTGTTGGCGGCAAATAGATCAGCCACTTCGGATCCGTCGCAAACCTGCTCATCATTTCGAGAGCGGCAATGCTGTTCTCTTCCCTAACCGTGACGTTCCGATAAAGACGCGTGGAAACAATTCGTTTGCCCGAAACGTCTTCGATATCAAGAATGTCGTCGTGCTTTTGTTGCGCGGTTAGAGCCGGTGCACGCTCCTCTTCCGGAAGGAATGGCTTCGACGATTCGTAGTAAGTCTGAAACGCCTGCACCGAAACCAACTCCTTTTCCGGGTATCTGAGCGCCGTCAGCTTGCCGCCAAACACGCATCCGGTGTCGATACAAATCGTGCCGTTCAACCACTCGGGTTCGACAACAGGCGTGTGCCCGTAGACGACCATTGCGCGACCGCGATATTCAGCGGCCCAGTTGTACCTGACGGGCAGTCCGAACTCGTCTGTTTCACCGGTTGTTTCGCCGTAGAGCGCAAAGTCACGGACCTTTCCCGAACCGCGTCCCTGCAGTGCTTCTTTCAACCCTGCGTGAGCAACCACCAAACGACCATCGTCGAGCACGTAGTGACTGACGAGACTATCTATAAAGGACGCGACGTGCTCTTTGAACTCGGGCGGCTCGCCTTCGAGCTGTTGCAGCGATTCAGCCAGACCGTGCGTGATCTGCACGTCTCTTCCGCGAAGCTTGCGCATCAGCTTGGTATCGTGGTTTCCAGGCACCGTGATCGCCTGACCAGA
>Ga0070705_100000801_pt1 | contig 17752 bp, 18 predicted proteins | sample KBSK5253metaG_FD_65455 | JGI IMG/M metagenome (GOLD analysis project Ga0070705, IMG submission 65455) | Corn, switchgrass and miscanthus rhizosphere microbial communities from Kellogg Biological Station, Michigan, USA - KBS K5-25-3 metaG | ecosystem: Host-associated > Plants > Roots >... | reverse complement strand
CCACCGCGGCGGCGGCCAGGCCCAGTTCATCGAGCGCGCGGTTCCGCCCACCGACGAAGGCAGCCTCGAGGCGACCCGCACCTATGCGCTCGCGCACCTCGACGAGCCGCTCACGGTGAAGCAGCTCGCGCGCCACGCCTGCACGAGCGAGCGCACGTTCAACCGCCGCTTTCGCCAGGAGACGGGCACGACCCCGCTCAAGTGGCTGCACGCGCAGCGCATCGACCAGGCGCGCCGCCTGCTGGAGGGCAGCGACCTGCCGGTCGAGACGGTCGCGCTGCGCTGCGGCTTCGGCTCCGCGGCGATCCTGCGCCAGCACTTCCGCCGCGCGACAGCCACGACGCCCACCGCGTACCGGCGCACCTTCGGCGGCAACCTCGGCAGCACAGCCCAACGCGCCAAGGTACGCTGAGCGCCATGGAGCAACTTCGGGGGCTCATCTTGTCGGGGGGCAAGGGCACGCGCCTGCGCCCGATCACGCACACGAGCGCCAAGCAGCTCGTGCCCGTCGCCAACAAGCCGGTGCTGTTCTACGGCATCGAGGCGATGGCCGCCGCCGGCATCAGGGAGATCGGCATCATCATCGCGCCGGAAACGGGCGAGGAGATCAAGGCGGTTGCCGGCGACGGCTCCCGGTTCGGCGTCGAGATCACCTACATCCTCCAGGACGAGCCGCTCGGGCTGGCGCACGCCGTCCTCACCGCCGAGCCGTTCCTGCGCGATTCGCCGTTCGTGATGTACCTCGGCGACAACCTGCTGCAGGGCGGGATAGACGAGCTGGTCGAGGCGTTCAGAACGAACGAGCCGGAAGCGCTGATCCTGCTCACGCCGGTCCCCGACCCGGAGAACTACGGCGTCGCCGAGCTGAACGGGTCCAACACCGTCAAGCGCCTCGTCGAGAAGCCGCGGGAGCCGGCAACGGACCTCGCGCTCGTCGGCGTCTACATGTTCACGCCGGAGATCCACGACGCGGCGCGCGCGATCGAACCGTCCGCGCGCGGCGAGCTGGAGATCACCGACGCGATCCAGTACCTCGTCGACCAGGGCCGCCGCGTCGAGCCGCACATCGTCAGCGGCTGGTGGAAGGACACAGGCAGACTTGAGGACATGCTCGAGGCGAACCGGCTGATCCTCGAGAACGTCGACCAGCGGATCGACGGCGAGCTGGTCGACTCGCAGGTCGAGGGCCGCGTGATCGTCGAAACGGGTGCGCGGCTCGTGCGCTCGACCGTGCGCGGCCCGGCGATCATCGGCGCCGGTGCGACGCTGACGGACTGCTACGTCGGCCCGTACACGGCGATCGCCGAAGGCTGCGCAATCGAAAACGCCGAGGTCGAGCACTCGATCCTGCTCGCCGGCTCGTCCGTCTGCAACCTCGCTGGGCGCATGGAGTCCTCGCTGCTCGGCCGCAACGTCGCGATCCGCCGCGACGACCGTCAGCCGCGCGCCTACCGCTTCATGGTCGGCGACAACAGCGAAATCGGCATCCTGTAGCGATGCGAGTGCTCGTCACCGGCGCCGGCGGCATGCTCGGCCAGGACGTCGTACGCGCCGCTGAGGCGGAAGGCGACGAGGTGATCGCGCTCGCGCGCGGCGACCTCGACGTCACGGACGAGCGCGGCGTTGCCGCTGCCTTGTCGGACGAGCAGATCGACGCGGTGATCAACTGCGCAGCCTGGACCGACGTCGACGGCGCCGAGTCCGACCCGGACGGCGCCGACGCCGTCAACGCGCTTGGCGCGGAGCACGTGGCGAACGCCGCCGCCCATGTCGGCGCGCGGCTCGTGCACGTCTCGACCGACTATGTCTTCGACGGTGACCGCTCTCGGGACGACCCCGCCTACGTCGAGTTCGACATCCCCGGCCCGCGGAGCGTCTACGGCGCCTCGAAGCTGGCCGGCGAGGAGGCCGTGACCGCGGTCGGCGGGTCGCACGCGATCGTGCGCTCCTCCTGGCTGTTCGGCGTCGGCGGACGCAACTTCGTCGCGACGATGCTCGCGCTCGGCGCCGAGCGCCACGAGGTGACGGTCGTCGACGACCAGATCGGCTGCCCGACCGCGACCGCCCATCTCGCGCCCGCGCTGCTGGCGCTGGCGCGCGACGAGGACGCACAGGGGATCTTTCACGTCGCCGGCGCCGGCCGCTGCTCGTGGCACGACCTGACCGTCGAGGCGTTCCGGCAGGCCGGGATCGCCTGCCGCGTGCTGCCCTGCACGACGGCGGACATGCCGCGCCCGGCGCCCCGGCCGGCATTCAGCGCGCTCGCGAGCGAGCGCGACGACGCACCCCTGCTGCCGCCGTGGCAGGAGGGTCTCACCACGTATCTCGCACAGCGGGGGGTCCACGCATGAAGCTTCTGGTCTGTGGGGGAGCCGGCTTCATCGGCTCGAACTTCGTCCGCCTGCGCCTGCGCGACCACGGCGACGAGGTCGTGGTGCTCGACAAGCTCACGTACGCCGGCCGCAAGGAGAACCTGCACGACACGCTCGAGCAGATCCGCTTCGTGCACGGTGCGATCGAGGACCCGGACGCCGTCGCCGACGCGATCGAGGGTGTCGACGCGGTCGTCAACTTCGCCGCCGAGACGCACGTCGACCGCTCGATCGCCGACCCCGACGCGTTCCTGCGCACGAACGCAATCGGCACGTACGTCCTGCTCGAGGCGGCGCGCGAGGCCGGCGTGCGCTTCCTGCAGGTCTCGACCGACGAGGTCTACGGCTCGATCGACGAGGGCTCCTTCACCGAGGAGTCGCCGCTGCAGCCGTCCTCCCCCTACAGCGCGACGAAGACCGGCGCCGACCTGCTCGTGCTCTCGTACTTCCACACCTACGGCCTGGAGACGCTCATCTGCCGCGGCTCGAACAACTACGGGCCCTACCAGTACCCGGAGAAGCTGATCCCGCTGATGGTGCTCAACGCGCTGCACGGCGACAAGCTGCCGGTCTACGGCGACGGCATGCAGGTGCGCAACTGGCTCTACGTCGAGGACTTCGGCCGCGGGATCGGGCATGCGCTCGAGCATGGCGCCGCCGGCGAGGTCTACAACGTCGGCGGCCCCGACGAGTGTCCGAACATCGAGGTCGTCAAGCGGATCATCGAGCTGACCGGCAACGACGAGTCGCTGGTCGAGTACGTCACGGACCGGCCGGGTCACGACCGTCGCTACTCGCTCGCGTCGGACAAGCTGAAGGCGCTCGGCTGGCAGCCGCAGGTGCACTTCGCCGAGGGCCTCGATCAGACAGTGCAGTGGTACCGCGACAACGCCTGGTGGTGGGAGCCGATCCGTTCGGGTGACTACCGCGAGTATTACGAGCGTCAGTACGGGCGCGCGCTCGGCTAGTCACACCAGCGCGCACGGGGAATGCATGCGGAAGCTGTGCAGTTACGCACCGTCCCGGTGACCGGTACACCATCCAGGGGGAAGACTGGCCGCATGCGTACACGTCGCAAGACCGGCAAGAGACCGGCCGCCGCGCGCTGGCGCGAGGCCTGCGTCGACGGCGTGCTGCATGTGGCGTTCGCTGCGGCGGAGCGAGCGGAGTCAGCCGCGGAGCGCTGCGTGCCAGGCAGCTGGCGCCCGCATCGTGGCCGACGACGTAGACGTCGTCGTGGGTCGCTGCGGCATCGCTGACGCCATCGGCGCGAATACGCTGGAAATAACGTGATTGCGCCAGTCACCAGTCAGGGCGGTGACAGAGTTACACTCACGTGCGATCACTGCGAATGGCCAGTTCGGATCGCTCTCCCACCCGCCCGACCGTGCCGCGCGGCCGACACGCCCCGCCGCTCGAGGTCCGGCTCGCCCAGCAGCGCGAGCGGCTGTTCGAGGCGGCTGCCTCCGTGTTTGCGGAGACCGGCTATGCCGACGCGAGCGCCGAATCGATCAGCCGTGCCGCCGGCATGTCGAAGGCGACGTTCTACGAGCACTTCGAGAACAAGGAGAGATGCATCCTCGCGCTGTTCGACGCGGCCTATCAGGTGCTGCTCAGCCGCATCCTGGAGGCCGTCGCGGGCGCCGGCGACGATCCGGTCGGGCGCATGCGCGAGGGGATGCGCGAGTTCCTTGTCGTGATCGACGAGTATCCGAACGAGGCGCAGACGCTGTTGGTCCAAATCATCGGCGCCGGCCCCGCCGCGATGCGCCGCCGCGACGAGATCGTCGCGAGCTTCGCGCAGGTGCTGTTCAGCGAGAACCACGCGCACGCGCAGGAAGGCGTGCTGCCGCACTTCAAGGATCCGCTCGACGCGTTCGCGATCGTCGGCGCGATCGCCGAACTCGTCTCGCGCCAGCTGCGCCTCAGAGAGCCCGCGCACTCAGCCGACCTGCAGCCGGTGATCGAGCGCTTCGCGTTCGGCCTGCTCGGCCTGGAGCCGCCGGCGCTCACGTAGGCGGCTGGTGGGGCTACGCTCGCGGCTTGCCCGTGCGCATCGCCGCCTCCCCTTCGCTCGCCGCACTCAATGCCGAGGTCGTCGCGTGTCGCAGATGTCCGCGGCTCGTCGACTGGCGCGAACGGGTCGCCGCGGAGAAGCGCGCAGCGTTCGCCGATCAGACGTACTGGGGCCGGCCGATCACCGGCTTCGGCGATCCAGCCGCGCGGGTGCTGGTGCTCGGACTCGCACCGGCCGCGCACGGCGGCAACCGCACGGGGCGGGTCTTCACCGGCGACCGCTCGGGCGATTGGCTGTTTGCAGCGATGTGGCGCTGCGGGCTCGCAAACCAGCCGCAATCGATCTCACGTAATGACGGACTGGAGCTGAGCGGCGCCTACGTGACGGCGGCAGTCCGCTGCGCACCGCCGGCGAACAAGCCGCTGCCGGCCGAGCGCGACGCCTGCTTCCCCTACCTCCTGCGCGAGCTGGAGCTGCTGCGCGACGTGCGCGTGATCGTCTGTCTCGGCGCGTTCGCATGGGAGGCCGCCCTGCGCGCCCGCGCCGCTGTGCTCGGCGAGCCGGCCCTGCGCCCCAAGCCGCGCTTCGGCCACGGCGCCGAGCTGCCGTCGCCAGATCGATTGACGCTGCTGGGCTGCTACCACCCAAGTCAGCAGAACACCTTCACCGGCCGCCTGACCGAGCCGATGCTCGACGCCGTCTTCCTCCGGGCACGCGAGCTCGCAGGACTCGCGTGAACCGACGCAGGCAGCGGCGGCAATAGGAGGCATGCCCACCGACACCGCCGCGACCGCCGCGGACCCGCCCACCGCAGCATCTCCGCCCGAGAGCGACGCGCGCCTGATCGCGCGCTCGCTCGAAGACCCGGACGCGTTCCGCGACCTGTTCGACCGTCATTGGACGCGCGTGCGGCGCTACGCCGCCGCCCGCGTCGGCGACGCCGCCGACGACGTGGCATCGGAGACATTCGCGACCGCGTTTCAGTGCCGCGGCCGCTACGACCTCACGCGCGCCGACGCGGCTCCGTGGCTGCTCGGCATCGCGACCAACCACGTGCGGCGGCTGCGACGCGCCGAGCACAAGCGCCTGCGCGCGCTCGCCGCTGCCGGCGCGGCAAGCGGGCCGCTCCAGCTCGTCGAGCCGGCGCCGCCGCGGGACGGCGCACTCGCACATGCGCTGCTGCAGCTCGACCGCCGCGACCGCGATGTGCTCGCGCTGTTCGCGCTCGCCGATCTGTCCTATGCCGAGATCGCGGCGGCGCTCGGGATCCCGGAGGGCACCGTTCGCTCCCGCCTCAACCGCGCCCGCCGCATCGTCAAGGAGGTCCTCGCATCATGAGCTCGCGTCCATACGAGATCGAGGCGGTGCGCCGCCTGCTGTTGCCCGCCGACCACGACGATGCCGCCGCTCGCGAGGCCGCCTGGCGGTCGTTGCACGCGGCGCGACCTCGCCGGACGGCCACCCCGGCACACTGGTCGCGCCGGCTGCGGATCGGCGTGCCGCTCGCGCTCGCGGCGGCAGCCGCGGGCGTTGCTGGGCCGCTCGTCGTGACGGGTGGGCACGGCGGCGGCGGTCTCAGCACGCTGTCCGCGCAACCGGCCGCGGCGGCGGTGCTCGAGCGCGCGGCCGAGCAGCTGCGCGACGACCGCCCACTTGGCCCCGGAGAGGTGCGCGTCGTGCGCGTCGACATGCGTCAGCTCGTTGTGCAGGAGGACGCTGCCGGCCACGCGCGCGGTTTCGTGCTGCCGCGTGCGTGGGAGGACCGCGTCGACCGCGAGGGCCGCTGGTCCTGGAGCGCGCATCCCGACGGGGCGCCGGTGTTCGCGAGCGACGCCGCGCGGGCCGCGTACGAGGCGGCGTTCGGGCCCTACGAGCCGGTCTCGCCGAAGCCGGCGGTGATGGACGCGACGCGCTCGGCTGAGGACCCGAACCCCGACCTGCTCGGCCTCAGCTCGAACGACGTGCTGGCGCTGCCGGCCGATCCCGGGCAGCTGCGCGCGCGGCTGGAGGCGCTGCGTGGCGCGCAGCCGGCGGACGGGCCAAACGACATCGCGACGATGGCGATCCGGCTGCTCGTGATGGGGCCGACGCCGCCGGCCCTGCGCGCCGCGCTCGCGGAGGTGCTCGCGCAGCTGCCGGGCGTGCGCGTCGCCGGCGAGGAGGTCGTCGGCAGCGAGCTCGCGACGACGCTCGATCTGCCGGATCACGACGGCTGGCGGACACAGGTCGTGATCGGCGCGCGCGACGGCCGGCTGCTCGCGACGCGCACGGTGCTGACCGAGCCGGATCCCCAGATCCCCGGCTCGCACGCCGGGATGGTGCTCGACCTGCAGGTCTACAGCACGGCAATCGTGCGCTCGTTCGCCGCCCCGGTTGCGTTCGACCCCGCCGCCGTCGCCGGCCCAATGCCGCCGGACGCACGCTGACGCGCTCAGAGCGCCGAACCGCCGCCGCCGCGGCGGTTCGGCCTCCCCCGGCCGCCTCAGCCGACGAAGGGATTGCGGGTCTTGAGGTCGGGAAAGCGGCTGAAGTCCCGATCCGCCGTCCAAAGCTCGCTGACCCTGTGGTCGAGGCAGATCGCGGCGATGCGGGCGTCGTGGATCTTGGCTCCGACGGCCCGACCGCTGACCGCGATCCGAGAGAGCAGCTCGACGTGGCGGCGCCCTTCGCTCAAGAGGCGAAGCGAGGGTGCCTCAGCCCAGGCGACGACCTGGTCGAGCGCGACGTCGAGCGGGGTGGGGTTGGCGTAGATGCGCGGATCGGTCACGTTCCGCACGAACTCGTGGACGCATGGGAATGGAATCGCCCACGGCTGGGATCCCTTCGCCAGCTCGCGCAGCAGCTCGAACGCGTCATCGTTGAAGTCGTAGCCAGGTCGATGTCCGTAGACGAGGATGTTCGAGTCGATCGCGATCATCCGCGGCAGAGATTCCGCCACTCCGTCGCTAGGCTCGGTTGAGCCAATGGCGCGCTCTTCGCCTCTCTCCTCACCGCTTGACGCGTTCGCCGCGCAGACGCGCGAGTGGTTCGTGCGCGCGTTCGACGCGCCGACGGAGGCGCAGGCGCAGGCGTGGCCGGCGATCGCTACCGGCGAGCACGTGCTGATCTCGGCGCCGACGGGATCGGGCAAGACGCTCGCGGCGTTCCTGTGGGCGCTCGATCGCCTCGCGGCGGATCGCGAGGCGGGCGAGGGAGAGCGGCGGACACGGCTTGTGTACGTCTCTCCGCTGAAAGCGCTCTCCTACGACATCGAGCGCAACCTGCGTGCGCCGCTTACCGGTATCGGAGCCGACCTGCGGGTTGCGATCCGCACGGGTGACACGCCGCAGAGAGCGCGTCAGCAGATGCTGCGCGAGCCGCCCGACGTGCTGATCACGACGCCCGAGTCGCTCTATCTGATGCTGACCTCTCGCGCGCGCGAGATCCTGCGAGGAGCTGAATGGGCCATCGTCGACGAGATTCACGCCGTCGCCGGCACGAAGCGCGGCGCGCATCTCGCGCTCACGCTTGAGCGGCTCGACGCGCTCGCGCAGGAGCACAACGGCGGGCGCGAGGTGCAGCGGATCGGCCTTTCGGCGACGCAGAACCCGTTGGAGGAGGTCGGCCGCTTCATGGTCGGCCCGCAGCGCAGATGTCGCATCGTCGATACCGGCGTGCGCAAGCCGCTCGACTTGAAGATCCACGTGCCGGTCGAGTCGATGGTCGAGCCAGACCAGACGCCCGCGCCCGAGCTCGATCCGCTCAACGGCGGCGCTGAGGCGACGCGGCGTTCGATCTGGCCGGCGATCTACCCGGAGCTGCTGCGGCTCGTGCAGGAGCACCGCTCGACGATCCTGTTCGTCAACAACCGCCGCTCGGCCGAGCGGATCGCGCTGCGGTTGAACGAGCTGGCGAACGAGGGGCGCGAGGAAACAGCGCTGGCCGCGAGCGGCGCGCCTGCGAGTTCCCCCCCGATCGAGATCGCCCGCGCGCACCACGGTTCGCTCGCGCGCGAGGAGCGGCTCGTCGTCGAGGAGCTGCTGAAGGCGGGCGAGATCCCGTGCATCGTCGCGACCTCCTCGCTCGAGCTCGGCATCGACATGGGGGCCGTCGATCTCGTGCTGCAGGTCGAGTCGCCCAAGTCGGTTGCGGCCGGCCTGCAGCGGATCGGCCGTGCCGGCCACAACGTCGGCGACGTCTCGAAGGGCCGCATCTTCCCGAAGTTCCGCGCCGACCTGCTCGAGTGCGCGGTCGTCGCCAGACGCATGCGCGACGGCGCGATTGAGCCGACCGTCGTGCCGCGCAACCCGCTCGACGTACTCGCCCAGCAAGTCGTCGCGATCGCGGCCGCGGCGCAAGACGACGACGAGCCGACCCAGGTCGACGACCTCCACGCGCTCGTCACACGCACCCACACCTACGCCGAGCTGTCGCGCACGCAGCTGGAGAACGTGCTCGACATGCTCGACGGCCGCTACCCGTCCTCCGAGTTCGCCGAGCTGCGCCCGCGCATCGTGTGGGACCGCGTCGCCGGCACGATCCGCCCGCGCAGAGGCGCCCGCGCGCTCGCCGTCACGAACGCCGGCACGATCCCGGATCGCGGCCTCTACATGGTCACGCTGCCCGACGGGCGCCGCGTCGGCGAGCTCGACGAGGAGATGGTGTACGAGGCGCGTCCCGGGCAGACGTTCCTGCTCGGTGCGTCGTCGTGGCGCATCGAGGAGATCGGCCGCGACCGCGTCGTCGTCACGCCGGCGCCGGGCGTGCCGGGCGCGATCCCGTTCTGGAAGGGCGACGGCGTCGGGCGGCCGAAGGAGCTGGGCGAGGCGATCGGCAGATTCGCGCGCACCGCCGTCGACAGATCCGCCGAGCAGCTCGCCGCCGACTACGACCTCGACGAGCTGGCCGCCCGCAACCTGCTCGACTTCCTGCGCGAGCAGCAGCAGGCGACGCGCGTGATCCCGTCCGACAAGACGATCGTGATCGAGCGCTTCCGCGACGAGATCGGCGACTGGCGGCTGTGTGTCCTGTCCCCCTACGGCGGCCGCATCCACGCCGCGTGGGGGCTGGCTTTGAGCGCCCGCATCCGCGACCAGCTCGGGCTCGAGGCCGACGCGATCTGGAGCGACGACGGGATCATCGTCCACCTCCCCGACGCGGACGAGCCGCCCGGCGCGGAGGTCGCGTTGATCGAACCCGATGAGCTGGAGGACGCCGTCGTCGCGGAGCTGAGCGGCTCCGCGCTGTTCGGCGCGCGCTTTCGTGAGAATGCTGGACGGTCGTTGCTGATCCCGCGGGCGTATCCAGGGAAGCGAACACCGTTGTGGCAGCAGCGGCTGAAGTCCCAGACGTTGCTGGAGGTCGCCAAGCGGTATGGCGAGTTTCCGATCATCCTGGAGACGTATCGAGAGTGTCTCCGGGATGTGCTGGATCTCCCCGGCCTTCGGGATCTCCTGACGCAGCTCCACCGTCGCGAGATCTCCGTCGTCGAGGTCGAGACCGCGACTGCCTCGCCGTTCGCCTCCTCGCTGCTGTTCGACTACGTCGCGACGTACATGTACGAGGGCGACACGCCGAACGCCGAGCGACGTGCGGCCGCCCTCTCGCTCGACCGCGATCTGTTGCGTGAGCTGCTCGGCCAGGACGAGCTGCGCGAGCTGGTCGACGCGGACGCATTGGAGCAGGTCGAGGACGACCTTCAGCACCGCTCCGAGCGCACGCGCGCCGCCACGCGCGACGAGCTGCACGACGTGCTGCGCCGCGTCGGCGACCTCACCTCCGCAGAGGCCGCCCAGCGCGTGCACGCCGGGATCGACGCGGAGGCGCTGCTTGCCGAGCTCGAGCGCGAGCGGCGCGCCGTGCTCGTGCGGATCGGCGGCGAGCGGCGCTGGATCGACGCGGCCGACGCCGGCCTCTACCGCGACGCGCTCGGGATCGTCCCGCCCGGCGGTCTCCCGCAGGCGTTCCTCGACGACGTACCGGACGCGCTCGTGCGCCTGATGCATCGCTACGCGCAGACGCACGGCCCGTTCCCGACCGCCGATCCGCGCGCCCGCTACGCGCTCGACGTGACGCCCGCGCTGCAGGAGCTGGAGCGCGCGGGAGAGCTCGTACGCGGCGAGCTGCGCCCGGGCGGAACGGAGCGGGAGTGGTGCGACGCGGACGTGTTGCGCCGGCTGCGCCGCGCCTCGCTGGCGGTCTTGCGGAAGGAGATCGAGCCAGCAGACAAGCGCGCGTTCGCGGCGTTCCTGCCGAGTTGGCAGGGCGTCGACAAGCATCCTGCCGGAGGCGCCGGCGTCGACCGCCTCCGTGAGCAGTTGATCCCATTGCAAGGGCTCGCGCTCACGCCCGCGACATGGGAGCAGGAGGTGCTGCCGCGCCGCGTCGGCGCCTACTCGGCGACGTGGATGGACGCGCTGTGCGCGAGCGGCGAGCTGGTGTGGGTCGGGGCGGGCGCGCTCGGCCGCAACAGCGGGCGCGTGGCGCTCTACTTCCGCGAGGACGCGCCGCTGATCGGCTCGCCGCCCGCCAGAGGTGACCCGCCGAGCGAGCCGGCGCATGAAGCCGTGCGCGAGCGCCTGGCGAGAGGCTCCTGCTTCTTCACCGACCTGCTCATCGATGTCGACCTCGCGCCCGAGGAGCTGCAGGAGGCGCTGTGGGACCTCGCGTGGGCGGGCGAGGTGACGAACGACGCGTTCGCGCCGCTGCGCGCCCCGCGACTCACGCTTGCACGGGCGCAGCGCGCGGCTTCGCGCAGCACGCGCGCGGGCCGCCGCTTCTCCTCGCGCCGCGGCGGCGCGCAGGCGCAGGTGCAGGGGCGCTGGAGCCTCACCGCCCGGCTGTTCGACGTCCCCGCCCAGCCGCTCGACCCGTCCGCCAAGCGTCGCGCGCTCGCCGAGCTGCTGCTGGAGCGCTACGGCATCCTCACACGCGAGCTCGTGCTGGCGGAGGGCGTCCCCGGCGGCTTCTCCGCGCTCTACCCGGAGCTCTCGCAGCTCGAGACGCTCGGCGTCGCCCGCCGCGGCTACTTCGTTGAGGGCCTCGGCGGCGCGCAGTTCGCGCTGCCGGGAGCGGTCGAGCGGCTGCGCGCGCAGAAGGCGCCCGAGGAGGCGGAGCCGCTCGTGCTCGCCGCGACCGATCCGGCGCAGCCGTACGGCGCCGCGCTGCCGTGGCCGAAGCGCGACGCCGAGCCGGTCGGCGCCGGCCGGCGCCCTGGGCGGGTGGGCCGGGTTCCCGGCGCGCTCGTCGTGCTGTCCGGCTCGGAGCCGGTCCTCTACCTGGAGCGCGGCGGCAGAGCGTTGCAGTCGCTCATCGCGCCCGATGACCCGCGCATCGCGGCCGCGCTCAACGCGCTCGCCGAGCACGCCAGGGCCGGGCGCATCAGACGAATCGCGCTTGAGAAGGTCGACGGCGAGCCGGTGATGGGCACGCCTTGGGAGGCCATGCTCGCCGACGTCGGCTTCCGCGCCGGTCCTCGGCGGCTCACGCTGAGCGCCTGAGTAGGATCTCCCGGCGATGGAGCCAGGGGCAGACTTCGCGCAGCTGAACCTCGACACCGGCGAGCGCTTCCAGCGGCTGCGCGCGGAGCTTGGCGTCACGACGTTCGGGCTCAACCTGATCGTGCTGCAGCCCGGTCAGACCGGGCGCATCCACCGCCACGAGCGTCAGGAGGAGGTCTACCTCGTGCTCGAAGGCGAGCTGTCGCTCATGCTCGAAGGCGAGGAGCATCGCGTCCCCACAGGCGGGATCGTGCGCGTCGCGCCCGACGTGCGCCGCCAGCTCGTCAACCGCCGCCCGCAACGGCTCGCTCTGCTTGCGCTCGGCGGCGCTACGCCGCACGAGGGCCGCGACGGCGTCGCCTACGCCTCCTGGGACGCGACCGAAGGCGCGCCGCCGCAGGATGTCCCGCTGCCGGCCGACGTGCCGGTTGATCCCGCCTGACGACGGGAAGGTCACACATCGCGCGCTGGTGCGCCCTACTCTGAGGTCATGCCAGAGGGCGACACGATCCTGCGGGTGGCGCGGCGCATCCGCCCGGTGCTCGAAGGTGCGGTGCCGGACGAGATCCTCACGCCGCAGGCGCGCCATGCATGCGACCACTGGCCCGAGCGGCTGCGCGGACGTGCCGTGACACAGGTCGACACGCACGGCAAGCATCTGTTCCTGCGCTTCGAAGGCGACCTTGTGCTGCACTCGCATCTGCGCATGACGGGCGCGTGGGCGGTCTACCGCCACGGCGCTCGCTGGCGTCGCTCGGCACGACGGGCATGGCTGATCATCCGCTCGCGCGGCCACGACGTCGTCGAGTTTGACGGTCCGGTCCTGGAGCTGATGACGGACGGCCGCACGCGCTTCGACCAGCGGCTCGCCGCGCTCGGGCCGGACGCGCTCGCCGAGCAGTTCGATGCCGACCGCTTCCTCGCTCGCCTGCGCGCCGACGATCCGACGCGCGGGATCGGCGACGCGCTGCTCGACCAGCGGATCGTCGCCGGCCTCGGGAACATCTGGAAGGCCGAGGGGTGCTGGGGCGCGCGGCTCGATCCATGGCGCCGGGTGCGCGACGTGTCCGACGAGGAGGCGCTGGCGGTGATCGCCGACGTGCGCCCGCGCATGTTGGAGGCCGCCGAGCGGCGCGTTCTCGACAAGGGCGCGCGCAAGATCTACGACCGCGCCGGCCGCCCCTGCCCACGCTGCGGCACGCCGATCCAAGCGCGCGGCCAGGGCGACGACAACCGCACGACCTTCTGGTGCCCGGGATGCCAGCGCTGAGACCGCAGGCCGCCGCCGCGCTGCGCCGCGTCGGGCATAAAGGGGCGGACCTGATCGAGCCGGGCAACACGCGCGAGAGCTTCGACGCGGCGCTCACGCACGGCGTCGACATGATCGAGTTCGACGTGCTGCCGGCGCTCGGTGCCGACGGTCGCCCCGATGCTGCGAACGGTGAGCTGCTGCTCGCGCACGACTACACGGACGCGCTCGCGCGTACGCCGCTGTCGCTTGCCGACGGGCTGGCTCACCTCACCTCGCCAGCGTTCGCGTCGCTCGAGTTCGACGTCGACCTCAAGCTCCCTGGCTACGAGGAGCGCGTCGTCACCGCGCTGCGCGAACACGGCCTGGTCGAGCGCTCGCTCGTCTCGTCCACCTATCCGCAGAGCCTCGCGCGAATCCGCAGCCTCGAGCCGGCGCTGCGGCTCGGCTGGTCTGTCCCGCGCGCCCGGAGGGACTACACGCAGTCGAAGCTCTACGTCGCGCCTGCGCTGGCGGCGATCCTCGTCGCGCAGCGGATACTTCCGGGCCGCGCCGCGGACGCCCTGCGCGCCGGCCGCTGCGACGCGCTGATGGTCCACTGGCGGCTCGTCACGCGGCGGCTCGTCGGCGCCGTCCACGCCGCACGCGGCGAGCTGTACGTCTGGACCGTCGACGAGGCCCCGCGCATCCGCGCGCTCGAAGCGCTCGGGGTGACGGGGATCATCACGAACGACCCGCGCCTGTTCGGCAACGCGCCGGCGACCGCGTAGGCTGTTCGCGCGCCCGCGCGATCCGCGTGTGATGGATCCGGTCGAGCGTCGTAGTAGGGGCGTGAACGCCACGATGACAGCGACGTCGCCGAGCGTGCTGGATGCGAGCTGGGAGCGCTTCGAGGCGCTCTACCGCTCGAGCCGCGACGACGTCTACGCCTACGTCGCGACGCTGCTGCGCGACCGCGCCGCCGCCGAGGACGTGACTGCGCTCGCGTTCGAGCGCGCGTATCGCCGCCGGCGCTCGTTCGACCGCGCGCGCGGAAACGAGCGCGCCTGGCTGTTCGGCATCGCCCGCAACGCCGCGCTCGACGAGCTGCGCCGCCGCAGACGCCATGCGCGGCTCGCCGTCGATCCAGAGGATCCGGCGGCTGCCGACGGGCTCGTCACGGACGAAGCGATGGCCGACGATGCGCTGCGCCGCACCGCGCTGCGCACCGCGCTCGACAGGCTCGCGCCGCGCGAGCGCGAGCTCGTCGCGCTCAAGTTCCACGCCGGCCTCACGAACGCCGAGATCGCGCGCGTGCTCGGCGTGAGCGAGTCGAACGCCGGCACGCTGCTGCACCGCACACTCGCGAAGCTGAGGAAGGCCTGTGATGCATGACGACGAGCTGAGCACGCTCCTGCGCGCGGAGCGCCCGCGCCCGCGCGAGGCGTTCGTCACCGAACTGGACACGCGCGTGGCGGCGAGATTCCCGCCGCGCCCGCGTCCGGCGGGCGCGTCCCGCCGCTGGGCCGCATGGCTGCACCGCCCGCTCCTTCCGGCCGCCGCGACCGCGCTCGCCGTCGGCCTCGTCGCGCTCGTCGTTGCGCTGGGCAGCGGGGACGGCACACGCCTCGGCAGCGGCGCGAGCGCTCCGCCGTCGGCCGGCGACACCGCCGGCGGCGCGATCCGCGGCAGCGGGGCCCCCGAGCGCGCAGCGACACAGGACAGCGACTCCGCGGGTGGCACGGCGCGCGAGCTCGCGCCGCAGCGGCACGCCGCGGCGGACGAGGCTGCGCCTACGGCGCAGTCGCTGGCGCCGCCGCCGGCCTCCGCCGGCCGCGACTCCGCCCGCAAGGTCGAGCGCGCCGCAAGCGTCGAGCTCGGCACCGACCCCGAACGCGTCGATGACGTCGCGCAGGGTGTCCTCGGCGTGGCCGCGCGCTTCGACGCGATCGTCGATCAGTCGTCCGTCCAGACCAGCACGGATGGCGGCGAGGCGCGGTTCGAGCTGCGCGTGCCCGCGGATCGCCTGCAGCCGGCGCTCGCGGCGCTCTCGCGGCTGCCCGACGCGCATGTCCTCAGCCGCACCGACGACACGCGTGACGTCAACCAGGCCTACGTCTCGATCCGCCGTGTACTCGCGAACGCGCGCGCCGAGCGCGCCGGCGTGATCCGCGCGCTCGCGAACGCAGACACGGAGGACGAGACGCTGCGCCTGCGCGCCCGCCTCGACCAGCTCGAGCGCACGATCGCGAACGCCGAGCGGGCGCAGCGCGCGCTTGACCGCCGCGTCGACTACAGCCGCGTGAGCGTCGGGATCCACGGCGGCGCATCCGGGAGCGTGATTCCCGCCGATGATGGAGCATTCGGCATCGGCGACGCCGCCCATGACGCGCTGCGCGTGTTGGAGGTCGCGGCCGGCGTCGTCGTGATCGCTGCGGCCGCGCTCCTGCCGGTCGCGTTGCTGATGGCGCTCGCCTGGCCGCTTGCACGGATCGCGCGCAGGCGCCGCCGCGAGCACGCGCTCGACGCCGCCTGAACCCCGCCGGATGGGGGCTGGCGCGCATGCGAGGCTCGCCTTCGGGCGACGCCACCTGATACATCTGCCATGTGGCCGCGACGAGCATCGACGACACGATCTCGCTGCTCGCGCGCGTTCCGACGTTCGAGGCACTCGGACCGGACGAGCTGACGCACGTCGCCGAGGTCGCCGTTCCGCGCACCTACGAGCCGGGCCAGGTCGTCTTCCGCGAGGGCGATCAGAGCGACACCTGCTATGTCGTCAAGCACGGCCACGCGCGTGCGATCCGCGAGCACGCCGACGGCCGCGCGATCACGCTCGCGAACTTCGGCCCCGGCGACATCTTCGGCGAGCTGGCGATGTTCGAGGACGAGAAGCGCTCCGCGACCATCGAGACGCTTGACGCAGTCGAGGCGGTCGCGATCCTCGGCGCCGACATGCGCCGGTTGATGCGCGAGCACCCGGGGATCGCGGTCGGCGTCGTCGTCTCGCTCGGCCGGCGCCTGCGGGCCGCCAACCAGCGGATCGCGAGCCAGTCGTTCCAGACGGTGCAGAGCCGCGTCGCGACGGTCCTGACGCAGCTCGTCGCCGAGGCGCAGGAGGAGGGCGCGGGTGAGCGCGAGGTGCTCGTCGTGGCGACGCAGGCCGACGTGGCGAAGCTCGCCGGCTCCTCGCGCGAATCGGCGAGCCGCTTCCTCGCGGTGCTGGAGCGTGCGGGCGTGATCGAGCAGGGGCGCGGGAAGCTGATCGTCCATGACCCGTCGGCGCTTGACCGCTATGTCTTCTAGAGCGACGCGCAAGAAGCCCTCGCGCGGCAGACGCGGCGACGAGCAGGAGCGCTCGGCCGGCGGCGTCGTCGTCAGAGGCGACGAGGCGATCGTGATCGTCCCGACCCGCCGCGGCGCGCAGGGCCAGAAGGTGCTTGCGCTGCCCAAAGGGCATGTCGACCCGGGCGAGACGCCCGCGCAGACCGCGCTGCGCGAGGTGCGCGAGGAGACCGGCGTCGACGCCGAGCTCGTCGAGAAGCTCGGCGACGTGCGCTACTTCTACCAGCGCGGCGGCAAGCGCATCTTCAAGCGCGTCACCTTCTACCTGTTCGCATACCGCGGCGGCTCGATCGACGACCACGACGACGAGGTCGAGGAGGCGCGCTGGATGCCGCTGGCGGAGGCGGTCGAGGCGCTCAGCTACGACGGCGAGCGCGAGATGGCGGAGCGCGCCCTGTCCGCAATCGCCGCCGACCGGTAGGCTGACCGCCCGTGCGGGTCCTCAACTTCTACTCGGCCGTGTTCGCCGACCAGCTGAGGCGCGGCCGCAAGACCGCCACGATCCGGCTCGGCGACAAGTCGCACAAGTACCGCAAGAACGACTGCGTGCTGGTGACGATCGGCTACCAGTACTCGCCGCGCGAGCGGATCTTCCAAGCGGTCATCGACTCGGTCGAAGTCAAGCGCATGCGGGATCTGTCCCCGCGCGACATCGAGCACGACAACCCGGAGTTCCGGCGCGTCGAAGAGCTGATGAGCTTCCTGCAGCAGATCTACGACCGGCCGGTCGATCTCGACGATGTTGTGACGGTCGTGCGCTTCTCGCAGATCGCGGAGCCGAGCAATCCGATCCGCGATCGGATGCACGGCATCGGCGGCGCGCAGAACTAGCTTCCCGGCGGTCATTTGGCACTCGCCTGGCACGAGTGCCAAGCCTGAGCTATAGTCGTAAGCAGTTGGCACTCGCATGGGGTGAGTGCCAAGACGGCGACCACACTGACCTGTAGCGGAGGTTGCATCAGATGAAGCTCAAGCCCCTCGGCGATCGCTTGATCGTGCGGGCAATCGAGGAGGAGGAGACGACCGCCAGCGGTCTCGTGCTCCCCGACACTGCCAAGGAGAAGCCCCAGAAGGGCAAAGTCATCGCCGTCGGCGACGGCAAGTGGGACGAGGACGGCGAGAAGCGCGTTCCGCTCGACGTCGCTGAGGGCGACGAGGTCCTCTACAGCAAGTACGGCGGCACCGAGATCAAGGTCGACGGCGAGGACCTGCTGGTCCTGCGCGAGTCGGACGTGCTCGCCAAGGTCCAGTCCTAGGCGTCACGAGGAGACACAGAAGACATGGCACACAAGGAGCTCAAGTACGACGCGGA
>Ga0070705_100000798_pt1 | contig 17772 bp, 20 predicted proteins | sample KBSK5253metaG_FD_65455 | JGI IMG/M metagenome (GOLD analysis project Ga0070705, IMG submission 65455) | Corn, switchgrass and miscanthus rhizosphere microbial communities from Kellogg Biological Station, Michigan, USA - KBS K5-25-3 metaG | ecosystem: Host-associated > Plants > Roots >... | reverse complement strand
CTTGGTGCCGCGCAGCGCCTCGTCGGTGGTGAACTGCCAGTCGTCGGCGAACACTTCCATCAGCTGCGCGACCACCGGCCCGCGCAGGCGAAAGTGCAGATCGCGGTACGCCTGGTCCACGGCGTCGGGACGCCAGTAGCGGCAGTCGACGTTCATGCCGCCGGTGAAGGCGACGCTGCCATCGACCACCAGGATCTTGCGGTGATTGCGCAGGTTCAGGGCATGCAGCCGCGCCGGCACGAGCGGCGGGTTGAATACGGCCACTTTCACGCCAGCCTTGTGGAGCGGCTTCACCGCGCTCGAGCTCGAGAAGCGCGCGTCCACGTCGTCGATCAGGACGCGCACCTCGACGCCCCGCGCCGCGGCGGCCGCAAGCGAGCGCACGAACTCGGCGCCGATGCCGTCGCCGTCGAAAATGTAGGAGGCCATGGCGATCGAGGTGCGCGCGGCGTTGATCGCCTCGAGCATCGCCGGAAAGGCGTGCACGCCGTCGACCAGCGGCTCGATGGCATTGCCGGAGACGAGCGGCCGCTCAACCACCTCCGAGACGAGCCGCGCGAGCGGCGTGAAATGCGTGCCCGGCTCGCTCGCCGGGAACTGGGCATCGCCGCGATGGCGCACCATGCGGCGGCGCAGGCGCATGGCGCGACGCTGAACGCGGTTCACACCGAGGAACGCGTAGGCGATGGCGCCGAGCGCGGGCAGTACCCAGATCAGGAGCACCCAGATAGCGGCCGAGCGCGAGTCGCGCTTATAAATCAGCGCATGCCCGGAAGCAGTGGCCGCGGCAATCACCACCGCGATCGCAAATGCGAGGTCTATGCTGTCCTTAATCACGGCCGGCATTGCAGCATGATTTGAACTAGTGCGCTGAGCCGAAGGTCAGCCCTTATATATGCGCGCGGTCACCATCGTCCCCGGAAGCGCGGGTTCTCAGCGGCTCGATGAGCTCGCCGAGCCGCCGCGCGAGCAAGGCGCGCTCCTGGTGCGTGCGCTCGCCGTGGGCATCTGCGGTACCGACCGCGAGCTGATCGACGGCGATTACGGCGAGGCGCCGCCGGGCGCCGAGCGTCTGGTGATCGGGCACGAGTCGCTCGGCCGCGTCATCGAAGCGCCCGCGCAGAGCGGCTTTCGCACGGGCGACATGGTGGTCGGCATCGTGCGCCATCCGGACCCGGTGCCCTGCGTCAACTGCGCGCTCGGCGAGTGGGACATGTGCCGGAACGGCCGCTACACCGAGCGCGGCATCAAGCAGGCGAACGGCTTCGCCGCCGAGCGCTGGACCAATGCGCCGCAGTTCACCATCAAGGTGGACCCGGCGCTCGGCCTGGCCGCGGTGCTGCTCGAGCCGGCGAGCATCCTCGCCAAGGCCTGGGAGCACATCGAGCGCATCGGTCGCCGCGCGCGCTGGGCGCCGCGCCTCGTGCTCGTCACGGGCGCCGGCCCGGTCGGTTTGATGGCGGCGCTGATGGGCGTGCAGCGCGGGCTCGAGGTGCATGTGCTCGACCGCAACGACGTCGGGCCAAAGCCCGGGCTGGTCCGCGAGCTCGGCGCCACGCACCACCTCAAGCACCCCGGGATCGAGTTCGACATCGTCATCGAATGCACCGGCGCGCCGACGGTGATTGCGCAAGCCGTCACCGGCAGCTCGCCCGGCGGCATCGTCTGCCTCACCGGGCTTGGCGGAAAGACGCACGTGGCGTCGTTCGACATCGCCACGCTCAACCAGTCGCTGGTGCTCGAGAACCGCGTGGTGTTCGGTTCGGTCAACGCCAACCGCCGCCACTACGAGGATGCCGCGTGGGCGCTCTCGCACGCCGATCGCGGCTGGCTCGAACGCCTCATCACCCGCAAGGTCGAGCTCGACAACTGGCACGAAGCCTACGAGAAGCACGAGCACGACGTGAAGACGGTGCTTTGCTTTGAGGATTGAAGACTACGCGCTGATCGGCGACTGCCACTCGGCGGCGCTGGTGGGCCGCGACGGCTCGATCGACTGGCTGTGTTGGCCGCGCTTCGATTCGGCGGCGTGCTTCGCGGGGCTCCTCGGCAAGCGCGAGCACGGGCGCTGGCGCCTCGCGCCGGTCGGCATCGAGCGCTGCGCGCGCCGGCGCTACCGCGGCGACGGCCTGATCCTCGAGACGGACTTCGAAACTTCCGACGGCGCGGTGACGCTAGTCGACTTCATGCCGATGCGCGCCGAGCACTGCCATCTCGTGCGCATGGTGCTCGGCCGCCGGGGGCGGGTGAAGATGGAGATGGAGTTCATCCTGCGCTTCGACTATGGCGCCTCGGTGCCGTGGGTCACGCGTCTTCAGAAGGGCGACGGTATCCGCGCGGTCGCGGGCCCCGACATGGTGGTGCTGCGCTCGCCGGTGAGCCTCCAGGGGCGCGAGCTGACTACGGTGGCGGAGTTCGAGGTTGCGGCGGGCGAGCGCGCCGCGTTCGTGATGACGCACGGCCCCTCGCATCTCGCGCTGCCGCCGCCGCTCGACCCCGAGCGCGCTTTCGGCGAGACCGAAGCCTTCTGGCATCAGTGGTGCCGAAAGTGCTCGCTCGGTGGCGAATACGCGCCGTTCGTACGTCGCTCGCTCGCCACGCTGAAGGCTCTCACCTATGCGCCCACCGGCGGCCTGGTGGCCGCGCCGACCACCTCGCTCCCCGAGGAGATCGGCGGCGTGCGCAACTGGGACTACCGCTTCTGCTGGCTGCGCGATGCGACGCTTACGCTCCTTGCGCTCATGAACGGCGGCTACCAGGCCGAAGCCCTCGCGTGGCGTGACTGGCTGACACGCGCGATCGCCGGCAGCCCGGAGCAGATGCAGATCATGTACGGCCTTGCGGGCGAGCGGCGCTTGGGTGAGTGGACCGTGGACTGGCTGCCTGGGTACGAGGAATCGCGCCCCGTGCGCGTCGGCAACGCCGCGGCGGGCCAGCTGCAGCTCGACGTCTACGGCGAGATGATGGACGCATTGCACCAGGGGCGTAAGCACGGGCTGCCGCCGAACGAGGCCGCGTGGGACATGCAGCGCTCGCTCCTCGTGCACCTCGAGACCTGCTGGCGCGATCCCGACGAGGGGCTATGGGAAGTGCGCGGCCCGCGCCGGCACTTCACCTATTCGAAAGTCATGTGCTGGGTGGCGTTCGACCGCGCGGTCAAGGCAGTCGAGGAGTTCGGCTACGAGGGACCGGTCGACCACTGGCGCAAAGTGCGCGACGAGATCCACGCCGACGTCTGCAAGAAGGGCTACAGCGCGAAGCGCGGCGCGTTCGTGCAGAGCTATCGCTCGCGCGAGCTCGACGCAAGCCTGCTGCTGATCCCGATGACCGGCTTCCTGCCATGCTCCGATCCGCGCGTGCAGAGCACCATCGAGGCGATCCAGAAGGAGCTTACGCACGACGGCTTCGTCATGCGCTACCGGACGCGCAAATCGCTTGACGGGCTGCCGCCGGGCGAGGGCGTGTTCCTCGCCTGCAGCTGCTGGCTCGCCGACTGCCTCATCCTCCTCGGGCGGCGCGATGAGGCGCGCACTCTCTTCGAGCGCGTGTGCAAGCTCGCCAACGACGTCGGGCTTCTCGCCGAAGAATACGATCCGCGCTCCGGTCGCCAGCTCGGCAACTTCCCGCAGGCCTTTACCCACGTCGCCCTGGTCAACACCGCCATGAACCTTTCCGCCGAGGCGAAACCGGTCGAGCAGCGCGCCGAGAAGAAGGTCGCCTGAATTGCGTACTCAATACGTAATATTTTTCCCATGAGCAACGTGAAGCAGGAGATCGCCGCGCTCGAAGAACGTCTGCGCCAGGCCGAGCTCGGCCCGAATGCCGAAGTGTTCGAAGAGCTGCTGGCCGACGATGCCGTACTGGTCGATCAGCATGGCAGCGCCACCTTCGCCAAGCGCAAGGTGATCGAAGCGCATCGTCCGGGCAAAGGCCCCAAGTTCACTGCGGTCGAAATGACCGACCTGCAGATCGTCGAGCACGGCAACGCGGCCGTCGTGGTCTGCACCACGCGCTTCACCGGTCCCCAATTCACCGGCGCCCTCAAATTCATGCGCGTCTGGCTCAAGCAAGACGGGCGCTGGCGCATCGTCGCCGGCTCGATTGCGCGCGCCTAGTTGCGTACTTAGTACAGAATTGCGGGTTGGAGGAGGCACCCATGGTTCGATTGGCCGCCGCGCTGATGGCGCTGGCACTTTCCTTCGCGGCCGCTGCGCAATATCCCGAGCGACCGGTCACGCTCCTTGCGGGCTATCCGCCGGGCGGCCTGGTGGATATCGTGTCGCGCCTGGTCGCCGAGGGCATGAAGCCGCGCTTTCCCAAAGGCTTGGCGGTCGTCAATCGCCCGGGCGCGGCCGGCGCTGTGGCCGTGGCCGAGGTGGCGCGCGCAGCGCCCGATGGATACACGATCGTCCTCACGCCGCAATCGGCGCTCGTCATCGCGGCGCAGCTCCAGGACCTCGCCTACAAGACGCCGGACGATTACGACGCGTTCATCAACCTCGTTGCCTACTACCCGATGATCGCGGTGCGCAGCGAATCGGAATACAAGACCATCCAGGACCTCGTCGCGGACGCCAAGGCCAACCCCGGCAAGCTACGCGTCGGCTCGCCCGGCGAGGGCACCTCGAGCCATCTCAATCTCGAGGAGCTGATGTACCGGACCGGAGCCAGGATGATTCACGTGCCGTTCCAGGGCTGGGCGCAGTCGAGCCCCGCGCTCCTCGGCGGGCACATCGAGGCGGTGGTAGCGCAGCCCGGTGAGCTCAAGGGACAGGTCGACGCCAAGCGCATGCGCGTGCTCGTCAACTTTCGGCCGCAGCGCCTCGCCAGCTTCGCCGATGTGCCCACCGCCAAGGAGCTCGGCTGGGATGTCGCGAACGGCGTCTGGTACATGCTGCTCGCGCCGAAGGGCACACCCGCGCCGGTGATCCGCTACCTGCACGACGCGGCAAAGGCGGCGATCGAGGATCCCAAGTTCGGCGCCGACATGGCGAACCGCGGCATCGACGTCGACTACCGCCCAGGTCGCGCATTGCATGCCGATCTTTGGCGCGAGTACAAGCTCCACACGGAGCTTCTGCGGCGCGTGGGCTTGCTAAAAAAGTAGCGAGCAATTACGCGAAGTGTATCTCGCAGATCTCTGATCTATAAGCATTATCATCGAGTCGTTTTAGCGAGGAACGAAAGCCGCAATCATCTCATTGACGAGCTTCGGCGCCTCTACGTGGGGCGCGTGGCCGATGCCTGAAAGTGACCGATATTCAGCACGCGGAAACGCACGCGCTATCGCTTTGCAGCCGGCCTCCGGCGTAATCACATCCTCCGTGCCGCAGGCCACCAGCACCTTCTTGGCGTAGCGCCGCGCGTCGACGGCAAGCTGCCCTTGCGCGAGGCAATGGACTGCCTGGCGATAACCTTGGGGCCGGATGCGCCGCTGGCTCCAGCGCACGAGCTCGAGCGCGATCGGTGGCGAGCTTTTCGCGACCAGCGTCGGCGAGCGCTGCTCGGCGAGGCCCTCGGGTCCCAGCTCCTCGAGTTGCCGCAGCCGCTCTGCCAGCTTGGCTGCACGGTCGGCGAGAGCGCCGTAACCGCCTGCCGGGCCGAGCAGCAGCATGCTCCTCACACGCTCCGGATGTGCCGCGGCATACGCGCTCGCCATCAGGCAGCCGAGCGAGTTGCCGACAAGGACGACGTCCTTTAGCAGCAGCCGCTCCAGAAACTCGTGGAGCGCCTGCGCGTAATCGGCAGGCTGCGGCTCGGCCATGGCGAGGAAGGCCGAGGCGCCATAACCGGGCGCGTCCCAGGCGATCAGCCGATAGCCGGCGAGCGATTCCAACTGGAAGAGCCAGCTCGCCGAGCTCGAGCCGATGCCGTGCAGCAGCACGAGCGCGGGTCCCGCGCCCGCCTCGCGATAGGAAATGCCTTTCGACTGGCGCGGCGCAAACCGCGCAATGCGTTCATCAAGCATGGTGGTTATTCTGCGCCCATGGCACGGCGGGCGGAGATCGTCGGCGGCGGCTTCGCGGGCTTGGCCGCCGCGTGCGCACTCGCGCAGCGCGGCTGGCGCGTGCGGCTGCACGAGCGCGCTGATCGGCTGCGCACCGCCGGCGCCGGCATCAACATCTACGAGAACGGGCTACGCGTGCTCGAGGCGCTCGGCGCGCTGGAGGAAACGCTCGCCGACAACGCGCGGCATCTGGTACGCGAGACGCGCGATCAGCATGATCGTCTGCTTTCGACGCATCCCTGGCACATCCGCGTCTTCGGCGTGCTGCGCCAGCGCATGATCGATGCTCTTGCCGCCGCGGCGCGGCGCGCGGGCGCGGAAATCGTGCTGAATTCGACTGGCGCGTCCGCTTCCCCGGCCGGTGAGTTGATCCTCGCGACCGGCGAGCGCGTGAAGGCCGACCTGATCGTCGCCGCGGACGGTGTCAATTCGAGCCTGCGCGACTCGCTCGGCCTGCTGCGCTCACGCCGCTATCTGCCCGACGGCGCCATCCGCGTGCTCATCCCGAAGCACGATGAGCATGAGGCGACCGATGGCCGCACCATCGAATACTGGTCCGGCAGCCGCCGATTCCTCTACAACCCGTGCAGCCGCGCGTGGCTTTACCTGGCCTTGACCATGCTTCATCGCGACGCAGCGGCGCGCGCCGTGCCGGTGGACAAGGCGCTGTGGAAAGCGGCGTTCCCGCCGCTCGCGCCGCTGATCGAGCGCGTCGGCGATATCGCGCGCTACGACCGCTTCGAATACATTCGCCTGAAGCGCTGGTCAGCCGGGCATGTCGCGGTGATCGGCGATGCCGCGCATGCCATCCCGCCCAACATCGGCCAGGGCGCGGGCTGCGCCATGATGAATGCGCTGTCGATGGCGGTGTACCTCGAGCGGGGCGCGGACGTCCCGGCGCAGCTCGCCGAATGGGAGCGCGCCGAGCGGCCGCTCACCAATCACACGCAGCGCATTTCGCTCCTTTTCGGCATGCCGGCTTTCTGGCCGCGCAAGGCGCGCGAGCTTTTCTATTGGCTCGCGGCGCGCTCGCGCTGGCTCACCGAGCAGCGTACGCGCACCGCGCGGCATGTGCCGACCGGAACCTAGCGCCGGGTCTTTTCGTTCCGCGGGCGCACGCCGATCTTCCAGTAGAGCACCCAGAGCATGACTGCCGCGGCGGCGCCGACGAAGGCGAAGTACAGGTTGGCAAGGCCGCCCGCATGACCGCCAAGCGCACCGACGCCAACCCCGACGGAAAGGAGCACGAGCAGCACCCAGACGGAGAGCAGCCTGAAGCCCGGCCGCAGATCAGCCTTCGGCGCGTAGCGGTGACGCAGCAGCACCCAGGCCACCATCGCGAGCGGAGTGCCCCAGAAGATCACGAAACCGGCGAAGGAGTCTTCCGCGCCCATGGCCGCGCGCTACTTCGACGTCCCGATCCAGCCCTTCTCGGAGATATCGAAGATGACCCCATCGGGGTCCTTGTACTTGACCTCGAAGTTCGCATCCTCCTTCGTCTTGCCGAGCGTGAAGAAGAATTTGCCGCCGGCCGCCTCAACGCGCTGCTTCGCTGCCTCGAGGTCGTCCACCTGGAAGCCGAAGTGGTGCGCGCCGACGAAGTTGCCGGCGTCCTTGAGGCCCGAGCCGGTCTCGCCCTTGTATTTCAGGAGCGCGAGGTTGATGACGCCGTCGCTGAGATAAATCGCCGAGCCCATGTCGATGTGCTCTTCGCCGACGCGCTCGAGCTCGAACACCTGCTCGTAGAAGCGCGCGGCGCGCTCGAGATCGCGCACCACGACAGCAATGTGTCGTAACCGGGCCACGCCTCAGTATAAATCCTTGGGGCGCGCAACCGCGCGGCGCTCGTAATGGCTGACATCGCCGGCGCGCCACGGGCGCGGCTCCCGGCGTCGCGAGAGCCACAGCAGCACGCATCCGACGATGCTCGCCGCCAGCGCCGGGACCAGTAGCGTGCTTTGCAGCGTCAGCCCGAACGCCGCCAGTCCAAGGGCGAGCGCAAAGGCGCCGACACCCGCTTCCCACAGATGGCACCGTGGCGTGCGGCGCCAGCCGCGCGCGGCTTCCCAGGCGAGGATTGCCGCCGGCAAGGCGAGCCACCACGGATGCGGATGCTCGCGCCCGCCGAGCATGCCGGCGAGCAGCATCCCCATCACGCCAGCAATCAAGAGCGTCATCGGCCGCCGCTGCTTATCGCGCCAAGCGCGATAGAGATCGCGGGCGAAGAGCGCCAGCGCCGCTGCGGCGAGCGCGAGCTCGATAGCCGCTTGCCCGCTCACAGCGTCCTCGTCATGTACACGCTGTTCGGATCGTCGATGTAGTCGGCGAACGGACCGCAGGGCTGGAATCCGAACTGCGCATAGAGATTGCGCGCGGCGGCGAAGGCCGGCTGCGAGCCCGTCTCGAGGCTGAGCCGACGATAGGAGCGGCGCTTCGCTTCCGCGATAAGGTGGCGAAGGAGCGCCGAGCCGACGCCTTTGCGCAGGTGGCGTGATGCCGTGCGCATCGACTTCACCTCGCCGTGCTCACGATCGAGCTCCTTCAACGCCGCGCAGCCGAGCAGCTCGCCGTCCTGCCAGGCAGTCCACATGGTGATGTCGGGAGCGCGCAGGCGCTCGATGCCAAGGGCATGCACGCTTTCCGGCGGCGACTGCTCGTACATGTTGTGCAGGTGCTCCGCGAGCAGCGCCGCGATCTGCGGCCCGCGCAGGTCGTCTACGCGGATATCCATTGCACGTCGCCGATCCAGCTGCGCTTGCGCCGCGCGAGACGCGTCTCTTGGCTTTCCGCGTCAAAGGTAATGGGCGCTTTGCGCACCAACGCCGGATCGATGCCCTCGAACGCGTTGACACTCACCACCGCGTACTCTCGTCCGTCGATGCGGCTCGTCACGACGGGCACGATGCCGCACGCCGAGCAGATATGAAACTCCGCGGTCCGCGTGCCGAACACATATTTCGAGACGCGCGCGCGGTCCTTGACGCTCAGCTTGAGCGCACCGCCCGGGCACGACGTCCACACGCCGCCATGCTTGGTGCAGAACGAGCACGTGCATACGCGCGCCGGAATCTCGGCTGGCTCGGGTGTCCAGTCCAAGGTAAACGAGATGTTGCCGCAGTGACAGGCGCCGCGAATGACCATCCTCAGAGCTCCGCAGGAGTCATAGGTGCTTGCAGAACTCGGGTCGCGTCGCCCACTTGTCATGCAAGCCGTCGACGTAGGTAACCGGAATCTTTGAGAGCTCCTCTTCCGAGACGCCTTGCAGACAACCGATGTTGACACCGTACATCTTGCCGACGGGTGTCTCAGTGCCGACGCCGAATACCCGTACGCCGCAATGCCGGCAAAAGAAATGATGGTTCTTCTTGGAGCCGAACAGATACTCAGTCAGGTCATCTTCCCCGGACACGAGTCGAAAATCTTCCGGGCGCGCTACCGCCGCCCAGAAGCGATTGCGGCGGCAGATGGAGCAATTGCAGCGGTAGGTGGGCTGGCCCAGGTCGAGTTCGGCCTCGATGGCGACGCGGCCGCAATGACAACTCGCTTTGTACGTCTTCAGCACGCGCAAACTCGGCTAGGCGGCGACTTTGTGGGTGATCGGTGCTTTCGGCAGCGTCGCTTCGCCCCGCTCGAGGCGGAAGGTGAACTCCAGCCGGTAGCCGTCCGCCGTCTTCACGAAGTTGCCGATCAGCGCGCGCGTGACGCCGAACTGCGAGTCGGTCTCGAGATGCGGGTCCTCGGGGTCGTAGACCTGCGAGGCGATGGTCTTGTAGCCGGGCTTGTGGATGAGGAAATGCAGATGCGCGGGCCGCATGTTGTGGCGCTGCTGCGCGGCGAGCAGCGCGCCGGTCGGGCCGTCGATCGGCACCGGATAGCCCGCGGGCTTGACGCTGCGCAAGGAGAAGGAGCCGTCGGCAAGGGTGGTGAAGATGCCGCGCAGGTTCATCTCGGCCTGTGACGGGTCCTGGTTCTCGTAGAGGCCGGCGGGCGACGATTGCCACACGTGCACATCGGCGCCAGCGATCGGCTTGCCATCCATGTCGGTGACACGGCCGCGCAAGAGAAGCGCGGGTCCGGGCGTGGGCGAGCGCACGATAGACTCGCCATCGGCGCAGCGCGGCGCGGCCGCGCGATAGAACGGGCCGAGATTATTCGCCTGCGTCGGCTGCGTGCCGCGCGCGCCGTTATTGAGCAGGCAGACGAGGTTGGAGACGCCGAGCGCGCCGGCGAGCAGCATCGCTTCGTTGTGGCTCGGTGTGGTGCGCTTGCCGATCGCGTTCAGATAGCCGATCGCCTCCTGGAACTCGCGCTCGGTGAGCCGCGCTTCGCGAACGAACGCATGCAGGTGCTTGACGAGCAGGGCGAGCAGCTCGCGCGTGCGCGTGTCGGGCGTGCGATGCATCTCCTGCAGCACCGCTGCCGTAACGTCGTCGGGCGTCTCGATGATCATGACTTCCTCCGGGATGGAGGAAGTCTACTTCAGCCGCGATGCTTCCAGCCGCCGCTCGCACCGCGGTTGCCGCTCGCCTGCGCGGTGCCGGAATGGCCGACGCCGATCGGACGCTCGCTGATGCGGGCCTGCGGCGCGGGCATGCGCTGCGCATAGCGCGCCGGTGGCGTCGCCACGCGCGGCGTCACGACCTGTGCGCGCGGCGCGAGCGCGGGCGCGCTCTGGCGCAAGCGTTCAGCGTAGCGCGCGGGCGGCGTGACGACCGGCGCGCTTATCTGCGCATGACCCAAGCGCGGCGGGCTGCCGATGATCGGCATGCGGCGCGCTTCGGGCACGGCGCGATATGGCCTCACGGTGTAGTGGACCGGCCGCACGACGCGCGTGACGACGATCGGCCGTGCATAGAACGGACGGAAGGCCCATGGCCGGTACGCCGGCCACCACCACGTGCCATACACGACGAACGGGTTGTAATAGGGCACGTACACGACCGTCGGATAGACCGGCTGGACATAGATCTGGCCGGCCTGCTCATAGACGTTCTGATTGGCGTTGCTCTGCAGGTAGCCGCTCGCCTGCGCGCGGGCGCGCAACTGCTGGATCGTGGTCTGGATATAGGGACCGTGCGTCGCGTAGGCGTCGCCGAGATCGGCAAGCCATTGCGGGCTCTCCACGAGCCGTGCCAGGACATCCGGGTACGCGACGAGCGACTTCACGCTCGGCGCCCACGGCTCGGGTTCCACGGCCTGCAGCGCGGCATCGCCCTGCAGGCCCGGATTGCCGCGCGACCAATCGGCGGCGGCGAATACATCGTCGGGATAGCGCGCGGCGTCCAGGATGTTGTTTAGTAGCGGATCGGGATATAGGGCGATCGGCGCAAGCAGCGCATCCAGTTCTCCCTGGTTGTACACGCGGGCTTGCGCATTCAGCGCACCGAGCGCGATCACCAGGCCGAGAAACATGCGAATGAGCCCTTTCATGAGGGTCACTCTAGGCCTCGCGGGGCGCGGCTGCTGCATCAATGTGTAACCAGTTGTGCGGGCATGAAAGGTGCAACCGCCGGGGCATGAAGCGCATCGCCGCTTTGTGCATCGCACTCGCCGCCGGCGGTGCGCTCGCGCAATCCAAGAACGCAACCGACAGGTACTTCGACTCGCTGGATCTCGACGGTGATGGTTACGTCTCGCTCGCCGAGGCGGCCGGGAACGCCGAGGTGGTCAAGCGCTTCGACAGGGGCGACAGGAATCACGACGGCAAGCTCTCGCGCAAGGAGTTCGCCAACCTGAAGAACGTCAAGGTTCGCGTCGCCTCGAAGAAGAAGGAGCCGTCGGCGGCTGTTGGCGGCAGCGCCAAGAAGAAACAGGAAAAAGCGCCTGCGGGCGCAGGCGGCGGCTGAGTCCCGCAACTCCCTAGCGCTCGCCGACGGCGCGCAGACGCGCCTGCGCTAGCGCGCGGTGCTCCCAGCGCAGGTTCTGAGTCGCGACGATCGCCTTCACCGGCAGGTGGTCCGAGGCCACCGCGGCGAGCGCAGAGTGGTGCGCTTTCAGCGCGAGCAGAGCGGGGCGCGGGCGCACCCAGACGCGATCGAGGGCGAGAAGCGGCCATCGTGAGGGAAACGAGCGCTCGGCCACCGAGCGGCCAAGCAGGGAATTCATCCAGCGTACCGGGCGGCTGAGCGGCATCCACTCATTGATGTCGCCGAGCACGATGACGCGCTCGTGAGCCGGCGTGCGGCGCAGCAGGTCGAGCAGCTTCTTCACCTGCCAGCGGCGCTCGGCGGCGAAGAGCCCGAGATGGGTGACGATCACGCGCAGGCGCTGGCCGCTCACATCGAGATCGACGTCGAGCGCGTTGCGCGGCTCGCGCCGGCCATAGCCGAGCGCGAGGCGGCGCACCTCAAGGATTTTCCTCTTGGTCAACAGAGCGTTGCCGAACGGACCGTCGTGGCGCACGAGCGTGAGGCCGGCCACCGCCTGCATGCCGAGACGCCCGGCGATGTAGTCGAGGCGGTAATCGACTTCCTGCAGACCGATGGTGTCGCACTCGAGCTCGCGGATCACCGAGGCGATGCGCGAAGCGTCCTTCTTGCCGTCCGTGCCCCGGCAGCCGTGGACGTTATAGGAGGCGATCCGAAGGCAGCTCTCCGGCAGCTGGTCGGAGAGCGCCTGCCAGTTAGCGAGGCTCTCGGCCTGCCTGCTCATCGACGGCGTGGATGCGGCGGCTCATACGCATGAACCAGCGCTTCACCGCGATGATGCCGCCGCCGAGCAGTCCGACGGCGATGCCCACTAGCCACCAGTTGACCGGTCCGGCGCCGGTGAGCGCCGTCTCGATGGCATCGCCGAAGATGGTCGTCGCGGCCGTGCCGGGCAGCAGGCCGATCGCGGTTCCCAGGACCACGTGCCAGAGGCGCATATGGATCGCACCGGCGACGATGCTCTCGACGGCGAAAGGCGCGATCGGCACGAGCCTGAGGAGCGTCATCGCGAGCAGGCCCTGCTTCTTCAGCACCTCGATCATGCGATCGAGCTTCGGGCCGGCCAGCCGCCGCACGGTGTCGCGCTTCATGCGCCGGCCGATGTAGTAGGTGACGACCGCGGAGGCGCAAATGCCGACGAGCGCGTAGCCGAAGCCGAGCCACGGGCCAAAGGCAATCACCGCGGCGAGCGTGATGAGCGGCCGCGGGAACATGATCAGGCACGCCGGGGTGTAGAGCAGCATGACGAGCGGCGGCGCCCACCAGCGATTGCCGAAGTCCTGTGCCCAGCCGAGTACCGTTTCCGGGCTGACGGTGTGCGCGAGCGGCGTCCAGCGCCAGAGCGCGGTAAGCGCGATCACCAGCGCGGTGATCACGCCGAGCTGCACCCACTGCGGCTTCTCGAGCGGGGTCGCTTCGCCGTCTTGCTGGCGGTCGACGAGCAGCGCGTCGAGCGCGATCGGCTCGTCGGGGTCCGCAACCGCAGCGACGTTGACGATCGCCTCCGGCCATTCGGGCAGCGTCGCCAGCTCGCGCAGCGAGCGGCCGTCATGCGCCAGCGCTTTGATCGCTCCGTACAGGCCGCCCGAGCGCTCGATCTCCACGCGCACTTTCTCCGGCGGCACGCCGAGATGCTCGGCAAGGAGATGCTCGCGGAAGCGCCGGATGACGTTCGCCACCTGCGGCCGGCCGCGCGCTTCGATGGCGACATCGGCCTCGGTGTCGAGACCAAGCGAACGGTTGCAGAGGTTCGAGCTGCCCACGCGCAGCACGCGCTCGTCCACGATCATCAGCTTCGAATGCACATCGAGGCAGCAGCCCTCCGCGAGCTCGGGCACGTGCGGGTAGTAGACATGGAAGCGGCCGTGGCGGTCGGCCTTGCGCAGCCGCTCGATCAAGCGCGTGCGCAGGACGTGCATGGTGTGCTCTTCGAGCCAGCCATGCGAAAGGAGCCGCAGCACCAGGATGATTTCCGGCCCGTCAGGCTCGGCAAGCCGCTTCTCCAGCGCCGCCGCGATGCGCGGTGCGGTGAAGTACTGATTCTCGATGTAGAGCGACTTCTCCGCCGCGGCGATCATGTCGAGGTAGAGCTTCTCCACCTCCTTGATCGCGGGCAGCTCGCCGCGTGCCGGCGCGGTGCGCGCGATGCCGACCTCGACGCTGTGCAGGTGCGGCGCAAAAGAGGCGGGCCACGGATCGTCGTCCGCGGCGCCATGACCAGCGAGCGGCCTCAACTTCTGGCCGGTGGCTGCATGCCAGCGCTCGCGCGACAGCGTGGCGAGGCTGCGCGCCGCTTCGCCGTCGAGCATCACCATCAGGTCGTGGAACGGCGGATACGGCTTGCCGTAGGCAACGCGACGCGGATCGCGCGGCAGATGCTCGCCCGTGTCCCAGCGGCGCACCGTCAGGTCGATGCCGCCGATAAAGGCGACCGAGTCGTCGATGACGACGATCTTCTGATGCTGGCAGCCGGCGAATGGGTGCGTATCGTCGTAGCGCAGGTGCACACGGCGCGCCGGGGTCCAGCCGAAGCCGTAGAGCGGCGGGAATTCCCGGTCGGCGCCGAACACCATCGGGTAATCCCAGTTGAGCACATGCACGTGGAGCGAGTGACGCCGGTGCACGAGATAGTTCAGGAAGTCGCCGAGAAGCGCGGGCGGCCCATTCGGTTCCACCGGCTCGAAGTGCAGGCGCGTCTGGCTGTTGAAATCCCACGCCAGGATGGTGATCGAGTGGCGCGCGCGCAGCGCCGCTTCGTAGAACGCTTTGTAGTAGTCGGCTGCGTCGACCAGCACCGCCACGCGATCAGCACGCGACACCGCCCAGCAGTTGTAGCCCGGACGCAGTAGCGAGGGCGCGGGCGCCGGCTGCACGCGCGCGGCGGCTGCGCCGCCGTTACGCCGGCGCCCCATGCCGCGATCGAGATAGAGCACGCTGCCCATGTCGCTTTACCGCGTCCTCACCGGGGCCGTCGGGTTCGCCGCAGCGCCCGCCGGTGCCGTCGCCGGCGGTGTCGTTGCCGCCGCGCCGGGCACGCTGGCAGCCGCGGGGGTGCTCGAGCCGGCGGTTCCGGTCACCCCGGGCAGCGGCGTCGGTGGCGTATCGCTGATGCCGCGCGGGAAGCGGCTGTCGCTCATGTTGCGCAGCGTGCTGCCGCCGGCGGCCGCGGCGGAGTTCGCGTTCTGCAGCGCCGCCGCCGGGCTCACATTGCCCGTCGTGTTTGTCGTAAGGCCGCTCGTCGTGCTCACCAGCCCGTTGACCGGCGTCGCGCCGAGCGCAGTGCTGAGCGTGCCGCCGGTAAGCACAGCGCCGAGCTGGTCAGGCGTTGGCGTCGCGATGCCACGCGCAATCAGCGACTGGCGTGCAGTCTCGAGGAGCTGCGCGATCTGCGTCACGGACATCGTGCCCGACGGGGTGAAGGTCACGACCTGCGTCACGCCGGGCGCCGTGGCGCTCGCGAGCGTCACCGGCAGCCCGAGCGCCAGACCGTTCACCAGGTTGTTGAAATTGACGTCGCCGCCGGCGAAGGCGACGAGCTGCGGCGCAAGGCGCTGCACTTCGAGTGCGGGCTGTGCGCCGAGCTGAAACTGCGTGGTTTGCGCGCCAGCCGCCGCTGGCAGTGCCAGCGCGGTGAAGAGGACGATGAGGTGTCTCATGGCCGTTCCTTACTTGAGGATGCCCGGCATCAGGTACGGGCCGTACACGCTGCTGACCGTGCCGCCGATGAGCGCCGTGCGGATCTGGTCTTCCGATGGATTGACGATGCCGACGGCGAGGAGCTGCTGGATCGCCATCTGGCGTGCGGCACTCGGCGGCGCGCTGCCGCCCGCGGCCGCCGCCTGCGCACCACCCGGCAGCGGTGTGCCCGCGGCGACGATCTGGCTGCGGATCACCGCAGGCCTGCCGCTCGCGGTGAGCATGCCCTGCGCCTCGAGGCGCCCGCCGGGCAGCTCGATCGGGCCGCCGGCCAGCATGCGCGCGATTTCCTCCGCCGTGGGCTGCGGCTCGCCCAGCGCCTGCAGCTCGGCTCGCGCGCGATTGATTGCCGCCATCGCGTCGATTGCGGACATACGGTTTGCGCTCTGGAAGCTCGTCATCTGGACTTCGCCGGTGATGAGCGGCGTCACCAGCGTCGCTTCCGTGCCGTCGATGAGCGCAGCGAGCAGTTTTTGCAAGTTGCGATCTTCGCTCTGCGCGTGCGCGCTAAGGGCTGCGCACACGAGCACGGCCGCGGCGGCGAGGCGGGGCAGCATGCCCCGTCAATTGCAATTTACATACCGCTAGGAATTCCGGACCCGGGGTCGCGATTGCGACACGGGCTTAAGGCTCACAGCTTGAGCAGGCGTTTTGCATTTCCGCTCAGGATCTTCTCGCGGTCCTCTGGTCCGAGCGGCACATGCTCCATCCAACGCACACCCGGCGGGTTCGGCACGAACGGATAGTCCACCGAGAAGAGGATGCGATCGGCGCCCATTTCCATCACCGAGCAAAGGAGCGCGGGTGTCGAGAAGTTGCCGCTGGTGGTGATCCAGAAATGCTGGCGGAACGTGTCGCGGAACGCGCTCGGCCGATTTCCCTGCCGCGCAAGCGCCATGTCGATGCGCCAGAGCGAAAACGGCAGCGACTCGCCAAGGTGCCCCATGATGATTTTCAGTCCCGGATACTGGTCGAACACGCCGGAGAGCACCAGGCGAATGCCTTGCGTTGCGGTCTCCACGGTGAATCCCCACGCCGCGGTGAGCAAGCCGGGAAATTCCTTCAGATAGTCGCGGTAGTACGCCTCGACCACCGCGGGATGCGGCACCGCGGGGTGGATATAGATCGGCACATCGAGCGCCTGCGCGCGTTCGAAGATTGGCCAGAACTCGCGCTGGTCGATGAATTTGCCCGCCTCCGTTCCCAGTTTGCTCAGACCATGGATCATCGCCCCCTTGAAGCCGAGCTTGGTGACCGCGCGCTCGAGCTCGTCCGCCGCCGCGCGCGGGTTCGCCGTCGGCAGCGCGGCGAACGCTTCCAGGCGGCCGTGCGATGCGCGCACGCGCTCGTGCAGGCGATCGTTCGCCTGGCGCGCGACGGCCGGCGCGCTGTCGGCGTCGAAGCGCTGTGTGGCCGGCGCGCTGTGCGAGAGCACCTGGAGGTCGATGCCGGCCTCATCCATCTCGCGGATACGCAGCTCGCCGAGGTCATGCAGCCGCTCGCGCAACTGTGCGTCGCGCGCTTCCGGCCCGCCTTCCTTGAAATGCCGGGCGACTTCCGGATCGAGGTAGTGCTCTTCGAGTGCGATGACCTGGGGCTTCATGCCCCGGATTCTAGTGCTCGCTCCAGCGCGCGCGGGCGCGGCGCATCACTTTTTCGGCGGTGCGCGGCATGTGGTCGGTGAGCCAGAAGAGCATCGCCTGGCCGGGCGGCATTTGCGCGCTCGGCCGGTGCGCCGCCGAGAGCGCCTCCAGCATGCGCACGAGCTGTGCATCGAGCACCTCGGACACCGCGCCGCTCACGGCGTCCTCGAATCCCGCTTCGTCGTGCGCCGGCGAGACGTGCGTGTGGGCGCCGCACAGCGCCTGCAGCGTGCCGTCATAGGTGTGACCCTCGAGGCTGTCGATCGCGCAGGCGCAAAGGAGCGAGAAGTCGTGCACGCCGAGAAGCGGCTTCCATGTGCGCTCGATGGCCGCGGCGCCGGCGCGATCGCCGTCGCGCCAGCGCGCATCGGTCAGCTCGCTGAAGACGCGCACGCGCTCGTAACGCATGCGCGCAAGCTCGAGTGCGCCGCCGAGCACGCGGCTCAGCTTGTAGCGATCGAGTCCGGCGCGGCTCATGCAGTTCGAGAGCAGTACATGC
>Ga0070705_100000783_pt1 | contig 17936 bp, 15 predicted proteins | sample KBSK5253metaG_FD_65455 | JGI IMG/M metagenome (GOLD analysis project Ga0070705, IMG submission 65455) | Corn, switchgrass and miscanthus rhizosphere microbial communities from Kellogg Biological Station, Michigan, USA - KBS K5-25-3 metaG | ecosystem: Host-associated > Plants > Roots >... | reverse complement strand
CCGCGCGCCAGATCGAGAAGGCCATCGACATCAAGCCCGACGATTCCGCCGAGAGCCCTCGAAGTGCCGGCGAGACTTTGAAAACCGACATCGACGCGAGTCCTCGCGCGAGCACTGGCCTGTTTCACAATGTCCGATAGCACACAGTAGCGCGTCGGCAGATCCAGCCGTTCGACTACGCTCGAAAGCAGTTCTTCAAGTCGGATGATTGTGTCGACATCATCGCTTGCCGGATTGAGGCCGATGATCACGTCTCCGCATCCGTAGGTCAGCCCTTCGAGAATCGAGAACAGTATTTCCTCTTCATCATCACCCGGACTGTTTGGTTGAATGCGAGATCCAAAATGATGTCGTGAGCCGATCGCGATTCCATCGCCGGGGAGCGGATTGAACAACGCGCGCGAGACGGCGCCAAGTTCTTCGTTGGTCATCACCTTCGCGACGGCCGCGATTACTTCGCTGGCGAGCCCATTACTGTACCGTCGCACCCAGGCCGCGGCACCGGCTCCGAGCAGGATTTCTTTGAGGTCGGCGACGGTCAGGCGAGCCAGCTCGTCTGAATGCGCCGCATCAAGCGAGCGATGAATTGTGTCGGTGACTTGATCTTCAACCAAGGCAGCCTTGGTGATCTCTCCAATGCGAAGTGATGCAACTTCTTCACGCGCCTCCGCGCGCAGTTGGTCGTCGCGCGTCCCGCCAACTGAGAGATCGCCCTCTTTGAATTCGTTGGCGAGCGCGAATGTCCTGGTCAGTTCGTTGAGGTTCATGACTATGCCACGATTGAAACTAACCGCGGACCGCCAAGGTTGCGCAGAGACGATGAACCGCCCCCCAAACCTCTGCGCTCCTCGGCGTCCTCTGCGGTTAGGTTCCGGAATCAACCGCGGAGGACGCAGTGGAACGCAGAGGTTGGCTTGCCGACCAACTCGGTCCCGCGAATCGCTTGCGCTCGCTGAGCACGTACCACAGCACCAGCAAGACGGTGACTGCCCCGATTGTCTTACCGGCTCGCCCGTTATCGGGAACGCTGAGAATCACGCTGATGAACGCAACCCAAAGAATAGCGATAAGATTGATGATTGAACTGTATCGTCCCAGGTTCCACGGCCCGCGCTCCCCTTCGCCTTTCGCAAGCCTTGCTCGAAGCGCGAGGAAAACCGGAATCGTGTACGAGAAGTAAAGCCCAATCACGCTGATCGAAGTCACTACGGAATACGCACCGCTGTAGACGGCCGCGACAAACGCCACCGCCACGCACAACCAAATCGCTGGCGCCGGCGTGAGATGTTTCTTGCTGACTCGCTTCCACAATCGCGAAGCAGGCATTCCATTGTCACGCGAGAAGGCAAAGACGACTCGCGAGCACCAGGTGACCGCCGACAGCCCGCAGAACCACATCGCCATCGCAACAAGAGCTGAGAACAACGTGCCAGCTCTCGAGCCAAGCGCAGTTTCGAGGATGGTGATCACCGCCGGAACATCGTTGCCGCTCGCATCCTTCGCGTTGAGCACCGAAGGAATGTCCTTGATCGCAAGAGTCAGCGCGATGAGCAAGAGGTACCCGGCGACGCTAGATACGACTACCGCCAGCACCATCCCCCACGGCACGCGGCGGCGCGGATCGACCGTCTCTTCGGAGACGCTCGCCGACGCGTCGTAGCCGGTGAATGTCCATTGCGCTTGCAGCAAGCCTACGATGAACGCCCACCAGTATGGCGAGCCTTGCGGGTTGTGAGTGACGGCCGTGAAGAAAAAACTCGCGGGTTGTTTTGGCGCAAAGATGAACAACGCCGCAACGATCGCGATCACGCCGATGATGTGAACCGTCACGCTGAAGTCGTTGAGCAATGCGACCAACCGAATCCCGAAGTGATTGATCAGCGCATGCGAACAGAGAATCGCGGCATACACCAACAAGAGATTCTTGGTCGTCGCATCAAACCCAAGAAGCGGGGTTAGAAACTGAGCGCAGCCGTAATCGATTCCAGCGAGCACAGTGACGTTGCCGAGTATGTTGAACCACGCGGTGAACCATCCCCAGGACTTTCCTCCAAGCCTCGATGACCAGTGATACATCGCGCCCGCGGTCGGGAGCGTTGAAGCCAACTCAGCCATGCTCATTGCGACCGCGAGAGTGAACAGAGTGACTAGCGGCCATCCGAAAGCCATCTCCGCGGGCCCGCCCATCGTCAGCCCGTGGCCGTACAACGTGACTGCGCCGGTGAGAATCGAGATGATGGAGAACGAAATGGCGAAATTAGAGAATCCCCCCATCGTTCGGAAGAGTTCCTGCGCATAGCCAAGCGCGCCAAGCTCCTCGGAGTCTTCGAGAGCGCTGTGTGGTTTGCGTTCAGAGTGTCTGGTCATTCTGGATTTCGCGCGCCGGTATTCTACCATTCAACGATCAACTGGAAAGTGCGCAGAAGTTTGCCTGCCTTGACGAGCGTAAAGCGCGCACCCTATCATCGAACACTTGTTCGAAGCGTCTTATTCGAGCCATACGTTATGCCCTCTGAGTCACAATCCCGATACGATCAGAAACTGGCGCACGTGCTCAAGACCTCCGCCGCGGTGTTTGCCGATAAGGGGTATCACTCGACCAGCATGCGTGACATATCGCGTGCTACAAAGATGAGCCTCTCGGGGCTATACTACTATTTCAAAAGCAAAGAGGAGCTGCTGTTTCTCATTCAGGACTATTGCTTTAGCACCGTGATCGGCGATTGCCGCAGGCTGCTGGAGGGCGTCGATGATCCGGTCGGCCGCCTGAAACTGCTCATCGAGAACCATCTGAATTATTTCGTCAACAACATGAACGAAATGAAGGTACTCTCACACGAAGCGAACTCGATTACCGGCGATCTGTTTCGCAAGGTTAATTCCAAGAAGCGGCAATACGTTGATCTGGTGATCGACCTCCTCGTCGAAATCTCGAGCGAGCGGCGAGTCGAAAGAGTCGATGTGAGAGTCGCGGCGTTTTCGCTCTTCGGGATGATGAACTGGAGTTATAACTGGTACAGCCCGCGCAAGGACCTCGACGTCGCCGAGCTGTCCGATCAGATGACTCGGCTCTTTCTGACCGGTTTCATCGGAGACAAAGCGCTCAAGTCCGAGAGGCTCGAGACCGGACGCGAATCGCACCTCGATCGAACAGTTTCAATCTGGCAGCATTGATTCTGTTCCGACTACTACTGAAATAAACGGGAGCAAGCCATGACACGAGAAGCAATGGAAAACAGGCTGATCAACTACAGCACTCAAAACGGTATCGCCATAATCGAGCTGCACGATCCGCCGGCAAACACATACACCTACGAGATGATGCGCGATATGGACGATGCGATACTCGAAGCGCGGCTCGATGAAGACGTGCACGTGATCGTTATTCGCGGCGCCGGAGACAAATTCTTTTGCGCGGGCGCCAACATCAAGATGCTGCTGTCGGCGACTCCGCAGTTTCGATACTTCTTCAGCCTTCATGGCAACGAGACGCTGATGCGTTTGGAAAACACGCAGAAGCTGGTGATCGCGGCGATCAACGGCCACGCTGTCGGAGGCGGGCTAGAGATCGCGCTCGCGTGCGACCTGCGCGTCGCGAAGAAGGGACCTGGAATGCTCGGGCTTCCGGAAATCAATCTTGGATTGCTGCCCGGTATGGGCGGAACGCAGCGCTTGCCGAGAGTCATCGGCAAAGGAAAAGCTCTTGAGCTTCTGACGACCGGCCGCACGATTTCGGTTGATGAAGCGCATCAGCTCGGACTCGTGAACGAGGTCTTTGAAGAAGAGAACTTTTTCGACAAGGTGCTCGAGTATGCGAAGCAGTTTGTCGCTCCGGCGAAAGCAAGCAAGGCGGTCGGCTTGATAAAACGTTCAGTGCAGACTGGACTCGAAATACCGCAGACCGAAGCGCTCGCACTCGAACGCGAGCTGCTCCAGCAACTATTCGAAAGCGAGGACGCACACGAAGGCCTTGATGCTTACGCGAAGAAGCGGCAGCCGCAGTTTAAAGGGAGATAGTCCGTAGTCCGTAGTCAGTAGTCCGTAGCTAGTGACCACTGATTACTGACTACGGACTACGGACCAACTTTTGGAGAAATCATAATGGCAAAAATGTTCATAGCAGGAGAATCGGTTGAGGCGATTAGCGGTGCAACCTACGAAGTACGAAACCCGGCAAACGGCGAAGTCGTGGACACCGCGCCGAAAGGAGACGCCGATGATGCGCGGCGCGCGATCGACGCGGCCGAAGCGGCGTTCGATGAATGGTCGCATACATCGGCCGAAGATCGAGGCAAGCTTCTCTTTAAAGCTGCGGAGCTTGTCGTGGCCGAGCGCAAGAGCCTTGCGGAGTTGCTTTGCCGCGAGCAGGGCAAGCCGGTCATGGAAGCAAGCGGCGAACTCGAACACTTTGATCACGGATTACATTTCTATGCAGGTTTAGCGTCGAAGATTCGCGGTGCGCACGTGCCGCTGCCCGCGAAGAACGCCTATGGGATGGTCGTGCACAAACCGCTCGGCGTGTGCGGCGCGATCGTGCCCTGGAACTTTCCGCTGACGTTGATGGGCACGAAAGTCGGCCCCGCGCTCGCGGCCGGAAACACGGTGGTCGTTAAGCCTGCTTCGACTACGCCGCTGACTACTATTCGCATCATCGAGTTGATGAACCAGGCAGGAATTCCGAAGGGCGTCCTGAATGTCATCACCGGACCGGGCAGCGTCGTCGGCGAAGAGCTGCTGGTGAATCCGAAGGTTCGGCGAATTGCATTCACTGGAGAATCAGCGACCGGCAAACACATCGCATCGGTGGCGTGTGGTGACTTCAAACGGGTGACATTGGAACTCGGCGGCTCGGATCCGATGATCGTCTGCGAAGACGCCGACATTGCAAAGGCTATCACGGGTGCGATGGTCGGGCGATTCTGGAACGCGGGTCAGGCGTGTCTTGCGGTGAAACGGCTTTATGTCTTCGACAAGGTCTTCGACGAATTTGTTCAGGGACTTGTCGGCAAAGTCGCACGCTATGAAGTTGGCGATGGGATGACTAAAGCCGAGAAGCCGAAGATTCGAATGGGACCGCTTCACACGGCGGCGCAACGCGACGAGATCGAATCTCAAGTCAAGGACGCGATCGATCGCGGCGCGAAGGTTCTGCTCGGCGGCGCGCGCCCTGAAGGGTCGCAGTACGAGAAGGGCAATTACTATTTGCCTACGATCCTGGTTGACGTGCCCGACGACGCGCGAGTTGTGACCGAAGAATCCTTTGGCCCCGTGCTGCCGATCTTTCGAGTAAATAGTCTCGACGAAGCGATCGAGAAAGCAAACGGGTCGATCTACGGACTGGGTTCTTCGATATGGACGAAGAACCTCGACAACATCGAAACTGCGATCGACAGGATTCAAGCGGGTAATGTGTGGGTGAACTCGCTGCATTACGGATACGACGAGTTGCCTTTTGGCGGAGTGAAAGCCAGCGGCTTCGGCCGCGAGCACGGACCCGAGGCGCTGGATTATTATCTCGAGCCGAAGGGTGTTGTGATCACGCGTTGACTCCCGGCTCCGGGACGGTTCGAATGACAGTATTAACCAGATGGACATCGGCCGACTTGGATCGTCTGCCACTGGACGAACTCACGCGCTACGAGATCATCGACGGTGAGTTGTATGCGTCGAGCCCGAATCACGTATGTCATCAAATGGTATGTGGTGAAATTGTGATGCTGCTGCAAACCTGGAACGAGGCAACCGGAATCGGACATGCGGTTTTTGCTCCGGGATTAATTTTCAGCCAGTACGATGACGTGGCGCCGGATGTGGTTTGGCTGAGCAGGAACCGCCTTGCAGATGGCCTCGATGAAAACGGGCATTTGCGCGTTGCACCAGAGTTGATCGCGGAGGTCCTAATGCCCGGACTGGACGACGAGCGACGCGAGCGCGAGGCAAAGCTCCTTCTCTATTCACGTTGTGGAGTGAGCGAATACTGGATCGTAAACTGGGTTGCTCGAACTATCGATGTCTATCGGCGCGACCATGCTCAATTACATTACGTAGCGACGCTCTTAGAATCCGACAAGATCGAGTCGCCTTTATTGCCGGGCTTCTCTTGCACGGTCGCGTCGCTGTTTGAGCGAATTCCTCGTACGGAGTAACGGAGGCAGAAAATGGCGCAGATGTTAATCGGCGGCGAGTGGGTGGGCTCGCGCAGCGGAAACTCTATCGAAGTCATTAACCCGGCGACGGGCGAACCAGTCGATACCGCGCCGCGAGGCACCGTTGAAGACGCGTGCGAGGCGATCGACGCGGCGCACAGCGCGTTCGCCGTGTGGAGCGAATGGACGCAGGCAAAACGCGCTGAAGTGCTTTATCGCGCGGTCGAGTTGATTCATCTTCACGAAAAAGAGCTCGCGACATTACTCACAAAAGAGCAGGGCAAACCGCTTCGCGAAGCAATGCTCGAAATTCGCCGCTATGCGCATACGATCAAGTATTACGCCGGACTCGGCAAGAACATTCGGGGCGGGTACATTCCTCAGATTGACGAGAACCGGTATGGCCTGATCATCAAACGGCCGCTTGGTGTTGTGGGAGCTATCGTCCCGTGGAATTTCCCGGTGTCTCTGATGGGTAACAAGATCGGTCCGGCGCTGCTTGCGGGAAACACGATGGTAATCAAGCCCGCCGAGACGACGCCGTTGACTGATCTTCGCGTTGTTGGTTTGTTCCTCGAAGCGGGCCTCCCCAAAGGCGCGCTCAACGTTGTCACCGGACAAGGGTCAGTCGTCGGCGAAGAGATCGTGACCAATCCCAAGGTTCGTAAGATTGGCTTCACCGGCTCGACCGAAGTCGGGCGGCGCGTGATGGCTTCGGCTGCCGAGGGCATCAAGCGAGTAACGCTCGAGCTCGGCGGTTCGGATCCGATGATCGTTTGCGACGACGCGGACCTCGATGAAGCAGTGAAGGCGGCGGCGACCGGTCGATTCTTCAACTGCGGACAAGCTTGTCTTGCGATCAAGCGGTTGTACTTATTCGATTCGATCGCCGATGACTTCATCGAAAAGCTGGTCGGGCGAGCGAAGAAGCTGCGCGTTGGAAACGGCATGGCGGAAGGCACGATGATAGGGCCGCTTCACTCGGCGACTCAGCGCGATGAAATCGAAGCGCAGGTTGCTGACGCGGTCGATCGCGGAGCGCGGGTGCTTGCGGGAGGCGATCGCTTGCGAGGCGGCGACTACGATCGGGGATACTTCTACGCGCCCACGTTGTTGGCGGATGTGCCCGAAGACGCGCGCGTGGCGAGTGAAGAGGTCTTCGGCCCGGCGTTGCCGATTTTCCGTGTCGGCAACCTCGACGAAGCAATTGAGAAAGCCAACAACTCGATCTTCGGTTTGGGTTCGTCAATTTGGACAAATGATTTGAACCGAGCGACACGCGCTGCCGAGCGCATCGACGCGGGGTACACGTGGATCAACTCGGCGCAGGTGATCTACGACGAGCTGCCATTCGGTGGTCTCAAGCAAAGTGGCCTCGGCAAGGAACACGGCACTGAAGCGCTGGACTACTACACCGAGACAAAAGCAGTCGTCGTCGCAACCAAGTAGTCTTTGCGTCTCAGCGTGGGCTCTGCGTCTTTGCGCGAAACTAGTCATGTCTTACAAGGCCATCACTTTCGAACTTAACAGCCGCATCGCGACGGTCACGTTCAATCGGCCCGATCGGCTCAACGCCATCAATGAAGAAATGCGCGATGACTTCACGCGTTTATTCACCGAGCTTCAAACAAACGAAGACATCGGCGTTGTGATTTTCACCGGCGCTGGTCGAGCCTTCTCCGCCGGCGGTGACATCGAGTACTTCGAACGCGACTGGCCGACGACAAAGTTTCGCGCTGAGAATCATCGGCTCACACAGTTTTTCGATGAGCTCGAGCTGATCGAGAAGCCTGTTCTTGCGGCGATCAACGGTCCGTGCACGGGCGCGGGTTTGCAGATAACTCTTTCGTGCGATATTCGCGTTGCCTCGGATCAGGCGAAGTTTGGTTTTCGCGAAAACAATATCGGCTTGATTCCCGGCGCAGGTGGCTGTTCTCGTCTCGTCAAGCTGATCGGCTACGGAAAGGCAAAAGAGCTGATTTTCACCGGCGAGATGATCGGCGCCGTGGAAGCCGAGCGCATCGGACTGGTAAATCGCGTCGTGCCTCACGATGAATTGATGAGCAACACGCGAGCGCTTGCCGAGCACCTGCTTACGCGTGCGCCGGAAGCGCTCGGTTTGGCGAAGCGAATCCTTTGGCATTCGGTGACCAGTGACTTCGCAACCGGACGAATGCTCGAGGCACTCGCGCAGAGCATTCTTGTCAAGAGCAAAGACCATCGCGAAGGCATTCGGGCCTTTCGTGAAAAGCGAAAGCCTGAGTTCAAGGGCGAGTAGCATTCTCACCAGGAGAAAACATGGCATTGGAAAACGTACTCATAGAAAAACGCGGGCGAGTTGCAATTGTCACAATCAACCGGCCCGACAAACTCAACGCGCTGAACATCGCAACACGCAGTGAGATTCTTACCGCGTTCGACGAGCTTGCCGGCGACGACGAAGTGCGTGTCGTGATCATCACCGGCGCGGGCGAAAAGGCTTTTATTGCGGGCGCCGACATAAACGAGTTCGCCGGTATGAGTGCGATCGGGCAGCGCGCCGTGATGAAAGGCCGCCGCGCGTTTGATTCGGTCGAGGATTTCCCGAAGCCCGTCATCGCGATGATAAACGGATTCGCACTCGGCGGCGGATGTGAGCTTGCGATGGCGTGTGATATTCGCGTCGCGTCTTCGAAGGCCAAGCTCGGACAACCTGAGATCAAGCTCGGGATCATCCCGGGCGGCGGCGGCACTCAGCGAATGACTCGGCTGATCGGCGAAGGCAAAGCTATGGAACTCATGTTGACGGGCGATATGATCTCAGCCGAAGAAGCCGAGCGCCTCGGGTTGGTGAATCACGTCTACGCGCCCGAGGAGCTTGAAGCGAAAACGCTGGAGCTTGCGAACAAGATTGCTGAATTGAGCCCGGTCGCGCTTGCGATGGCGAAGGCTTCAGTGAAGAACGCGGCTCGAATGAATATTCGCGAAGGACTTGATTCAGAGGTTGATTTGTTTGCGTTGTGCTTCTCGAGCGAGGACAAAGAAGAAGGCGTCCGAGCGTTCATTGAAAAGCGCAAGGCTGACTTCAAGGGAAGGTAGGCGATTTCTTGCCGCGACGGCTGCGATTCGCGGACTCAGATTTCCATCAGAATCGAAAACTGAAGCCGGCGCTGAATTGAAAGTTGTTTGTCGTGCGGACTTCTCCCTTCCTCTTGAGATCGCGTTTCAGATGCGAGTACCGATGATCTGTTGTGGAGTCCTTCGCTTCATCGACCGCCGTCGTTTTCATGCCACGTCCGCCGTTTGGTTGGCTTACCCGGATTCAGGATCGTTCTTGTGAGGACTTGTCCTGGGTGCTTTCGAAATTTGAACCTGGTCTCTTGGCTTGGCCACGAGCTTACAATAGTATGGCGTTTCAGGGCCTGAAAATCTCAGGCCGGCCAACACAGGAATATCGAAGACTGAATAAGGGAATACACGATTCGATTGCGTGTTATCCTCTACAGGTTTGAGGTACGAACGAGAAGCGGGAATGGACGAACCATGCAATCTTGAGACGGTTTTCGCCGAGGCGGCTCTCGAGCACCTTGATGCGCTATTCGGGTTTGCAATGACGCTGACCCGCGACCGGACGGAGGCCGAGGACCTGGTACAAGAGACCTACCTGCGTGCCGCGCGGGCTTTTGGACGCTTGATGCCGGACAGCAATCTCAAGAGCTGGCTGTTCGCGATAATGCGGAATGCCTGGCTCAACCAACTCCGCCATACCCGGAACGGACCGCGTTTCGTCGAGCTGGATGCCGAGGAATCTGATCGTGCTCAGTGGCTGGATAATGTTGCGAATGATCCGCATCAGGTCTATCTGAAGAAGCTGGAATGCGAAGAGGTGAGGGCCGCCATCGAAAGCCTCCCGTTACTGCACAGCGAAATCATCTTGCTGCGAGACATCGAAGGATTCAGCTACCAGCAGATTGCGACAATACTGGGATGCCCGGCCGGCACCGTGATGTCACGGCTCGGGCGAGCGAGAGAGAAATTAAGGCGATTACTCGCTTCGTGGGAAACTGCTTCTGCGGCCAGGGCAGTGCGAGGGAATGAAGTATGAATCCATGTGAAGAAACTCGCAGCCAGATCACTTATTATTTGGACGATGAACTATCCGGCGGCGATCGCGCCTCATTCGAAGCTCATCTGCTCGATTGTGAGACTTGCCGCGATGTGAATGAGGCCGAGCGGCAATTTTTGCAGACCGTCCGGGGTTTGCGGCCGCTTCACCGTGCCGCGCCCGAGCTTCGCGCGCGAGTCCAACAGTTGCTGGCAGATGCGCCTCCTGCGCACGCGGCGTCGCCCCAATTGCGCAGTCGCATTCAGCGCTACATCCTTCAGTTCAGTTCGAGCGGCGCCGGGGTGCTTACGGGACGCCGGATTCTGGCGCTGAGCACGATTCTCGCTCTCGCGTTGGCCTTCAGTGTGTGGCGGATCGCCGCGCTCAAATCCAACGCGGCTCCGCATCCTCCGTCTGAATTCGCACTGATGGCGGTTGATACCCATCAAAGACATCTGCGCAATCAGTTGCCGCTCGAGATTTCTTCCGGCAAGCCCGAACATATCTCCGCCTGGTTCAACGGCAAGGTTCCGTTTGGCGTCACGCTTCCCAACTATCAGGAATCGTCGGGGCAAGACAAACTTTATTATCTGGAAGGCGCACGCCTTGTCGGTTATCGAAAAGACTACGCAGCCTACGTCGCTTATCAGATGAACGCGCGCCCTATCAGCCTGGTGATGACTTCGGATAACGTTGCTCAGCCATCGGGCGGCGAGGAGATTGTTTCCCGCGGGATAACCTTTCACTATGATTCGATCGATGGATTGAAGGTGATTACCTGGTCGGACCGCGGATTGACCTACGCGCTCGTGTCCGATCTGGAAGAGCGCGGCCAGCAATCTTGTATTGTTTGTCACGAGGGAACGAAGGACAAGGACTTCATCGAGAGTTTGAAGCCACATTGATTCGCCGCGATCTTTGAGACAGCCTTCGCGGCCTCGCCTTCTTAACAAATCATCATCATCCAGCTAGACTGTTTCCGCTCGATCAAGATCAGTATATTGCCGCCTTCAACGGAAGCGGTTCGTCCAATGGGGTGGAAATGAAAACTGCTGCACGCGTCCGACACTTCGCTCTGGTTTTCGCCTTACTTCTGCCGGGTTTTTCAATTGCAAAGTCGGCCTTGATCGGCTTGCCGGGTCCAACGCCGGAATCACCGGAGGTTCGCGGCGAACGAGGGATCGGAACTGACTTCAGGGCTACGTCAGATCAGATCAAGCCTGGGGCCGGGAAACCCGAGATTGTGCTTCAGCCCGGGATTACGTCTCCCCAGAGTCAAATAAGTTTCAGTCCTGATGGGCGGTTGCTGGCTTCGATGGGCCGAGATGGAAACGCGATCAAACTGTGGGAAGTCAATTCGGGCCGTTTGCTGCGCCAATTTGAAAGCGGCGTCCCGTCGATGGGCGGCACCTCGTTGACCCGGCCGTTCAAGTTCAGCGCTGACGGCCGCACTGTCATCGCGATGTCTGATGCGCGAGTCCGGCGATGGGACGTCGAGACGGGCCGAGAGCTTGGAAGCACGAGTCTACCCACCGCAAAAGATTTCTTCGCGGCAGTGCTCAGCGACGACGGAAGCACGGTTGCCGCCTCGAATATGAACAGCTCAGCGGTGCGGCTCTGGGATACGACCGCGGGACGCGAATTACAACCGGTCACTTTCGAGAAGCAGTCGCGCGGCGCGTCGCAGAACGCGATTGCGCTGAGCCCCAATGGACGCCTTCTCGCGGTACTGACCGAAACCGTAAACACCTCTCGCAGAGGCGCCGCAGACACAGCGTTACAAATAACACTTTGGGACGTTGCAAGCGGACGAAAAGCGCAGACCTTGCAGGTTTCATCGGCGCCAATGCAATTTGGGGTGGGGCCCGGTGCGTCGGGGACTATCGCTTTTAGTGACGACGGGGCGTGGATCGCGGTTCGCGACTCAGGGTCGATCAAGATATGGGATCTCGCGACGTCGCGGGAGTTGAAAAGCTTCGCTGCGCCGGGAATGTCCAGTAACCGAGCTGATCCTTCCGTTGACATGTTTGCGGCCAGATTTCGCTTCAGCCCCGACCGCCGGTTGATTTCCATAGCCAGCGACAACAAGATCAACCTGGTCGATACATCTTCAGCGGCGACATTGCAAACGCTGGCCGGGCACACCGGAGCGATCATAGGAGTCAGCTTCAGCGCCGACGGCAAACTGATCGCGTCTTCGGGGATCGACAATCAAATCAAGGTCTGGGACACGGCGACCGGCCGCGAAGTGAGAACGTTGAGTGGCGCAGCTATGCCCGTAAGCGATCTTGCATTCTCGCCGGACGGCAGGTCGCTGTCGCTTGCAGGCCACCAGGCTGTGAGTTCCTGGGAGTTGATGACCGGTGGAGTGCGGCTCGGCGTAGCGCTCCCGGATGATTATGCCCGTCACAAGCAAAATGGAATGTTTGAACGTGGCTGCCTCTTGAGCCGTGATGGGAAGTTTGTGATCGCCGGGAGCAGTACGCAGCCCCTGGCAAAGGTCTGGGAGGTCAGCACCGGCCGCGAGTTGCCGAACGTGTCGTTGATCCAGGGCAAACAGTTAGGGAATGCCGCTTTCAATCCCGACGGAAGCGTTCTCGCACTAGTCGAGAGAGATCTTGTTCAGAGACTCGGTCCGGCATCTTCTCAACAATCATCATCGCAACCTCCTGCAAGTGTCCCGACGCAGCCCATAGCCATTCCTGATATGAGCAAGATCATGGAGCAGATGCAGAAGGACCCGAAGAAAATGCAGGAGTTAATGAAGAAGGCCCAGGAGGCAATGCAAAAGGGCGATGTCAGCGCGAGCCTTTCGGTGTTGGACTCCCTGGGAATGACGGCTCCGGCAACAAAGGCTAATACGAACTCGAACAGTCTTCGTCTTCTCGACGTGGCAACCGGCCGCCAACTGCAAGCGATGCCCGTCACACAAGGAGGTTTCATCTCCGATATGATGAGCGCGAGTCCTGCCTTGTCGAGCGCGACGTTGTCCTTCAGTCCGGACGGACGCACCGTGGCTTCGGCGTCGGGATTCAACGCGCCTATTAGAATCAGAGACGTGAGCACGGGCCGGGAGCTGGCCACGCTTAAGCCCTCGACGCTCTCGATGATGGTCTACAGTCTCGCGTGGAGTGCCGATGGAAAGCGGCTCGCTTCAGCACACTCGGGATTAAAACGAAATATCGCGGCTCAAAATGCAACGGATACTTTTTCATTCGACGATCTGACCTTCTCGATCAAAGTGTGGGACACCCAAACCGGGGCCGAGCTGAATACGCTCGAGGGGCAAAACAATCTCGTCAACGCCCTTGCGTTCAGCCGCGACGGCCGGATACTCGCTTCGGGAGGTTACGACAGCACGATCAAGTTGTGGGACATGTCGACCGGCCGCGAATTGCGAACGCTTACTGGCCACACTGGTCCGATCGCGGCGCTCGATTTCAGCGTCGATGGACGGTTCGTGGTTTCGGGAAGCGATGACGGCAGCGCGAGATTGTGGAATTCGCAAACGGGCCAATTGATTGCAACTCTCGTGAGCTTGAACAAGGGCGACGATTGGCTGGTCGTGACGCCTGATGGATTGTTCGACGGGTCACCCGCCGGATGGAACCAGATACTCTGGCGCTTCTCGCCGGCCATCCTGGATGTTTCGCCGGTCGAGATTTTCTTCAACGAGTATTACTATCCGGGCCTGTTGCCCGACATTCTCGCCGGCAAGAAAATCGCCGCCGCCGACATATCTCAGAAGGATCGCCGCCAGCCAAAACTGAATCTCGAACTCACGGACGCGGCCGGTACACAGTCAAATGTTTCGGCGCGGGCGCAAAAAGTAAGAATCAAGATCAGTGACGCGCCGGCGGGAGCGCAGGATGTTCGATTGTTCAGGAACGGCTCGCTGGTAAAGGTCTGGCACGGCGATGTGCTGAAGGGTCAATCGAACGCGACGCTCGAGACGAATGTTAGCATCGTAGCGGGGCCGAATCAGCTTACGGCTTATGGCTTCAATCGCGACAATGTCAAAAGCTCTGACGCGACGCTAATGCTCAACGGCGCCGATTCGCTGAAGCGCGCCGCGACGCTTCACATTCTCGCCATAGGTATCAATCAATACGCAAACTCGGGATACAACCTGAAGTACGCGGGCGCCGACGCTCGCGCGTTCGCCGAAGAAGTAGAACGCCAGCAACGAAAGCTTGGCTATTACGGTCAGATCGAAATCACGACGCTCTTCGATCGAGACGCAACGAAGGCGAACATGATTTATGCAATCAAGCGGCTTGCGGGATCATCGGATGCGAAGCCGCCGGCGAATGCTCCCGTTGTTCTCGAAAAGATCAAAGCCGCGGAGCCGGAAGACGCAGTGGTGATCTACTACGCGGGTCACGGGACAGCGCAGGAGCAACGCTTCTATCTGATCCCGCACGATCTGGGTTACGAAGGTGGGCGCACGGATCTCGATCAAACCGGATTGAAGACGATTCTGTCGCACAGCGCGTCGGATCTCGAGCTCGAGGATGCGATCGAAGGATTGGACGCCGGGCGCTTGCTCATGGTGATTGACGCCTGTAACTCGGGGCAGGCGCTCGAAGCAGAAGAGAAACGGCGCGGGCCGATGAACTCGAAAGGTCTCGCGCAGCTCGCTTATGAAAAAGGTATGTACATCCTGACCGCGGCTCAGAGTTATCAAGCGGCGATGGAAGCCGAGCAACTTGGGCACGGATACTTGACCTATGCGCTTGTCGAAGAAGGGCTGAAGTCTTCGGCCGCCGATAGCCAACCGAAAGACGGGCAGGTCGTGCTGCGCGAATGGCTCGACTACGCGACCGAGCGCGTGCCGAGAATGCAGGAGACCAAGATCAAAGAAGGCCGCGAGCTCAAGCACAAAGTCGCGTTCGTGGAGGGAGAAGAGAAGGTCGATGACGCGGACAAGCAAAGTCTGCAGCGTCCGCGAGTCTTCTATCGCCGGGAGCCGGAAACGCAACCATTGATAGTGGCAAAGCCATAATGCAAACCGTTTCACGAGAAGCAATCGTAAGATTCAACGAAATGGAAATGATCAACTTCAAACGCAAGCTAGCGGTGATGACAGTCATCGTTTGTTCGTCCATGAATTCCTTTTCTCAGCAGCAAGACCAAACCCGCGGGCTCAAGGTAAAGAAGATCGAAGAGAGCCGGCCGGCTTCCACTGCACCGACCGATCCAAAACAACCGCGTACTTATCGGTCGACGACTTCCACGGCGTCATCTTCTGAGATCCGCAGATCGGCTTCGGCGTCCGAGGCAGTCATTGGCGTGACGTTGTGGCGATTGCGGAGCGCTCAGTCCGCCGATACCCGGGGCGCAAGGATTCTCGAGCATCAGGGAGCAAAGAGCGCCGAGTGGACCGCCGAGCGAATCGAAGCCGACACGCGCATCGGCGAGGGCGAGCGCGTGCGTGTGAGCATCGAGTCTCCAAGCACGGGTTACCTCTACGTCATCGATCGAGAGCAATACGCCGATGGCAGCGCAGGCGACGCGTACTTGATATTCCCTACGGCGCGCACTCGCGGCGGTCACAACGCGGTGGTGGCCGGACGAGTCCTCGAGTTTCCCGCTCAGGAAGACAACCCGCCTTACTTTACCCTGACGCGCAGCCGCCCGGGACACATCGGCGAGGCGCTGATCCTGATAGTCTCGCCGCAACCGCTTGCCGATCTGCCCATCAGTTCAGAGCCGATCAAGGTAGCATCCGACAAACTGGCGCAGTGGGAGAAAGAGTGGGGAGGACGCGCCGAGCAATTCGAGCTTGAAGGCGGGGCTGGCCTGCCTTACACCAGGGCCGAGAAATCAGCAGGTGGGGACGGCTCGAGGATGCTGACTCAAGGGGACCCGCTTCCTCAAACGATCTTGCGAATGAACGCAAAGCCCGGCGTGCCCGTGCTCGCGAAGGTGTTACTGCAAATAGCCCGATAATACTCGACAAATACTCGTCGATGGATACACCCAGGGACGATCGGTCGGCGACGAAGGGCTCGCGGTCAGAGGCGCGCTTTGATCCGTCGCTGATTGCGAAGGGAATCGGCAATGTTGCGAATCCCTCCTTATGCCGTATAATCCGGCAAGGCCTCAACGATAACCAGCAACAGAACATTGGGTCAGAGCTAGAGTCGTTTGCATTAACGCCGGCGCGAACTCCGTAACGCGGACGACTCCGGGATCTACCTGTCAGAGTCTGGTTGCCTTTCAGGTTTACACGGAAGCGCTTAAGGAGAAGCTTCGATGAGACACACTACGTCGAGGGTTAGATTAACAATCGCTGCTGTGCTATTGCTTCATTTCTCGATTGCGTTTGCCGAAGCGCAAACACACTCCGCCGTGCCGGTCGATCTCCAAATCCCAATCGCGCCCACACCTGTTAAGGCTGACGGCAAAATTCATCTCGTCTACGAGCTGCACATAACAAACTTTGACAAACCATCCCGCGACTTAACACTGATGAGCGTCGAAGTTCTCGGTGATGGTCAGCAAGCCGCTCCGCTCTTTCGTTTGGGGGGTGAGGAGCTCACAAAACAAATATCGCGCCCCGGCGCCGGCCAGAAACTATCCGACAAGCGCCGGATTGGCGGCGGCATGAGGGCCGTTCTCTTCATGTGGGTCACCGTCGATTCTGTTGCCGCTGTTCCCCGCGCCTTGCGCCATCGCCTCGCCTTCGCGATAGAGAAAGTAAATGGCGAACGCACGGTCGAGGGAGCATTCGTCGAAGTTCGCCGCGACGCACCTCTAGTCATTGGTCCGCCAGTGCGAGGCGAAGGATGGATGGCGGCAAACGGCCCTTCCAACCGGGCTGAAAATGAACACCGGCGCGCAATCAACACGGTAGATGGAAGAGCTCGAATTGCTCAGCGTTTCGCGATCGATTGGATCAAGTTCGGACCAAACGGCCAGCTCTGGTCCGGCGGTGGGGCAAAGAATGCAAACTGGTTCGGCTATGGCGCCGAGATTCTTGCCGTGGCTGATGCTGTCGTGGCGGCGGTCAACGACGGCGCACCCGAGAATAAACCCGATACCGAGGCCAGAGCGGCGCCGATAACGCTCGAAACGATAGGCGGCAACTACGTCATACTCGATCTGGGCAACGATCGCTATGCCGCGTATATGCACATGCAACCGGGCAAGATTCGAGTCAAGGTCGGCGACAAAGTTCACCGCGGCGAGGTCCTCGGGTTGGTTGGTAACTCCGGTAACTCAGACGGGCCACATCTTCATTTTCAAATCTGCGATGCGAATTCACCGCTGGGATCGGAGGGGCTGCCTTTTGTATTTGAGTCGTTTGAAAAGCTCGGGCAAGGAGCGATCAATGATAACGGAGCGAACTGGAAGCCTATCGGTAACGCAGAAGAGCGGCGAATGGAGACTCCGCTAGAAAATGTCGTGGTCCGGTTTCGTTGAGGTGCAGTCGATTAACGCATCGCAAGCGGCTATCGTACGGCTTCTCGGTCGAGGTTGCGAGTTACCACTGCTCCTTGCCAACCGGCAGCCGGTTGATAGCAGCATGTTCATCGATGAACGGTGCTGTCCTAAAGATGTGTTGCCGTGATCGAAACTCTAGGAGCGCTCACAAATGTAACCGCGTAGCGGTGTCCTCTCGATAGCTCGCATAATCGAGTATCCATTGGGCCGCGTAGCGGTTGCCTCGTTGCGTCCACACCCAATCTGACGTCAATGGG
>Ga0070705_100000782_pt1 | contig 17947 bp, 16 predicted proteins | sample KBSK5253metaG_FD_65455 | JGI IMG/M metagenome (GOLD analysis project Ga0070705, IMG submission 65455) | Corn, switchgrass and miscanthus rhizosphere microbial communities from Kellogg Biological Station, Michigan, USA - KBS K5-25-3 metaG | ecosystem: Host-associated > Plants > Roots >... | reverse complement strand
GGACTCTGAATGGAGCCAACTCGATAATCGCATTGAGGTGTTGTCAGATGAACGGTCGATGGGAGAGCTACTGGGAAGCGCGCGCGGCTCGATAGCTTGTACAAACAAGACGCACACCCGGGCCAAAACGACTCGTTGACAATGGTTTTGATACTTTGCTACGGTTGAGTCTTGCACGGTTAGCCCCGACGGCCACCATCAAAAGCACCATCATTGTGGAGCATTAATAAAGTGAAGTTGAAATATTTTGTCATCGCTTTGACCGTCCTGGCTTCGATTCTCGAATCAGGATGCATACTTCCACGCAAGGTGAGGGTAAACGAACTGTTGGCGGTCAATGAGGCTCTACCAACCGACGAGTTGATCAGCCGAATCAATGCGTATAGTCAAGTTCAGACTTTCTCGGCACAGGCCAACGTAACTGTTCTAAACTACTTCACCGGCGAAGGAACAAAAGGGGAGGAGTTCCCGGCGGCGACAGGGTTGATTCGATTCAAGCGTCCGGAAAACACTCGTATGAAGGTCACCTTTGTGGGTTTTGACGTGGCCGACATGATGAGCGATGGCCAGAAGTTCAAGCTTGCAGTGTTTAAGCCAGCGGAGAAGCGGCGCTTTGTCTACGGGAGCAATCTTACTGAGATCGAAAGGATGAATGCATCTGAGATCAGGCGAACCAACGACGCCCAGCTTGCTAAGGCCGGCGGACTGGTGAATATGCGGCCTCAGCACATCACTGATTCCTTTCTGATCCCGGCAATCAGCGAAAACGACCGCCCTTATACATTCCGCGAAGAAGTCCGCCAGGTGGAAGCAGACACGCGGCCAGGAAAAAAGAACCGCCTGGTCGAACGCTCTTACTACGTTTTGTATGTTCTCGAGCGCGACGAAAAGGGCCAGACAAAGCTGAGGCGCAAATTCTGGTTCGACCGCGGTTTACCCGACACGCCACTCGTTCGGCAGCAAACATTTGAGAACGGCGTCGGCAGGCTCGCAAGCGATGTCACTTACAGCGAATGGTTCGCGGTGCAGAACAGCACCTCCAGGTGGCCAAAACACGTGGTGATCGATAGACGCAATGACGGCTATCGGCTGGACATTGAAATCGTGGGCGACACTGTAGAAGTGAACGCGGAATTGCCGCCGACCACGTTTACTCTTGAGAATACCGAGAAGCTTGAAGAGATAAATCTAGATGAGCAGCATAAGGCTTCGACACCCGAACCACCCAAGAAGCCAAAAGCTCCCATGACTGCGAACAGATAATGGATAGTCTCATCGCAGCAAACATCACCCAGCGCCCGCTGCGGACCGCAATCAGCATCATCGGAGTCTCACTCGGAGTCATATTGGTGACTCTGTTCGTTGGGCTGGCGCGCGGAATGACTCGCGACGCCGCCGAACGCCAGGCCAACGTCGATGCAGAAGTGCGATTCCTTTCCAGCAGCGATCCGTCGCTTGCGGGTAATCCGTTGATGCTTCGCGAAGAGTACGCTCGCGCGATCCTTCACGGCGTTCAACCCACGCCCGAAGATCCCGACCTCGAGCCAAAGCCTCCGATTGCCGGCGTCGCCGCTGCGTCTCCGGTCGGTGAATACCTGCAGCCGAGCATTGCCGGAATCGGCTTCGAAATGGTCGACGGTATCGAATATTCCAGCTTCATTCAAACCGCAAATCTGAACCTGGTGAGTGGACGAGGCCTGACGGACAACGGCACACCGGAGTCCGAGTATGAGGTGATAGTCGATCGATACTACGCGCGGTTCGCCAAGGGCCTCGACGAGAAACCCGTTGCGGTCGGCAGTCAGATTACCGTGCTCGGTCATCCGTTTACGATCGTTGGCATATACGAGCCTTCGATTCTCGGTCGAATGAAAATCCCGCTTCGAACGTTGCAGCAACTTCTGGGGGGCGCTCACAACTGCACATTCATTTCTGTGAAGTGTGAAAGCCCTGATCTTACGGACAGCGTGGTGGAACAATTGCGCCGCTATTATCCCGGCAATCACGCGATTCGCACGAGCGAGATCCCGGCGCTCTACTCCCAAGGCTTGGCGTGGGTCGATGTTTTCCTCAACGTGGTCATCGGGCTCGCGCTGGTTATCAGCACACTGGTGATCCTGCTTGCGATGTACACAACGATCATCGAGCGAACTCGCGAGATCGGAATTCTCAAGAGCCTCGGCGCCTCGAAACGATTCATCGTGCTTACTATTGAAAAAGAAGCAGCGATGATCAGCGCGATGGGAGTTGTGTTTGGCTTTGGCGTCGCAGTCGCGGCGAAATTCTGGCTGGAAGCCAACACACGCTTGCTGGTTGATCTGCAACCGAAGTGGCTGATGATTTCCGCATTGATAGGTCTTGCGGGTGGAATAATCGGCGCGCTCTATCCGGCATTGCGAGCCGCCAACCTCGATCCGGTGGAAGCGATAAGTTATGATTAGTCAGTAGTCAGTAGTCAGTAGTCAGTAGCTCGTTAGCTTTGGGGAGGATGACCTTCTTACTACTTACTACTGACAAGACTACGGACTACTGACTACTGACTACGGACTACTGACTACTGACTACGGACTACTGACTACTGACTACGGACTACTGACTACTGACTACGGACTACTGACTACTGACTACGGACTACTGACTACTGACTAATGAACCCAGTACTCGAAACAATCGATCTCAAAATGGTCTACCACGTCGGCAAGGTCGACGTGGCCGCGTTGCGCGGCGCGACTCTGCAAGTCCAGCCGGGCGAATACGTCGCGATAATGGGACCGTCCGGCTGTGGCAAGTCCACCTTTCTGCATATCGTCGGAGGCATGCTCAAACCAACATCAGGAAGCGTGCTGATCGAAGGCGAAGACCTGACGCTTATGACCGACGCGGAACGCACAGATCTGAGACGCCGCAAGATCGGCTTCGTCTTTCAACGCTTCAATCTCTTTCCAACGCTTACAGCCGAAGGAAACTTGAAGCTCGCCGAGCGAATCTATTCGGGCAACAACAATCAGGACGCCACGCGCCGAAAAGAAGTACTCCGGCTGCTTGGGCTCGAAGGCAAGGTTCAGCATAAACCGCTCGAGCTCTCAGGCGGCGAGCAACAACGCGTGGCCATCGCTCGCGCGGTCATCAACCGTCCGGCTATAATTCTCGCTGACGAACCGACCGGCAATCTCGACAGCGAGAACTCAGACGTAGTGCTGAATATGATGCGCCAGTTGAATAAGGAATTCCGTCAGACGATCATCATGATCACGCATAACATCGAAGCCGCCCAGCGCGCCGATCGAATCATCGAGATGCGAGACGGGCACGTCGTTTCGTGAGCGCCGCGGGCAAATAGTGAAGGAGCGATCGTGAAGCTGATCTTCACCACATTTAAAAAGACCCTCTTCTGGTCCTACGAACGCGGAAGCTGGCAATACGACATCATGTGCGTTGTCATCCTGGCGTTCATCATCCTCGCTCCGAATCGCGTGTTTGAAGACCGGGACTCAACTACTCCCATCATCCTCAGAAGCGAAGAGATCGGCTCCGTGGACCCGCATAATTTCGCGCAGATGGAAACCAGACTCGAACAGATAAGGGGAAAGTCGGTGATAATTTCCCGAGTCGAAAAGACGACAGACAGCCTGGGCGATGTCTACGTCATCTATCAGAAGTAATCCACAATCATCGAAAAGGAAGAGGCAATGAAACGAAGTACTTTTTTACTCGGCATAGTCACGCTTAGCTCGATCGCGGCTACTCAAACGTTAGGCGCAGAAGCGAACGGAAAGCTGGATGAAGTTCTCGCAAACATGGAGCGCGCTGCCCGCGGAATCAAGTCCATCGAAGCTGACATGAATCAGGAGAAGCGGGACATGCAGATCGGCGGCAAAGAAATCTACCGCGGCCGGATTTTTTTCGCTCACTCAAAGGCGTGCGACAAAGTGCGGATCAACTATTCAATCCCTGAAGGTCAGCAAGTCGCGGTTCTCTGTAACGACATATTTCTTTATCAGCCTTCGATAAAACAGGTGATCATCACATCGCGGCGCGCGCAAGCTTCTAAGAACCAGGAATTCTCCTTCATCGCGACTCCTTACAAGTCCGTGCCTGAACTCAAGAGTCAGTACAACATCGTCTATCTTGGAGACGAACAGGGGGCCGCGAAGCTTGAGCTTACGCCTAAGGCCGCCTCATCCGTGCGGAAGCTCACACTGTGGGTCGATCAGTCGTCGTGGCTCCCGACGAAATATCAGGTAGTCGAGAAGAACAACAACGTTACGACCTTTACGTTGAATGGGATGAAGCTGAACGGCGGGTTGGACGGAAACATTTTCAAGATAACCTGGCCGAAAGACACAAAGGAATTGCGCAAGTAAGCTCAGAAATAAAGCAGCCCGACAATCGTCCCAATCAACGCAATCGCGATCGCCCAGAAGGCAAGTTCAGTCAGCGCAACCATGCCTCGCGGATAATCGCGACTCGCGCTCTTCAGTTTGCGATGCTTAACGCGAAGCGCTGAGTGAGCCATGAACACTCCAAAGCCGATCGCCGCCAACGACATGATTCGAAGCGGCCACAGAAAGAACACCCATTGCATCTCGACCAGCAATAGCAGTGGAATGCCCACGCCGAAACAGGCCGCCGCACCCATCAGCAATCCCGCGAGGTCAAAATCAGTGACCGGTATTTTCAACGTCCCCGCTCGTGATGCCGCTTCGGGATCGAATACTTGCGGTGACGAATAACCGGCGCGTTTGGGACGTCGTTCAACGTCGTACGCATGACGAGTCTCGGCGTCGCCCAAAATATCATGCGCTTCGTTGAGCGATTTCATTGCTTCATCGCTGCCGCCGCCGTCCGGATGACGCAGCCGCGCCTGTTTTCGAAACGCCTGATCGACTTCCTGTTGCGTGGCGTTCTCTTCAACGCCAAGGACGCTGTAGTAGTCGATTGTCGAATCGAATTTCTGAATCGGCATCGCGGGTCATTATAGTTTTGTCGCGACCGCAAGCAACAGCGCGTTCGAAGCTGCGCCGCCACTCGTGCTATATTGACGCGCATGCCAGTCACACCAAAAGATGCCGCCGCAATCATTCTGCTGAAGGATCGCGACGATCCTCACGTCTTCTGGGTTAAACGAAGCACCAAACTCCGTTTCATGGGAGGCTTCCATGCCTTTCCCGGTGGTCAACTCGATAAGGCAGACGCCTCGATCACCGTGACTGGTTGCGAAGGCGACGAAGCCGCGATGCGAGCCTGCGCCGTGCGCGAGTTCTTCGAAGAGGCCGGCGTGCTGCTCGCGCGCGGAACTGAGCGATTGTCGATCGAACAGATCGCGGCGAAACGGCAGGCGTTGAATGGCGATGCGACCTTCAAGCAAATCCTCGAAGAAGACAATCTCGAAATCGCCGGCACGGACTTCGAACCGGCCGGCCGATGGGTCACGCCTCACTTCGCGCCGGTGCGCTTTGATACCTGGTTTTTTCTTGCATGGATGCCTGAGGCACAAGAGGCACTCGTAGAAACCGGTGAGCTTGAAACCGGCGAGTGGATAAGACCCGCCGAGGCATTCGCTCGATGGAAGCGCGGCGAGATTATTATGGCGCCGCCGACGCTTCACATCATTCAGACTCTCGCTTCGCATTCGAACCAAATCGATTCGCTTTCGAGCGCGCTAACGGCGATCCCTGAAGCCAGGCACGGGATGGTTCGGCGCATCGAATTCAGGCCTGGCATTTTCCTCTTTCCCGTGCGCACGCCGACCCTTCCTCCCGCGACTCATACAAACTGCTACATCATCGGCGGCGATGAAGTGATCGTCATCGATCCCGCATCTCCGTACGAGGAAGAGCAAAAGGAACTCGATGTATTTCTGGATGCGCTAATTGCCGAGGGCCGCCGCGTTCGCGAGATCATCATCACCCATCTGCATGCGGATCACATCGGCGGCGCTGAGTACCTGAAAGCTCGGCTCGGTGTACCGGTGCGAGCGCATCGAGACACTGCTGAACGGATCAAGCACACGGTGACGGTTGACGGATACATTGAAGACAACGAGTTGATTGAGATCGAAGGCGAGCCGGGCTGGCGGCTTCGCGCGCTTCATACGCCGGGTCACGCGCGCGGGCATCTGTGCTTTTATGAAGAGATCACCGGCGCGATCATCACCGGGGATCTTGTCGTCGGCATAGGCACGGTTGTGATTGATCCGCCCGAAGGAAATATGAAGCATTACTTTGATTCGCTTCGCAGGTTGCTTGCTTTGCCAAAGCTATCGGTGCTGTTTCCGGCTCATGGACCGGCGATCGGGGCGGCTCGCGAGAAGATTGAGGAATACATCGAGCATCGAACGATGCGTGAAGACAAGATTCTTGCGGCGATCAAGGCCGGCGCGAGTTCGCCGCATGAAATCGTAGAGGCGGCCTACACCGATGTTAATCCGGCGATGTGGGGCCTGGCGGAGAGGTCGACCGTAGCGCACCTGGAAAAACTCGAGGAGGAGTCACGTGTCGAGCGATATAATGGCGCCTATCGGATCTCCTGAGGTTTAGCATGGTGACGCAGGAGTATTTATGAGCCAAAGAATCAAAGCGATTTTTCACGATGGCGCCTTTATCCCAACCCAGCCTTGCGAACTGCCGGAGGGATCAGAGGTTGAACTGACCGTCGAAGGTCCTCTATCGATTCCTCCGGAAATAACCGATCCGGAGGAAAGACGACTTCTTATGAAGGCATTGATCGAACAGATGAGGGAAAACCCAATTCCTGCCGATGCGCCTCGCTTTACTCGCGACGAACTTCATGAACGCCGTTGACACAAACGTTCTGATATATGTCCACGATCCACGCGATCGCAGGGCTTGTTCTTATCAATCCATTCAGAACACCGTAATAACATTATCGCGTTGAACGAAATTGCCATCCCTCGAAATACACTCGTCGTACTCTGCGGCACAGCAGGGAGCGGCAAATCCACGTGGGCATCGAAGCATTTCCTTTCGACTCAAATCGTTTCTTCCGATGAATGCCGAGCACTCATCGTTGACGATCCCGGCAATCAAAGCGTGTCGGCTCAAGCCTTCGACTTGTTTCACTTCATTATTGAACAGCGATTGATGCTCGGCCGATTGACCGTCGCCGACGCGACTAACTTGAAACCAGAACACCGCCGGACTCTACTTGGAATAGCAAAGCGAAACCAGTTCAATGCCGCCGCGATCATATTCGATGTCCCAATCGAGATCTGTGTCGAACGAAACTCGACGCGCAAACGCAGAGTTCCACATGAAGCTTTGCTCATGCAGCGCGAGATGTTCGAAACTACGTTGTATTCGATTCGGAAAGAGAAGTTCGATTACGTCCACGTGTTGGATGCAACCACGCAATCGAAAGTATCAGTAAAGATCGGGCGATACGTCAGTCCCCGGTCTCGATAGCCGGCTCTGCGATTGGAGCCCCGCGCATCACCTTTCGCCAATGCAGGATCGAATCTAACAGGACGATGACCATGCAGGTCATCATGATCGCGGTGAGCGTAGTGTTCAGATACCCGCGGAACATTGTCTCCGGCTTTGCCGCTTCCACAAGAAAGTTATCGCGGATCGACAGATACCCGGCTGTCAAAGTCGTCGTCGCCACAAAAGCCAGCGGCGTGATCGTCACCCAGGCGTATTTCGCTCGTCCGGCATTCATGATCACCGTCGTGCCTACGCATAACGCAATCGCCGCAAGCAATTGATTCGCGATTCCGAACATCGGCCAGATCGTTGAAATCGAGCCCGTGCTGATGAAGTAAGCCCAGCCGCCCACGATCAGCGCCGACGTTATGACAGCGCCCGGCATCCAGTCCGGGCGTTCAAGCGGCTTATACACTCGCCCCAGAAACTCTCCCAACATGAATCGCGCGACACGAGTGCCCGTGTCAATTGTCGTCAGAATAAACAGCGCTTCGAACATGATCGCGAAGTGATACCAGTACTTCATCAGCCCGTTCATTCCCGGAAGCCCGGAAAAGATCTGAGCTATGCCGACGGCAAGCGTGACCGCGCCGCCCGTGCGCCCGCGCAGATTTTTCTCGCCCGTTTGCTGCGTCAATTCTTCGAGCTTCTGTTCGCGTATGTCGAACCCTTCGATGCTGTGCTCCTCGGCGAAATACGCATATTTGGCGCGCGTAATATCCTGGCCCGGCGCAGCCTGCGCGACCACTGCCGGAGCGTTTATCTTGGCCTGATCGACGTTGATCGCGAAGTAATCGCCCGGCAGAAGCGAGGTCGCCGCAATAAGCGCAATCACTCCCACGAGTCCTTCCATCAGCATGCTGCCGTAGCCGATCATTCGAGCTTCGCTCTCACGGTCGAGCATCTTTGGAGTGGTGCCCGAACTTATCAGCGAATGAAACCCCGAGATCGCGCCGCACGCAATCGTGATGAACACGAATGGAAACAGCTTGCCCGGAATGATCGGGCCGCCTCCGGAAACAAACGGAGTCGTCGCGGGCATGTGCAAATGCGGAGCTACGAAAATTACCCCGATGATGAGGAACGCGACCGTGCCGATCTTCATGAACGAGCTGAGATAGTCGCGTGGACACAGCAGCATCCATACCGGGAGCACTGACGCGATGAAGCCGTAGCCGGCCATCATGTAAGTGATCGTGCTTTCAGAAAATGTGAAGCTCGATGCGAGTGACGACTCAGAAATCCTTCCGCCGATGATCACCGCCGCGAACAAACCGATTACGCCGATGATTGTGGCTTCGGCGATCTTGCCCTTGCGGAAGCGATACATGTACAGGCCCATGAAAAGCGCGAGCGGAATCGTGAAGCCGACGGTGAAGGTTCCCCACGGACTTTCACCCAGCGCCTTGACGACAACCAGCCCTAGCCCCGCGAGCGCGATGACGACGATGAACATGATTGCGATGCCGGTCATCAATCCCGACAGCGGGCTTATCTCGGTCCGGGCGATTTCCGCGAGTGACTTGCCTCGCCTGCGCACGGATGACGCGAGAATGATGAAGTCGTGCACGGCCCCGCCGAGCACGACGCCGATCACCAGCCACAACAGGCCGGGAAGAAATCCGAATTGCGCGGCGAGCACGGGTCCCACCAGCGGCCCGGCTCCCGAGATGGCGGCGAAATGATGGCCGAACAACACCCACTTGTTTGTGGGGTAGTAGTTATGGCCGTCGTTCATCGTATGCGCGGGAGTTTGGCGCGTGTCATCGAGCACCATCACTTTTGCGGCGATAAAGGCGCTGTAGTAGCGATAGGCGATCGCCAGAATACAAAGCACGCCAATCATGATCGGAAGTGCGCTCATGCAATCTCCTCCGAGGGTCGATGGATTGTTTGGATTAGCAATTCGATGCTGATGCTACGAAATAGATTCATGGGTGTCAATCACTCTTGACTTGGCCCGCCGGACTAAGTATGTTAGTGCTTACTTACTTGAATCAAGGGGCGCCCATAGATATGACATCACCAGTTCTGCCGAGAACTCATTCTGTTCGGATGCCTGCCGAGAATCGGCGGCTTCAAATTGTCGCGATCGCAGCCGAGCTATTCTCGCGGAAGGGTTTCAGCGGCACGACCACCAAAGAAATTGCGGACCACGCCGGAGTAAGCGAAGCAATAATATTCCGGCACTTCGCCACGAAAGATGATCTGTATCGCGCGATCCTCGACTACAAGGTCAACCAGGCAACCGAACGCATGAAGAAAGACCTGAACGAAGCCGCGAGCCGCAAGGATGACGACGCCTATTTCGGGTCGCTCGCTTACGACATGCTGGAGTTTCATACCAAAGACCGAACCTTCATGCGGTTGCTGCTGTTCAGCGCGCTCGAAGGCCACGATCTCTCCGAGATCTTCTTCAATTCAACTGCACGCGATATGAGGAACCAGATCCGCCGCTACATCAAACAGCGAATCGCGGACGGAGCATTTCGCCGTGTTGATACGGCGCTGGCGGCTCGCGCTTTCGTGGGAATGGTGCTGAATCAGGCTCAGGTTCGAAACATTTTTCACGATGACGATCTCAAACTCTCAAATCGCCAGATGGCTGACAAATTCGTCGATCTGTTCCTGGCCGGCATCCGCAACCCCAACGCGAGTCAATTAGCCGAGTAAACAAGAACCATTCATACATATCAGGTGTTCAAAATGAAACTGATCTCAAACCGAAAACTACTGGCCGCCACTTCGATACTATCAATCGTGTTGCTTGCTTCGTGTTCGAGCAAGAGCAAGGAATCCTCGGCGCGGGCCGACGCAAAGTCTGAGCCTGCCGCCGCAATTCAGGTTTCAACCGCGCCGGTTGTCGAGCGCAGCACGAATCGCGGCGTCGAAGTCGTTGGCTCGCTTGAAGCTCAGGACCAGGTAACGGTTTCGAGCCAGGGTTCGGGAAATCTCGAATCGATAAGCGTCGATCTTGGCAGCCCGGTCAGCCGCGGTCAGGTGATAGCCCGCATAGACCAGCGTGAGTTGAAACTCAAGCGCGACCAGGCCGAAGCCGCGTTGCATCAGGCGGAAGCGAAGCTGGGCATTACGCGAGATGGAAAAATCGATCCGCAGAAACAACCTGATGTGCGGCAGGCAGTAGCTGGGCTCGAACGCGCCCGTTATGACCTGACGGCTGCCAAGAAACTCTTCGACGCCGGGACCATCTCAAACCAGCAGTACGATGTGTATCAGAAGACCGTCGAGCAGGCGGAGGCGCGCTATCAGGCGTCACTCGAAAATGTTCGCAACCTCGAAGGCATCATCGAAGAAAAGCGCGCGGCACTCGATCTTACAAAAAAGCAACTTGCAGACTCGGACATAATCTCGCCCCTCAGCGGCGTGGTTAAAGAGAAGACGGCATCGCGCGGTGAGTATCTTCAGCCGGGCAAACCGGTCGTCACGATAGTCCAGATCAATCCGCTCCGGCTCAGGCTTGAAGTGCCCGAGACGTTTGCCGCGAGCATTGCCAAAGGACAGGTCGTAACCCTGAAGGTCGATTCGTTTGCGGACCGCGAGTTCAAAGGCGTGATCAAGCGAATCAATCCTTCGATGGATGAGAAGAGTCGTTCGCTGATTGCGGAGGCCGAGGTCGCAAATCCCAACGCCTTGCTCAGACCGGGAATGTTCGCGCGTTCGCAGATCGTTTCGAACTCGAAAACGATGGCGCTGATGGTCCCCGAGAAGGCGGTTGTATCGCTGGCCGGCGTGACCAAGATTTTCATTCTTGAAGGCGCGGTCGCGGTCGAGCGAATTGTAAAACTGGGCGCGCGAGACGGCTCACTGGTCGAGATACTCGAAGGCGTGAAAGCAGGCGAGCGAGTGATCACGAGCAACGCCGAACAACTTCACGACGGCTCCGCGGTGGCAGCGGGATAACTTGTACGGGCGGCCCTCTGTGGCCGCCCCTCTTCAAATTCCAACGAGCTTGCAATAAGGGGCGGCCACGGAGGGCCGCCCGTACAAGCAACGGGAAGAGGAATTATGCAAAAGCTTGCGGAGATATGTATCAAGCGGCCCGTATTCGCGACCATGCTTGGAGTCGCGCTGATCGTCATTGGCGGCTACGCTTACATGAAACTGGGCGTCGATCTTTTCCCAAAGGTCCAGTTCCCTACCGTCACAGTGACGACAACTCTTCCGGGCGCGTCCCCCGAAGAGATTGAAACACAGATAACCAAACGGATCGAAGAAGCGGTCAACACGATCGAAGGAATCGACGAGATGCGCTCGGTTTCGGCCGAAGGCGTGTCTCAGGTTTTCATCACGTTCGTGCTCGAACGTCCGACCGATTCCGCGGCGCAGGACGTTCGCGATCGAATCAACCGCGTTCTCAAGGATCTTCCTGAGGACGTCGAACCGCCGGTGATCGACAAGCTTGACGTTGACGCGCAGCCGGTCATGTCGCTGGCGGTGTCGGCGAAACGCAGCCTTCGCGAGACCACTGAAATATCCGACAAGCGCATCAAGCAAAACATCGAGTCGCTTGGGGGCGTCGGCCAGGTGCGATTCATCGGCGATCGTAAACGCGAAGTCCAGGTTTACATCGATCCAAAGAAACTGAGTTCCTACAACCTTACGATCGATCAGGTTCGGCAAGGGCTCGCAACTCAGAACGTCGAAATACCGGGCGGCCGAATCGATCAGGGCGCTAAAGAGCTGACGCTTCGCACGCTCGGGCGAGTTGAACGCGTCGAAGATTTCAACAATTTGATTATCACCTACATCGGCAACGCGCCGGTTCGCGTTCGCGACATAGGCTACGTTGAGGACGGCGTCGAGGAGCCGCGCACTGTTGCGCGGCTCGACGGGACACAAGCCGTCGTCATGGAGATCCGCAAACAGTCAGGCACAAACACCGTGCAGGTCGTTGACGCCGTAAAGGCCCGGCTCGCTCAACTTCAGACCTCGCTTCCGCCGGATTTTCAGATCCAGGTGATTCGCGATCAATCGACGTTCATCAAGGGTTCGTTTGAAGCTATTCAGGAGCACCTGATTCTTGGCGCTCTTTTCGCCGCGCTCGTTGTGCTGCTGTTCATTCGAGACCTCAGGTCGACGATCATCTCGAGCATAGCGATTCCGACATCGATAATCGCCACGTACGCGTTGATGTGGTACCTGGACCTGACGCTCAACAACATCACGATGCTGGCTCTGGTCTTATGCGTCGGCATTGTGATCGACGACGCGATTGTCGTTTTGGAAAACATCTACCACTACATCGAAGAGAAGGGACTGCCGCCGATTCAGGCCGCGCGAGAAGGAACGCGCGATGTCGGATTAGCTGTTATGGCCACGACCTTCTCGCTGGTGATTATCTTTTTGCCGCTGGCGTTCATGAGCGGCGTAGTCGGGAGATTCATGGGCGGTTTCGGTTGGACGGCGGCGTTCGCGATACTCGTTTCCCTGTTCGTGAGCTTCACATTGACGCCGATGCTGGCTTCTCGTTTCCTGAAGAAGAACCTTGGAAAAAAAGAAGGGCACACTTCGAAGGATTCAAAGCTGTACATCTACATCGATCGGCCTTACACCGCGATGTTGAAGTGGTCGCTTGCGCATCGCTCGGTGATCATGATTATCGCGTTCGGTGTGATGATTTCGACTTACTGGTTGTTTGGAATGATCGGCAAGGACTTCCTGCCCGAGGACGACCAGGCGCAGATGGAAGTTACGCTTCGCCTGCCCGAGGGGACCTCGCTCGATGAAACCGACAAGTTCGTACAGGACGTGACCAACCGAATGCGAAACGATTTGCCCGGCGGCGTGATAGATCACGTGCTGACGACGGTTGGCGGCGACCAGCAGCAACGAGTGAACCGCGCTTCGATTTTCTTTGAGCTGATTCCAATGGACAAGCGCAAGCAGACACAGCAGCAGATCATGCAGATTGCGCGTGCATGGCTCGGGCAATACAAACAAGTGCATCCGGCGGTGCAAATCCCTTCACCCGTCTCGAGCGGAAACGCGAACGCCGATGTCGTGTTTGTGATTCGCGGACCTGACATCGCGAAGCTTCACGAATACTCGGATGGCGTGATGGACATTCTCCGCAACACGCCCGGCGCCGTGGACGTCGACACATCGCTCGAAGAAGGAAAGCCCGAGGCTCGAGTTCACATCAATCGGGACAAGGCCGGTGACATGGGTGTCTCGGTGAACTCAATTGCCGGCGCGTTGCGCACGATGGTCGGCGGCCAGGTGGTCTCGTCATATCGCGAAGGCGATGATCGCTACGAACTGCGGCTGCGTGTCGATGAGAGCTATCGCAACAGCGCTGAGAGCATTTCACAGCTTTATGTTCCGTCGAACCGTGGTGGGAATGTCAGGCTCGATAGTCTGGTCGCGTTGGATCAAGGCACCGGCCCGGCACAAATCGATCGCTATAACCGCCAGCGCCAGAGCGTGATTACTTGCAACGTAGCCAAAGGACACGCGGCTTCACAGGTGATGGCGAACCTGAGCGCGAAGCTCCCCGAGCTACATCTGGATCACGCGTATGATGGAAGCTTCAGCGGAAGATCCCGAGAGATGGGCCGCGCAGCCGGCGCCTTCCTTGGAGCTTTCGCCCTCTCGCTGGTGATGATGTACATGATTCTGGCCGCGCAGTTCGAAAGCTTCATTCACCCGCTGACAATTCTGCTCAGCCTGCCGCTCTCGATTCCGTTCGCGGTTATTTCCCTGCTGGTGACCGGGCAGAACTTCTCGATCATCTATTCGTCGATCGGTGTGTTGATGTTATTCGGGATCGTGAAGAAGAATTCGATTCTGCAGATCGACCACACAAACAATCTCAGGCGCAAACAGGGCTTGCCCAGATACGACGCGATCCTTCAGGCGTGCCGCGATCGAATGCGCCCAATTCTGATGACTACCTTCGCCCTGGTTGCCGGGATGATTCCAACCGCATTCGGCACCGGACCCGGGTCGGGTTCGAGACGTTCGGTTGCAATCATGATCATCGGCGGGCAGTCGCTGTGTTTGCTGCTGACGTTGCTTGTGACGCCGGTGGCTTACTCGTTGTTCGATGACGCGGCGGAATCGAGCGTGTGGGGAAGGATTGGCCGGGGAGCGCGCTGGCCTTTCGCCTGGGCAAAGCGAAAGGCAGCGCAAGCGACGTCGATGTTTTTGGGATTGTTCAGGTAGCCTGCAACCCTCAGCGATTTGCAGGCTGCTCGGTTTGCGGCGGCGAGCTGCTGGGAATTCGTTTTGCGATGTCGTTGAAGATCACGAAGCCCATCAACAGCATTAACATCACGAGGCCCACCTGCATCATTCGTTCCTTGATCCGCAGGCTCAGCGACATCCCAAACACCCCGAGGAAGGCTTCAAGCGCGAGCATAAAGATCAATCCGCCGTCGAGCACCGGTATGGGAAGCAGATTGAATACGCCAAGATTCAACGAAAGTATCGCCATCAACCTGAACACCTGAAGCGAGCCTTCCTGCGCGGCCTGGCCGACTATCTGAGCGATGCCAACCGGACCCGTCAGCGTATCCTTGGCCGAGCGCTTGCCGGCGAACACCTGCCCGAGCGCGGTCTTCGTGAGTTGCACGACGCGAATGTTCTCATCGACTGAGTACTTGAGTGCCGCAAGCGGCGAGAGCCGCTGATTGATCATCTCGCGGCCGGTGATCGATTGAGTGAATCCCAATCGAAGCTCGCCCTCGTCGATTCGCGGCGTCGCCTGAAGGTCCAGTGTCCCGTCATTTCGGCGGATGGTAAGAGTGAGCGGCTTTTCAATGCTTGAGCGGATTGCGTTGATGATATCAAGCTGGCCATATTCGCTCTGCTCTATGCGAGTGCCGTTGACCGCGACGATGTTGTCACCGGCCTTCAAACCCGCAACGTCCGCGGGTTCGCCCGGCTTAACATCTCTGACGGTTATGCGCTCATCGTCAGCCTTCAGCCCCGAGAAACCGATTTTTTCCTTATCGAATGGCCGTCCTTTAACACCAAGAACAACCTGTTTCGTTTCTCCCGCCCGATTAATGAAAACCGGGAGTTGCTGATCGGGATTTACCGCCACGTGGTCTTCAACCTGTTGCCAGTTCGGGTTCTGAATTCCATCCAGCTTCTGAATCAAGTCGCCCGGTTGAATCCCCGCTGTTTCGGCGGGCGAGTTCGGCTCGACTGCTTTTACAATCGCGGGCTTATCGAGGTATGCCGGAACTTCATGGTGCATCATCGCAATGGCAGCAGGAATCGCAAGCGCCGTGAGTATGTTCATCGCCGGGCCGGCGACCGCAACGCAGAAGCGCTGCCATTTTGGCTTTGACATGAACTCGTACTCTGCGCCGGTTCGCTGCTCATCCAGATTTTCGCCGGCCATCTTGACGTAGCCGCCCAGCGGAATGAGGCTGACGCGATAATCGGTATCGCCCTTCTTCACACCCCAAAGCCGCTTGCCGAACCCCACGCTGAATACATCGACTCTAATCTTGAAGTACTTTGCAACGATGAAATGACCAAACTCGTGAACCACAACCATGCTGCCCAGCACGAGCACGAATACGATCAACATTTGTATATAATATCCCAAAACTAATCTCCCTTTTCCTGAGCCCTACTGTTATCCGAACCTTCGATCACAACTCGTTCAAGTCTATCCTACGCCCTTGAAGGTGTCCATCGTTCCACCGTTTCAGGCCCGGAGCGATCTCTGATTGAGGCTCCGTGGGAATTCTGACGCGCGTTCGCCAGAGCCGCGCCGGCACGCTATAATCCGAAACTTCACACAGCCATCAGGCTGGCTATCACACTTGAACAGGAGCCACTATGCAAGCATTGGTCGGTATCATAATGGGATCGAAATCGGATTGGGAAACGATGTCGCACGCCGCGGCGACTCTTGAAACGCTGTCGATTCCATTCGAGGTTCGCGTCCTTTCTGCCCATCGAACTCCGGATCAGCTTTTCGAATATGTTGAGTCCGCCGACGGACGCGGAATCGAGGTGATCATCGCGGCTGCGGGCGGAGCGGCGCATCTGGCGGGAGTTGCCGCCGCCAAAACACTGCTGCCGGTACTGGGAGTCCCGATGGAGTCGAAGTCGTTGAAGGGTTTGGACTCTTTGTTGTCGATGGTGCAGATGCCCGCCGGGATTCCCGTAGCCACGCTCGCGATCGGAAAACCCGGCGCGATCAATGCGGCGCTCTTCGCGGCTGCAATCCTGGGCGTCAAGCATTCAGAGTTTCGCGAGGCGATCGGGAGATATCGAAAAGAGCAGGCCGATGCGATCCTCGCGCACCCGGATCCGCGTGAAACCTAGCGTGTTTGTGGAAGCTTGATGTGAGCCCGGCGGGAAGTGAGTCTTACTTGGCAGGTTCTGCAATCTCGGCTCGCAGGAACTGATCGAGCAACTCGGCATACTTGGCGCTTCGGTCGGCGATCTCTTCTTCGGTCTCTTTCATCTCGCGCTTCGATTGATAAAGCTCATCCGTGATTTGAATGGCCGCCAGTATCGCGACCCGCAGCGAGTCGACGGTCATCGTCGCGCGCGCGATTTCATTCATGCGTCTGTTCACGTGTTCGGCCAGCTCCTGAATGTACTCGGAGTCGTGAGTGCTTCGAAGCGTATAGGTCTGATTGTAAATCACGACCTTATGCGATTGGCTCGGATTGTTATCCATAGTCACCATTCACGCCGGCGAAGGTTCAGCCCCGGCGCGCCGCGTCATTTCTTAGCCGCTTCGGCCGCGTCTACTTCGAGCACCGCGATGGCATCGAGCATACCCTCGACCTTCAGCTTGATTGCGTCGCGCTCGGTTAACAATCGTTCCACGTGCAGCTCGAGGCGCTGCTTATCATCGCTCGAACGGCTCAACTCTCGCCGCAAGGTGAGCACTTCGCGTTCGAGCGCCTCGCGTTCCTGCCGCTCACGTTTGAACTGCTCGATCGTGCGATAGATTTTGTCCTCGAGGTGTGAGAACTTCTCAAGACCGTAGATTCCGCTCACCTGGCCTCCTGCCGGTTTCGGGTTTAGAGTTAAGCGTTCCGGGTTTCTGGTTCGTTGTTTTGTGGGTTACAAGTTACGCTCGCGAACGACGCTGAACCCTGAACCCTGAACCCGAAACCCTATCGTAGTTGTGCGCCAAAGCGTTGCTCGAGCGATCCCCTTACTCGTTCGTGCATTCCAGCCAACTCTTCGTCCGTGAGCGTGCGATCATCGCTCCCGTAGGTCACTCGAAAAGCCAAAGACTTGAAACCATCCTGCATCTCTTTCCCTCTATATGTGTCGAAGAGCCGCACCGAAACGATTTCGGCAATTCCCAAATCGTTGACTGCGCTTTCAATCTCACCCCACATGATCGCATCCGGAATCAGAGCCGATATATCGCGCGACGCGGTCGGGAATCTTGACAACGCCGCGAAACGAACCTGGTCAGCCGGTAAAGCGAGGAGCATATCGAACGCGATCTCGCCTACAAAAACCGGCTGGCGGAACTTGTAAAGAGAGGCCAC
>Ga0070705_100000769_pt1 | contig 18111 bp, 13 predicted proteins | sample KBSK5253metaG_FD_65455 | JGI IMG/M metagenome (GOLD analysis project Ga0070705, IMG submission 65455) | Corn, switchgrass and miscanthus rhizosphere microbial communities from Kellogg Biological Station, Michigan, USA - KBS K5-25-3 metaG | ecosystem: Host-associated > Plants > Roots >... | reverse complement strand
GTCCCGACCACCATCCCCGTCACGGTGAGGCTGAGGTCGTGCGCGGCCTCGGGCTGATCGGGCTCGTCCAGGCGCTTGGCGAGCCCAAAGTCGAGGACCTTCACGCGGCCTTCCGGAGTGATCATGACGTTCACGCTCTTCAAGTCGCGGTGGACGATTCCTCGCTCGTGGGCGTACGCGAGCGCGTTCGCGATCTGGCTCCCGTATTCGAGGAGCGCATCCGGCGGCAACCCTCCTGCCGGAATCGAATCCTTGAGCGGGCGTCCCTCCACCAGTTCCATCGCGATGAAGAGATGGTCTTTGTCTTCGCCGACTTCGTAGATGTGCGCGATGTGCGGATGATTGAGCGAGGAGGCCATCTGGGCCTCGCGAAGCAGGCGGGCGCGCGCGGTGGGATCGGCCATGCTCTCGGCGGGGAGAACCTTGAGCGCGAGATCGCGCCCGAGCCGCTCGTCACGCGCGCGATAGACCACGCCCATGCCGCCCGCGCCGAGCCGGCTCAGGATGCGGTAATGCGAGATCGTGCCGCCGACCAGGTCGGTCAAGGAACCCCCAGGCGATGCCATCGATTGACGTTTCGGAACAGGCTCGACTCTATGCCGATGCCGCGGGCGCGTCTAGTGGGTCGCGCTTCCGGCGCCCCATGAGCGGGAGGAGGAGGATGGATACGAGCCCGAAGATCGCGTCGATCATGAGCGTGGTCGGATAGCCCCAGTGTTGAAGCGATCGGCCCTGCCACGTCGACGAATAGGAATAGACCACGTTGCAGAGCGCCATGTACGCGGTGAACTGGGTGGCCGCGACCGCGGGCGTGGTCACGTCCATGTAGATGGCGGTGCCCACGCCGTACATGAGCCCTTGGAATACCGCATAGGCGAGCGTCAGGAACCAAAACGTCGAGACAAGCGCCTCCGGCGGAATCGCGCGGTTCGGATCGAGCTGGTTGACGGGCAGGATCCATCCGAAGCGCTGCATCGCGAGCGAGAGGGCGATCGTCGGAATCGTGGTCCCCGCGATGAAGATGGCCAGCGTGCGGCGGCGACCGAATCGATCGGAGAGCCATCCCCCGAGAATGCAGAAGCCGGCCGAGAGGACCGTGCTCGCGAGTCCAAGGAGCCCGACCTGCCGGTCGTCCAGGCCGAGGTCGACCGCGAGGTTCGATTGAAGCGACAGCGAGAGCGCATAGGCGCCCATCGGCAGGAGCGCGAGAAAGATCGCCACGAACGCGCGGCGGCTCCCGAGGAACGCGGCGCCGGTATCCCGCACGAAGCGCCCCAACTCCTTCCCGACGGCGATCGCGCGAGACCCCGCGCCCCAGTCGCGCGGCGGGCCGGGCGGCTCGCGCATCGGCACGGGAACGAGCAGGGTGACGAGCGCGATCGCGCCCGCCACGAAGAGAAACGTCGTCTGGAACCCGACGAGCGGCGTCAGGAGGAGCACGCCCGCGCCGCCCAGCGCGAGGCCGACGTAATTCCCGCCGAACATGAGGCCGTTGGCCAGGCCCCGCTCCTCGGGCCGCAACACGTTCACCGCGAGCGCGTCGATCGCGACGTCCTGCGTCGCCGCGAAAATGTTGTGGATGAGAATGATCGCGGTGAAGAGTCCCAGCTGGTTCTTGAAGCTCACCGGCATCGCGATGAGGAGCGTGAGCACCATCATCGTCTGCGTCACGAGGATCCAGAGACGCCGGCGTCCCCATCGGTCGCTCGAGAGCACGTCCACGAACGGACCGAACGCCCACTTGATCGCCCAGGGGATGTACAGCGCGCCGATGAAGGCGCCGATCGCCGCCGGCTCGAGCCCCTGGCGGCGCATCTGCGTGGCGAGCGCGCTTCCTGTGAAGCCGCTGGGCATCCCCTCGGTCAGATAGAGCAGAAAGAATGCGGCGAGGCGGCCCCGGCGAGTCGCGAGAAGATCGGGAAGTCGCATGCCCGGACAACGTGCGGGCGGGGACCTTCGAAGTCAAGCAGGGCGAAGCCCTCGGGGATGGATTCCCGAGGGCTTCCGCGCGACGCGCCATTCGACTAGCGGCCGGAGTCGGCCTCCGCCGCGCACTGATCTTGTCCCAGGTCCACGAAGACCCAGACCCGCTTCCAACGATTCGCCGTGTTCGTCGCGGTCACCCCAAGCCCGAGCTGCTCGGTCTTGGACCGGAGCGGCACGCGGTAGAGCACGCGCCACCGGTCGGTCGCGGGCTGGTAGATGAACGGATACGTCTTGCCGACGGCGTCGGTCAGCGTCACCGACGTCACGTCGGGCGAGCCCTCGGCGAGGATCTCGACGATCCCGCCGCGAGTCGCGATCGCCTCGGTTACGGAGGCAGCCACGTCGGGCGGCAACGCGTCCACCTGCGTCGTGCCCTCGGCCGACGGGGTCGCCGCCTCCAAGCCGGTCGTCCCGCCCTCCGCCGTCGTCCCTTCCAAGGTCGCTGCGACCGCGGGAATATTCTGCCCCGGAGTCTCCATGACGCCCGACGTGATGCCGTTCGCTTCGGCCCGCTGAACCGTGGTCTTGCTCTTCTGCTCGCCACAGCCGATCGCCAGAAAGGCCACCGTCGCCGCCGCGAGAAGCAAGGTACCCGTCACCGCGCTCACCTTCGCACTCAAGTCCTTCGTTTCCATGACACGTCTCCCGCCCGGCTCCGAGCATGTGGATCGGCGTTCGGGGAGGCCGGTTCCCCATCCGTCGTTAGCCCGGCCGTCCGGATTTCCCGCGCCAGGCTCCTGGGCAACGCGCCTCGGTGGCGCGCCAGTCGGGAGAGGCGTAGATCAAGCGTCGTGCCGGATCTGTATCTTATTGTTGGGTTGATATTTATATGATTTCGTCGAAATTCGACCGGGCCGATTTGTGTCAAGCTTGACACGGTAGGGTGGCTGCCCCAGGCTGGGAGAATCTGGCAACTGCCGCAGTACCAAGTGTTGGGGCCGGTGGGAGGCGTGTGGTGAACCGGACACGGAGTCGGCACACGAGGGAACGCAATACGAGGCCTACAACGGTTCACCTCCTGAGAATTCTCGGTTTCGCCGCGCTCGTGCTCTCGACGGTGGGGGGCGCGCCTTCCCTCGCGGCTCCGATCGAATTGAAGGCCAAGGTGGTCTGGGTGCGCGGCGACCGCGTCTACGTCGCGTCGGCCGAATCGCTCGCGCTTCAGGAAGGCGACCTTCTTCGGTTTCAAGCCGGCAAGAAGGAGATCGCCACGGGAGCGGTCGTCGACGTCCGCGACCCGGCGATGATCGTGGCCTCGCTCGCTTCGGGGTCGTTCGCCAAGCAGAAGAAGCTCGAGAAGGTCCGAATTCTCGCCGAGCGGCCGGCGCTTCGGCGGTTCTCGTTCCTTCGCGTCGGATGCCCGTCCTCCTCGCGACCATGCCTCCTCTTCGCGTGCGAGGGCGCGACGATCGGCACGTCCCTTCCCCGGGGCCTGTATCGCGCCGACTCGCTGAGCGAGCGGTGGTATCGCTTCGTGCGGAGTGCGACGGTCACGCTCGACGCACCGTGGCCGGACACGCTCTACGTGCGAACGTTCGATGAATCTGCAGACGAGGAGATCGCGCTCGAGCGGGGCGAGCTGGACGTCGCGGTTTTCTGGCCCGGCGAACTCTCGGCGCACATCCGCGAAGACGCCCGGTGGAGGGACTTTCTCTACGGCGTCCGCTCCGTGGGCTGTGTTTTCTCCGCCGGCCCGGTCGATGTGCATCGAGAAGCGCTTGCCGCCCTGAACCGCGCGATCTTCATGGGCGACCTCGCGGCCGTCGGGCTGTCCGGTGGAGCGGTGGCGGACACGACGCTTCCGCCACCCCCGCTACGTGATGTTCGGTTGGAGGTCGATCGGTCCATCCCGGAGTACGCGACCATCCAGCGCACGCTCGACCAGGACATGGATCCTCGGCCCTCCCGGTCGCGTCTGACGGTCCGGATCGGGTATGAAGCCTTCCCTGTTGGAGAACAAGGCATGGGCATGCCGAAAGACGCTGCCGCCACAATCCTCTCGTCGATCCGCTGCCCGGTGGTGTCGAACGCGAAACTGCGTAAGACCCTCACGGCCCTCGGCCCGAACACGTTCGCCGACCTGCTCGGGTGTGTGAATCGCGCGAGCCCGCGGTGAACACGCTTCGCGCGCGGCTGATCCTCGGTTTTTCGCTCCTCACGCTCATACCCCTGGCGATCGCGATCTACCTCCTGACCGTCCGGCTCGAGGCGATGGTGCGGTCGCAGGCAGAGGAGCGCCTGACGGCGACGCTCGGCTCGATTCGATCGGACGTGGCGTCGGACGCGTCGGAAATCGCCGGCAAGCTCGAAATCCTCGCACGAGATCCGACGCTACGACGCCTGTTCCTCGTGCGCCCTTCCGAGGGGCGGGACCTCTCGGACTACCTCGCGGAACGCCGCTTCCTACTCGGCCTCGACTTCCTCGAGGTGGCCGATAGTTCGGGCGCCACGATCATAACCGTAGGACGAAGCGCCGCTACCGACTCGGGCCTCGCGATGGCCGCGAGCACGCCGATTCGCTACCAAAACGAAGTCGCCGGCCTGCTCCGTGGGGGTGTGATCTTCGACGCCGCGTTTCTGGCGCGACTTCGCGCGGCCGGCGGCGTCGATCTCGCGCTCCTCGATCAAGGCGACCGCCTCGTCGCGTCGACGCTCGGCCACCCCAAGGGCCTCGCGCGCACCGATGTTCCCGCGCGTGTGGTCATCGCGGGCAGAACCTACCTCTCGCGAGGCGTCCCACTCGACACCGGCGGCGGGCTCACCGCGGCCATCGTCGGCTTTGCCTCCACCCAAGCGGCCGATCGGACGGTTTCCACGCTCCAGACGGTCTCGGCGATCCTCGGCCTCCTCGGCCTCGGGCTCGCGGTCGCGCTCGGCGTCCTCTGGTCGTCCCAGATCTCGCGGCCCGTGGAGCGTCTCGCGGCGTTTTCCGAGCGGCTCGCCAAGGGCGAGTGGGACGAACCCCTCGAGCTTCGGAGCGTGCGTGAGATTCAGATCCTCGCCGAGGCTCTCGATCGCATGCGACAGGACTTGCGTTCCTACCGGGGAAAGCTCGTCGTCAGCGAGCGGCAGGCGGCTTGGGGGCAGATGGCGCGCAAGGTGGCGCACGAGATCAAGAATCCGCTGACTCCGATCGCGATCTCCGTGGCCGATCTGAAGCGGAGCTACGAGCAGAAGCGGCCCGACTTCCCGGCGATCCTCGATCAGGCGGCGCGAACGGTCGCGGACGAGGTGGAATCCCTTCGCCGTCTCTTACAGGAATTCTCCGAGTTCGGACGATTCCCCGCTCCACGACTCGGCCCCTGCCGGCTCGCGGATCTCCTCGCGGACCTCGAGGCGCTCTACGCGCGCGAGATCGACGCGGGCCGCCTCACGATCTGCCGTACGGGCGGCGACGTCGAATTCACGGCGGATCGGGGACAGATCCGCCAGGCGCTGGTGAACCTCGTCAAGAACGGCCTCGAGGCGACCGAGGCTGGCGGCGCGGTCGCGCTGGCCGCCCGGCGAGACGGCCAGACGCTCGAGATCGCGGTCTCCGATACGGGCCCCGGCCTCACCACCGAGCAGCGGACCAACCTTTTCGCGCCCGGGTTCACGACGAAGGCCGAGGGAAGCGGCCTGGGTCTCACGATCGTCGAGCGAATCGTGAGCGACCATCACGGCTCCGTGTCGATCGACCCCGACACGAGCCAGGGGATCACGTTTCGGATTCGCCTTCCCCTGGAATCGAGGAACTAGCCCGTGCCGACCCTGCTCATCGTGGACGACGAAGCCAACATCCGCTCCAGCCTCGAAGGCGCGTTGGGCCGGGACGGATATCAGGTCGACACCGCCGCCAGCATCGCGGAGGGCCGGTCGAAGCTCCGCGAGTCCTATGACGTCGTCCTCCTCGACGTCTGGTTCCCGGATGGAAGCGGCCTCGACCTCCTCGCCGAAATCCGCGAGGCCGCCCCCGACACCGTCGTGATCATGATGTCGGGACACGCGACGGTCGACGCGGCCGTGAAGGCGACGCGACTCGGCGCCTTCGACTTCCTGGAAAAACCGCTCTCGCTCGACCGGCTCCTGATCCTCCTCCGGAACGCGGCGTCGGCGCGAGCGCTGTCCGCGGAAAATCGCCGGCTGCCGCGGCCCTGGTCCCTTCCGATCGTCGGGCGATCCGCCGCCATTCAAAATCTGCTGCGCGAGATCGAGCTTGCCGGACCCAGCGGTGCGCGCGTCCTGATCCAGGGCGAGAACGGCACCGGCAAGGAGCTGGTGGCCCGCGCGCTCCACGCCGCGAGTGCGCGGCGCGACATGCCGTTCGTCGCCGTGAACTGCGCCGCGATTCCGGAGGAATTGATCGAGTCGGAGCTCTTCGGCCATGAGCGCGGGGCGTTCACCGGCGCCACGCAGGCCCGAAGGGGTGAGTTCGAGGAGGCAAACCGGGGAACGCTCTTCCTCGACGAGGTCGGGGACCTGAGCGGGCGGGCGCAGACGAAGCTGCTTCGCGTGCTCCAGGAGGGCGAGCTGACGCGCGTGGGCGCGAATCGGCCGATCAAAGTCGACGTGCGGGTCGTCGCCGCCACCAATCACGATCTGGCCGCGCTGGCCTCGTCCGGCGGCTTCCGCGAGGACCTCTACTTCCGGCTCGCGGTCATTCCGATCGCCGTGCCGCCGCTCCGCGAGCGCGCAGACGACATCCCCGCCCTCGTGCAGCACTTCGCCGCGCAGATCGTGCGCGAGACCGGCGGCAAGCCGCGAACGTTCGCTCCGGCTGCCCTGGACCTCCTTCGCCGCTATCCCTTCCCCGGAAATGTCCGCGAACTTCGAAACATCGTCGAGCGTGTGCTCATCATGAGCCCGGGCGCGAGCATCGGAGCGGAGCAAGTGCTCGCCATTCTCCCGCCGGGAGCCGCGGGCGCGCCCGGCGCCGGACGACTCAGCGACTCGGTTCGAGACTTCGAGCGGAAGGAGATCGAAGCCGCCCTATTGGCGGCGGGGGGGAGCATGACGAAGGCGGCCGCGCGCCTCGGCCTCGAACGAAGCCACCTCTACAAGAAGATGAAGAAGCTCGGCTTCAAGCCGGAGAGCCTGGAAGGCTGACGCCGGCGGGGCTCCCGTCCAGGACCTGCCGCACGCGCCGCGTCAGCGAGTCGCGTGTGAGCGGCTTCTGCAGGAACGCGACGGCGCCGTCGAGCACGCCGTGATGCAGGATGATGTCGTCGGTATACCCGGACATGAAGAGCACCTTGATGCCGGGCTGACCCGCCACGAGTCGCTCGGCCAGGAGCCGTCCGTTCATCTTGGGCATGATCACGTCGGTCACGAGCAAATCGATCGGCTTCTCCGCCCGTTCCGCGATCGAGATCGCCTCGCCGGGAGAAGCGGCCGCGAGCACCGAATAGCCCGCCCTTCTCAGGATACTCGCCGCGACGACCCGAACCTGCTCCTCGTCCTCGACCAGGAGAATCGTCTCGTCGCCGCGGGGAAGCTCCGCGGCCTTCGCCGACGGAGCCTTGGTGCCGTCCGCGACGCGCGGGAGATAGATCTTGAAGGTGGTCCCGGCGCCAGGCTCGCTATAGAGCCAGATGCTCCCGCCGCTCTGCTTCACGATGCCGAACGCCGTGGAGAGCCCGAGCCCGGTTCCCTTCCCAAGCTCCTTCGTCGTGAAGAAGGGCTCAAAGATCCGCGCCTGCGTCTCTTTGTCCATGCCGGAACCGGTGTCGCTGACGGACAACATCACGTACGGCCCCGGCGAGACCTCGAGGCGGCTCCCGGCCAGCTCCTCATCGAGTTCGACGGCCTCCGTCCGGATCGAGATCCGGCCGCCGTCCGGCATCGCGTCCCGGGCGTTCACGACCAGGTTCATGATCACCTGCTCGACTTGACTCCGGTCGACGCGCACGCTCCCCAGACCCGTACCGAGCTGCATCCTGAGCTCGACGTCCTCGCCGACGACGCGGGTCAGGATGCTGTTGACGGAGGTCAGGATCTCGTTCACGTCGAGATTGGACGGATCGAGGACCTGCTGCCGGCTGAAGGCAAGGAGCTGGCGGGTCAAGTCGGCGGCGCGCACGCCCGCGCGCTGGATCTGCGTGATCTCTCCGTGTCGCGGGTCGCTCGACGGAAGATCGTGGAGCAACATGTCGCTATAGCTCAGGATGACCGTGAGGAGATTGTTGAAGTCGTGGGCGATGCCACCGGCCAGTCGCCCGATGGCCTCCAGCTTCTGGGATTGACGGAGCTGTTCCTCGCTCCGGGCCAGGGCCTGCTCGGTCTTCTCCCGCTCGGCGATCTGGCGCTGGAGCTCGTCATAGGCGCGCTGAAGGTCCGCCGTTCGTCCCACGACCCGCTCCTCGAGTTCCGTCTGGAATTCCCGGAGCTGCCGGTTCGCCTCTTGTAGCTCCTGCGCGCGGCGGTAGATTTCCGCCTCCATCTGGCCCGCTCGCGTCTTCAACTGCTCGGCCAGCTGCGACTGCTCGCTCCCTTCGCGCTTCAACCGGACGAACTCGGTGACATCCTCCACCCGATGGATGATGTAGGCGATCGTTCCGTCCGGCCGGAGAACCGGGGAGTTCACGGGACTCCAGTGTCGCTCCTCGAAGCCGCCCCCTTCCGACTCGGGCTTTCGAATGTCGTACTTCTGGACCGCCATGGCGTCGGGACGCTTTTTCGTGAGGATGCGGTCGAGCGAGGCGCGGAGGTTGTCCGTGCCCGTTGCGTTCGGGTCGTCGGGATTGTCCGGGAAGACGTCGAAGAGCTGCCGGCCGAGAATCTCCTCGCGCTTGGTCATCGTGGCGGAGACGTAGGCGTTGCTCACGGCGACGATCGTGAGGTCGGGGGTCAGCACCAGGTAGAGGCCGGGCGCCGATTCGAAGAGGACGCGAAAATCAGGTTCTGGCGGGACTGGACCTGTCGTGCGCTTCATGGTTCCCCCAATCCCTGGGCGTCCTGGACGACGCCCCTGCCTACGTCGCGATGTCGCGAACGGCGCGGATCGCGGTCTCGACCTCTTGTTCGTCGTTTATGAGGCTCGGGGCGAGCCGCACATAGGTGACCCGATACGGACTCGTGCTCGCGATGATGCGCTTCTCGAGGAGCCGCTTCACCACATCCGCCGGCGGCACCCCTTTCACCTCGAAACAGATCACGCCCGCGGAGAGCGCCGGGTCGCGGGGCGTATGCAGGGTCACCCCGTCGATTTTGGCCAGGCCGTCCTTGCACTGCGTGTTCAGCGCCCGAATTCGGTCCGCGATCCGCTTCCGCCCAATCTTCGCGTGAAAGCGGAATGCCGCACCCATCGCCCACTGGTGCTCGTACGCCCAGAAGCCGCCCGGCGTGACGCGCGCGGCGGTTTGCGGCGCCGGCGCCGGCACTTCGTTCATCCAGGCGTCGTACACATCGTCCGCGGAGAAGGAGGGGATGGTCGGCGTGACGCGCGCCCAATTCTCGGGTCTCGCCCAGATGAGGCCGGTTCCCCGCGGCGCGAACATCCACTTGTGCGTGCCCGCACAGAAGAAGTCGCACCCCAGTTCGGCGACGGTCTCGTCCACGGAGCCCAGACCATGCACGCCGTCCACGACGAGGAGCGCCCGATCGGCCTCGGAGCGGCTCCGGTTGGCCTCCGCCACCGCCGCCGCGATTTGCCGGATCGGGAGCCGCACGCCGGTGCTGGAGTGCACCCAGGTGACGGCGAGCACGCGCGTCTCGGGTCGAAGCCCGGCGCGCACGCGTTCCACGATGCCCGGGATCGTGGCGTCGGCGGAGCGGTCGAAGAGCGAGATGCGCCGAGCCGTCGCGCCGGACCGAGCCGCCGCGTATCGAATGGACTCGTGGTGCGAATAGTGATCATGAACGGTCGTGAGGACTTCGTCCCCCGGGCGAAGCGTGAGCCCGTGATGGACCAGCGCGAGCCCGGTCGTCGTGTTTGGCGTGAGCGCGATCTCGTCGGGGCGGCCGCCCAGGTAGGCCGCGATCTCCTGGCGAACCTTGACCTGCATGTTCTCGGCCTCGGACTCGAACATCCCATGCTCCACCGTAAGGAACGGGCTCTGGTCCAGCGCCCGGCGGAATCCGTCGATGGCGTCGCGGACCGGCTTGGGATGCGAGGCGATGTAGAAGCTCGCGAAGTGGAGATGGTCGCGAACAAGCGGGAATTGAGCGCGGACCTCGGACCAGGTCGAGAGTCCCGACATGGCGGGCGTCTGGGCTTCGAGCGCCTCGACGAGTCGTCCGGGGACGAACGCCGTCGCCGCGATGGTGCCGGCGCCGGCCAGGAATGCGCGACGGGTGACCTGCATCTGGCTCCCTCCCTGGAAGGACGGCTCGCAGCGGATCGAGGGCCGGAGTCACGAACCTCCGTGCCGGCGACAGTATGCACGTCCGCCCGCCCGCGCGCCACACAACCGTCCTGCGATTCAAACGGATCAGTAGAGACCCGGAAGGAGGCGGGGGGTCCGCTTCATGTACGCGCGATACTCGTCGCCGAACCCCTCGACCAGAAGGGACTCCTCCACGTCCATTCGCCGTTTGAACATCCAGAACACCATCGGCAGCAGGAGGACCGCCACCGCGCTCCGGAAGATGCCGGCGAAGCCAATGTCGAGAAGGATGATGCCGAGATAGGACGGGTGTCGCGCCAGGGCGTAGATGCCGTCGGTGCGCAGACGATGTCCCTCCTGGATGGCCGCGACCGACGCGAACCGTCTGCCGAGCGCCAGCATGGGCCAGACGCGGAGCGTCGCTCCCGCGACCAGGAACACGAACCCGGTCCATCGAAGGGCGTCGCCCCCGGGGAGGGTCAGGATGTCGCGCGCGTCCATGGCGGGCATGACGCACGCGGTGAAGAGCGAATGGAACACGAGAAGCGGAAAGAACGGCTTCCAGTCCGGCGCGTGCTTCACGCCACGGCTCCTCCCCGCAGTGAAGAAGGTCATCACGGGCATCATGATCAGGTGGACCACGACCACGCCGACCCGAACCGGATGGGCAAAGAAGCCCTGCGGGCTTCCCCATGCCATGACCATCAAGAGGAGGAAGAGAAGGACGTTGAGCGGGATCCCGATGACCTGGAGAAATGGAAGACGGCGGCCGGTATCCACTGCGTCTCGTTCGCTCATGTTCCCTCGCGCGATTAGAAGTAGCTCGACAGGCTCAGCGTGAGACCCGCAACCGGCGTCTCGTTGTTGAAGCGATCACGGCGGAGTTCGTAATACCAACCGACCCGGGCGACGGTACCGGCGCGCGGGCGGGCATTCAAGCTCGCCGAGACCCGCATTCTCGAATCGCCCAGGATCGCGCGATCGAGGTCGACCGCGTCCGCGCGAATCGCGCCGGTCAGGCTCGACCCCTTCCAGCTGCGGAAGAGCGGATTCAGGAGGGGGCGCGACGCCTCGAACGCGGCGCCCCACTGCCGTTCGGCGTAGAGCGTGCCGATTCCCGGCGGGACGTCGACCATGACGACGGCCGCCTCGGCGGCAACGTCGAAGCCTGCGGCGCGCGATGCGAGGTCCGCCACGACGACGTGCGCGTACCGGGCCTGATCCACCTCCACCCCGTCGATGACGGTACGGTTGTAACGGCCGGTCTCGGCCGCGAGGCCGATTTCGGTGTTCTGGGACGGGTGCGCGGCAATGCGGCCCGCCAGCGCCGGGACGCCATTGTCGTCTCCGTAGTTGAGACGCCCGCTCGCGATGCGCGTGCCGCCGGCGGCGTCCATGACGATCCCCTCGCCGTATCCGGTGACCACGTCCACCTCGAAGGTGAGGGGCCACTCGTTCGCGGTGCCGAGCCCGCCCTGGGCGCCGGCGCCGAGCTGTGCGTGTGGGACCCCGATGAGTTGCGTCGCGACGAGCGACCGCTCATCGAACTCGTAGAGCGGCGATTCGTGATTCAGATTCGACCGCCCGAGCGGAACGAGGAAGATCCCGGCATGGAACCCAAGGGATGGCCGGAGCCGGTAGGCGGCCTCCAGCCGCTCCAGCGTGAAGTCCTCCGAGCTACGGTCGTACGCCCCTTCCGCGGCCAAATCGAGGCGACTGCTCGCGCGCGCGGTCAGGAATCCGCCCACGCGGCCGAACGAGAACCACTCCGGATCGGTGACCCCCCGAACGCGATCCTCCGCGATCCGGATCTCGCCGTAGGCGCCCCATGCGATCTTGTCGGGCCGTCCGTGGACGATCGGCGCGCCGCCCGCGGCGGCGGGACCGCTCCACAGGAGAATCGTCCCCGCGGCGACCGCGATGGCGTATCCCGCGACGCGCGTCCTCAACGCGACTCCACGAAGTCGAGCACCGCGGCGCGGTCCGACGGAGGCAGCGCGAGGAACGCGTCGCGCGCCGCGGCGCCCTCGCCACCGTGGAGTCGGATCGCCTCGTCCACGGTGTGGGCGCGCCCATCGTGGAGCAGGAAGAGCTCTCCGTTCAGGAATTCGCGCGCGATGCGGAGGCCCCAGAGCGGCGCTGTGCGCCATTCGCGACCGTCGGCGTCGCCGTCGGGGCGGTTGTCCGCCAGCCCGTCGCCCATGTCGTGGAGCAGGAAGTCGGAGTAGATCGCGACGTCGCGCCCCGAGATCGCTTCGATCTCGTGATACCCCGTGCGCGTCGTCGGAAGGTGGCACGCCGTGCAGCGCGCCCCGGCGAAGAGCGTCTCCCCGCGACGTCGCGCGTCGGTCCATTCGCCCGGCGTCGGCGGCGCGAGCATCCTCAAGTACTGCGAGACGTCGTGGACCTGGGCGTCCCCCACTTCCGGATCCTCGGCGTCGTCGGCGCCGGGCACCGCCGGCGCGAGCGGGTTCACGTTTTCCGTCGGACGCTGCGGCGAGGTGACGCCCATGTCCTGGTGATATGCCTCGACCACCTGCTGCATCAGCGCCGCGACCTGCGCCTTTCGCCCGAAGCGGCCGATGCGCGGCGCCGTGCCCCCGCCCGGCTCGGTCGCGGGAACGTACGGGGCCGGAGTTACCCAGTTCGGACGCCCGGAGACGCCGTCCTGATCCGAATCGCTGGGGTCCGCGTGGGAGAGGATCGTCGATTCGGTGATCGCCTCGATGAACCCGACGCCGAAGACGGCGGGCGGGAGGCGGTGCGAGACGTCCACGCCGACGGGGAGGGACTCGGAGTGCGCGCCGGGAACGGCGCGCGTTTGAATCTGGGGCCCACCCTCGCTTAGCGCGAGATCAACCCCCCGGCTGAAACGAACGAGCACATTCTCGGGCCGTCCCCGTCCGTCACCGCTATGGCAGGAAGCGCACGAGGAGTTGTTGAAGATCGGTCCGAGCCCATCCCCGATCGAGAAGGCTCGGCGGAATTGCACCTGGCCGTCCTGGAAGTCGCCGAGTTCCCCGTTGTCGAGACCCGCCACGGGCTGGTCGAAGCGCTCGCCAAGCTCGGGCTCCGTCGTGAGGAGCTTGCCGCACCCGACCGCGAGCAACGCGCCGGCGCAAAACGCAACGGCGGCTCGATCGAGCCAGCAGCCCCAGCGACGTGAAATCGCGCTCTGCATGATCTCCCCCGATGGATTCTGAAAGCGCGGCTCGGCCGAAGTCGTTCGGAACATGGCCGATGGATCGCGATCGCGTCGCCCCCGGCGCCCGCGCGCGTGCTGCCCCGTGCAACGCAGTCGCAAGAGACGGGCCAGGAACCGGGGCGCGATATTTGCTTTGTCTTCATCGGGTACCGGAGCCCGTCGGGGGCATCCGTGCGTGACCGAAAGAGACATCCAAGAAACCGACACCCGAAGAGGAGTGCCGCTCATGAAGATCCACCGTGCATTGCTCGCGCTCGCGCTGCCCGCGGCCGTCTGGATCGCCCTGCCGGCAGGAGCCGCGGCCAATCAGCTCAGCACCGGCTCGATCGAATTCTCACCGACCGTTTCGTTCAGCCACCAGAACTTCAAGCGGGAGGGATACGGCAACGTCGAGACGACCACGCGGCTCGACATCGCGCCGACGATCGGATACTGCCTCTCGAATCACTACGAGGTGACGGCCGCCTTCTTGACGCGCCATCAGTCGGCGAACGGCACGAGCGACACCGCGCTCGGCGCCTCTGCCGGGATGCTCTACAACTTCTCCTCACAGGGCAACGTGACCCCGTTCGCGGGCGTCGGATTCGGGGCGCTCTTCTATGACGGATTCTCGTTCGACGAGACGGCGGTCTTGGCGCCCGTGCTGACGGGCGGCATCCGCGTCTTGGTGGGATCGAATGCTTCGGTGAACATGAGCCTCGGCTACCAGCACGAGAGCAACGCGGACGGAGAATTCCAGGCGAGCGCAAACCGGCTGGTCGCCGGAGTCGGTGTCTCGCTCTTTCCCTGGCGCGCGCACTGACCCCGGAACGATTCCGAGAGGACTTCGAGCGGCGCTACCCGGAACGCGTCAGCGATTTCGCGTCGCGAGCCACGAAGGCAGTTGCGCCAGCGCGATCCCACCCCACGCGAGCGCGTGTGCGAGCGCGTAGAGCGCCATGATCGCCGTACCCGAGGCGTAGTGCTCCCGATCCGGGCTCAGGAGAAACTGGAGCGCGGAGAACGTCGATCCGTATTTTTCGATCCGGTCGGCCGTCCCGAGCGTCAAAAGGAGATACCCCACCGGGAAGGAAACCGCGGCCATGGCCGCGGCGATCCCCCACCGCCCGGAAGCCCCCTCCGCTCGAGCCATCGCGAGCGCTCGCGACGCGAGCGAGGCCGCACCTCCGACGACGAGGAACCATCCCGCGATCGCGGCGGCCCCACCCATCGAGCCTCCGCCGCGGATCAACTCCGTCAGGTTGTCGGTGGCGGCCCAGGGCACGACCACGAGATAGCCGGGCACGAGCACGACGATGGCTCCAGGGAGCCATGCCGCGAGCGCGCCCCGTCGTTCGCGCGAACCGACCGCCAGGGCCGCGGCAGCGCCGCCGGCGATCAGCGTCCAGACGGTCGCGAAGAGCGCCACGAACCGCGCGCCGATCTCCCAGTCGCCGGGTCCATGCAGCACCGGGTACCCGACGATGTCCCAGATGCTCTCGACGGATACCGTTTGGCGCAGGACTCCGAACGCGAGGAGCGCACAGGCGATCGCGAGCGCCGGCAGGAGCGCCGTGCGGCGCCGTGACCCGCTTGCGATCCACCATGCCGCAAGCGCCGGCACGCCCGCCCAGAGCGCGCACACGAGGGGGAGCGCCAGCGCCGCGGCCCAGCCGCGCGGCCCGAGGAAGAGCTCGCGAACGTTGTACGGGACCCCGGGCGTGACTCCGGCGGCGCCGAGGAGTGCCGCGAGAACGCCCCACGCCAGGAAGAATGCGACCCACGGCGCCGCGTCCATCGGGCGGCGCGTCACGCGCGCGCTCCCGCCGGCGTCTCGGGCGGCGACGGCTTGAGCCGCGCGACCACGACCCACAGGGCCACGTAGCCGGCGAGCGCTCCCGCCGCTTCGATCGCCAGATCCGTGCTGTCCGGGTACTTCCCGGGCATGGCGAGCTGCCCCACTTCGATCGCCGCCGGCACGAAGATCGCGGCACACACGGCAAAGAAGTGATACGCCCACTTCCAGCGGCTCGCTCGGAGGGAGATTCCCGCGAGCCCGAGCGCGCCGCCCCACGGCACGAGAAAGAGGGCGTGCCGGAAGGCCTGCGTGATCGCGATGAATTCCGATGTCTCGTAATAGCTCTGGAACGGGACCTTCCGGAGGAGTTCCACGCGCGATAGGACGTAGGCGCGCTCCATCCGAACCTCGAACGGGAACCAGAAGACGACCGCGAGAACCGCGAGCCACACGATCCCGAGCGCGAGGCCGGCCGCGAGCCAGCGTACGGACGCGGCGCCGGTGGAACGAGGCGCGCCGGCTTCCCCGCGGCGCGCGATCCGAGCCGTGCCCCAGGCGCCGATCCCGGCGCCCGCGGCCGCGATCAAGACGTCGGTGACGTCGCTCACGCGCGTGTAGACGAAGAGCTGGGCGAACTCGATCCCCGCCGCGACGCCCGTCGCGGTGATCCACGACTGAATCGCGGACTTCCTCCCGGAGAGCACCCACAGCGCCGCCAGCGGCGCCCAGATCGCGATGCCCGAGGCGACCTCGTAGAGTCGCGCGGGTAGGTCGCTGGTCTCGAATCCGAAGGGGACGAGGACCAGGCGTCCGGCGCGAAACTTCTCGAGCAAATCGAATGGGCTCGGCGCCAGGTCGAGGGGCATGAGGTTGTAGAGGACGAGGAGTCCGACGTACGCCCATACCGCCTGCTCGGCGAGATTCGGCGCGCCTCGCGTCTCCTGCCAGCGCGCCAGCCACCGGACGACCCGCGCGCCCGCGAACCACCACGCCGCGACGCCAATGCCGGCGCCGATCCCTTCGGCGACCACGTCGTTCACGGAGACCGTGCGCTGCGGAAAGTAGACCTGTGTGAATTCGATGGCCAGCGCGAGCGCGATGCAGCCCGTCCAGACGAAGACGCTCAGGGCCCCGCGCGCCGCGGCGCCGCGCCCGTTTCCGAGCGCGGAAAGCCACAGGAAGGACAGCGGAACCATCAGGAGGAGATTCGCGACCCAGTCGGCTCGCGACAGGATCCCGAGTCGCAACATTTGAATCGACTGGAATCGATGCCACGCCTCGTCGAACGGAATCGGCACCGGTCGGAGCGGGACGAGGCTTCCATAGACGACGAAGAGGAGATAGAGCGAGGCTGCGAAAAAGAGGAACGGACCCAGGCGCCCCCCGGCGCTCGGGCGCACGCGGTCAGGCACCGCGTTTCCGGACCAAGAGCCGAGTCATGGCGCAAACCTAGGGCGACCCGACACCGATGTCGATCTATCTCGCGCATCCGATTGGCGAGCAATCGGTTGGGGAGGCCGGCCCCAGTCGGTCGTGGATAGGGTATACTGGTACCGCGTTTGTCGTCTTAAGTCGTGGCCCCGCGCCACGTAACGCGAAGGAGGAATCATCAATCCCAACGCTCAGCAGGTCGCGTCGGGCACGCCATTGACGTCGAATCGAACGCTCCTCGATTGGGTCGCGGAGATGACCCGCCTCTGCCAGCCCGAACAAGTGGTCTGGTGCGACGGCTCGGAGCAGGAAAAGCGCCGGCTGACCGAGGAAGCCGTTTCTACGGGCGTTCTCATCCCCTTGAATCAAAAGAAGCGGCCGGGTTGCTACCTTCACCGCTCGAACCCGAACGACGTCGCTCGGGTGGAGCACCTGACCTTCATCTGCACGCCCACGAAGGACGAGGCCGGCCCCACGAATCATTGGATGGCGCCGGACGAGGCCTACGCCAAGCTCGGCAAGCTGTTCACGGGATCCATGCGCGGCCGGACGATGTACGTCGTCCCCTACGTCATGGGACCCCTCGGCTCGCCCTTCTCGAAAGTCGGCGTCGAGCTCACGGACAGCATCTACGTCGTCCTCTCGATGCGGATCATGACGCGAATGGGCAAGGCGGCGCTCGAGATGCTCGGCGATTCGGACGACTGGAATCGCGGGCTGCATTCGATGCTCGACGTGAATCCCGAGCGCCGCTTCATCTGCCACTTTCCCCAGGACAACACGATCTGGTCCATCGGAAGCGGATACGGAGGCAACGTCCTCCTCGGCAAGAAGTGCCTCGCGCTCCGGATTGGATCGTATTTGGGGCGGAAGGAGGGCTGGCTCGCCGAGCACATGCTGATCCTGGGCGTCGAGAGCCCCGAGGGCCAGACGACGCACGTGGCGGCCGCCTTCCCGAGCGCCTGCGGCAAGACGAACTTCGCGATGCTGATTCCGCCGCGCCGCTTCTACGGCTGGAAGGTCTGGACGGTCGGAGACGACATCGCGTGGATGCGCGTCGGCTCGGACGGCCGCCTCTGGGCGATCAATCCCGAGGCAGGCTACTTCGGCGTGGCTCCTGGAACGAGCGCCAAGTCGAATCCGACGGCGATGCGCATCGTGGAGCGGGACACGATCTTCACGAACGTGGCGGTGACCGAGGACGGCGACGTCTGGTGGGAGGGGCTGACCGACGAGCCGCCGCCGGGACTCACCGACTGGCTGGGCAAGCCGTACGATCCGAAATCGGGCGAGAAGGCGGCGCACCCGAACAGCCGCTTCACCGCGCCGATGTCGAACAACCTCGCACTGTCGCGCCAGGTGCACGACCCGGACGGCGTGCCGATCTCGGCGATCATCTTCGGGGGCCG
>Ga0070705_100000767_pt1 | contig 18124 bp, 13 predicted proteins | sample KBSK5253metaG_FD_65455 | JGI IMG/M metagenome (GOLD analysis project Ga0070705, IMG submission 65455) | Corn, switchgrass and miscanthus rhizosphere microbial communities from Kellogg Biological Station, Michigan, USA - KBS K5-25-3 metaG | ecosystem: Host-associated > Plants > Roots >... | reverse complement strand
CTCGTCGTGCGCGACCGCCGCCACGATGGCCGCGGCCTGCGGCAGCTCCTCCCATTTCGTGAGGCGGATGCCGTACTCGTGCTCGGCCTCCTTCGGGCAGGCGATCGGGTCGTGCACGTAGACCTTGGCGCCGAAGGACTCCAGCTCGCGCACCACGTCTACCACGCGCGAGTTGCGGGTGTCGGGCACGTTTTCCTTGAACGTGAGCCCGAGCACGATGATGTTTTCCTTGTTGACGCAGAAGCCGCGCAGGATCATGCGCTTCACGGTCTGCTCGGCGACGTACTTGCCCATGCCGTCGTTGATCTTGCGCCCCGAGAGGATCACCTGCGGGTGGTACCCCAGCGTCTCGGCCTTGTAGGTGAGATAGTACGGATCGACGCCGATGCAGTGTCCGCCCACTAGGCCGGGGCGGAACGGCAGGAAGTTCCACTTGGTGCCGGCCGCCTCGAGCACCTCGGTGGTGTCGATGCCGATGCGGTTGAAGATCAGCGCCAGCTCGTTCACCAGCGCGATATTGAGGTCGCGCTGCGTGTTCTCGATCACCTTGGCGGCTTCCGCCACCTTGATCGAGCTCGCCCGGTGCACCCCGGCCGCGACTACGCTGGCGTAGACCTCCGCGACGCGCTCCAGGGTCTTGGGCGTATCGCCGGACACGACCTTCACGATCTTGGTCAGCGTGTGCTGCTTGTCGCCGGGGTTGATGCGCTCAGGCGAATAGCCGACGAAAAAGTCCTGCTTCCACTTGAGGCCCGAGTGCTTTTCGAGCACCGGGACGCAGACCTCCTCGGTCGCGCCCGGATAGACGGTCGACTCGAACACGACGACGGCGCCGCGCGCCAGGTTCTGGCCGACCGAGGTGCTCGCGCCGAGCAGCGGACCGAAGTCCGGGTTGTGCGCGTCATCCACCGGGGTGGGCACGGCGACAATGATGAAATCGGCTTCGCGCAGCGAGCGCGGATTGGTCGTGACCTCGAGCTTGGCCGCAGCGTTGAACTGCTCGGCTCCGACCTCGCCCGTGGGATCGAGCTTCTTGCGATAGGCGTCGACCTTGTCTTGCGACAGGTCGAAGCCGATGGTGCGGTAAATCTTCCCGAACTCGATCGCGAGCGGCAGGCCCACATAGCCGAGGCCGACTACGGCGACGGTAGTCATTACAACCCTCCCAGCAGTCTGATCGCTTCCTGCCGCTCCGGAACCTTTTCTTCGAGCCTGGCGAGCTGCTCGAGCTCCTTGCGGGCCGCGGTGTCGCGGTGGTTCTTGAGAAGCGACTTGGCGAAATTGAGGCGGATCCGGTGCGCGTCGGGCGCGGCATCGGCGGCGCGCCCGAGCATTTCAAGTCCCCGCTCGAGCTGTCCAGCTTCCGAGAGGATCGCACCCAGGGTGTCCATGATAGCGGGATTGCCCGGCGCGAGCTCGTTGGCGCGCTCGGCGTACTCCAGCGCCGCGGCGCGCTTGAGCTCGTGGCTCACCCAGGCGAGGTTGTTGAGGAGGAGGGGGTTGTCGGGCGTGCGCTGCAGCGCGGTCCGGTAGCGGGCTTCCGCGCTCTCGTAGCGCTTGGCGGCGAGGTCGCGGTCGGCGAGATAGGCGAGCATCGCGGCATCCCGCGGATGGTGGCCGATCCACTCCTCGGCCAGGCTGTCGGCCTGGCCGGACTTGCCCGCCGCTTCCAGGATCGAGTGCAGGCGCACGGCTAGGGCAGCGCGGTCGAACTTCTTCAGCGCTGCGCGATACGTGCGCTCGGCGAGCTCGAGCTTCTTCTCCGCGAGGTAAATCTCACCCTCGAGGACGTAGCCCAAGGGGTGCTGCGGCCTGCGGGCCTGGACGGCCCGTGCTTCGCGCAGCGCGTCTTCATGGCGGCCGGTCGCGACGTAGACGGCGGCGATTTCCCGCTGCGCAGAGTCGAGATCCGGCCGGATAGCGAGTGCCGCGCGCAGGGCTTTGATCGCGTCGTCGGGCTGCCGTGCCGCCATGTGGGCCTTGGCCAGCAGAACCTGTGGTTCCGCCGCGCCGTGCTGCATTTCGGCGAGGCGTGCGAGGCTGGCCAGCGCCTGGCGCGTCTCGCCGACGGCGAGTTGGGTCATACCGACCGCCCGCACTATGCGCGCTTCCCCCGGCAGCGCGGCCTGCGCCGCCTGTGCCGCGCCGAGCGCGGCAACGAAGTTGCCGCTCCTCATGTAGAAATTGATGAGCGCGCTGTGCGCCGAGACGGATACCGGATTGCCCGCCACGGCCTGCTTCAGCAACTTCTCGATTACGCGCGCATCGGCCCCTGTCGTGCGCAGCACCGCGGCGAGCCCGATGAGCGCCGGCTCGCTGTTCGGGTCCCGATCCAGGAACGCCTGGTAGCGCCTTCTTGCGGCGTCCCGGTCATTTTCACGCAGGTCCAACCGCGCGAGATTGTGGACCGCGGGCATATACGCCGGCTGTAGCTCGAGCGCGAGCTCAAAGTTCGCGCGCGCTCCCGCCAGATCCTTCTTGAGGATCAGCGCTGCGCCCTTGAGGTTGTAGGTGATCGGATTCTCCGGTTGCTTCGCCTCGAGGGCCTGGACGGCGGCGAGTGCCCTGTCGGCATCGCGCTTGCGCAGGTAGTTCGCGATCAGGGCGAGGTCGGCCTGGTAGTTCTTCGCATCGGCGGCGGAAGCCGCCTCGAGCTCGCTGATCGCGCGCTCCGGCTCGCCGGCGGCGAAGCGGACGAGCCCAAGGCTTGTCCGCACCGAGCTGTCCTTCGGCGCGAGCGCCTTTGCCCGCTCGTAATGGCGCGCAGCTGCCGCGGCGTCGCCGCTCACGAGATACGCCTCCCCGGCGAGTGCGAGGGTGCTCGGGTCCTGGCTGACCTTGAGGAGATCATGGACTTCGCCTAGCGCCACATCGGCCTTGCCCATGCGCAGGTGCGTCGTCGCGAGAAGCCGCTTCGCGCCCAGCGCCTGCGGCTCGTTGAATACCGCCGCGCGCAGGTAGCTCTCCGCTTCCGCCAGCGCGCCCATGTTGAGCGTCGCTATTCCCGCAAGGGTTAGGCTCGGCACGTGCTCCGGGGCGGCCTTCAGCACCTGGAGGATGACCTGCTTCGCGGCGGGGAATTTCTGCTGTCGCACGAGGACCAGGGCCTTGGCATATAGCACTCGGGGGTCCCGCGGTGCCGTCGCTTCCATCGCGGCAACCTCGGCGGCGGCCTTTTCCAGCGTCCCGGCGTTGAGCAGGTGCATGATCAGGGCCAGTCGCGGGGACAGCTGGTTCGGCGCGGCTTCGATCGCGGCCCGGTAGGCGCTTTCGGCGGCATCGTGCCTAGACTGCTGCGCAAGCAACTCCGCCTTGAGCAGGAGCGCGGGCACGCTGTCGGGTGCAGCCCCGAGCGCCCGCTCCACACGGGAAAGCGCCTCCCCCGGATTCGCATTGGCGGCCAGGCGCGCCGCGCCGACTTGCGCCGTCACGTTCGCGGCATCGAGCTTGAGCGCCTGTTCGAACGCTCGCTCGGCCTCAGACGGCCGGGCGCGCTCGAGATGCGCCGTTCCGACCAGGGCGGCGAGCTCGGCCTTGGCTTTCGGCGCCGACAGCGTCGTCGAGCCGAACCGCTCGAGCAGCTCGTCGGCCTTGCCTCGGGCGAGCGCAGCGCGCGCGAGCGCAATCTGCAGCTCGTCGGAGGAGAACCCCAGCGCCGCGGCCTTCTCGAGCGCGATCTGCGCCGCGGCCGGATGGTCCTGCTCGAGCAGCGCGACGCCCAGCAGGTAGCGCGCCTCGCCGTGGTCCGGGTTTTTCTGCAGCACGTTCTTCAACTGGATGATCGAGGCGCTGAAGTCGCGGCGCTGCATGTATTGCTTTGCCGAGGCCATGAGGGCGGCGGGGTCGTCGCTGCGGCAGGCGCAGATCGATGCCGCGAGCGCCAGCGCCAGCGCGGTGCGAACGGGGTTCATCGGCTTGCCTCCTTGAGGCCGAAGCGGTTGAGCAGGTCGTAGAGCGTCGGCCGGCTGATGCCCAGCAACTCGGCCGCGCGGCTCAGGTTTCCGTTCACCCGCGACAGGACGCGCAGGACGGCGTCGCGCTCGGCCTCGTCCCGCACGTTCCTCAAGGTGCGCGGCGCTTCCTCCGGCCGCGCGGCAAGGCCGAAGTCGGCCGCGCGCAGGTGCTCGCCGTCGGCCATGATGACGGCGCGCTTCACGCAGTTCTGGAGCTCGCGCACGTTGCCCGGCCAGGCATGCGCCTCGATCGCGGCGGCCGCGTCGGGGAGCAGGGTCAGGTTGGCGCGCTTGTGCTCCTCGGCGTACTGGTGCACGAACGCGTGCGCGAGGAGGGCGGCATCGCCCGTGCGGCTGCGAAGCGGCGGGATGTCGACCACGATCTCGGCGAGGCGGTAGTAGAGGTCTTCGCGGAAGCGGCCCTGCGAAATCATGGCGCGCAGGTCCTGGTGGGTCGCGCACACCACACGCACGTCGACCGGGATTTCCTGCCGGCCCCCCAGGCGTTCGATGATGCGGTCCTGGAGGAAGCGCAGGATCTTCGCCTGGAGCGCCGCGGGGAGGTCGCCGATCTCGTCGAGAAAGAGGGTGCCCCGGTGCGCGAGCTCGATCTTGCCGGGCGTCTGCCTCGAGGCGCCGGTGAAGGCGCCTTTCTCGTGGCCGAACAGCTCGCTCTCCAGCAGAGTCTCGGGAATCGCCGCGCAGTTGATGGCGACGAACTTTCCGTCCCGGCGCGGCGAAAGGCCGTGCAGGCCGCGCGCGAGCAGCTCCTTGCCGGTGCCCGATTCACCGAGCAGCATCACCGTCGCGTTGGTTCCGGCGACTTTCTCGATCGTGCTGCACACCTTGAGCATCTGCGGATCGCGGGTCAGGATCCCTCCCAGCACTCCGGGAGTGCGCGTCGCGCTCAGCCGCCGGTTCTCGGCCTGCAGCTCGTGCAGGCGCAAGGCGCGCTCGATCATCAGCGAGAGCAGCTCCGGCTGGAACGGCTTGGAATAGAAGTCGTAGGCGCCGAGGCTGATCGCCTTCAGGGCGTTGGCATGGTCGTTCTGCCCGGTGAGCACGATGACCTTGGTGTCCGGGGCCATCGCCAGGATCTCCTGCAGGAGCTGCAGGCCCTCGGTCGGCTCGTCGGGACGAGGCGGCAGCCCGAGGTCCATGGTGACGACGGCGGGCCGATGGCGCCGGAGCTGAACCAAGGCGTCTCCTCGGTCGCCGCAGGACACCGGCGCGTACTGCTCGAAGGCCCAGGTCATCTGGGTGAGAAGCGCGGGATCGTCCTCGACGATCAGCAAAGGTGTCTTCTCGCTCATGCCGCCATCGCTCCGTCCTGCTCCAGCGGCAGCATCAGCCTGAATCGCGTGCCGGCGCCGGGCCGGCTGTCGACCTCGATCCGGCCCCCCATGTCCTTCGTGTACTGCGCGACCTCGAAGACGCCGATGCCCATGCCATCTCCCTTGGTGGTCTGGAAGGGCCGGAACAGGTGCTCGCGCACGAACGCCTCGCTCATGCCGCACCCGGAATCGGCGACCTCGATGACCGCGTTCTCGCCTTCGGCGCCGACGCTGATGCGCACCTCGCCCGCATGCCGGGTCGCATCGATCGCGTTCTGCACCAGATGCCCGAGAACGCGCTCGAAGCGTTGCTCATAGCCGATGGTGGCGAGCGCCGCATCGGTGGTGTGCACGGCGATGGCCGCGCACGCTGACTTCTTCGCTGCGACCACGCGCTCGACCACCTTGGCGAGGGGAATCGGGCGCAGGTTCTCCTCGCCGCGGCTGCCGGTCGAGAGCTGCGCGAGCAGCTTGTTCATGCGCTCCTCGACGTGCCTGACGGTGGCGAACATGTCTTCCTGGAAGCGGGGGTTGTGGCGATGCCGCTCGGCGTTCTTCAGCATCAGCGAGAGCTGCGCCACCAGGTTCTTGAGGTCGTGCACCACGAACGCGGTCATCTTGTTGAACGAGTCGAACTTGCGCGCCTCGAGCAGCGCCTCCGCGGCCTGCACCTGGGCGAGGAAGCTGCCGACCTGCCGCGCCGCGGTCTTGAGCAGGTCGCGCACCTCCCAGTTCAGCTCGATCCTGGCGCGTGGCGCCGCAAGCACGGCGAATCCCGTCAGCTCGTCTTCTGCGATCACCGGAACGACCAGCCCGGCCGCGGGAAGCTCGCGCAGCCACGACGGCAGCTCGGGTGCGCCGGGCGGTTGCGGCGCCTGCAGGTCGATGACCCAGCCGGTCTTCGCCAGGAACGCGGCGAAGGTGCCGTGCCCGGGCTCGCGCGCGTCGAGCGCGGGCATGTTCCAGCGCGCCGCCTGCGCATACCCGTTGCCCTCCGACTGCAGCCAGATCGCGCCGCCGGGACTCTCGACCAGGTTGGCGAGCGCCTGGATCGAGCGCTGCGCGGAGCTCACGCCTGGATCGCGGCTCGACAGCAGCCGGGTGAAGCGCAGCCACTCATGGCGATAGTCGTAGCGGTAGGAGAAGAAATTCTTGTTGATGAACACGCGCAGCCTGGAGCGCAGCGTGCCGGACGAAAAGAGCCCCGCGAGCACCAGCAGCGCGGCGAAGATGAACCCCACCTGGAGCGTCTTGCCCCAGCTCCCGCCGAAGTAGCGTACGTAGTAGCCGGCCGCGGCGACCGCCAGCAGGTAGAGGCCGCAGCCCAGAAACGCGGTGGAATGGAATACCACGTCGCGCGACAGCGCGATGTCTATGGACCATTGCCTGTTCCGCGCCGTAGCGATGGCGATGAACGGAATCACGAGCGCGTGGACCAGGCCGCGCGCCGCCCAGACGCCCGCGTCGATCCGGCCGAAGAGGAGCGCATCGGCGAAGAGATAGACGTCGAACATGAACCCCGCACCCAATCCCAGGCACAGCGGCTTGACCGCCCAGCGCGCCTGGTGCAGCGCGCGGCGGAAGACCTGCTCGGTCAGGACGAGGCCCGCCACCGGCACCGCGAGCAGCGCGCCGAACGCGAGCCGCGACGAGGGCTGAAAGCCTTCCGGGTAAGAGAACCAGGCCGCGGCTGCCAGCGCGATGGGCAGCGCAGCCGCCTTGAGGCCGGCGCGCGTGCCCTGCAGCAGCACGCAAAGGAAGAGCAGCCAGCCGCCCGCGCGCAGCGCGTCGAGCACGGCCTGCACGCTCCACAGGACGGCGAGCCCGCTGAGCGAGAAGGCGAGATTGGCTGCCGCCGAGGCTGCGCTCGCGACGACCACGCCGAGGAGGATCGACGCTCTCGCGCCGCCGCGCCAGCCCAGGCCGAGGTGGACCGCAAAGGCGAGGAACGCAGCCGCGGCGAAGCCATATCCGAATACGGCGGGGTCGCTCATCGGGAGGTCAGCGCGAGCCGATCCGGAAGAGAACAATCTCGACCGTCTGCAGAAGCACCATCAAGTCGAGGATCAGGCTGTGGTGCTTGACATAGTAGAGGTCGTATTCGAGCTTCTCCTGTGCATCTTTCTCCGAGGCGCCGTAGCTGTAGCGCACCTGGGCCCAGCCGGTGACGCCCGGCTTGACGAAATGGCGCTCCTCGTAGAACGGCACCCTGTGCGCGAGCTGGGCGACGAATTCCGGGCGCTCCGGCCGCGGCCCGACGAAGCTCATGTGGCCGAGCAGGACGTTGACCGCCTGGGGCAGCTCGTCGATCCGGAGCCTGCGGATCCAGGCTCCCACCCGCGTCACGCGCGGGTCGTCTAGCTTCGCCCAGACCGCGCGGCCGTCGCTCTCGGCGTTCACGCGCATGCTGCGGAACTTGATCATGCGGAAGGTGCGGCCGTTCTGGCCGGTGCGCAGCTGCCGGTACAGGATCGGCCCGCGGTCCTCCAGCCAGATCGCGGCGGCGGCGGCGAGCGCCACCGGCGCGGCCACGACGAGGATGGCGAGGCTGACGATCACGTCGAAAGCCCGCTTGGTGGCGAGGCGCAGGAAGTCGCAGCGAAAGCCGCTCGAGAAGATGAGCCAGCTCGGATGCATCAGCTCGACGCTGACGCGGCCGCTTTCGCGCTCGAGGAAGGTCAGGATGTCGGTGACCTTGATGCCGCGCAGGCGGCACTCCAGGAGCTCTGCGGTGGGGAAGCCGTTGCGCCGGTCGTCCATGGCGATGACGATTTCTTCGATGCGGTTGCGCAGCGCGAGCCGCACCAGGCCGGTGTTGGCGCGGAACATCGGCCCCCTGGGAACGTCGCCGCCGTCTCCCGGCGCGCGCACGTAGCCCATTATGCGAAAGCCGCGCTGGTCGGTCCGCCGCCGAAGCCGCTTTCCGATCGCGCGGGCGCGCGCCCCGGCGCCCCACACCAGCACGCGCCGCTTGAAGAATTCCTCGTCCACCATCCGCAGGAAGGCGAAGCGGGTGATGGCGAGGCCGGCCAGCGTGAACGCGCCGCTCAGGCCCATGACCCCGCGCCCCACGTCGAGCCCCGGTGCCGCATAGAACAACAGCGCGAGCGCGATCTGGGCGACAGCCATCGCTATGACGATGCGCACGAACACTGCAGTGAACCGCGTGCGCTGACGCAGCTGGTACAGACCGAGCGCGGCAAGCGCGAGGATCGATACAGCGGCAATCGCGAAAGCGCGCGGCAGGAACGGCCCGCGCGAGGCCTCGAAGGCGGCGAGGGTGGCCGAGGAGCCGGCGAATCGGATGAAGATGGCGGCGTACAGGCCGATGACGACGACCGCGGCCTCGGCAAGCGCGAGCAGGCCCAGGCGGTGGATGTTGCCGTCGAAGATGCGCAGCGTGACGATGCGCTGCGCGCCGAAATCGGCAGCATGCTGCGTGGTGGATACGGCCACCGAAGTGCTGCTGCTCACTGGCTCCCCGTAAGTGTTGTTTGTTTACCGGGCCCGCTTGTACGGGCGGCGAGCTTGGACCGATGAAACAGCGGCGACTGTAGCGAGCGCATGCCGCAGCGGGCAAACATAGTCTCTAAGCACTAACCCGCGGGCACTCGCGGTTGATTCGGCATCGAAAACCGGGCGTGGCGAGGCGAACGACGCTCTCCCGGGCCTGCGGTCCGGGCGTTGTCATGATCGATCAGGACGTCTAGCTCCAATTAGCCATTGCCGGCCCCTCTGCCGGGATCAAGAATGGCTCCAAAACCGGCCACCGTTTTTTGCGGCCGGACTACAACTATGGCTACGCTCAAATGTCTCGCGTGCGGGCACGACAACAACGTCGGCGACGAGTGGTGCTCGTCGTGCTCGTCCTCCTTGAATCTCAGGCTGTGCAGCGAGTGCGAGGCGATCAACGCCAGCGACGCCGAGCGCTGCCATAGCTGCAACGCCGAGTTCCGCATCGAGCCGGAGGTCGTGACCTTCGAGATGGACACCCCTCGCTCGGGAGACCCTGTCGAACAGCCGGGGCCGGTCGGTAGAACTCTTCCCGCGGTGTGGCGCATGGCCGCCGATCGCGCGCGGACGCCCAGGTCCAAGTCGGTAGTGGTTGTGGCGGCGGCGCTGGCGCTCCTGCCACTGGGGCTGACGGGGGTCTATTACTTCTATGCTGCGTCCCAGGCGGCCCAGACGCAGGCGGCCTCCACGCAGGCCGCACCGGCTCCGACGCAGGCCGCACCGGCTCCGACGCAGGTCGCACCGGCTCCGGCGCAGGTCGCGCCGAAAGTAGACGCGGCCCAGAAATCCGAACCGGCCCCGGAGCCCGCAGCGGCTCGCAAGGAGCCTGCCCGGCCGAAGGCGGCCGCGCAGTTGCCTGCACAGTTGCCCGACGTGAAGCCGGCGCACGCGCCTGTCGTATCGGCCAGGATCGCCGCCCCGAGGCCGGCAGCCGCACCTGCGAGGGGCACGCCTCCGCCGGAGCCGAAGCGCACGACTGCGGCGGTGACACACACCCGAGCCGCTGGCGCCGAGATCTCGAGCAGTACCGCCGCCGCCGAGGCCCCGGCCCGGACTGCCATTACAACGCTGCCCGCAGCAGCTGCGTCCGCACCGGCTGCCAACGCCGTCATTCTTCCGGTGAGCGAGCGCGTCACTCATACGAATACGAAAGCCGACCTTACCGAGTCGGCGGCCACAACCGCGGCGCCAGCCGCCGCCACGCAGGTACGCACGGTCCCGCCAGAAGCAAGAAGCGACGATCCGGCTGGGTGCCCACCTGCGGTGGCGGCGCTCGCCCTTTGCAAGAGCAAGTGACAACAGGGAAGGGGGGATCCATGTCGAGAATCGCATTCATCGCGGCGGCTTGCGCGCTGCTGCACCACCAGGCTTGGGCCGGCACGCCCTACAAGATCGTCACCGCCGATCAGCGCGGGACCTACTTTGCCATCGGCAACGACCTCGCCAAGATGGTGGCGCCGCGGGCGGACGTCGAGCTCGAGGTCGTGGCGACTTCGGGTTCCGCGGAGAACGTCAAGCTGCTGCGGCACGAGCCGGGCGTGAAGCTCGCGATCGTCCAGGCCGACGTCTACCAGGCGTTCGTCGAGCGCGGAGCGTCCCGCAACCCCGAGGCCGCAAGGATCATCCGGCCGCTTCGCGTCATCCTGCCGCTCTACAACACCGAGATCCACTACATCGTGCGCGCCGATTCCGAGCTGAACTACCTGCACGACATCAAGGACTCGAAGATCAACGGCGGACTCGTGGGCAGCGGCGCGGCGTTCATCACGCACACGCTGTACCGGATGATGTTCGACGGCCCGATGCCCGAGGCCGCGGCGACCTACCTGCCGAACGACCAGGCGCTGATCAAGCTGATCACCGACAAGTCGGTCGACGTCGCGGTGGTGGCCGCCGGGCAGCCGGCGCCGATCATCGCCAACATGAAGCCCGAGGCGCAGAAATTCATCAAGCTGCTGAAGTTCGATCCCAGCCATCCCACGAGCAAGCAGGCGATGAAGATCTATTCGCCCGCGACGGTCCACAGCGGCAGCTATCCCAACCTGATCAAGGAAGACTTCACCACGATCTCGGTCGGCGCGTTCCTCGTGACTTACGACTACACCCTGCAGGGCACGGTCGAGCACCTGACGAAGTTCGCGCGCGAGCTCTGCCAGCAGTTTCCGGAGCTGCAGGCCAGGGGCCACCCGAAGTGGCGCGAAGTCGAGCTTAGCCTCCCGCCGCTCAACGACGGCTGGACCTACTACGGGCCCACGGCGAAGGAGCTGCGCAATTGCCGCCCGGGCCAGCAGAAAGTGGTGGCGAAGCCCGCAAGAGCCTGCTCGGCCGAGGAGAAGATCCTCGGCCTGTGCAAGTGACCCTCGGCACGTCGTTCAGCATGTGCTCGGTGGGCCACGCCGCCGAGCTCGTCGGCGGCTACGAGGCGCTGGGCCAGCGGCTGGGCGTGCGCACCGAAGAGGTCATGGACTGGTCGCTCGGTCTTCGCAACCCCAACACGGCGACGTTTCTCTTCATCCTCGATATCGTCATGCAGGAGACGCAGAAGCTCTCGAGCGCCGCGGTGGCCTTCGAGCTGGCCGGACAGGCGCTCGCCAGGGCACGCCGCACCAGCAAAGCGACGTAGTGGACTTTCTGATCGCGAGGAAAATCCTCGCGGCGCTCGTCCTTCCGCCGACCGGACCGCTGCTGCTCGCGCTCGCTGGCCTTGCCTTGCTTGGCCGCAGGCCGCGGATCGGGCGCGCGCTCGCCTGGACCGGCGTGGCCGGTCTGCTGCTCTTGTCCTTGCCGGTGGTCTCTCATGGGCTGCTGCGTTCGCTCGAGCCGGCGGCGCTTGATCTGCGCCGAACCGCCGACGCCCAGGCGATCGTCATCCTCGGCGCCGGCGTGCGCCGCAATGCGCCCGAGTTCGGCGGGGACACGCTGTCGCGGCTTACGCTCGAGCGCGTGCGCTACGGCGCGCTGCTCGCGCGCGCCACCGGGCTTCCGGTCCTGGTGAGCGGGGGCTCGGTGTACGGCGGAACGGCCGAGGCGACGCTGATGAAGCGCGCTCTCGAGGGGGAATTCACCGTAAAGGTGCGCTGGTCTGAAGACCGCTCGCGCGACACGCGCTCAAACGCCGCCGAATCGGCGGCCGTCCTCTTGCCCGCCGGCATGACGCACGTGGTTCTCGTGGCGCACGGCTTCGACATGCCCAGGGCGAGCGCCGAATTCGCTGCGGCGGGCTTCCAGGTCACGCCGGCGCCGACAGTCGTCTCGGGAGAGCGCTTCGGCATCGACCATCCAGTCGAGCTGCTCCCCAGCATGAGCGCGCTGCAGGGCAGCTACCATGCCCTCTACGAGCTTCTCGCCGAAGCCGTGCGGCGCCTGCGGCAGAGCTTTACTGGTTCTGCTCCTTGAATCCGATCGCGTTGACCACCCGGCTCCACTTCTCCTGCTCCTTGGCGAGGAACGCGGCGTAGTCCTGGGGCGTGCCGGGCGAGGCGAGACCGCCGACTTTCGCGAATTGCTCGGTCACCGCGGGCGACTTAAGCGCGGCGACCGCGGCGCTGTTCAGACGCTTCTGGATGTCCGCGGGCGTGGCCGCGGGTACGAGGAGGCCGTACCAGTTGTCCGAGGTGACGTTGGGGTAATTCGCTTCGGCGGTCGTCGGCACGTCAGACAGGGTCGGCGCCCGTGTGGCGCTAGTCACTGCCAGCGCTTTCAGCTTTCCACTTCGGATATGCCCGAGCAGCACCGGCACGTCGAAGATCCCCATCTGCACCTGTCCCCCGACGAGATCGTTCACCGCAGGCGCGGCGCCCTTGTAGGGGACGTGCACAAGATCGATCTTCGCCTCCGACTTGAGCAGCTCGCCCGCAAGGTGCGTGATGCTGCCGCCGCCGGCCGAGCCGAAGTTGACCTTGCCGGGATTTCTCTTCGCATGCTCGACCAGCTCGGCGAGCGTCGCCACCGGGAGCGACGGATGCACGGCAAGCACTTCCGGAACCCGCACGACCAGCGTGATCAGCGCGGCGTCCTTCTTCACGTCGTAAGGCAGCTTGGCGAAGGAGTAGGGCGCGATCGACAGGGTGGAGCCGCTGTTGAAGCCGAGGGTATAGCCGTCGGGGGCGGATTTCAGCGCGCGGTCGACGCCGAGCACCCCGCCGACGCCGCCGATGTTCTCGATGATCACCGGCTGGCCGAGCTCGCTCGACATGCCCTGCGCGAGGCCGCGGCCGAAAATGTCGGCCGGCCCGCCCGCCGGGAACGGAACGATCATCCGGATGGGCTTGGAAGGATAGGCCTGGGCCCACGCCAGGAGGGGCGCGGCGAGGACGTAGAGCAGCAGCCTCAGTTTCTTGCTTGGGCTCGGGTGGAACGAAGCCATGGTACGAATTCTATTGCGGTAGCCATGGGTCCGCTGCGCCGCTGCGCGGCGCGGTCTCGTCTACGTGCCGCCGAACCCCTTCGGCACGACGCCCCACATCGGGATATCGCCGAAGCCGCTGTTTTCGACCGAGCTCCAATTCGAAGCACCGGAGAAGCGCGCCCAGGCCTCGGCCGCGCCGGGCGCACCGTGGTCGACGGCATACGCGATGGCCGGCATGAGGTTGCCGTAGTAACCGACGTTCGCATTCAACGGGTCGCCGCCGCTCGAGCCTTGGAGCACGGTACCGCAGGTTCCGTTGGCTGCCAGGAAGGTGTTCTGGTACACGGCCCCCCAGGACGTGAAGCACGGCGACATGTTCTCCGCACTGGGGAGCACCCCGGAGGCAACCTTGATTGTGTAGGCGCTGGCCTGGGTGAAGCAGAAGTTGGCCCCGCCGTCGGCACCAAGCAGGCCGACCGGCCAGCGGTAGTAGTAGTCGCGAATCAGCCTCAAGGCGGTGAGGTCCGCGAGCGGCTCGATCTCGCTCAGGAAGCCCAGCGTCTGGACATGGAAGTTCTGCTGCCACGTTGCGGTATGGCCGGGATCGTAGGCGGGCTGAGCGACCTCGTAGCTGTAGAGGATGCCCAAGGGGTTCTGCGAGGTGAACTGGTCGGGGAGCTTCGTTCTCCAGAACGCCATGTTGCTCGCGAGAAGCGCCGCGTAGTCGGACGTGACGCTGTCGGTCGGGCCAATGGCCGCAAGCTGGCCCACCGTGCGCAGCGACCACGCCATCGCGCGCGACTGCCCCGTGAGCTTCCGCGAAGTCCCGGCGCCGTGGCCCTGGTCGTTGCACAGATAGCACATCGAGGCCTGGTGCTGCATCGTCTCCAGGTGGTAGTAGTCCCCGGTGACGAGGTAGGCGAGGTAGCCGCCGCTGCCGTGGTGGGCGAGGTCCCAGTTGTTCGGGCCCGCGGCGAGCCCGTCCGCGCCGCCGCCGTTGTTTCCGCCTACCGTGTAGTTCGGGCGGGCAGACGGGCGCGTAGGAAGATTGTCGCTGCTGTCGCGCCACACGATCGCGTAGCTGCCGAGCGAGCGCGCCGAAGCCATGGCGGCCCTGAAGGCTCGCGGATCGGTGCTCGAGCAGTAAAGGGCGTCCCACAGCGGCAAGAGCCCGATGGCGTTCTGAAAACCGGTATCCGACTCGTCCTGGGTCCAGCCGACCCGCGACATCGGGGTATAGACCTGGCCCAGGCCGTTGAGCGCGGCCGCGCTCGGGTTGCGCTTCCAGTAGTTCGGAACGAGCCGCGTCGAGATCAGCTGCGCGACGTTGTGCTTCGGCGTGATCTGCGGATCGCCCCGGACCCAGCCTTCGATATCCCAGCGCGTGTTCGCGTAATGAGTGAGGTTCGTCCCGGGGCTGTAGACGGTGGCGCCGCCGATCGTCACCGTGGGCACGTAGGTCTTGGTGGCCCTCGCCTTGTCGACGTAGCCGTTCTCGCAGAACGCGCGTATCCAGAGCTTCCCGGTGCGGTAGAGCCTGACGTGGAACCAGGCGACCAGGCTTGCATCGCTCCCTACCGGCCCGCGGTAATGGCACTCGACCATTTCCGGGCCGCTCACCCAGGTTCTGAACGGCGCCGCCCCGAGCAGGCTGCTGAGCGTGACCGTGCCGATGGCGCCGCATTGCACCGATGCCGTGGGCGCCGCGCTGACGATGTCCGCGCTGGTGAGCGCCGTTCCGCCCGTGGGCGTGCCCGCGGAGATCTGGATCGCCTGAGTGCCGCCGGCGGCCGGGATGCTGACGTGGCCGGAGACGACCACGTGCTTGATCGAGCCGTCGTTCCATTGCCGCTTCACCACGATCTGCGCGGTGCCCTGATCGACGGCGAGCGCTGTCGCTGCGGGCAGCGTCCCTTTCGCGAATGCGTAACCGATCGTATACGGCAGATCCGCTCCACCGACCGCGGTCGTCAACTGGAACGACGCGGTGAGCGGAGGCGGTGGCGGTACGATCTGCACCGTAAACGCGTTGGATGTGGTCGTCGCCATTAGGGTTGCCCGTCGTTAGCCGTCATCCGCACTCCGCTGACCGAGCGGATGGCGCCGATGCCGTCGTACACGAGCCGCTTGCCGGCGGCGTCGAAGGTGACACCCGCGGGCAGAGCGACGGCGTTCATGGTGATGGTTAGCGGGTCGCCGTTCGCATCGCTGACGAAAGTTGCGATCGAGAAGCTCGAGGCGACGCCCTGCGTGAACGTCACCGTCGGGATGGTCGCCCAGACCGGTGGTGCGTTCGGCGTCGGCGTTGGCGTTGGCGTTGGCGTCGGTGTCGGGCTCGGCGTCGGGGTCGGCGTCGGGGTCGGCGTCGGTGGGACGCCCGCGACCGGGGATGCGGTTTTGGAATCGCTGCTGCCGCCGCCGCACCTCGCCGTGGCTAGCGCGGCCGTCGTCGCGGTGAGCGTCCGCAGGAACGCACGGCGCTTGGCGTCGAACGCTTCGATGAAGAATGGTTTGCGCATGGTCACGTCAGTGCAGCCTCACGAACCAGGCGTTTGCGGAGTAGCTCGGCACATAGATCGCTCCGCCCAGCCGCGGGACGTAGAGGAACTTGTTGTACGGGCCGCTCTGCGTGCCGGGCACCGAGCCGCCACCCGTGGTGGCAAACGTCGTCACCTCGAATGTCGCGGGGTTGATCTGGTAGATGGTGCCGCCCGCACCGGCGAGGCGCACCAGGTAGCGATCCATCGCCGGGACATAGATCATCGCCGCTTGTCCGGCGCCCGCGACATTGGCGGCGTTCGCGCCGTTGAGCGTGATCGCCGTAAAGGTGTTGTTGGCCAATGTGTAGAGGTGGTGATCGTCACTGGAGCCGCCGACGAACAGAATCCGTCCGCGCGTCGTATCCATTGCGGACATTGTTTCCAGACCTTCGGGTCCGCTGCCGAGCGGGTTGAGCACGGACCAGCTGTTCGTGCTGCGCGTCCACTTGGCGTAGTTGGAAAACTGCGCCTTGTACACGTCGCCGGTTGCCGGGTCGACCGAGTACGCCGCGCCCCCTTCCGTGGTGGCTGCGCCTTGATTGACGATGCTCGGATGCGTCCCCTGCTGGTTATAGGTGTTCGCGTTGATCTGATATGAGCTGACCGCGGAGTGAAACCCGCCGGCGGAGCACCAGGGCGCACCACCGAACAGCATGATGCGATCGTTCACGACGTCGAGCGTGACGCCGTAGTACGTGTGCCGTGAGGCCGGCCTGCCGTCGTTGTAATAGGACTGGCAGTTCGTGAGCGAGCCGCTCGGCGTCGGCGCGAGCTTCTGGGTCCATACCGGCTGCGCCAGCTCGAGAGTGAGCTCGTCCACTTCGTTACCGGCATAGTCGGTGTGGCCACCGCCGGCCACGGAGTAGACCTTGGAGGTGCGCGTATCCACCACGAACGAAGTCCATGTCTGCACTTTCGACTGCGGGCCGGTGTTTCCAGGGGGAACCGGCGATGGATCGACGCCCGAAAGCGCGGTGTTCGGAATCTGGAACCACTGTCCCACGGCCAGGTTGTTGACCCAAGGCACGTTTGCCGGCGGCGGCGGAGGCGGCGGCGGTGGCGGCGTAGGTGTCGGCGTGGTGGCGCTCGAAACCGCGGAGAAGCCGCTCAAGTTGCCGGCGGCGTCCGCGGCGCGCACGCGATAGCTGTAGCTGGTCGAGTCGGCAAGCCCGCTATCGGTGGCGGAGGTGCCTGCCGGCGTCGCAATCTGCGAGAAGTTCGCGCAGCCCGCGCCTTGGCAGCGCTCAAGCCGATAGCCGCTCACCCGCACGTTGTCGGTCGAGGCCGTCCAGCTCAGATTGATCTGCCCGGCACCCGCCGCACTCGCCGCCATGCCCGAGGGCACCGTGGGAGGCGTGGTGTCAGGCGTCGGTGTCGGCGTAGGAGTCGGAGTCGGCGTAGGACTCGGCGTCGGCGTAGGACTCGGCGTCGGCGTAGGACTCGGCGTCGGCGTAGGACTCGGCGTCGGCGTCGGCACCTGTGCGACCGGTACGCCGTCTCCGCTCGTGTCGCCACCTGCACCACACGCGCACAGTGCAAGGGAGATCAATGAAGCGAGCAGTAGATTTCTCATTGGTCGCAAATGAGTGGCATCACTTGAGGCGACGGTAGCGTGCCGTTCTGTGGCACGTAAAGGAACTTGTTATTGATTGTAAGTGCTAGTACTACAGCTACGTCGAGACGTTCGTCACTCGAAATTAGTCGTCGCAAAGCGACATGTGACAATCTCTACGCGCTGACAACCTCGGCGTTTGCAGCGGAAAAAGCGACTGTGATCAATTCACGCGAGCACAAAGTTGCGACCGTCGTCCCTCGACAACATCGTTGATGACGCAGACGTTACACAGAGCCGTCGCTCGCGTAACGAGAAAAGCGGCGCACTACTCGATCAAACTGCGATGCCCGCGTGCGCCAAGACGACGCGCACTTCTCGTGAACGCGCTCGGCGCGGCTCGAGCGCGACCATGCGGGCGTCGTCCATGGACAACAACGTTGTTTCGCTCATCGTCTTCCGGCTGTTTCGTCCGCGCAACAAGGCGCTAGCAGCGATGCGGCCATACACGTGACAACCGTACCCACGCACGTTGCCGACTTTGCGCTTAGCTAACAGAAGCGCGCGTCCTTCGCATGCCGCCGCGTGTTGGTCGCTGAAGCGCGCAGCAACGGCGTTTCGGTGCTTTCGGCAACGCGCGGAGGTCGCGAGACCAGCAACCTAGCGCACGCGCTCCTGCTGCCGTGGCCGGCGGGGGGCGCTGAAAGCCTTGCCAGACGGTCGGCCGCGGTGAGCCGTAGGGGCATGCCGGTGGGCCGCCGAGCGTCCAGCGGATCCTGGTGCGCCGCACACACCCCGCCGAAACTCGCATTCCGATGAGCGGTTCGAAAAAAGCGCGCTCCGCAGGGTCGTGGCGAGGACTACAATTTTGCCGCCACTCTAGA
>Ga0070705_100000762_pt1 | contig 18196 bp, 17 predicted proteins | sample KBSK5253metaG_FD_65455 | JGI IMG/M metagenome (GOLD analysis project Ga0070705, IMG submission 65455) | Corn, switchgrass and miscanthus rhizosphere microbial communities from Kellogg Biological Station, Michigan, USA - KBS K5-25-3 metaG | ecosystem: Host-associated > Plants > Roots >... | reverse complement strand
TAACAGTTCGTCGCTTCGGGACGGGCATGCGCGACGTCGATCACATATCCCTGAATTCGGGCGGCACGATCGGTAGACCAGCGCCGGGTGTCGTCACCGCGCTGAAGCAATTGATCGAGTGTGATCCGCGTGTCGAAGTCGGCCGGTTGCGGAAGAGCAGTTCGATTCTTTAAGCGATGAAGCGCTCGTTGTTTCGCGGTGAGACCGATGCCGGCAGTCGGACAATTCCGCGCAAACACTAATGCAACGGTTGTAAGAAGTGCGGTAAGGAAAAGGATGACAAGTAGTTTTCGCGGCCGGGTCAACACGACGCAATGTTAACCCGGCGTGAAGAGAGTCAGTTAGCGTGGCGTTGAACTCGCATATCCGGCCCACATGATTTTCAGCCGCGGATCTTCATACTAATCGCGACGCCAAACGAGCCCGCAAGCCTTGTTACTTCTTCGGATGACACTCGACGCACTGAAACATCGAGATGTCTCCCAAATTGATCGGATGTTTAAATGGCTCGTTTGCTTTGTGGCAAGTGTCGCATTTGCGATCTGACAAGCCACCCAGGTCGACCGGATGCTGATAAGAGCCAAGCTTCACTGAAGCTGCCGGATTCGCGGAGTCGTAAATCACCGTGTGACAGATATTGCAGTCGTTTCGAATTACCTTTCCGGTATTGCTCACATGCTCACCGTCATGGCAACGAAAACAGCCGTTGAAATAAAGATGGCCGATGTTGTTCGGATGAGTCTGCCAGTCAGTCCTCATTTCCGGAAAGAAATAGGTGCGAAAGATCCGCTGCAGCTCGTTGGCAGATGTTTTTATGTCGTTGCCTCTATTCGCATGCAGGTCCGGATACTTTTCCGAGTAAAACTGGTCCAGACCTGAAGAGATCGACCGCAAAGCTTCATCCTCCGTTTTGTAGGTTTTGCTCAGCAGTGCAATCGACTCTCGTTTGACGAACGGCAGTGACGGATCCAATTTTCCTGCCGCAAGCGCCTGGTCCACCGCGACGTCGGGTGGAAGATAGGTGTGCGCAGGGCGGTTGTGACAATCCACGCAGTCCATTCGACGCTTGCTGGCCGCGGCAATCTGCTCCTGAGTTAAGGGTCTATTGCGATCGTGGTATTCGGTAACGTTGCCTTGCTTGTCCTGAATTCGCACCCACGGAATTACCTGTCGCTGTTCGTCAGTTGAGACGTAGTCGATTACATTGGCGATATTCATGTGCCAGTGAATTCCAGCGACCACGCCCGTGTTTGGGCTCCCGCCTCCGACGTTAATGAGCATCCGCGTTTGACGCAGCGTGTTCTTTTCATCGTAGGCATAGTGATTGAACACTTTTAACTGCTGACCAAAGAACTTCTCGGGCCAGTGACATTGTTCGCAGGTTTCCGTGGCTGGACGCAGACTGTGAACCGGGGTTGTGATCGGGCGAGGATACTTGTTGAAAGTTACCGAATAGAGCTGGTATGCGCCCCTGAACTTGGAACGCACATACCAGCCTGCTCCTGGACCAACGTGACAGTGGACACAGCCCACGCGAGCGTGTGCTCCTGCTTTGTAGGCCGTGTATTCCGGTTTCATTACCGAATGACACGCCTCGCCACAGAACGCATCTGACTCGCTGTATTCGAAAGCCTTGTAACTGCCGAACGCGCTCGCACAGATGAATAGAAACGTCGCCGTCAAAAAAACAAAGAAAGCACGGCGAGCTCTTTCATCGTTAAGGTCGAGCTTCGGGTAAGCGGCGACTTCGGAGGGCGACGCTTTGTGCCGGCGTCTCCGTTCCAGAGTTCTGCCGAGCATAACGACAATCAATCCAAAGATCAGAACTGATGGAAAGATTATGTAAGTAAGAATTCCAAGATACGGGTTCTCCTGTTTCGACGTGATCTCAACGAGAAACAAAAGCACGATACTTACCAGCGCCGCACTGGAGATCGCCGCGCCAACGAAACTGATGTAGTTGCGGAAGAGACTGGGTTGTTTCGCGTTCGTTTGTTCAGCTTCGCTCATAGATCACATGTCTCGAACAAAGTTTCGCAAAGGCGCAAAGGCGCAAAGTGAATTGATATTCAACTTTGCGTCTTTGCGCCTTTGCGGAAGAAATCGTTTTGGACCTCCGCTACTTCACTGCTTTAACGATTTCATGTGGGCCACAAGTGCCTTGGCCTGCTCTTCGTTAATTCCCTTCTCTTCATAAGCCGGCATGTTAGGCGGCTTCTCTGGCTTTTTTCCTTTGAGCACGATCTGCACGAGATCGGCGTCACTCAGCGTCGCGTCGAACTTCTTTTCAGCCGTTGCACCGTGGCAGGCGACACATTTCGCTTTGTAAGTAGCAGCGGCATCAAAATCGTCGGTTTTAACGGCTCGAGCTGCCGCCGAAATAAGTGCAAAACCCGCAACAAGCATCGCCACGATAGTGGCCAGCGTCATCGTTTTCAGTGTCTTCATGTTCCCAACCTTTCTCTCAGCCGGCAGCGCCGTTGTTCTCTCAACGGGACGCGGGTGCAACGATTGTGCCGGGCACAATTTGAACAATTTACCCCTTAAAAATCATTGGTTTGCGAACTTTCGCGCAGCGCGCTGCGAAACTTCCCCCAAGCTAAAGCTTGGGGAGAATGAGAGAACCCTGCGGTTGGCCATCCATTCCATATCAAACCCGATCCTTAAAAGCGCCATTGCGTTCCCGTGTGGCAGCGTTTGCACACTGAAAAATCGTCGCCACCAAAAGCTCGTTTCCCGTTGTGACACGACATGCAACTGAACGCACGCGGCGCAGCGTGATGATTGAGCGGCTGAGGCGCGCTCACGTCTCTTCGGCCTGCCTGGATCCGGTGACACTCGTTACAACTCAACCCTTCCGAGCGATCGTGTTTTGCATGACTGAAACCAACACGAAACGCGGGCGCCGATTGCGATGCACGTGCGTAACGTTCCATCGTGTGGCAGACGCCGCACGAGGAAATATCACGACCGTTCGCTTGCGCACGTGGCGCGTGACAGCCAAAACAATTTGTGTGCGCGTTGAAGCCTGCGGGTATCGACAGCGCGACTCCTCCACGTAGCGGCCGGTGACAAGTGTTACAACTCAGCCGGCCCGCATCCTGGTGCTGTGCGTGATCGAAACGCATTCCAAAGCTCGAAAGCCGTGGAAAGGCTTTTACGGTCCCCGCCTGTGCGTCCGTGTGACAGATCGTGCAGATCTGACTTCCGGAGTTTGCAAACTCTTTCGCATGACAACCCGTGCAAGGCGCGTGGCGCGCAGCTCCAGGCATTGCAGGCCGAGGATCGTTCGTTTCTCTGCGGTGACATAGCAGACACGGCAATCGCGAGTGATTCGGGTTGTCATGTTTGAACTGCGAGTAATTGGTTTGGGCCACAACAAGGCACCAAAAGAACAAAAGTATTCGCAAAATTCTTTTGTGCTTCTTTGTGGCGTTCATTTCGGGATAGCGTTAGTGTGACTCACCGGCATGGGTTTACTTCCAAGCACGAGGTGGCACTTGGTGCAAACGAATCCACTGTTCTTCGTTCTTTGATCAATCTCGTAGTTCAGGGCTCCACCGTCGTCCAGAGTCGCCGTTACATGACAACCTTCGGCGCCACCGCACGAGCGCACAGGAACTTTGAGCGTCTGCACATCGACGGTGTTCATCCGCGCCGGCACGTGGCAATCCGCGCAGGCGAGATCCGGATGTGCTCCACCTTCATGTCGAAAGGCGCCCGCCGACATTCGATTTCGCCAGGCGCTCAGAACGATCCGGTCGGTGACTCCCATGGTGGCAGGCAAACCGGGATCGAAATCACTGTTAATTTTTACAGACGAGCTCCGGAGTTTGTGACATACCTGACAATCAGACGACACGGGCGCGATTCCTGATTCGGCGTTATGACAGGTGAAGCAGCCCGCGTGACTGTTTGGAATCGTCTTGAACGTCCCTTTCTTCAGCCAGAATGCGTCGCCTAAATTCTTCGGCGGCTTCGTGAAGTATTCTTCGCTCGACTTCCCTTGCGGCTGATAAGTTTGATGACAAACGGGACAGTTTGCCGGCGGTTGCTTACTCTGTTGACTGCTCCACGTGACCGCAACCAAACGTGGTCCGATACTCTCGACGCGACTGACTACTTCAAGGTGAGTCTCGTGTGGAAAATTTACTGCGAACTCACGGCTCAAATCTCTTCGCGGCTTTGAAGCGTCAGCGACGTCGCCCAAACTCGGAAACAAGAAACGCGCAGTATCGCGCGGTGTAACGGCGACGTGGCAATTTGCACAAATTCGCGGCGCCGGCCTCTCGCGCGCGAAGAACTGTTGCCGATGACAATTGAGACACGCCGTGTGCTCGGGAAACTCGGCGACATCCGGAAAAGCCGCATCGCCTTTACGAACTTCCTTCCAATTCGCCGTTGGAAACTTATGACACGAATCACATGCGAGCTTTTGATTCGTGACATGAGTGACGTGAGAAAACTCAGGATAGTTGCTGCGGGTCTGCGATTTACTGGTTGCCGGACGCCGGCGCGTTTGCGCGTGGGTTTCAGTTTTGATTGCAATGAAGGACACCATCATCGACAACGCCGTGCTAATCACCAGGAATGTTATTAGTCGGATCACGCGCCAATAATGAGAGTTTTCCTCGCCAAGGCGCCAAGGCGCAAAGAAGAAGTAGTCAGTTCTTCTTTGCGCCTTTGCGTCTTGGCGAGGAAAACCTGCACCGCAGAGATCGCAGAGGTACGCAGAGAGCGCAGAGTTTCTAAAAACGATCATTCCCTGCGGCCGAAATAGAGGCGCAACGACGTGTAAGGCAGATGCGCGTGATAATTCTGCGGCCGCGGGCCCACTATCGGATCTTCGTTGTAGTTGTAATACTGATACCCCACATTCCAATCGAGCCGGTCGTGGAGCTTAATGGCCAGCCGCGCTTCAGGCGATTGGTACGACATCGGATACGAGGCGATCAACGTTCCGGGCCGTCCCGTCGGATCGGCCAGTCGATTTCCCTGCCCGTTATCCTTGTTGATTCGATACGCCGTAAACAGAGTCGCCCGCGGCGCGAGGCGGGCCACGGTTTCCACGAAGAAGAAGTTGTTCCTCGCGTAGTACAGACTGAGGCCACCAGGGTGCGCAACGCTATTGAAGAAATAGTCAATGGTCGACTTGCTGGTTATCCAGTGATAGTTGTAGCCCGTGCTGATCGAAAAGTTCGAGGTCGTGGTCCAATCGAGGGACGAAGTAAAGATCCGCGACTTGATGCTGACGCCGAAGTCTTCCAGAGAAACCCCCGCGATTTCCGAAGGATTGGCATTGTTTTTGGCGATCACGGCAAAGTTGAGACCAATCCGCGAAGTCGGTTTGAACCTGGTCTTCGCGCGAATGTTTGTGTAGTCGTAATTGCCGATGCGTGTGAAGACGTTGTCTGCCGTCCCGTGCTCAGCGTCAAAGTAGATGGTCCAATCGCTTGCCGGCCGTGCTTTGAATCCGCCGAGAATGGCGTGGGTGTTATTCTCCTCGGTATCACTCGCAGGCACGAGAGCAGTGGGAGCGTTAGTGCCGAGATTGAATCCGCTGATCTCTTCGGTGACGCGACGTCTCCCATAGCGATAGCCGAAGTGAATCGAATAGTCGCGGTTGAACTGATAATCGCCTTCGATGGTGTTTTGAATCTTTCGATAATCCGTGCGCGTGTTTACGTTCTGGCCACTAAAGCCGATCGTGTCGGTCCTCGTGCCGCGAGTGAGAGAAAAGAAATCACTAAAAAGCGCATCACCAGTGATCTCGAAGGTTTCGACTCTGAATGTGTTTGAGAGACGAAACTTATTAGTGGCCAAAAACGTCAGCCCCACATCTCCCAACCAATTCGGCCGTTCGGAGTTGCCGGTGAGATTGTACTGCCCGAGATTCAGGATATTTGGAGTGGCAGCCGGTGGACTGGGAGGAAAACCCGTGATCCGTGGATTCCAGTTTCGACCCGTAAAGGCTTCAAGCAACGAATAATTCGACTCGGCCTTGCTGTAGATAATGCGACCCGTGATGTCGAGTTTTTTAGCGATCAGGCTTTGCAAACTGAACCGAGTGTAATTAACGCTGCCGCGTGCGGGTTCGTTGCGATCGAAGCTCGTGAAATTCGCTACGGACGGGTTGAGATTTATTCCGGGAGTCGCTCCGAGATCTATAAAACTGTCGTCACGGAAGCGTCGAAATCCCTGCAGGAAGGAAAAGTTTACGGGACCCAGACTTCCGTCTGCGCCCACGCGGAAATCGTTGGCGCGCGACCTCACTTCCGAAAGCAAATTGAATTCATTGCCACCGGCGTGATAGTTCGTGAACGCCGGCCCACTATAACGTTCGGGAGAGTAACCAATATTAAAGCGAAGACGTTGATTCTTCGGCAGGAGTGTGAGGTCAAAATCTCCTAAGTGAATTCTGGTGTCGCGGCCGTGCTCGCCGGTGACCAACTTGGGCGGAACACTGAATTGCGCCGGACTGAATACCCAGTTCGGGTTCGCAAAGTTGTTGAGGAACCGAAAGTATTTGAACCGGCGATAAGTGGCATCGAAGCGGTACCATTTCGGCTGTTCCGCACTCAGTCGCAGATTCCCCTGCGGATCGGCGCCCCACCCCGTCGAATTAACAAGGAAGGTATCGAACAGTGTGCTGCCGCCGTCTTTCGACTTCAATAAAAACGAACTGTCGAAAAGTCGCGGACCGGCTCTGTAGTTCAGATCACTTTGATACTTGTTGTGATCGCCGTCGACACTGAGGCCTCGATATCCAAACTCCACACTCGAGATAACGGTGAAGTCGCCGGCGTTTTCACCGCTTTCAGCCGGAGTGTCGGTGGAATCGTTTTTTTTAGGAGCGGGTGACGCAGACGATTGTTGCGCTGCTGCCAAACCAGCCATGACGATCACGACCAGCGCCAATCCGATTATGCGCAACGAAATTGTTTGCTGTGTGCTCATGGGACCCAACCCCGCTATCAATTGACAGCCGCGTTAACGGAAAAAGACTGGACTCGTTCGCGAGCCGTGGATCTTGATATGACAGTTCGTACAGTTCGCGTACTGCGCGTTCAGGTTGTGCTGCGGACCAGCGGGCTCATCCGCGCCGACACCATGCGCCACGCTGTGACAAGTCAAACAGAGTTGCGCTACGCGACTCGTCGTCAGCAGGCGCGGATTGGACGAACCATGCGGCGTATGACACGCAACGCAGCCCTCGGTCTTGACCGGAGCATGTTCGTAAACAAATGGTCCCTGCTTGTCTACGTGACACTTGATGCAGGCTGCGTCCGCGCCGGTCGCAAGTCTCGTTTGCTTGAGTTCGAAGCCGCCGTGCGGATTGTGGCAATCGCTGCACTTCATCGCACCTTCCAGCACCTTGTGATGGAAAGGCAATTGGAACTGGTGTTTGACCTCGCTATGACAACCCATGCATAGCTGAGGTTCGCTCGTCTTGAGCAAACGCAAATCGGCGAAGCCCGGTTTCTGCGAGTTTGACGGCGAAACAAACACGTTCGACGCCGCTAGTTGCCTGCCAGGTTCGCGAGCATGGCTGGAGTGGCAATCTATACAACCGATATCGTTGCGCCAGTGCTCACCGCGACGGAAGTTGTTGTGTTCTTCCTTACCCGAGTGACAGCCAAGACACGTTTCGGAGACTTCTTTCGACGATTTGTTTTTGAAGGAAATGATCTTCTTCGGATCGCCTTCTTCGATGTGGGCCTTGCCTGGACCATGACACGATTCACAACCCGTAACCTTCTCTTTCCAACTTCCAATCTTTGCAAGTTGAGCGTGAGAGGTGTGTGAGAAAGCTTTGAACTGGTCTTCGTGACAGTCCTTGCACGCGTCGCTGCCTACATAATCGCCGGATTTGTCCACGCCGGCAGACTTGTACAAGCTCAGTTCGGCCTGGCTGATGGACGCAGACTGAGAAGAGTTGTCGTAACTGAGTGTAGCGATCGTTATGACAACGAACGCACAGATCAGGAGTGCTTTAATGAATTTATTCATTCTTCGGCCCTCCCCCTGGATTGTTGCGATTAACAGGCCTTGAGAAACAAATGCCGGCGCATTTTAGAATTTAAAGGTCGTCTTTGATGTGACGACTGTCACTTGAGCAGAGGAGTAAATCATGCGCTCGGTAGACCTGAGTGTCAAGATTTTTCAGCCCTGCGCCATTCGGTTCAAGGCCGCGTTATCGCGGATTAGAATGCTGTCTGACGTAATTTCAATTATCTTGCGCCTGCCCAAACTCGCTAGCGTGCGCGTTACTGTTTCTCGCGACGAGCAGATCATTTGAGCGATCTCCTCGTGCGTGAAAACGCGGTCAATGCGGTCGGATTTCTTACTCCACTCGAGCAACAGTCTCGCTAACCTGGCGCTCGCCGTCTGCGGTAATAGTAATGATCTCGTGCGTTCCGTTAGCTCAGTCAGCTCGTGACTAAGTATTTTCAGGATCGCCCGAGCGCCTGCGTGACTCTTTTCAATGAGCTCGACCAGTTCAGCGCGTGGAATGAAATCTGTGCGACACGGTTCGAGAGTCTTGACCGTCGCTTCGTATGAAGAACTCGCGAGCACGGAGTTCAATCCCAGCACGTCGCCGGCCCTGGCCACGCGTGGTGTCACAATTCTTCCGTCTATCGACGAGATCGAGACGGTAGCGCTGCCCGTCCTCAATATGTAGACACCTCGCGCCGGCTCTCCTTCGGCAAACAACACCTTGCCGCGGCCATGAACCGAATTCAAATAGCGTATGTTCGACGCGTGGATCTCACGCAGCAGCGAATGCAGATTTCCGCCATTCGATACTTCCGGCGGTTGGTCCAGTTCTATGTATTGCGCGCTCGGCATGATCAAGCTCCCTGTGCACGCGCTCGGCCGTTCGGTTCTTCCGCAGGCGCAGCGAGGTGCTGCTGAAATAACCTCGCCGAGGCTTCAAGAAAATCGTACGAAGTAACAATTCCGACTAACTGATCGCCGTCTACTACCGGAAGACACCCGACACGATTGCTCCGCATGATTTCGATCGCGTTCAACGACGACGTATCAGGAGTAACCGTGACCGGGTTCGCGACCATCACTTCCCGCACGGTCGTCGGACTATCGTCGCTGTTCGCCCGGTTACTCAGAATTCGCAGCACGCCACGGTGAGTTACCAAACCCACCAATCGGCCATCCTGATCCTCGACAGGCACGTGCCGAATGTGTCGCCAGTCCATCACGCTCGCGGCGAGATCGACCAGGTCATCGGGACTGACGGTAAACAGGTCCGTCGACATGAACTGACCGACCGTGCGATAGCCATGCTCCCATCCCTCAGCTTCTGCTTTTTCTATATTGGCCCAGCGATGAATTGGTTGACCTGTTTTCTGACCTGCCAACATCGCCGACGTTAGTTTTCTTTGTCGCGCATCTTTCGAAAGCGATGTCTCCATCGTCGCGAGAGATTTCATCATCCAACCCGCGCCCGTCTGCCGGCTTCGCGCCCGCTCTTCGACGATTCCGAGATACTTATCCACGTCTCCAGTGGCGACTTGCATACTCCGTAGTCCCTGGCGAGCAAGCGGCAGCAGGTGGTCCAGGATCAGCGAAGGAGCGCTGATGCTCTGCCCGTCGATCCACTGGAACTGAGCATCGAGCCCATGCCTCGCCGCGCGGAAAAAATTCATCTTTGCATCGTCAAACGCCATTCGGTTCGCGATCTGCCCATACACTTGCGGGAGTGCGGCCATCAAACCGGTGAAGAACGCAGCATTGGCGATTTCGTCGACGACCGTTGGACCAGATGGCAACGCACGATTCTCGATACGCAGATGCGCAACGCCTTCGGTAACTCCGTAGCAGGCCCGATTCCAGCGCCAGACAGTGCCGTTGTGTAACCGCAACGCTGAAAGCGAAGGAATCTCGCCTCGCGCGAGTACCTGGAACGGATTCTCATCCGGCTCATTGATCATGATCGGACGAAAGCGAGTGATCTGATCGTGAAAGAGCTCGACGATTGAGTGTTGCAGCCACTGATCGCCAAAGTTGACGCGCGTTGGCTGGTTTCGCGTGAGCTGCGGACGCGAGCGCTCATCGGTTGAATGCTGAAACAGCGCGACACGAGTCTCCTGCCACAAACGTTGACCAAACAGCAGCGGCGAATTCACCGCAACGGCGAGCACCGGCGCGGTTATCGCCTGCGCGATGTTGTAATGATTGGCGAATTCTTTCGAGTTGCTTTGAAAATGGACCTGGAAACTGGTGTTGCACGATTCCATCATGATGTTGTCGTGCGTCAGGTGCAGCTCGTCCAGCCCTTTGATGTGAATCGAAAGTGGACCACCACGCATCCGGATCACACCTTGATTCAGCTCGTGATACCGCGCGATCGGCGCCAGGTTGTTCAGGGTCAAGTCTGACTTCTGAAGCGTCGGTAGAATGCCGGACAAGAAAACGTCGGCATCCTGAGTCGCAGCACCTTTGCGCGCGAGATCGAGCAGTTCCTCGAGCTCACACTGCATGCGGGTGAAGCAATCGTTCTCGAGTTTGAGTGGAGTGAGATTGGCTTCGAGATTGAACCGCGCGATCTCTGTTGTCAGTCGCGCGTCGGCTGCATGCTTCAGAACTTCTGTTGCAACCGGAGCCGGTCTCAAATAACGATCGATCAGAAACATCTCCTGTTCGGCGCCGATCCGCGTGACACCGCTCTCGACGCAATCGTTCTCGAGCATGAACGCAAGCGCGCGCAGGTCTTCCAGCAGGGCCTTCATGAAGGCCTGTGCTTTCTTCTCATCGGCGTGTTGTTCGATGTTGTGTTCTCCCATTTCCCCTCATTTATTGATTAGGGCCACAGAGTTACATGGATGACTACGGACTAATCCGCATTCATCTGTGAAATCGGCGACTGAAATCCTCGGCTACGGTCTAATCGCCACTTTCATGACGCCGTCCTGTCGCTCGCCAAACAACTCGTATGCTTCGCCGATCCTGTCCAATGGAAATGTGTGCGTCACTAACGGCGTAAGATCCACACGCCCGTGACGAACAACCTCCATCAACCGGCGCATCCGCTCTTTCCCGCCAGGACAAAGCGTCGTAACGATCCGGTGGTCTCCGATGCCGGCGGCAAATGCCGCATACGGAATCTCGAGTTTTCCGGAATACACACCGAGACTCGACAGCGTCCCGGCAGGGCGCAGACTTCGCAACGCACTCTCAAATGTTTGTTGCGTGCCAAGCGCTTCGATCGCGACGTCAGCTCCACCGCCGGTCAGACGTTTTATTTCTTCAACCACGTCGACGTCGCGATAGTCGAGGGTGACGTCGGCGCCCATGCGTTTGGACATTGCCAGCCGGTGCTCGTCGCCATCGATCCCGATAATCAACGACGCGCCCATCAGCTTTGCACCTGCTGTGGCACACAAACCAATCGGGCCTTGCGCAAACACGACGACTGAGTCGCCGATCTTTATCCGCGCAGACTCAGCACCGCTAAAACCGGTAGAAGCAATGTCTGCAAGCAGGACTACCTGTTCGTCCGTGAGTTCATCAGGAATTTTCGCGAGGTTCGCCTGTGCGTAAGGCACCTTCAGATATTCAGCTTGAGCGCCGTTTATCGTGTTTCCGAAGCGCCATCCACCGAGTGCTTCGTAGCCTTCACCATGACCGCACTGGGCCGAGTGGCCCGACAAACACGCGCGGCATTGACCGCAGGGCGTAATCGCGCCTACCAGGACGCGATCGCCGACGTTGTATCCTGAAACACCTTCGCCCAACTCTTCGATCACGCCGACCGGCTCATGTCCGATGACTAAACGTGGAGCAACCGGATACTCGCCTCTGACGATGTGAAGGTCGGTTCCGCAGATCGTCGTGAGCGTCACGCGAATCACTGCCTCGCCGACGCCCGCGCGAGGTTTCTCGACCTCTTCGACGCGAATCTTGTTCTTACCATGGAAAACATTTGCTCTCATTGCACTACCTCTCTGCTGCACATCAATCGATCCAGCGCATCGTCGACTTTCCTCAAACGCGATTGAAGCAACTCTTTGCGCTCGTCTGACGCTGGACCAAAGTCTTTGAGCAGAGACTCGCAAATGTCTTCGCGTTCCTCGTGCAAGCGATTCCAGATAAATCCGCTCTTTCCTCCAATCGGGATTTCAACCAGCGGAATTGTAGGATTCTCGTTCATGATGTTTGCCCCCAAATTTATGAATGCTTAACTTCCCAATACTTCTGCTGCACGCGTTTGGCCCAGCTCCAGAAACGACCTTGTGTAAGCGTCGCCGGCTCATCGGTCCAAATATCTTTGTGCAGATAAAGGCCGTCGGTTCCGGCGTCGTCAATCACAAAACGCATCTCGTGGATGTAATTCGCGTTGCGTTCTCGTCCTTCGATTTCTGCGATGAGATTTGTCGCGGCAACCTCCGCCTGGCGCACGGCCATGTGGCCCATCTTCGGCCCGCTGAAACTCACGCAATCACCCGCGGCGTAAATTCGTTCGTGGCCGGTCACGCGCATGGTCCTATCGACGTGGATGTAGCCCTCGTCGTCTGTCATTTCCACGTAATGTGCTGCTGATGATCCTCGAAACGGCGGCACCAACATCAGCAAGTCGAACTGAATAGCGTCTGCTGTAGTAGTTGTGGCTGAGTGCTGGGTCAGCGACACGATGCGGGTGTTTGGAAGATGCTCTATCTGATGAGCATCGAATGCGTCCTTTAGTGCGGCAGCCGCGGTGGCATCTCGGAGTTCTGATTCAAGCGTTTCCGGACTGACGACAGTTATTCTGACGCGCTCGCGTCGACCGTTCTTTTCCAGGTGGCGTGCCAGCGCGAACGCCGTTTCGTACACAGGCACAGGCAGGCGGGCGCCAAAACACTGGCCCAACACGACTCTCCCACCGTCAAGCGACTGCACGGCTTTGCCAAACTTGATTGCTTTGTCGACGTTCAGTAGATGGTGAGCGTGTTCATAGAAGCCGAGGATCTTCTCGGTTGCCAATCTGCGACCGAGAGCGAAGACGAGGTAATCATAGGGGAGACTTCCCTGGACTTGACCGTGCGCGATGGTAACTCTTTGTTCGAACGGATCGATGTGAGCAACTTCGGCTTCGACAAAGTTCACACGACGATTCAACATCGTGTGGCGCAGGTCGAATGAAACGTCGTCGACATTGCACTTGCCGAAAGCCAGCCTGACCAGCGCGGGGTAAAAAATAAACTGCCGGCTCCGTGACACGAGCGTGATCTGGTGCTCGTCGCCAAGGTGCTCGGCAAGCCGTTCTGCGGCCACCACCCCGCCAAAGCCGCCACCCAGTACCAAAACCTTTGCCATCGCCAAACGCCTCTCCTCGCCTGGCTATGTGCATAAGCTGTACCACTACGGATTTTAGGAATTTCCCTGAGATTGGCGGAGAAGTTGCGGGGTATTTCGCAGGTCAGTTGAAATTTCCGCAAGAGCCCAAAAAGGCACAAGACAGATCACAAATGAAATTTTGTGGGTTCTTTTTGTGCCTTTGTGTGGCTATTTGTTTAGTCTCTTAACACTCGGGCTAAGGTGTTCAAGAGTTTCTCTGCGGTGTAAGGCTTGTTGAGGAAGACTGCGACACCTTCGAGCACGCCCTCGCCCGCACGCTGTCCCGCTCCGAGGCCGCTCGCGGCGATGATACGAACCTTCGGGTTCATTCGTTGCAGCGCTCTGATCGTGGCGGGCCCATCCATGAACGGCATGACCATGTCAGTCAACACCACAGCAATCTCATTTTTCTTGTCAGCGTAGAGCGCGAGCGCTTCAGTGCCGTCGCTTGCGGTCAAAACTGTATAGCCGAAAGTTTCGAGCGTGCCTCGGGTGATCTCGCGGATGGATTCCTCGTCGTCCACGACCAGGATCAACTCTCCGTGTCCGAGCAGGAGATCCGTTTGCAGGGCGGCGGACTCTGCCGCACCGGGCATATCGACAGCAGGCAAGTACAACGTAAACTGGCTTCCTTTGTGCAGCTCACTGTAGACGTTGATAAAGCCGCCATGACTCTTCACTATCGTCAACGCAGTCGAGAGACCGAGGCCCGTGCCTTTCGTCATCTCTTTTGTGGTGAAGAACGGTTCAAAGATCCGGCTCTGAATCTCCGGCGTCATGCCTGGGCCGGTGTCAGATACGCTTACACTGACAAAGCGCCCCGGCTTGGCTTCGAGGTGCATGCGCGCGTAATTCTCATCGACAAAAACATTCTCGGCTTTGATCGCGATCGACCCGCCTTCCGGCATCGCGTCGCGAGCGTTGACGCAGAGGTTCATCAGCACCTGGTGCATCTGAGTCGCATCGGCTGAAATGATCCAGAGGTCGTTCGGAATCTGGAAACTGATCTCGAGCGACTTCGGGAGTGTCTCGCGCAGGATTTTGACAATCTCCTTGACCAGGTGCTTTGGCTGCAAAGCCACGCGCTCACCCTCGACGCCCCGCGCAAACGACAACACCTGACGCACCATGTCTCCGCCACGCTCGGCGTTTGTGCGCAAGACGTCGAGCCATTTCTTGCTTGCCTCGTCAGTCGTTTTCAACTGCAACATGTCGATGGCCATCAAGATCGGCGAGAGCACGTTGTTCAGGTCATGCGCGATTCCGCCGGCGAGCGTGCCAATCGACTCCATCCTTTGTGCGCGAAGAAACTGCGACTCCATCCGCTTCTTTTCCGTGATATCAGTGTTGATTACAAGAATGGAATTTGGTTGACCTTGTTCATCTCGCACCAGCGTCCAGCGACTTTCGATGATAATCTCCGCGCCGTCACGACGCGTGTGACGAATCTCTCCCTGCCATTCGCCGTGCCGGATCACGGCCTTCCGCGCTTCTTCAAACTGCGGCGAAGGCTCTTTGAACAGTAATTCTTTAACGTTCTTACCGATAGCTTCCTCGGCGGCCCAACCGTAGATTTTTTCGGCGCCCTTGTTCCAAAACCTGATATTGTGATCGAGATCGCGCACGAGGATCGCATCCTGTGCCTGGTCCAGGAGTGCCGCCTGTTCTCGTATCTGTTCCTCGGCGCGTTTGCGCTCGGTGATGTCGCTGCGAATTGCGACGTACTGGTACGGTTTTCCTTCGGAATTGAGAAAAGGAACGATCGTCGTGTCTACCCAGTAGAAGCTTCCGTCCTTAGCGCGATTGCGTATCTCGCCACGCCAGACTTTGCCGCTCGCAATGGTGGTCCATAAGTCTCTGATGAATTCTTTCGGATGGTATGCGGAGTTGATGATGCGATGATCCTGACCGAGCAGTTCAGCGCGGGAGTACTTTGAGATCTCGCAGAATTTTTCGTTTACGTAGTTGATGATTCCACGTTGATCCGTGATCGCAACGATCGCCGACTCGTCGAGTGCAAACTTGATGTCAGCCAGTTCTTTTTGTGAGCGTTGTAAGGCTTCTTCGGGGAGGAGTTGGTTTGTATCGGTGGCCGTCATGGAATTACGTTTCAGCGTCGGCGGTGGCGACTTGCGCGTCTTCGAGCTTCTTCAGCCGGTATCTTAGCTGATCGCGCGAGATACCGAGCAGTTCCGCGGCGCGTGTTTGGTTCCCGCCACTGCGCTCGATGGCTTGTCGAACAAAAGACAGTTCAGCTTCGTCGAGCGAGATGCCATGAGCAGGCAAGACGAATTGAGCAGCATCGCTATTCGTGGGCTCGAGTCGTGGTATTTCCAACAATCCGCCGGGCAGGTAGTCAGTCGTGATCTGATCGCTGTCTTCGAGGATCAGGGCACGCTCGATGACGTTACGCAGCTCGCGCACATTTCCCGGCCATCTGTATTTTCTGAATACTTCAGTGGCTTCTGGTGATAAGGCCCTGATCTTTTTGTTTCGCTTCAGGCGAGCGCCGATCGAATCGATGTAGTGTTGCGACAGCAGCAGGACGTCGTCACCACGTTCGCGAAGCGCAGGGATGTCTATCTGAATGATCGACAAACGATAATAAAGGTCGAGTCGAAAGCGCCCGGCTTCGCTTTCCGTTTTCAAGTCGCGATTGGATGCAGCGAGGACGCGCACGTCAAGCGGAATGTCTTTCAAGCCGCCGACCCGACGGAAAGCTCCTTCTTCCAACACGCGCAAAAGCTTTGCTTGCAGCGAGAGTTCCAGTTCACCGATTTCGTCCAACAGCAACGTTCCTCCTTCCGCCTGCTCGAACAATCCTTCCTTGCGTGCTTTAGCATCCGTGAACGCGCCTTTTTCGTAACCGAAGAGTTCCGACTCGATGAGCGTCGCCGGAAGTGCTGCACAATTCACGGCGACGAAAGGTCGTTCGGCGCGTTGCGAGCCGTAATGAATGGCTTTCGCGACGAGGTCTTTGCCGGTCCCAGACTCGCCTTGCAGTAAAACTGACGACACTTCGCTTTCCGCGACCTTCGCTGCGAGGCCCAGCATCTTCTTCATCGCCGCAGACTCACCGACGATCTGCCGGAAGTTAAACTCTCGTGCGCGTTCTTTCCTGACTTGCTCGACTTCGCGACGCAAGTGACGAGCTTCAATCGCGTTACGAAGCGTGACGCGGAGCTCTTCGAGATTGATCGGTTTGCCGATGAAATCGTAAGCGCCACCTCGCAACGCCGAGATCGTATTATCTATCTGCACATTGCCAGTGATCATGATCACCACAGCGTCGGGATGTTCGCGTTTGATCTCGCGCAGCACATCAAGACCCGAACCGTCAGGCAGATCGATATCAAGCAGAACTGCGGCTGGTAGATCCGCGTAGAAGTTCTTTAACCCCTCGGCAACTGAGGCTGCTTCGACGGCCGCGAATCCCCAACTTTGCAGAGCTTCCGTGAGCGTCCAGCGAATCGCCTGGTCGTCGTCTACAACAAGTATTTGTTCGTTTGTGTTCTTCAGAGACATTAACGAATCAGAAGGCTGTGGTTTTGATTATATGGCACAAGCTTTGCCGTTGGAAACCAATCCATGGAACACGACCATTCACCCGAAGCAATCCGCAAAAGGCTGGAGACTGGTCCAACGCACAACTACCTCCGCGACTGGATCTACGGCGGCATCGATGGATCCGTCACGACCCTGGCGGTTGTTACTGGAGTCGCCGGCGCACAGCTTTCAAAGTGGATAATTCTTGCGCTCGGATTTGCCAACCTGTTTGCCGATGGGTTTTCGATGGCTGCGAGCAACTATCTCGGGACGAGGGCCGAACACGATGACTGGCGTCGTTTGGAACAGATCGAGAATCGCCACATTGAACTGGCGCCCGAAGGCGAGCGAGAAGAAGTGAGACAGATTTTCGAACGGAAGGGTTTTGAAGGTAAAGACCTCCAGCGAGTCGTGGAACTGGTGACGTCCGATCGTGAACGATGGGTCCGAACAATGTTGACGGACGAGTATGGACTACCTCATGAAGTGCGTTCCCCCTGGATTGCCGCAATCAGCACGTTTACGGCGTTTCTTGTATGCGGGTTAGTACCCTTGCTGCCTTATTTAATTGGGATGGAACACTCGTTTGCAATCTCAGTAACTTTGACCGGCATCGTCTTCGCGACGATTGGTTCGGTAAAGAGTCGGTGGTCCACCTCGTCGTGGTGGCATTCGGGTCTGACAACATTTTTAGTAGGCGCGATCGCCGCCTCACTCGCCTACGTTGCGGGCGTGATTGTAAAACGGTTATTAGAGTGACCTTGCCCGAAAGTCTGACACGCAGTTGAATCGGGGCTTTTGAGGCAAACCAGAGAACTTCGTGAGTCATTCTTCCAATACCAGCAACGCAGTTTGCCCTCCGCCGGAAGTTACATTCAACAGTGAAGATGCTAATAAACGAATTATGCTCAAACGAACCGGCAAGCGTTTTGGCCGCGCGCTTTATTGTTTCGTATTGACGCCGAGGCAAGATATGCGGCCGCAGAAAAGGGCAAGTGGCACGGTTCCCCTGGAGCAGCCCAAGCTCGCGCTGGGCAGTTCGCAACTCATCGAATGGTGTGGGGCCAAGCGTGGTGTCAGCGAGAATCGAACGGTCAAGTTTCTCTATTCGATCTTGCACGTGTAAACATCACGCTACGCCATCGTTTTCCCACATCAGTTTCGCCGCGTCAGCCAAACTCTCCGTCAGCCAAATTGCTTTCGCGTTCGGCGTCATTACCTCTTTCACTTTCATGATTGCTTCTCCTTCCGCACGAGGACGTTATCCCCGCAGCAACCGCCTGCCTCACACACTACGCTTGCGAATGAGCAA
>Ga0070705_100000761_pt1 | contig 18221 bp, 16 predicted proteins | sample KBSK5253metaG_FD_65455 | JGI IMG/M metagenome (GOLD analysis project Ga0070705, IMG submission 65455) | Corn, switchgrass and miscanthus rhizosphere microbial communities from Kellogg Biological Station, Michigan, USA - KBS K5-25-3 metaG | ecosystem: Host-associated > Plants > Roots >... | reverse complement strand
ACTGGAAACGTGGCATGGTCGAGATGCTGTGACACTCGCAGACGAAAGAGCGAGACAACAGGGAACACGAACTTCGACCTAAACCGGCGCGCCAGTCCCCGACCCTACCGGAGGGCGGGGTCAGCGCAAGCCGATCCCGACCCCTATCAAGACTGCGAGCACCAAGCCGGAGTTACCGGGAATGCCAGAGGCGTGTCTGGTTAGCCCCCAGGATTCTCGTCGATGGCTCACCTTGCAGATCGGCAGCAATGTGCCAAAAGCGGCCCTCAGCGCCCATGACGTGCGCCACCTAACGTGCTTTGTTAGGGACGAGTCAGCGCATATACGTGATGGCCATGCGAGACCTTGTCGTCGTCTTGTGGAGCCGTGTTCCTGCGCCCATCAGCCGCGCGATGGGCGCGCCCCTTGCGTGTCGACATTTGCCTCCCGCATAGCCCTGCTTGCGATGCGCGTAATTTCCAGCAGGCCAAACTGGCCGTCTTTCGTAAGCTCGAGAATGATGGTTGCCAGCCGAATCTGGGCGGTTTCGACCTCGTCCGGAGAATTGCCAAAGTCGGCCGCGACGGATGCCCAGACCTCATCGAACAGGCCGCTGAGGATCTTCAGATCTTGCGGTGGAAGCGATGCGTCGCGAAAAATCCGATCTTTGGGCATGATGTGGGTCTCCTCTCCTGGGAACTGCAGCAGCCCGACAACGGTTTCGATCAACGTCGCAGGACTGGCGGGTTTTGGAATTACGATCCCGCTGCGGCAGGCTGGACCGTGACGGCTGTACCCACTGTGCAGGATAAACGGGATACGCCGCTCCTCCAGGCGCAAGCACAGGCCACTGGTGTCGCTATCTCCGAGCCCGAAGTCGAGGACCGCCGCTGAGAGGCCATCGTGCTCCACGAAGCGGATTGCATCGGCCAGAGATCGGGCCGCGAACACGACGGCACCGGCCTTCTCAAACGCCTCGACAATGTCGAGTGCAATGAGTGTCTCATCCTCAACGATGAGGATTGAGCGCCCGCCAAGGCTGGTGCCCGGCATGACATCTCCAAGGCGCGGCTAAGCGCAAGTGCGAGAGATTGCCGCCTACTGATGAGGGCGGCTTCTCCCCAGCCGTCGATCAATCCTCAAACGTACAACAAACGCGATGATCGACTATCTGAGGTCAAGCGCGGGTAGCGACCTCGCACTTGATGTTGCGCTCACCTAAATTGTACCGGTGGAAGAATTGGCGCACTAACCTGCGTTAGCGAACCTGTCTGCTGGCGGCAGGTTTGAGCGCCACCGCCTAGTGCCGTACGCCGTTCTTGCCGGCGAGGATGCGCTGCACAATCTCCACGACCGCCTCATGCTTCTCGGGCGTTTGCGTAGCTGAGGCCGCCTCGCTGTGCGCGGCGGCAACGTCCGTAAGCAGGTCGCGCGCGTCCTGCTGGCTGATGATCTTGAGGTCGGTCAACGCAAGGAGGAGCGACTCGCAGATGCCGAGCGCAGCCATGCCGTCGGCATCGTTGAACCGTGGTTGTTCTGTCATCTTGTTATTCCTTTCACCCGCGAGGCTAGTTCGTCGCCGCAGAGCGGGCACTGATCCACATTGGTCAAATCACTGATTTTTTGTTGCATATTTGCAGGCAAGCGGGGCTTTGAAAGGGCCAAGACCGTGTGACACCGGCGAGGGGAAGTGAACCTGGCGCTCAGTCGGGCCGGAGATAGGCACCATTAGACATTTTCTCCAACCCCCTTCTGTCGATGATGGTGATAACTTTCCGTCCAGCGCTGATGAGGCCCGCTTCTTCCAGAGCCTGCACCGCAACGGTGACAGCGGGTCGCTGTACGCCAAGCATGATGCCAAGAAACTTATGTGTGAGGGGCACCTCGCCACCATCGATGCGGTCGTCCGCCATCAGCAGCCATCGGGCCAGGCGTGCTTCGTTCTTGCTGCGGCCATTGGCGAGCGCCGTCTGTGTTGTCTGGATGAGGAAGGCGTGGGCGCACCGTAGAAGCGACCGGTGCAGACGAACGCTCCGGTCCATGGCCCATCGCAGCTTGGCCGCGCTGATACGATGTCCGGCCCCGGCGACTTGAATGTACGTGTCATGGGAAGCGCGCTCGTCGCCCAGCACGACCGCCAAGCCGGTCATGCCTTCCCGTCCGATGATACCGACCTCGATGCTTCGCTTGCCGGCCCCGTCGGCGACGACCGATGCGAAACCGCTCTCTATGAAGTAGGCACTATCGATGCGGCTATTACCGGTCTCCAAGTATGTTCCGACCGGAAGGTCGGCCGAGACGAGGTGGGGTTTGAGCAGCGCAAAATCCGTGCGCGACAGCGCCGACAAAACGCGATTCTTGATCCCGATGCGGGAGGATGTGTCCGGCATGGCTCTTCCCATAGATGGGCCAGAGCACCAGCCGTCTCTCAGCCGTCTGCGCCCGAAAAGTCAGCAGACGATGGGTGACCCTACGCCGTTCCTCAGCAATGTCCTATGGTTTTCAAGAGGTACACTTTTTTACCGTCTGCCGGCGAGGAACATGGTACGGTGGGTCATTCGCGCTGGCGCGGCAAGCCGCGAGCGGAGCTGTGTCTGATACCGAGGGCCCAGACCCATGGCCGATATGCGGTTCGACAGCGTCCTGGCGAGGAAGCTGAACACCTTTATCGCCTTGTCACCGGACGAACTGAAGTGTCTTGCGGAGATGCAGTCGCAAACCCTCAGTGTAAGGCGCGACAAGCAACTCACCCAGGAGGGCCAGACGGGGCACAAGGCGTTTGTTCTACAAGCCGGCTGGGCCTGCAGTTTCAAAGACCTGCCGAACGGGGGGCGCCAGATCATCTCCTTTCCGATTGCTGGCGATTGTGTCGGGCTGCGCAGCGTCCTGTTGCGAACAGCCGACCACTCCTTCTCGGCGTTGACGGATGCGGTGGTCAGTCCGGTTGAAGGCACGCACATCTTGAAGTGTGTGACCGAGTTCCCGCGGCTGGGGGCTGCGTTGCTGTGGGCCGCGTCCCGGGACGAGGCTATGGTGGTGGAACACCTCGTGAGCATCGGGCGGCGCAGCGCCATCGAACGCACGGCTCATTTCTTCATGGAGCTGGCCGAGCGGCTGACGTTGGTCGGGTTGGCGACCGAAACCGAGTTCAAGTGCCCCCTCAGCCAGTTCGTGTTCGCTGACGCCTTAGGCCTGACTGCCATTCACGTCAACCGCGTGCTGCGCACGTTGCGCGAGATGGACCTGCTTACTGTGCGAAAGGGGAGTGTCAGAATCCACGATTTGAACCGCCTCAGGAAGCTCGCGGGGTTCCAGGGCGGCTATCTGAATTCACGCAACTAAAGAGTAGCCGACGGCCGTGGAAAATACTAACCCAAGTTGGGAAGCTCCCTGCCTCTGAGCCGGCCGGCGAGGCCGCAGTGGTCTCATTGAAAAAATAGAGCCACACGCCCACACTGAGGTAGCGGGAGGCCGATCACTGGAAAAGCTACCCCGCATTTTCAGCATGGAGGAGCCGATCCGAAGGATCGGTGGCCTACCCTCTGCTTCGGCCTCCCGCACCAGCGAGCCCGTGAGCTCGCTGACTTGTTGGAACTATACCTCTGTTGCACGAGCAGGCACTAATACAGGTTAGGGCGGGGACAGAATTCCAAGGCTGTGGCCTCCTCGCTAAGACTGCTCTGGGTCATGACTCCCCGTCGTGGCCGGACAGCCGCGGCGTCTGCTCCTCCCCCAGAACCGGACGACCCCGGCGCCTGCGTGGGACGGTAAGTTCGTGCACAACAACGGCCCTGAGCAGCTGCAGCAACTGGGCGAAACACCAACTACTGGATACGCGGGTAAGTAGGGTCGGAGGGATTTCGAGACCTAGTGCCTTCGCCGTCTTGAGATTTGTCACTAGCCCGTACGTCGTCGGCGATAGTACGGCAAGATCTGCCGGGGAGGCCGATTTGCACCCGGTCTGGTTCTCCCCCGGTCCGCCAAACCGCGGGACAATGTCACCTCGCCTTCTTCATCTGACCGGGATCGGCATTGGGGAAAACTGCTGCTCGCCGTTGATCTGAAAGGATTTGATGGCGTTTTGCCCCTCGGGCGACAGCACCCAGTCAATGAATGCCTGGCCCTCGGACTTTTTCACGTTCGGGTGTTTGGCCGGATTGACCAGGATGATGCCGTACTGATTGAAGAGCTTGTTGTCGCCTTCCACTACGATCTTGTAGTCGCTGCGGTTCTTGAAGCTCGACCAGGTGGCACGATCGGTGAACACGTAGGCACCCATGCCCACGCTGGCCTTGATGGTGGCGCCCATGCCGCTGCCGGCTTCCCTGTACCAAGTGCCGGATGTCGCCTTGGCATCGACGCCGGCGTCCTTCCAGAGACGCAGCTCGGCCTTATGCGTGCCGCTGTCGTCGCCGCGCGAGACGAACGGCGCCTTGGCATCGGCGATCATCTTGAAGGCGGCGACCACGTCCTTGGAGCCGGCGATCTTGGCCGGGTCCTTGGCCGGGCCGGCAACAACGAAGTCATTGTACATGACGTCGAAGCGCTTCACGCCATCGCCCTCGGCCACGAATTTCTCCTCCGACGGCTTGTCGTGCACGAAGAGCACGTCGCCGTCACCATTGCTTGCGTTTTTGATGGCATGACCTGTGCCGACGGCGACAACGCGCACCTCGATGCCGGTCTTCCTCGTGAACATGGGCAGAATGTGCTTGAAGAGCCCAGAGTTCTCAGTCGAGGTCGTGGACTGCACGATGATGAACTTGGCTGTCTGAGAGTGGGCGGGCGCAAGACCAAATCCGGCAGTAAGAAGCGCCGCCACCAATGCCAGAACAACCACAACCGCAGACCTGTGCACGAGCATCAGGATTTATCCTTCAGTTCGCACTGGTGTCAGTCTGCAGGACATTACCACACCGAAGGTTGCGCACACCGACGCGGGCGGTATCGGCGCCCAGCGGCGCTCTTGCTTCACCTTCGCGATAGATCCGCTGCCAGCGTCGGCAAGACTAGCAATGGAGTGCTTCGTGAAGGGCATGAGCGAGTTGCTCACGTGTGTACGGCTTGGCGAGTAACCTGATCTCTCGGACAGCCTCGCTCACCGCAAGCGGCATTTCGCTGTATCCTGAGGTCAGCACCACCTTGAGATCGGGCTTCTTCGAGCGAACCCATTCCGCGACATCGTACCCCGTCATATTGCCGGGCAACACGATATCGCTAAACACGAGGTCAACCGGCTCATCGGACTCAAGCAGTTTGATTGCCTCGGGTCCTGTGCTGGTTGGAAGTACAGCATAGCCGAGCGATTCCAATCGGCTCACGGTCGCTTCTCGAACCTTATCGTTGTCCTCGACAAGCAAGACGCGCTGGCCATCTCCTAAGGGAGCTTGCCTGGTAGAGACGCTTGCGCGCAATTCACTTCCCGCTTCAACCTTAGGAAAATACAGCTGGACGGTGGTGCCCCTGCCCACGACGCTGTCAATGGCTACGAAGCCCCCCGACTGATGGACCGTGGCATAGACAGTAGCGAGGCCAAGCCCCGTACTCTCGCCTTGATCCTTGGTCGTGAAGAACGGCTCCATGGCGCGCGCGAGTATTTCCGGGGTCATGCCCTGCCCCGTGTCCTTGACACCCAGTTCGACGAAGTCACCGGCGCGGGCGTTCGCGATGCGCGCCGCCGCGTCTAGATCAAGTGTGACGTGCCCAGTTTCGATCGTGAGTACGCCTCCCTCGGGCATGGCGTCTCGCGCGTTGATTGCGAGATTGAGGATCACATTGTCGATATCGCCAGGACTGGCCATGATTGGACACGGGTCCGGAGAGCAATTCAAAGTGATAGTCACCTGATCGCCGAGCGTTCGCTCCAGAAGCTCGAATGTTCCAGTGACGCAATCATTGAGGTCGACCCTCTCCAGCTTGACATCCTCCCGGCGCGAAAAGGACAGCAGGCGCCGATTGAGCCTCGCCGCCATCTCGATCGCATCTCTCGCGCCTTGTATGTTCTCGTGAATTTTTTCATCGTTGCTGCGCAGCGGCACCACATCCAGGTAGGAGGAGATAGCTGCCAGCACGTTGTTGAAGTCGTGTGCCATGCCGCCCGCGAGCTGGCCAACGGCTTCCATGCGCTGAGACTTGGCAAGAGCAGCCTGTGTTTCCTCACGCAGGTCCATCTCACGCTCAAGCCTGGAGAGGGTCCCGGTGAGTGCCTGTGCCGAGCGGTAGAGGGTGTCCTGCAGCTCCAGGATCTCAGGTGGCCCCGTTTCGATGAGTTTGGTGGGTTCGACAGAACTGTCGGCAAAGGACTGCCGCAGCTTGTCGATCGGGTGGGTGATTTGCCGTGCCAGCATGACCGCCAGCAGGAGGCTTGCAACCGACAGGCCGGAACCCAGGAATGCCGCCCAACGCACCGTGTTCCAGGCCTCCGCCTGAAGCTCCGTCTTCTTGACGGCGACGCCAACCGTCCAGCTGGCGATGGAGGGATGGACATTGGCGGTAATGAGTGCGTCGCCCTCAAGGGAGGGATACTCGAACAAGCCCGTACGATCTTTCGCCGCTCGCCCCTCCTGGGCAGCGGGTTGGCCGACCTTAATGGCCCCTTGAGGTACCCGAACTACATAGCGGCTTTGGCTATCGATGATGCGGACAAGCCAGTTCCTTGGGATATCACGCGCACTGAGGAGGGAAAGGAACTCCTGTGCTCTAATGACAATGGCGAGCCCCCGAAAGAGTTCGCCGTCCCTGAAGATTGGGACTTCGATAGTGACGATCCAACCCTGAGCGATGGGATCTTGCATGACATCGGAGATGACAGTATCGCCCGTTGCCGTTGCGCGTCGTTGGGCCTCGATCGCCATTGGATTGCGACGTGGCAAGGGCTGCTTCGGCTGTGCCATCGTGTTGACAAGCTGCTGGCCGTTTATGTCGGCGACCAATACCCATACACTTCGCGCCGATGGGACTTTACGGCGCACCTCCGCCTCGAACGCGTCGAGGTTGTCTTCACGCAATGCCGGCGAGCCGGCCAACGATTCCGCCAGCACGATATACTTGCCCAACTCAGCATCTACGGCGGCCGCGATCGTTCGAGCGGAATAGAGAAGGCTCGTGCGTTGCACATTGTCCGCTTGGTTGATGAGGACCCAGATGGCGCCGAGGATGATGAGATTGAGCGGTAGCGCGAGTGCGAGAACCAGCAGCCCCAACCGCCAGGGGATGCTCAAGCGGTTCACCGCAGCCTTACAATACAGCCAAGCGGAATCCCGCGACTGCTGGCCGGGGATCGTTGGCGGAGCATCATGCACGCCCCGACCGCGGATTGAGCCGTGAGGTAACAGGTAGCAGGCTCCCTCGCTTCGTGCTCCCAAGGATGGGCCTAGTTGGCCCTCTAGCCCGATGTCAACAGGGAGAACCCCGAGACTCGGAGGTGCTATACCCCATGCTCATCGATCAGCGAATTGGAGAAGGTCGGCCGTTCCGCCAAAAGCACTACACCGATGAGCAGAACTGCTGGGGTTACTCTCTGATCTGCCCACTGGAGTCCGTTTAGGGTCAATGATTCCCCGTCGTGGCCGGACCGCCGCGGCGTCTGCTCCTCCCCCGGAACAAGACGACCGCGGTCCCTGCATGGGACGGTGAGTTCGTGCCACCTTTTTCATGAGCAGGTACAGCAAGCAAGAGCGAAGTCGGTGATCCTGCTGCAACGGGTTGTTTCGTCTGGACATGCGTCGCGACCTCCGGGGGTTCTGGCACGGCGCGGCGCCAGGCATGGATCAAGCTTGAACGCTGCTGATCGGTCGCGGGGTGTCTTGTGCGGATCTGCCAGAGAACCTTGAGCCGCCTACCTGGAGAGGCAAATCTTACGCACCCAGGATTGAACCTTTATCGCGCTCGCTGCGACATACTAAGGGGCACGGCGTGTGATTGGGCTCACCTGTATGGTTGGCGCGGCTGACGACGCCCTCCTGATTGCCCGTATGGCCGCCGGAGACGCCGCAGCTCTACGCGGGCTGATGGCGCGCTATCACGTGCGCGTGTACCGCCTCGTCCTGCGTCTGGTGAAGAACCCGGCAATCGCAGAAGAACTCACCAATGAGGTGTTTCTGGAGATCTGGCTGAACGCTGGCTCCTTCGCGGAAGCCTCCTCAGCGGCAACCTGGGTGCTGTCGGTCGCCCACCATCGCGCGGTCAGCAATTTGCGCAAGCGCCGTGAAAACGGCTGGGACGAGCCCACGATGCTCAACGTTCCCGACGCGGCGGACGACCCTGAGATGACGGCGCAGAAGGTCGATAAGAGCAGCGCTTTGCGCCGGTGCATCAAGGCCCTGTCGCCGGAGCACGCAGCCATAATCGACATCATCTACTACCACGAGATGTCTGTGCAGGAGACGGCAGCCGTTCTGCAAATTCCGGAGAACACCGTGAAGACGCGGCTCTTTCACGCCCGCAAACGACTTGCGGCGTTGCTCAAGCGCGCTGGAATCGACCGAGGTTGGCCATGAACGGTGATGTCGAACGCGAAGAGATCGAGAAGCTGCTGCCCTGGTATGTGACCGGTAAGATCGACGCCGCCGACCGGATCAGGGTGGAGACCTACCTCAGCCAACATCCTGCTGTCCACGCACAGCTTGAGGACATCCGTGCGGAGCGTGACGAAACCATCCGTGTGAATGAGGAGCTGGGCTATCCGCCTGCGGAGATGGTGCAGCAGCTCATGGCCTCGCTCCCCGACACCCGCTCGCGATCCCATGCGCCTACTGCGCGCCTCCCCACGATCTTTGACGCATTCTCTGCGCGCAGCGTGCGTTGGGCCGCGCTCGTCGGCGGGATGATCTTGATAGCGCAAACCGGGGTGATCGCCGGGCTTCTGATGCGGGGCGGCGATCGCATCTATCACGTTGCGGCTGGGCCGGCTATGCCCGACGGCAGCTTCTCCGCGCTCATTGTGTTCGTTGACGAAGCGAAGGTGGCATCCGTCGCAAGGCTACTCGTCGACTTTGATGCGAACATTGTCGATGGCCCCAAACCCGGCGGGGTTTATAAGATAAGGCTGCGGGCTCACAGCCAGCTGCCAGGGACGCAGGACAAACTCTTGCGCGAATTGGCGGAACGCCGCGATGTAATCCGGGTTGTCTTGCCGGGCGGAGGCTGACCACGGTTGCCAAAGGGATGAGCATATCGATGGCCATCGCGTCGTTCATCGGGGTCCGGGGTCGTCGCGCAGCCGTCGCCTTGTTCCTTGCTAGCTTCGCGATGCTTGCGGTGTCCGCCGTTCCACTTACGGCGGGCCATCACGCAGGCGAGCAAAGTCATTCCCGGGGCGGCGGTCACATCAAAGCGCTCCTTGCAGCGAGACGGGAGGTTCGCGGTGCTCTCGGATCGCGGCTGCTCAGGCGTGCCCAACAAGCTCAATCGGCCCGGCGCAGGCGTGAGGCACACGCGGAGAGACGACTACCACGACGTGAGCGTCCTCCCTATCCTCAATCTCTCCCCGGGTCGACGCACGGTCTTGCATCGCTCTCCCACCGCTTCGAGCGGATGCCCGATGGGCAACCGTTGCCCCCACCGGTCCCACGCGAAATCCTCGCGCTCTTTGATCAGGACCAGCCGCAGTCTCTAGGTGGGGAGCTTGCGCGCATCCACGGGCTGGAGCGCCTCAGCGTCGAGCCCATTCCTTTGCTGCGTGCGCGCGCCGAGTTGATGCGCGTGCGCGGAAGCCGCTCGGAGGAGGGTGTCCTTGCGGCCTTGCGGCGCGACCCGCGGGTGCGCTCCGCACAACCAAATCAGCGCTATCTCCACACTGGAGCGGCCGATCAACGGTATCTCCAATCGGGGGACCTGGGGTCGCTTCCAAAGCGGAGCGACATCGCCGCGGCCATTCCCCAATGGGGACCGCTCAAGATCGCCTTGCCGGAAGCGCATCGTCAGGCCCTCGGCCGGAACGTGCTGATTGGGGTCATCGATTCTGCGATCGATACAAGCCATCCGGAGTTGCGTGGCGCCGTCGCCGGCTCTTTCAACGCCGCCGGGCCTGAGGATACGGTCCCCGATTTCCACGGGACTGCGGTCGCCGGCATCATTCGCGCGCATGGGCTGGTCGAAAGCGCGGCTCCCGAATCCCGCATCCTTGCCGCTCGCGCCTTCCGCACCGGAGATCACGAGGGGGGCCCAGAGACGACCACGCATATTCTGATCGCCGCAGTCGGCTGGGCCGTCAAAAGCGGCGCCAAGATCCTCAACATGAGCTTCATCGGCGCTCCAGACCCTGCCCTCCAGCAATTACTGCAGGCGGCCAACAAAAGAGGCATTGTCGTGGTCGCTGCGGCTGGCAATGGCGGGCCCACGGCGCCGCCCGTATATCCCGCGGCCTATCCCGGGGTCATCGCGGTCACTGCGATCGATGAAGCGGACCGCCCTTATGAGTCCGCCAACCGCGGCCCCTACATCTCTATCGCCGCCCCGGGCGTGGATATCCTCGCTCCGATCGAGCACAGCGGCTACGCCTTCGTCTCCGGAACGTCTTTCGCCGCGGCTTACGTGAGCGGCATTGCGGCCCTTCTCCTGGAACGTGATCCGATGTTGGGCCCTGAAGCTGTCGCCCGACTTATTGCCGCTGGTGCCGAGGATCTTGGAGCGGTGGGACGGGACGATGAGTTCGGTGCAGGCCGTGTGAACGCCCATACTTCGCTCAAGCTGCTCTTCAACAAGATTGCTGTGACGAGGGGGGACTGACACGCCTGAGCGCTTTGCTTGCAGGGCTTCTGCGCAAGTCAAATGTTGCGCCTACCTAGAACCGAAACCCAGGTCGCTGCGACTAACGAGTCAGCCGCTCACAGAGCCTGCGCGGGCTTGCAGCGGTGCCGATCACGACCGGGTCGCAACAGGAGGCAAAGGAGAAAGCCCATGAGTATGAGGTCTCTTGGCGTCGGCACGGCTGCGCTGGCGTTGCTGACGGCGGTAGGCGCGTCGGCCCCCGCGGATGCGCGCCACAGCGGCCATGGTGGCCATGGCATGGTGGCGCACTTCGCCGGCCCCAACCATTTCGCCGGTCACCGCTTCCACCACAGGCGGTTCATCGTCATTGGGGCCTATCCCTACGACTATGGCTATGGCTCTGGCTGCGGCTGGCAGCGGCGGCGCGCGCTCCACACCGGCAGCCCGTATTGGTGGCATCGCTACGAGGCCTGCCTCTACGGCTCCTACTGAATCCTCTGCGTGGGGCCGTGCGGCGGGAGCCGCTCGGCCCGTCGACTTTACGCTCCAGAGCCAGCAGGCCGTGCGCCGGCACAGGCCCGACTCGCGGCGGAGGTCAGGCCTCCGCTCCGCACGGAGAGCGTGGCGGTCCCAAGCGTGTAGAAGGGGTCTCGCTCTCGAAATCCGTCTGGCGAGGGGGGCTCGCCGCTCGGAAGGGCTCAGGTCTCGTGAGGGTCGTCATCCAGCTTCGCGACCAGAAGCGCCTGCGTGTCCGCGGGGCACGGCACAGCGTGCGACGATGCGCGGCCACAGGTCTATGGGCGGAGCGCCGACGAGCGTCGGGCTCAGGGTCACGATCTGGCGATCGTCGTTCAGGCGCTGGCGCAGCCCGCAGCTGAGAGCCCGGCACGCCAGGCGCGGGCGGCACTCGCGGTAGTGGCAGATGCGCCCCAGGTAGCGTCCTACCGCGTCGGCAAGGAAGATGTCGGCCCCCAGGTTGATGGTCTGCGCTGTACCCTTGAGGCGTCGCCCGAGGCGAGCAAGAGGATCGAGGTTGACGGCGGGGTCGATGGTGACAAGCACATCGGCATCCTTGGGCACTGGCTTGTCGGTGGCGAGCGAGCCGAGCAGAGCGATCCTGAGGACACCGGGCGTCGACCGCGCCGCCCGGACGAACGCGAGCACAGCTTTGAGCAGGTGAGGTCGCGGGTTTGACACAGAGGGCCGGGGTGCAGGCGTCCGGCTATTACCGCGGCGTTCCACGAGGGCTGCAGCTCCCTTCATCGTGATGCGCGTCACCTCTCTACGCAGACATCTTCGTACACCGCAGCGGTTCCGTCAGGTTACAAGGGCACTTGCCCCGTCCCAACGAGCCCGCTGGCATGCGTGCTCGTGACCCAAATCCGACCTCGTTGGTGATCTATGTTGACCTCTGTCAGACCTTGGCGGAGAGGGGCAGGCGCAATGGTCAAGAATCTTTCCGACGGACTCCTTTCTCCAACCCAACGCCGTTGCCGTCGATCAGCGAGGCGGTTCTGGACTAGGTTCGCTGAGGCAACGCCGATTTTTGGCGGGACAGCTCGGTACTTTGCCGCGGCGGCCATCGCACTTCTGACCGCTCTCGCTCAGGCGCAGGCGCAGGCGCAAAGGGAGGCGCCGGACGGGTTGGTGCCGGAGCCAAGGCTCATGCTCGAGTTGGAGGGATGCCCGACGCTACCTGCGTGTCTGTCGATTCTGGATGCAGTCGTTCCTGCGCGGGACTGTGGTTGTACGAAGGGCGCGGGAAAGGCGATAGCTGACAAGCTTCGGCGCTTCGGCGAACCTGCAAAGCAGGACCTGCTGCGTCGAGCTGCCGGCACTCATCCCGGCTGGCGCAATTTGGCAGGTGACATCCTCTCGTATTGGAGAGCCTGGTTCCCATCAGATGTTCCAGCCCTTCGCGCCGCGTTACAACTCCACCATGGCGGGTGGATTGCGCGACCGCTGGCGGAGATCAAGACGGCGGAGGCGATCCAGGCTCTCGTCGAAGACTTGGCCGCCATCGGCGCGGCAAGCCAGACCGGATGGGCCCTGGTAAAAATAGGGCCCGAGGTATTGCCGTACCTGCTTCCAGTGCTTGCTGACGAAAAGCACTGGAACGCAGTCAACGTCATCGGAAGTATGGGGAAGGAAGCCTTCGTGGTAGCGCCCGATTGGGCTTCCCTGGCCGCGAGCACGGACAATCCGAAAAACATGCGGCTGGCAGCTCTCCGCGGGCTTGCCGCCATGAAAGACGGGGCTCAGGCGCAGGGGACGGAGCTCAGGATACTGCTTAGGAGCCCCGACTCTGAGATCCGTGCTCAGGCCTTCGAGACGCTGCTCGCGCTTCGCGACCCCTCGGTCGTCGCGACCGTTGCCGAGAATTGCCATCCGTCCAGAACGGCGTTCCACACGACGCTGGATAGGACGGCGGCGCGCACGGCAGCCGAGTTCCGCCTGCAACTGCAACTGCGCTACTGCTACATGGACGTTGCGGCCTTTGGGGAGCACGCCCGCCCGGTTGGTCACCACTTGCTGGGGTTCCTCGCATCTGCCGATGGAGAGGAGGTGGCTCAAGGCGTCACCACGCTCGGTTTCATAGGCTACGATGCCGCCATCCCTCGAATCGAGCAGCTGCTTCGCTCGCCCGACTGGCGCATCGTCTATGCCGCGGCCAGAAGCCTCGGCTGGCTGGGCGCACCGAGCTCGCTCCCAGACCTCGAACGGGTTGCATCCGGTCACTGGCTTCCGGAGGTCCGGGAGCAGGCATTAGTGGCTGCCGATGCCCTCAAAGGCAGTGAGCAAAGGCTGGCTCGACCACCATCATCCGAAGGGCGTGGCCTCTTTAGTATCGGCGGGGGGTATTTTGGTGTTCTTCGATCCCTGCCTCCGTGCGGCTCCCAACAATGGGAATGGAATGGCATCCGGTTCTCGCCGCCATCGTCCTCGACGCGAGCGCCTAGTTTGTTGCTTGGTCCTGGAGCGCTGGTCGGCACCAATATGGGAGAGTTTGGCGGCGATCTCACTTGGCAGCCTATCAACGGGCAAGAGCAGACGCTCATCAAGGACAATGTTATCGCCATCGAGCCGTCCGACAGAGGCGCGATCGTGCTCTTCGGCCTTGCGCACATGGGCGTAGCGCGTGGCTATGCGGTTCGCGTGAGCAAGCGCGACGATGGCGGCTGGTCACTGTCCGAGATTGCCCGGTTGCCCTCGCATGCGGACGCCCTCGCATCAATTGGGTCCAACCTGTTCGCAGCATGGAGCGAGAACAGGGTTGTCGTGTTCTCCGACAAAGAAATCCTCGGCCTTGCGAAGATGCATCGAAAAATAGTCTCGCCCACCTAACGCCACTTCAGCTTCTGGCACTCTTCCCCCGGCAATCCCTCGTCCGGTGGACACCAGGTTCCGGGGGTAATCTCGAAGTACCGCACAAAAAGGGTGGCTGACCATTGGGAAGCCAGCTGCGACCATCACAGGTTTGTGCCCGGAGCGTTCGTCTGGGGACGGGGCGTCTTGGCCTTGAGGACGGAAGCGCGCCGTCCGGCAGCGTATTCCCGCAAAACGGCCGCAGCTTGATCGCGGAGCGCCTCGGGTACGGCGGCGTGCGCTTCGATCTGGCGGAGCAGAGCGATCAGAGGGTCGATGTCGGCGGCCGCGAGGGCAGCATCTGCTTCCGGCAGGAACGAATGCCACATTGGCTTGCCCTCGAAGCGGATGTCGGAGGGATGGCCCTGCAGGCGGCTGAGGGCGCGGGCAATGCGTTCGCGGGGTTCTGGCATGGCGGCGCCTTCTCGCGTTTGGCCACGGACCTTCCTATAGCACAAGGGCGCGTTGACGGCGGCGTAATTCGCGCTTCGCGCGCGGTCCGACGGAGCCTTGGGTGCCGGGCGCAAGGCTCCGGTCGGGCGGGGCCTCGCAAGGAAAGCCGGAGGAACTCCGTGCTCACGATTACACGACACGGCGACGCGCTGCTTTTCAGACGTCGGTTTTCTCGGCGATCTCAAGCGCGTCGTCGACCTCGACGCCGAGATAGCGCACGGTCGACTCAATTTTTTTGGTGCCCCAACAAAAGTTGCACAGCTCTGAGGTTCCCTGTCCGCCGATAGATCAGGGTTGCCTTTGTCCTCCTCATCGAATGCGTGGCGTACTTCAGCGGATCGAGGCCGATGCCGCTGACCCATTCTGAGACGAGGCGGGCGTACTGCCGCGTGGTCAGATGCGCGTCGGGGCCGCGGCGGCCGGGAAACAGGCATTGGCCGGGCCCGCGGCCCGTGGCCCGCAGGTAGTCGTCGAGCGAGTGGCGCGTCACCTCGGTCAGTTCGAAGCGGACAGGCCGGCCGGTCTTGCTCTGCCGGACGGTGGCGCGGTCGACGGCGTAGCCGTTGGGCGCCACGTCATCGACGCGCAGCGCCACCAGATCGCAGCCCCGCAGCTTGCTGTCGATGGCGAGGTTGAACAGGGCCAGGTCGCGGGTACGCCGCTCCAGCTGCAACTTTGCCCGGATGGACCACACGTGGCCGGGGCGCAGCGGCGGCTTGGGACCGGTGAGCTTGCCCTTGTTGCGCGCCGGTCGAGGAGGCTCTGCTGGCAACGATTGAGGATTGCTGTCGTTCATGGCGGGTCTCTCCGTTGCTTAACGAGGCCTGCAGGAGACGCGCCTGCCGGCAGGGCTCGATTGGTTTGGCGACATGTTCTTCGTGCTCACCCCCGCCCGGACAGCGCGCGGCCCCGGTCGAGGCTCCAGGTGACCCGTGTCGGCCCGACAAGCCCGATGACGGCGCGCCCCTTGAAGGGCTCGAGGGCAGGTCGCCAAGGTGCCAGGGTGAAGGTGTCCTGGTGGCGGATGACGGCGAGCTTGCCCGCGGGCGTCGTGACCGAGCGGTCGTAGATGCCGACGATCTGGCGGCCCGGCTCGGCGGGCACATAGGAGGCGCCGAGACGGCGCGACAGGTCGCCCGTCAGGCGCTCGGTCTGGGCCTGCCGCAGGCGGCGCATCATGTCGGGCTTCGGCGCGATGTCGCTGCCGGGCGTGACCTCCGCGAGCTGGCGCGCAACCAGCCAGCGGCCGCGCGCGGCAAGGGCGCGGTCCACCTCGGCCGCAAATCCCCGGGCCGAAGCGTCCGGACGCCACTTGGAGAGCATTGCCTGGTCGAGCCAGGTCGGACCGTCATAGGTGGCGTGGCGTTCCAGCTCGACGGGCGAGAGGACCTGTACCGTGGGATGAACTGACGGCTTGACCTGGAGGCCGTCGCCGCCGAGCGCCACCAGCATGCCGCGGGCGGGCACATCGCCGGCCTGCAGCCGGCCAAGCTCGGCATAGTGTACGCGCCCGTCGACGGCATCGACGACGACCCAGGTTCGGTCGGTGATCTCGTCGACCAGCCCGACGCCGACAACCTTGCCGATCAGCGGCGCCTTGCGCGGGCCACGCTCGAACAGCGCCATGCCGGCGGCGGCGCGCTCGATGCCGGCTTCTTGGAGTGCCCGCTGCATCATCTTGAACTTGTCGGCCCGCTCCCCGAGCTGCCGCAGCTTCCTTTCGGCTCCGGTATCGAGGGCCCATACGCCCTGCTGCCGCTCCTTGGCGAGGCCGAGGCGCTCCAGGGTCTTGAGGCGGCCCACACGCAGGGTCTGCCGCACCGGGTCAGCCTCCTCGGCTGCGGATATCACCAGGATGCCGTCCTTGGCTCGGGCGATGAGGGACCGGTCGAGCCGGGTCAGGCGCTCCTGCCCGACCTCGTTGAAGAGCTTCTGGACCCGCTCCACCTCCGTCTCGGGACCAAGCTCCAGGGTGATCAGCGATTGGGCGCGACCGCGTACCCCGTGGGCGATGTAGTCCCGCGCCATGACCAGATCCTCGCCGTTCCTGTCGCGCCCCCGGATCACGATGTGGGTGTGGGGGTGGCCGGTATTGAAATGGTCCACGGCCACCCAATCGAGCTTCGTATCGAGATCGCGCTCCATCTGGGAGAGCAGGTCGCGAATGAAGGGCTTGAGGTCGGCAAGGCGCATACCCTCATCGGCGGAGACGACGAAGCGGAACTGGTGCGGGTCCTTCTCGGACCGTTCCAGGAAGGCGCTGCCATCGGCGTCGTCCCCGTTGGCATCGTACAGCCGGCCGGGAGCACCCTCGCGCGTGACGCCTTCGCGAACGATGTATTTGATGTGCGCCCGTGCCGCGCCGAGGTCGCCGGCGACAATGCGCGTGTAGCGCGCCTTGACGATGACCCGCCGGCTCCCGTGCGCGATGAGGCCGGCGGCGGCCCGAACACCCGCGCCCATACCGCGCTTGAGAGCAGAGGGTGAGATGTGGCCACGCTGCCGCAGCGCGCGGGCGCCGTGCTTGCCGGCCTGGCGGAATACGAGCGCCGCGTGACGTTGCGCGCGGGCTCGCCTGGCATCGCGGATGCGTCCGAGCCGCGGATTGAAGTCGTCTTGAGCCATCGCGCGTCCCTCGACCTGGCATGCTGGCGAGACGAGATATGGCGAGCGCGGTGGAATTCAAGACGGTGTCAAACAGCGTGCGGATCTCGAACGCTAATTTCTGCTGTTGACGGTATGGCCATTTCGAAAGCGTCATTGAACGCATTGTACAACCACGGCTTGCCGTTCGACTGACGCCATTCTTTTATCCTGATGTCCAAAACCAGGCTCTGAAACTTCCCGCTGCTTCCTTTCGGCCGACGCTTGAAATCGCTCAGATGGTCGAGCTCAGGCGACGAAGGCTGCGTCGCAGAGGGCACGTCCTCGCGAGGATGGCCAGCCCGCAGGTCCTCTGCCCAGCCCGAATGCGGCGACATCGGAATCACTCGCGCAAGGGGAGACCCAGCGGCCACAGCATGGTGTGGCTTGAGATCGACAGCTGCGGATTGACGGCAATGGCGAGGAGTGAGGCGGCACGCTCGGTTGAGGAGCAACAGCGCGACAGGGGGCGTCGATTGAGGCGCTAAGAGGCGCAAGGACGCAGGTGGCGAGTGGGGTGATCCCGAAGGGAATGATTGGACGGCTGCCCTCCCGTATCGAACCGAGAAGACCGTAGTCGGCGGAAATGCCGAGCAGGTAATTGGACACGCGGGTGACGGTTGTTTCCGACCACTTCCTGGCTGTCAGGCCGCGCCGCACAGCCTGAAGGATAAACTTCCGTGCGTCATCCTTCGCGATCTCTCGCCCACCTGCCGCGTACTTCTGCCAGTAGACTTGCCGAACGAAGTCAGCGAGCACTGGTGTCGCGCGACAGGTATAGAGGAAGAGCATCTGACGCAGATCAGCAGGCGACAGTCCATCCAAGAGGATCTTGAGCACTCGGGCTGGCTGCGCCGTGTCGGCGAGATATCGTGGTGCAAAAGCCTCGACTACCACGTTGCGGAGCCGGCGCGCTGAGACCGTAGGAAAGGTGCCTGACTCCAAGGCGCGAGCTATCGCCGAATCTGGGTGACGGCCTGATCGGTCAGGCGGCGGCGACGTTGGGCTGAGCGTCGGTGTTTTTCGGCACGACCTCGAGCCCGTCGGCGAACTTCACACCAAGGATCAGC
>Ga0070705_100000748_pt1 | contig 18444 bp, 10 predicted proteins | sample KBSK5253metaG_FD_65455 | JGI IMG/M metagenome (GOLD analysis project Ga0070705, IMG submission 65455) | Corn, switchgrass and miscanthus rhizosphere microbial communities from Kellogg Biological Station, Michigan, USA - KBS K5-25-3 metaG | ecosystem: Host-associated > Plants > Roots >... | reverse complement strand
ATCAGTGACAACGGCACGAGCGATGCCGGACACACCGACACCGCCACCGTCAATGTCACTATCAACAACATCAACGACACACCTGACGCAGTCGACGACAGCGCTACGGTGGCTGAAGACTCAAGCAACAACGCCATCAATGTGCTCGCCAACGACACTGACGCTGATAACCTGACGCCACCTGCGAACGCTGGTCTGACGGTGATCGCCGTCACGCAGGGCGCACACGGCACCGTCACCTTTACGGCCGGCGGCGTCAGCTACACGCCAGCGTCGAACTACTTTGGTCCAGATACGTTCACCTACACCATCAGTGATAACGGCACCAATACTGCCGGCCACACTGACACGGCCACGGTGCATGTGACGGTTACCAACGTTAACGACCCACCGGTCATGAACACCTTGACCATTGCTCCTGGTGTAATCAACGAGAATGACTCCGCTGTCGTAAACGGTTCATTCTCTGACGCCGACGGCATCGATGCTCACACGGTAGTCATCTCGTGGGGCGATGGTTCACCCAACACCACCCTGACCCTCGCGGCAGGAGTGTTGACCTTCACCGCTAACCATCAATACAAAGACGATAATCCAACTGGTACAGCTTCGGACGTCAATACCGTCACAGCCACAGTGTGTGACGGCGGCGCTGATGGAAATACCTCAACGGATGGCGACGACACCTGCGCAAATCAAAACACAACGATAAGGGTAAACAACCTGGCGCCCATCATCTCGAGTGCTAACGGACCTGCGATGCCTCAACCCGCTGGCAGCAGTGTTACTGTGACTGCGAACTTCACCGACGTCGGCACGCAGGATACTCACTTGTGCTCTGTGAATTGGGATGACGGGTTTACGACGAACGGGACCGTGACGGAAATTAACGGTAGTGGAATGTGTACGGCTTCACATACCTATACCGGTCCTGGCGTTTATTCCGTAATCGTTACTATTACCGACGATGACACAGGTAGTGCGAGCAGGCCTATCGACTTGCAATACATTGTCATCTTCGATCCCAACGCCGGGTTCGTAACGGGTGGTGGATGGATCATGTCGCCGGTGGGCGCGTGTCAACTAACGCCCGGATGTGCGACCCAAACTGGAAAAGCAAACTTCGGTTTTGTCTCGAAGTACAAGAAAGGTTCCAATACTCCGGATGGACAAACGGAGTTTCAGTTCCAGGCCGGCGACCTCAACTTCCATAGCTCGGAGTACGACGTTGGATCGCTCGTGGTCTCTGGTTACAAAGCACAGTACCGAGGGGCCGGCGATATCAACGGTGTTCCGGGGTACAAGTTTGTTCTCACCGCATATGATGGAAACGTCAACGGCGGTGGCGGATTCGACAAGTTCCGGATAAAGATCACAAAGAACGGAACCGTCGTCTACGACAACAGGATAGGTACTTCGGATGACATTGACCTCGCAGATCCACTCGTGATCAGCGGCGGCAGCATTGTCATTCACAAGTAGAGCCCACCCCACCAGCACCAAAAGGCGCAAAGAGGAATGTTGCGACATTCTTCTTTGCGCCTTTGGGCTGTTGGGGGAGGAAATCGTATCGTCAGATAAACATCCGCATCACGGCCCACACAATCAAGAGGCTGACGAAGCCACCTGAGAACGTAAACACACGTTCCGCCGGTTGACTCTTGCGCTGCAGCAACGCGCGCATGATCACCACGCCACATTTCCAACCGTCGTGCTGGTAAAAAGGAAGAATGTTGCCGGCCGCGAGCAGGAGGTTCATCCACCCGAACATCGTGCCGTAGGTGAGGACGCCGGCCACGACGTTCAAAATGATTCCGCCAAGATGGACCATCAACTGCGCTCGCGCGGATTTTTCCTTCAACGCCGTACCATCAAGCATCACGAATGAGCCCACGGGAATCGCGCGAAAGTTGACGCGAATGCTGCCGAGGCGAAAGCCTGTCAATCGAGGACCCATGCCGAGACCCAACTCAGAAGCAGCGACGCCAATTGATCGAGCGGCGACAAGGTGGCCCAGCTCATGAACGATAAGTGCAAGAGCGGCGAAGACGATGACTGACATTATTAAAGACATAACTCAACCCATCGCGGATGGCTTCAAGCGCCGTGCCCTTCGTTTTCTTTAGGAAATTTGCGGTTCGCGGGTGGGAAGTGACGGAAAATGTGACCTGAAAACAGCCACAAAAAGGCACCAGAGATGAGTTTAGGACTTAAAACGACGCAGTGGTTTACCGGGGCGACTTCCTGTCACACGACCTTCAGCCCACACTTCGGTTCCGTTGACGAAGACTCTCTTAACGCCTTCAGCCGTCAACTCCGGTTTCTCGAAAGTCGCGCGGTCGATAACCTGGTTTGGATCAAATATGACAACGTCCGCCTTGTAGCCTCGGCGTACCAAACCCCGGTCGTTCAACTTGAAACGACGAGCAGGAAGCGAGGTCATCTTCCTGATCGCCTCGGGCAACGTCAGCCAGTGGAGTTCGCGAACATAGCGCCCAAGCACGCGCGGATAAGTGCCGGCGCCACGTGGATGACGTGAACCGATCCCACCATCACTGCTTACCATCACCCAGGGCTGGCGATAGAAAGTCCGGATATCGTCGTCTTTCATCGAGTGACAAACCACACTCGCACCACCATCGCGCACGATCTTCATGTAGAGATCTACAGGCGCGATCCCCTCACGCTTACTGATCTCTTCCATCGTTTTGAATTCGTAATCGGGATGAGCGCGACAACTCACGATCGTAATGTTTGCTGGTCCACCAACGTCGGCGAGCGCGCGTGCGACGTCGACTGGATCGTCATGACGCCCACTCGGAATCAGAACTCTTATCGTCGAGCTCCACGCATCGTATGGATAACAGTCGGCCGTGACGTCCTGTCCCGCTGCGCGTGCTTTGTTTATCAGCGTGACTACGTCATTGGCCCGACCCCACACGCCGGCAGTGCCTAACTTGATGTGCGAGATCTGCACCGGAATGCGCGCTTCCCTGCCGATGCGAATCGCCTCCGCGAAAGCCTCGAATGCTTTGTCGGCCTCGTCTCTGATGTGACTGATGTAAATCCCACCCTGCGCGCTTGCAGCCCGCGCCAGTGCAATGACCTCTTCGGTCGAAGCCGGTTTAGCCGTTTCATACTCGAGTCCGGTTGAGAGCCCGATCGCGCCATCGCGCATTGCCTCTTCAACCATCTGCTTCATCTTTTCGATTTCAGCAGGTGTGGCGTGACGGTTTGTATCTTCGCCCATGACGCGCGAACGCAGCGTCGCGTGTCCGACAAACGTGAGCACATTCAAGGCGATGGGATTCTGGTCCAGGTCAGAGAGAAAAGTGCCGACAGGAAACGGTGAGCCGCCGTCCTGTCCCACGACTACGGTCGTGATGCCCTGCGACACTTGTGAAGCTGCTGCCGGATCGGTTTGGAAGCCACGATCCGAATGATTGTGAGCGTCGATGAATCCAGGTGCAACGACCATGCCTCGCGCGTCGATCACACGAGCGTTGCGAGGGATTCTGACCTGCCCACGCCGCCCGACGGCGACGATCTGGTCACCTTCGATTACTACTACTGAATTTCTGATTGGAGCGCGACCCGAGCCGTCTAAAAGTGTCGCGCCGAGAATTACGATCGCGGCAAGTTTCAGCATGTTCTATTTTTTATTCGCCGTGATGTAGTCTTGCAGTTTTTTCTTGTCCGGATAGTCTGGCTTCTTCTTGAGAAACTCTTCGTACTCGATCACTGCTTTGTCTTTCATTCCGGCAGCGTTGTAGAGAGTGGCCAAACGCAGGTGCGCTTCAGCTTTTCCGATGGGATCCAGTTTAAGTGCCTCATACAAATAACCAACGGCCTTCGAACCCTTTTTGATCTGTAAGTAGCACTCGCCGAGATAGTAATTAGCGTCCGCTGACGCCGGCTTCACCTCGACAGCGACACTCAGAGGTGCGATCGCGCCTTCGAAGTTTTTCTGCATCATGCGCACTCTGCCGAGATTCATCAACCCGAGGAAAAATCTCGGCCTGATCTCCACCGCGCTCGCATATGCCTTCTCTGCCTCAGTTAAATTTTGTTCCATCAAGTGGACGGTGCCCAGCTCGGTCCACGCTTGAAAATCTTTCGCGTCGGTAGCCAGAAGCTCATCGAATAGTCGAGTTGCTTCTGCATACTTCTTGTTATTAGTCGCTGCCTCGGCTCTTTCAAACAACTTCTCGGTAACGGGCGACCGTTTGTAGTAATCCTCTGCGGAAATTGAAGCCGCCTTTACGGTGGGGACTGCAGGCGCACGCAACTCGAGAGTAATATCCTCACGACGATCAAGGGAGAGCGGGGAAACCAGCTCGACGCGGATGCGCGCGACCTCAACGTTCTCGGATTCCACAACCAGGTCGTATATTCCGTTTTGTAAATTATTAAAGCGATAGCGGCCGCTGCTGGTCACGGTTTGGCGTGCAACGACTTGCCGGGCCAAATTGTAGAGAATCACATCATAACTGAGCCGAGTAGCACCGCCGGCCTTGCTCTCGTCAACCTTCACATCACCGTACACGGAGTTAGATCCGGTCTGACAGTAAGCCGAGCGTCCTACACCGCTAACGAAAATCATCAGCAAGAAGGAAACGACCAGAAGTCTCATTGGTTATCCTCCCTTTGCAGCAGAAAGCGGGCTGAAGCATTGAGCTCCAGCCCGCAGTTTGGTTTGAGCAGAGCTCAGTTTAGAAGAAATAACGAACGCCGAACTGCAATACGCGCGGCGCACCCTGAATACCGGTGAACCTGCCGAAGTTAACTGGTATGTCATCCAGTTCGAAGGTCGAAGGATCAAGCCCAACGCCCCATCCCGTACGACTGTCAGTGTTCGGACGGTTCATCCGTTGTGTGTTGGTGACATTAAACGCTTCAAGTCGAAGCTGCAACCTGTGGTTTTCACTCCACGGGAGGTGGAATGATTTGGTTACTCCCATGTCGAGATTGACGTAACCCGGCAGCCTGAACACGTTTCGATCGCCGGTCTCACCTGGAAACGGATTGCGCAAGCTTCTGTAGAACTCGAGCAAACAGGCATCAAAGAGCCGGCCTCCTCGGGCCGGGCAAGGCTGGATGTCTGTAGTTCTTACCGAATTGCTCTGCGCGTTCCAGTTAGTGGCCCAGCGAGCATTGTCGAACGGAGTGCTGATCGGCAAACCGGAGTTCCAGCGGAAGATTCCAGTGAGTTGCCAACCACCAACAACGGCATCTGCCAATTTACCGGCGTTGGCGAAGTAGGTTCGACCGCGTCCAAACGGAAGGTCCCACAGGGCATTCGCGTTGATGTTGTGGCGGATGTCGAAATCCGACTCCGCGTAGTTATCTCTTTGACGAAGCGCATTAGGGATGAACGCACCACCGAATTGATCGGCAGTCTGAAGACCCGACGCATCGTCGTGCGAGTGTGAGAGCGTGTAGTTGAAATCGGCAGCAAAGCTGGTGCCCAGCCGCTGGCGGATACTAACTGTCGCAGCGTGATAGTTGGAACGAGCAACGCTGCTGTGAGTTGACAGGGCGCCATATTGCGGATGGAAAAAGATGTTCCGATCCAGACCCTGTTCAATCACGTCCTGCGTGTCAGTCCAGTCGTTGCCGTAGAAGTTGAGTGCGACGTCGTAAACGGCCTGCGTCTGGTTCAGATTCTCCGGCACACAATAGTCGTCAGGGAAGGTACAACCAAGCTCCGGCCCTAACCACGGGTTTCCGAAGTAATTTAAATTCATCAACTGCGCGATGTTCGCCGGCAGAAGAGTCTGGAAGTAACCTACCTGCTGGACAGCGTCGGTAGGCGTGCCTGCAGCGCGCAGTCTTTCCAAAATCCCTCCTGCGGTGTACCAATCCATGCCGCCAACTACGAGATTATTGAGGGCCATCACGTCGCGAGATGCGATGAGGTTACGTGCCAGCCTGCCGATATACGCAGTCTGGAAAACGAGACCCTTTGGTAATTGGCGTTCGTAAGTGACATTCCACGAGTAGTTGATCGGGGCTACCAATTTGGAATCCAACGACGTTTCAATGCGCCGATCCTGCGCGAAGCCGGCAGGACTGGGCTCGAACGGTTGGGTGCGTGGGAAGGTAATGTTGCCCGGATTATCGATTCTGGGAAGCGATCTCACGTCCTGAGCAAAGCCGGTAAAGAGTGGCGCCAGCCGAGACGTCAGGTTGAAGGTGTTAGCGGAAATATCCTGACTGGACGAGAACCCCAACGTATTGCCGAGGTCAAAAGTAACTGCGAGTTGTTGACCATAGTAGTCGTTGGTAATGGCGAACCCGCCACGAAAGACAGATTCATTGTTTCTGCCAAAAACTTTTCCAAGGAAACCGTTCTTGAACGAAGGTGACCAGGCCACTCCGATTCGAGGTTGGAAGTTGTTCTTGTCCGGGTCGTAAAGCGGTGACGCGTTGTTGGCCTTGCCGGACAACTCCAACGTCAACGGATCATTGAAAGGTACGCCTCTGGCGGCACCTTCTTTTCTTGCTTCGAAGACATCCGAGAGAGGAACGGTCGTCTTAACTTCAAACCCATTCTTCTCGTAAACCGGAGTGCTGTAGCTGTAACGCAGACCATAGGTAATGCTGAGATTGGGTGACATCTTCCAGCTGTCCTGGAAATAAACGTCATATTCTTCCGTGCGAAACTCCCGTTGCGCAGCCGTACCGGCAGGCAACAGGGTTCCATCCCTGTCAAACGTGAATAGAGCATGGTACTCAGAAAACCTGCCGATCAAGGCCGTCACGGCATTCTCGATGCCCGTCGTGGCTCCCGGAATCGGGAACAAGTTAGTTATGGGCGCCACGACCGTCGCTCCGCCGCCCTGATAGAACGAAGGATTGGTGATCGCATTGTCGAACGCGTTGTCAAAAGAATCGCGTTGATTGCGAATCAGCCGAATGTTCGTGCCAAAACCGAGGCTGTGGTTTCCCCTTACCCACGACAAATCATCCGTAAAGTTGTGAACGGGAGTTATGCGGGTTACGGTACGCTCAAACCTGCGAGGTGAAAATATGAAACGGAAGCTAATCGAGTTTTCACCTGAATCTCCCTGTTGGGTGAAAGCCTCCCGCGTGAAGCCATAACGGAAGTTATTCACCATGCTGTTGTTCAAGGTCCACGTATGTCCGCCGGCAATGCCTATCGGGTGCGACCAAATTACTGGCGGTGGCGTATCGGGAAACTGCCGCTCTTGAGTGATTAAGTCGTAAATCACGTTGGTCCGAACAAACGCCGTCTGTTTGCTGGTCAGGTTGAAATCGAACTTGCCAACGTGAGAGTTTCGTTCGGCTGGAAGCGGAGTGTTGAATCGAAAACCAGCGTGGTTCAGTCCGTCGCCAGTGGTAAAGTCGTTCGCCGGATACCTGGCGGCAGCGTCCGCAAGGACCGCGATTGCCGCAGGATTCATATCGACGGTTGGGTAAATAGCGTTTAGCTGCGCGGTCGTTAGAGTTTGCAGCGTGGCCGGGATGGTGTCTCCACAGGCCTCAGGATCTGTGCCCTGAGGGCAACCGAAAAACCTGACCTCTCCGCGGCCCAGGCTGGCGAGAGGAACATTGCGCGGCGTCTCGATCGGCTGTGATCGAGTAATTCGGTCTCCTTCAAAACTATAGAAGAAGAACGCGCGGTCCTTAATTATCGGCCCGCCTATGGCGCCACCAAAAGTGTGACGAATCAGCGCCGGTTTCTCGATGCCCGACAGGTTGTTAAAGAAGTTATTCGCAGAAAACTTCTTGGTTCTATAGAACTCGAAGAGCGCGCCATGCCAATCGTTGGTGCCACTCTTGGTTACTAACGCCACCTGCGCGCCACCGGATCGGCCCTGATTGGCGTTGGCGTTCGTGGTGGTTACGCGAAATTCTTCAACCGCCTCGGCATTGAGCCGCAGCACAGTGCTACGATCCGGGACGAGGTTCAAGGCGTTCGTACTGTCGGCCGGATCGGTATTCGGGTTTGTGATTTGATTGGTCTCAGCCTCGTTGATATCCACACCGTCAAGCGTAACGTTTGACTGGTCCGCACGCGCTCCAGCGACGAAACCCTCTCTGGTCGCCCCGGGTTGCAACGACAACAGGTTGGCAACGTTGCGAGCTTCGAGAGGTAGCTGAGTAATCTGCTTAGTGACAAAGTTGTTGCCGAGAGTTGCGTCATCCCTGTTCACTAATACTTCAGCCGATCCCGCAGCTACGGTAACCGTTTCACTCACATTACCGACTTCGAGCACTACGTCGACCGTGACAGGTTTCGCTACCAACGCATGGACGTCGGTTACCGCGCCCTTCTTGAAGCCGGCGGCTTCAATTTCGACTTTGTAATCTCCTACGGCAATGATATCGAAAACATATACTCCAGCGTCCGAAGTCGTGGTCGTGCGAGTGGCGCCAGTGCCTATGTTGGTTAGTGTCACGGCAGCGCCGGAAACCACGTTACCTTGAGGGTCCGCGACCGTACCGCGCACGGTTGAAGTACCCTGTTGCGCAACCACCGCGACCGCAAACAACGACAACAGGACGAAAATGCTCCAGCCCTGCACAATATCTCGTAGCAATTTTTTACTTTTCATGAAGTTCCTCCGAGAGTGTGACTGTTGAACTTCTTGCTCGAACTATTTAGAGCCTGCAAAAAAAGACGGGAACCAACTCTGAACGGACCTATTTGCGTTTGGAACGACCTCTTGCAGATATTATTCCGCGAGGTGTGTTCAAAAGGACCATCACCAAACACACGGTTTTTCTACAATCAAATCGGGATCGACGGTTCTGTAGTGCGTAGAGTATATCCAAATTTCTGGGAGGTCTATAGAAATTCGGAGTCGCGATGCTTTGCCTCAAGAGTCGAAAGTCATTATTGGAGGAGGTCAGTACCGTAACGCGGTAGCGTCGGGTCGACGTAGAGCCTCTCAATTTTGCAAAGAATTTCGTATGTTCGAGACTGACCCGACGCTACCGCGTTACGGTACTGACCTCCTCCAAGTCTGAACCTGATTTTTTGAGGCAAAGCCGGAGTCGCGATGCAATATAAAGAGCTGGAGGTTTCCCCCCAGCTCTCGTGAGTTTTGCGCTGTTTGTGGCTACTAAAACACGTAGCGCAAACCGAACTGCATCAAGCGACCGGCCTTCGTCTCACCGAGCGGCACCTGCGTCGCCGTCAATTGTCCGAATCCCGGAGGCGGCGCACCACCAAAAATAAAAGGATCCGTGTTTAGACCGGTTCCATTGAAACCGGTGAACGTCTGCGTGTTAGTGACATTGAAAACCTCCCAGCGGAAAGTTAATTCATGACCTTCCCAGGGCATTCTGAATGTCTTGTTCAGACCAGCATCCAGCGAGAAGTAACCAGGTTGGCGCAGCGTGTTGCGATCGCCGGCCTCACCGGGTCGGGGATCGCGGTAACTCTGGTACGCGGCCGTGGGATCAGCAAACAAGTTTGGCTCGCCATTGAAATCCCCCGGCGACGTTTGGATCGGACGAACACTAACCATACCTGATGAGATCTGCCAGTTGGTGGCCCAACGTTGAAATGCGAATGGTCGCGCCGGCGCTGTTCCGCCACCTGCGAGCGGCACCTGCGTCGGCAATCCTGAGTTCCAACGAAGAATTCCGGTCATGTCCCAACCGCCAAGAATGCCGTTGACAACTTTTCCGGGGTCGCTAAGGAACTTCTTGCCACGGCCAAAAGGCAAACCAATGATCCAGTTGGCCGTGATGTTGTGACGAACGTCGAAATCCGAACTCGCGTAATTCAGGTTGGGATTCAACGGATTGAAGATCAGCGACGCGGTTCCGAAGTTCCCCGTGTTCTGGAGACCTGACGCATTGTCCAGCGAATGGGCCAATGTGTAGTTGAAATCGAAAACGACGTCGTTGGACATGCGCTGGCGGACGCTGATTTGTGCTGAGTTGTAGTTTGACATCGCAAACGTGGACCACGTGTTGAGGGCCGCGTACTGCGGATGTACGAAAGTGTTGTTAAAGATGGACCGAGGCCTGTCGTCCCAGAGGGCGTTCGACTGCAGGAACGTGTAGTCAGTGATGTTCTGTCCCCCAACGGAAGGCAGAGCAATTCGTCTGTAAGCGGCCTGTGTCGCCGTGAGTGTCTGGCTTTGGCCCAGGATTGTGAACGTGCCTGCGATTCCCGGCAGCACGTTTTCGAAGAACGGTAATGCTCCAACCTGCGTGATGGGCAGGCCCGCATACCGGTAATCGATCAACGCTTGCATCGCTTCGTAGAAAGTCTGCCCGGAGATGCGATCGCGAAGGTTGTTGAAGTGCATGATGTCGCGCTGTAAGAGCAGGTTGCGCGCGAAGCGGCCAACGTAACTCGCCTCGACTGAGAGTCCCCGCTTGAATTCCCTCGCGTAGGAGAGGTTGAAGCTGTAGTTGATCGGCGTGATGAGCGTGTCGTCAAGCGAAGTCTCGATTCTCTCCGCGCCGCTCGGTAGTTGGCTGAGAGGGAACGAGATTTGGTTTTGGAAGTTACCCGCGATTCCCGGCAGCGTTCTTACGTCCATTCCAAGACTGGTAAAGAGCGGCGCCAGGTTCGTGCTGACGTTGTAAGTGTTGACAGGGATGGCCAGCGCCGAAGCGAACCCGAGCTGGTTGTTCAGATCGAAGTTAACCGCGAGAGCGCTGCCGACGCGATCGAACGTAGTACGGAAACCAGCACGAAACACCGAACGCCCTTCACGTCCGATGAGCTTGCCCCAGAAGTTATCGGGCAGTTCTGGTTGCCATGCCACGGCGACTACGGGTGCGAAGTTGTTCCAGTCCTGATGGTAAAAACCGGGTCGTCCGTTCGCCTTTCCGGAAAGGTCGAGAAAGATCGGATCGTTGAAAGGAACTCCTTGATCCGCGCTGCGTCTTCGCCGGTCGAAGTATTCGCCCAAACTCACCGTCGGCTGAGTTTGAAAACCATTTACCTCATACACCGGAGTTGAAGTGCTCCAGCGCACGCCGTAAGTGACCGTCAGGTTGTGTTGCATGCGCCATTGATCCTGCCAGTACGCCTCGTATTCCTGAGTCGCAAAAGTTCGATCTGCGGATGCACCTGTCGGAAGGATGTGACCAGTTTGATCGTAAGCGAAGTTTCCTGTGTATTGGGAGAAGCGACCGATCACTGCGGAAAGAATATTTCGCAGCGGGGTCACCGAGCTACCGGCGACGTCCGGGAAGATAGCGTTGCCCGTGCCGTCGGGCCCAGCCGACGTGAGCACTGCTGCAGACGCCGCGTAACCCGATGGATTAGTCGTCAACACGTCAAACGCATTTTGAAACGACTGTCGCGTGTTCTTGATCAAACGAACATTACCGCCGAACTGAAGCGTGTGATTGCCTTTGACGAAAGTAACGTCGTCGACGAAGTTGTGGACCGGCGTGACGCGCGTGAGAGCGGGCGTCAACACCGGGTTGAAGATGAAACGAAACTGAATGTTGTTTGCGTCGAAGTCGCCTTTCCTGGTGAAAGCCGCGCGCGTCAAACCGTAAGTGAACCGGTTGACCAGCCTGCTGGATGCGGTCCAGGAATGGCCCAGCGCAAAGCCCTTCGGGTGATACCAGATCGATGGCGCGGGAACGTCTGGAAAAATTGGAATCTGTCCGATGTTGTCTTCCTGATAATTACCACGCACGTACAGCGTTTGATTGTCGGTTAAGTTGAAATCAAGCTTGAGAACATACGTGTCGAAGGTGGTTGGCGTTGGTGCGTTGAAGCGGTAGCCGCCCGTGTTGATACCGTCGCCGACTGTCGTGTCGTTCGCGACGTAGCGTTGCGTCTTGTCTGTGAGGAAGGCGAGCGCAACCGGGTTTACACCGGGAGTGACGCCATTCGCCGCGAGGTAAGCGGCATTGATCTGCGCGGCATTCAAACAGCGGAAACCCGATGGCGTACCTGCAGGACAGGATGGATCACTGGCGCCACTCGCCGTGCGGTAACGAATGATGCCCTGGCCCACGTGTTGTAGCGGCACAACCTGCAAGCCCTGCGAAGAGGTCGCTTCGCGAAAACCTTCATACGCAAAGAAGAAGAACGCGCGGTCTTGTTTGATTGGACCACCGACCGAGCCGCCGAAGAAATTTCGCAGAAGCTGCGGACGTGGTAGTCGCGGTTCGCCGGCGGTTGCGGTGCCACTGAGCACTTGCGGATCGTTCGGCTGGAAACGTCCGGCTTTGTTGTTGAAGAAGTCGTTCGCACTCGTCACGGTGTTTCGGTGGAACTGAAACAGCGAACCGTGAAAGTCGTTCGTGCCGGATTTAGTGGCGAGTGAAACCTGCGCGCCGGATGAACGGCCAGTGTCGGCGTTGGGGTTGGTGGTGACGACGCGGAATTCCTGCGTTGCTTCGCGCAGTACGCGCAGCACGCTTGAAAACGCCTGGTTTGTCACGACGTCCAGGCCGTTCTGTTGTTCGTTTACGTCGACGCCGTCGAGCGTGATGTTTGCCTGGTCGCTACGGCCGCCATTCACGAAACCAGTGCGCGTGACGCCGGGTTGCAGTGAAAGCAGTCCGACTACGTTGTTGGCGTTGAGTGGGAGCTCCGTTATGCGACGCGATTCAAAGGTGTTGCCGATGGTTGCGTCACTCGTATTGATTGGAGCATCTGCGCCCGCGATTACGCTGACTGTTTCGGCGATGTTGCCGACTTCCAATTGCACGTTGACCGTGCCGGGAGTATCGATCTGGGCCTGGACCTCCGCCGCCTGGGCCTTCTTGAAACCCGCGGCCTGTATCTCGAGGCGATAAGTGCCGGGGGGAATGGAGGTGAAGACGTAGAGCCCGTCGTCGTTGGTCGTTTGGGTGCGGGTGAAGTTCTTTTCCTGATTCGTGAGGGTGACGTTGGCGCCCGCGACTGCGCGACCTTGCGCGTCAGTCACGGTTCCTCGAAGCGAGGAAGAGCCGGTCTGGGCAAAAGCAACACTCGACATCAACAGCATGAAGCAGAACGCACTGATGATCGATAGTCGCTCGAGTTTAGAGGGGCGAAACTTATTCATAGGACCTCCACTTGAACATAGTTCTACTTAAACGCCGGAAGCGTTTGCTACGAAATTTTGTAACGATTGACGTTTGTGTTTTCCGAAAGTGTGCTCGCAGCGGCTGCGACACTGCATGCAGTTGCGAGCGTCGATCGATGACTTGCAGAAACTATTCCAAAATGGGGTGTGTGGAATCTCGATAGGTCGAGGTAGACAAATCCGAAAATTCTCAGTTCAGAGATTTAGGTTTTCGGATTGTGAGTGAATGAGCTCGGCAGATGAGCCACGCGAGTCGCATTAATCGCGAACCAAAATTTTGTACGTTTACTTCTTCGTGAGTCCTTCGGCGAGCACTTCAGATAATTTCGACATCAGCAGGTATGCAGGGTTGTCGACGGACCACATCGTCTCGGGCATGTCGTCACAAGAGATCGCCATCGCGACCTTTCCGTTCTTCAGGTAGAGGATTCCGACAGCGCTGCGCAGGCGATCGAGCGCGCCGTACTTACTCGCCATCGGAACGTCCCACAACGATCTTCCGATCGCGTTGCGATCCTGTTCGCGTTTCATCAGATCGATCATTTCTTTCGAGACTGTCGGGTTGATGATTTCGCCGCGCTCGAGTTTCTCCATTATCAAAACCATCTCGCGCGGCGTGGTAACGCCGAGACCGAACTTCTTGTTCTCGGGATCTTTGCCCGCTGTGCTTTCGCCGCCGCTGCCGACCTTGCGGTTGATCTTGATCTGTTTGAAGCCAAGCGACTCCATCCGCGCGTTGACTGCATCGGTGGTGAGGACGTCGAGCACGAGATTTGTGGCCGTGTTGTCACTAAGAATCATCATCAGGTTGACCGCGTCGCGCAGCGTGAGCTTGAGTCCGTCTGAGAGCTCGGTGAGGATACCTGAGCCGGAAACTTTCTTCTCTTTAGTGAGGACTACTTCGTCGGTCCATTTCGCTTTGCCTTCGTTGACGCGTGCAAAGGCTTCGATCATCACGGCAATCTTGATCGTACTCGCCGTCCGCACACGTTCATCGGGATTTAGCCCGTACGTCTCACCGGTATCGAGGTTCCTGGCAAACAGACTCACCTTCCCCTTGAACGACCCAATAAGCGGCTTCACCTGATCGTCGAGCTTCGCGGCCGTTTGTGCCGAAACAGGAACACAAAAGCACAAGATCAGACACAAGGTAATGAGCAAGTTGTTAATCATGAAAAAATCTTGATAATCCTGTCTACAACTGCCCTCTGGCAATCAGCAGTTCCGCATTTAATATCGCCGCTCCAGCCGCGCCGCGGATCGTGTTGTGGCTCAACACTACAAACCGATAATCGAGCACCGCATCCGGCATCAACCGCCCGATAGTAATCGTCATTCCGTCACCCGCATCACGGTCCAGCTTCGGTTGCGGTCGATCCGGCTCGTCACGAACAACGATCGGCCTTTCGGGCGCTGAATGTAACTTCAGTTCCTGCGGCAACGAACTAAACGATTCCAGCGACTCGCGCAATTCCTTCAGCTCGACGGAGCGCGCGAACTTCACGCGCACCGCAGCCATGTGTCCATCCATGACGTTCACGCGATGACACTGCGCACTAACCGCCATCGGCGCAAACTCGATCGCATCATTCGCAAACCGCCCGAGAATCTTCTTTGTCTCGATTTCGATCTTCTCTTCCTCACCACCGATGTGAGGTAGAACGTTGTCGAGGATGTCGAGCGAAGCGACACCCGGATATCCCGCCCCGGACAGCGCCTGCAACGTCGTCGCCGCAACCGCAGAAATGCCGAACGCCGCATGCAACGGCGCGAGCGCAAGCACCAGCATGATTGTCGAACAGTTCGGATTCGTGACGACATAGCCACCCGACGGATAGCGTCGCTTCTGTTTTTCGATCAGGCCGAGGTGCTCGTGGTTCACTTCAGGAATGAGCAGCGGCACATCTTCATCCATGCGATACGCAGATGAATTGCTGATGACGGGATACCCGGCCGCCGCAAAGCTTCCTTCCGTCTCGCGCGCGATGTCGCCCGGCAGACTCGAAAAGACGAGATCACAATCGAGCGGAGGCGCCGGCGGTTGCACCCGCATCGATCGAACGAATGACGGCATTTCTCCACCGAGTCTCCACGTACACGCCTCGCCGTACGTCTTCCCCTGCGATCGATCAGACGCCGCCACAGCACTCACTTCAAATTGCGGATGGTCCACCAGCAGTTGAATAAACCTCTGCCCCACCATCCCCGTCGCGCCAAGAATTCCAACTCTGTATTTCTTGCTCATAGTTATTTCTTCTCTGCGATCTCTGCGTATCTCTGCGTATCTCTGCGTCCTCTGCGTTCCAATCTGCTCTTAACGCAGAGAGCGCAGAGATACGCAGAGATCGCAGAGGTTAACGTAACGACTCCAGACCTCTCTTAATTCTTCTAACACCTTCGGTTAACGTTTCGTGGTCTGCACAAAACGAGACGCGGAGGAACCCTTCGGCTTCACTTCCAAACCCTCCACCCGGAACCGTAATTACTCTCTCTTCCAACAACGCTTCCGCAACTTCCATCGACGTACCATAATCGCCAACGTCGAGCATCGTGTAAAAAGCGCCGTCAGGCTCCACCGCTCGCATTCCCAACTCCGACTCGATCAATCCGAGCATGTGATCGCGTCGCGAGCGAAACGTCTCACGAAATCCGGCACGCGCGTCTTCAGCCTCCCTGGACCACGCAACCAGCGACGCCTTCTGCGAAACAGTGGCCGCACACGTCGTCACGTAACTGTGCAACACGAGCGCCGCATGGACCAGCGCCTCCTCGCCACACAACCAACCAAGCCGCCAGCCTGTCATGCTCATCGACTTCGAAAGCCCGCCAATCACGACGGTGCGATCCGAAAACGACGACAGCGACTCCGGACGCTCCGGCGTGTAATAAAGCTCTCGATAGATCTCGTCGCTGATCAGATACGCGCCGTGATCCCGCACGGCATCGGCAATACTCAGCAGATCGTTCTTCGAAAGCGTGCGCCCACTCGGATTCGACGGACTCGTGCAAACAACAACCTTGGTTCGCGGCGTCAGTGCGCGCCGAAATTCATCGGCGTCAAAAGCAAAACCCGTGTCGCGCGGCAAGCGATAGAACGTCGACTTGCCGCCAGCCATCTGCACGATCGTCGGATACGCAACGAATCCGGGATTCGGAAGCAGAACCTCATCCCCTTCCTCGACGAGCGTGAGCAATGCGAGATACATCGACTCCTGCGAACCCGCCGTGATAACGACGCGATCCGGATTCTGCTCAAGGTACGAATACTCAGCAGCCACTTTTTCTCGCAACGCCAAAAGCCCCGCATGAGTCGTGTACCCATTCTGCTCATCGACAATAGCTTTGACGGCCGCACGTCGAATCACGTCGGGCGTCGGCAGATCGGGTTCACCCAATCCGAGATTGATGCTGCCGGGCTTTGCGCGATCGAGGATGCGGCGGATCACACTCCGCTGGATGCCTTGTAGTCGTTTCGGTGGCGCAAACTTATTCAACGCAGGTAGTCCTCTAATCGCACCGCCGAGTCAGTCTTCTCGTCGCGATACTTAACGATGATTGCCGCATATAGTGAAAGACCCCAGTTGCGCCCGCGCTCAGTCGTGACGGCACGCGCGCCGGAAACAACCACTGCGCCGGCGGGAATCTCGAGTGGTCCATCCGTGTCGCGCTGGTAGATCTCGCCGCGAACCAGATCGTAAACCGGAGTTGAACCCGTCAGCACTGTCCCCGACGCCAGCACTGCGCGTTCGCGAACGATTGTGCCTTCGTAAACTCCGCAATTGCCACCGACAAGCACATCGTCTTCGATGATCACCGGCACTGCTCCGACCGGCTCCAGCACGCCGCCAATCTGCGCGGCAGCAGAGATATGCACACGTTTGCCGATCTGTGCACACGAACCGACGAGCGCGTGGCTGTCGATCATCGTGCCCTCGTCGACATAAGCGCCGGCGTTCACAAACATCGGCGGCATACAAACAACGCCCGATGCGATGTAAACGCCGTCTCTGATCGTCGAACCGCCCGGAACGATTCGCACATTGTCCTCGATCGTCGTCGGGCGCATGGGAAAAGTATCTTTATCGAAGAACTTGAAAACCTCGCCCGCCTCAGAAACGTCGGCGATCGCACCCATGCGAAAACCGAGCAGCAGCCCCTGCTTGACCCAGGCATTTACGAGCCACTTCCCGCTCTCAGTTTTTTCAGCAGCACGAACTTCGCCGCGATTGAGCGCACGTTTCAGCTCGTCGAACACTGCGCGGTCGTCGGGCGTAAACTGACCAACTTTCCCAAGGGTCTGGCGTGCAGCGATCGCCTCGATCTGTTCACGCAACTGCATGCGAAGTTTCCTTCAACAATCCTAGTTCGTTCAAAACTTCGCGCATTCGCGCGCGCGTCTTCTCCTGGACAGGGACAAGCGGTAGACGAAGATTCTCTTCGAGCAGACCCATCAACGCCATCGCCGCCTTCACTGGACCAGGGCTCGACTCGATGAAGTTCGCTTCCATCAACGGCAACAGGCGATAGTGCAGCGCACGTGCTTCATCCCAGTTGCCCGCAAGCGCGTGATCGTTGAGTTCCGACATCAACTTCGGAGCTTCGTTTGATGCGACCGAGATCAGACCATCTGCGCCGAGCGCGATCATCGGCAGCGTCAACGCGTCGTCGCCTGAGATGACGCGAAAGCCTTCCGGCCGCGAACGCAGGATCTCCATGATCTGCGAGAGATTGCCTGACGCTTCTTTCACGGCGACGATGTTGTCGCAGTCGCGCGCGAGACGGAGCGTGGTGTCGGCGGAGATGTTCGAAGATGTGCGTCCCGGAACGTTGTAGATAACAACGGGCAGACCGTTGACAGCTTCCGCGATTGCACGGAAGTGCGCGTAGAGTCCTTCCTGTGTCGGCTTGTTGTAATAAGGAGCGACTGTCAACACGCCGTCGACGCCGAGTTCACGCGCAGCCTTCGAGCGCTCGATCGTAACGGACGTGGAATTACTCCCGGTGCCGGCGATCACTTTCGCGCGTCCGCGTGACAGTTCAACCGTGGTGCGAATGACGAGTCTGTTTTCGTCGTCAGACATCGTGACGCTCTCGCCGGTCGTGCCACACGGAACGAGGACGCGAACGCCGCTGGCGATCTGGTATTCGATCAACTCACGCAAGCGTTTCTCGTCAACCGCGCCGTCCCCTGTAAAAGGAGTCACAAGAGCCGTCGCACATCCGCGAAGCCAGTCGAGTTGTAATGTCATAGCGTCCTCCTGATTTTATCTGCGGCTAATATTTCCTCTATCACTTCTCCGAACTCAAACACGCCGGTGCGTCCAACTATCCAATGAGCCGCCAATACCGCGCCACTCGCAAAGCCCTGTCGAGAACGCGCAGTGTGCGTGAGCAGAACCTGATCGGCTTCGGAGTC